>Ga0187825_10000267_pt1 | contig 11650 bp, 6 predicted proteins | sample NC_wetland_sal_i_11_FD_132421 | JGI IMG/M metagenome (GOLD analysis project Ga0187825, IMG submission 132421) | Wetland sediment microbial communities from Neuse River Estuary, North Carolina, USA - SourceSoil_5 | ecosystem: Environmental > Aquatic > Freshwater > Wetlands > Sediment | place... | reverse complement strand
ACCGCTCGCTCCGGCAGCGACGCGCGAACAAAGAAAACAACCCGGGACCGCCGCGGCATGAACTCCGGTAACGGCGCGCTGAATGGCGGTTTGGTCCAGGCACGCGCCCAATCGTCGTTCCCCGGCCTATCCGCCGATCTTCCCTTGGAAGCGGCCGTGCTCGGAACGGAAGAACGAAGTGCGGTTCAAGACTTTTTCCTGAAACTCTTCGAGATAGAGATAAATCACCGGAGTGATGAACAACGTGATGAACTGGGACACAACCAGGCCGCCGACGATGACCAGACCGAGAGGGCGGCGCGACGCGCCGTCGGCGCCGAAGCCAAGCGCGATCGGAATTGCGCCGAACACCGCCGCGAGCGTGGTCATGAGGATCGGCCGGAAGCGGTCCATGCTCGCGTCGTGGATCGCCTTCTCGGCCGATTCGCCGTGATCGATGCGCTGCAGCGCGAAGTCGACGATCATGATGCCGTTCTTTTTGACAATGCCCATCAACATGAACATACCGACGAAGGCGTAGAGGGAGGCCTGTTCGCCGAATAGATAGAGCGTCAGCAATCCTCCGACCAGCGCGGTGGGCAGCGTCGACAGCACGGTCAGCGGATGGAGATAGCTCTCGTAGAGGATCGCCAGGATCACATACATGACGAACACCGCGAGCGCCATCAGGATCGTCAGATCGCGCACGGTGTTGCTGAAGGTCAGCGCTTCCCCCTGCAGGCCGGCGCGCAGCGTCGGCGGCACGACCTCGGCCGCAGCCCTGGTGATAAAATCGGTGGCCTCGCCGATGGCGACGCCGGGTTTGAGATTGAAGAACAACGTCATGCTGGTGAATTGGTTGAGATGGTTGACGGCTTGCGGACCAAGGGATTTTTTCCAGGTCACCATCGCGTCGAGCGGCACAAGCCGCTTGCCGTCGTCGGACTTGATGTAAAGCAAGGTCAGATCGTCGGCCGTCTCGCGCGCTTTGTCCCGGGCTTCCAAAATAACCTGGTATTGGTCTTCCGGCTTTTTGATCAGGTAGACATAGTTTTGCGAATACGCGCTGCGCAGCAGCGACAAGATACGCGCCTCCGAAACGCCGTAGAGCTTGGCCTGTTCACGCCGGATTTCGATGTCGAGATTCGGCGTGTTATTGAAGTAGTCGGACGAGACAGTGAGAAAGCCTGGATACCCGTGCATCTTCTCCATCAGCTTGGTGCCGGCATCATAAACCTCCTGCGGATTGATGCCGGAGATGGAAAAGGCATACTGCCCCTGATTTTGATTGGTCGCCCCCGTGCTGATCTCCAAAACCGGAAACGGCCGCAGGAAAGCCATCACGCCCGGGATCGCGCTCATGTTGCCCATCAGCTTGGCCACTTCTTCCTGAACCGGCGGGCGAGCGCCGGCCGGTTTGAGAAAAGTAAAAACGATGCCTTGGTTCGAAGACAGGAACTGGCTCAAGCCGGTAACCTCCACAGTCGCCAGCACGTTGGGATTAGCCAACAGCACTTGATCGACGTGATCCTGGATCTGTTTCATCTGCTCCGGCGACGAACCTTCGCGGCCGATGAAAACGCCGGTGACGACGCCGCTGTCTCCAGGCGGCAAAAAGGCCTTGGGGATAATCATAAAGAGCCCTACCGTGCCGACGAGACACACCACCCAGACCAGCGCCGAGATCCAGCGATGTTCGAGGCACCAGGTAAGAGCACCGGCGTAGCGCGCCAGCACCCGCCGTTCGACGCCGCCGACCACCCGCTCCATCCAGGTGCGCGTCGAGCCTTCGCCGCGCTCCTTCAGCAAGCGCGCACACATGAGCGGCGTCAGCGTCAGCGAAACCAAACCGGAAGCAATAATGGAGATGACAATGGTGATCGCGAACTCGCGGAAAATACGGCCGACCAAGCCGGACATAAACACCAGCGGAATGAAGACCGCCGCCAGCGAGATCGTCATCGAGACGATGGTAAAACTGATCTCCCTGGCGCTCCGCATGGTCGCGTCCAGCGCGCCTTCGCCATGCTCCATGCGCCGCACCGTGTTTTCCAAAAACACGATGGCGTCATCGACCAGAAAGCCGATCGCCAGGGTGAGCGCCATGAGCGATAGGTTGTCCAGGCTGTATCCCAGCAATTGCATCGCGACAAAAGTCAACAGCAAGGAGATGGGCAAGGCCACGGCGGGAATCAGCGTATCGGTGGCCCGGCCAAGGAAAACAAAAATAACCGCCACGACCAGGACGAAGGCGATCCCCAGCGTCGCTTGAACGTCGTTGACCGAGTTGACGATGCCGCGCGAACGATCGTAGAGCGGCGCGATGCGCACCGAGCCCGGCAGCTCGGCGCTGATCAACGGCAGCAGCGCGCGAATGCTGTTGGCCACCTCCACGGCGTTGGCGCCGGCTTGGCGGTAGACCGCGAGCACCACGGTCGCCCCGGGAACGGGGTAGCCGCGCGCCCAAAAGCGCATGTTGACGCGCTCGTCCTGCACCGATTCACGCGCCGTCGCCACGTCGCGCAGAAAAACCGGCGCGCCGTTCGACGAACCGACGATCAAGCGATTGTATTCCTCGGCGCTCGCCAGTTGGCCCTGCGGCCGAAGCAAGGTGGTGCCGCTCTTGGAGTCGAATTGTCCGGCGCCGCTGTAACTCGTGCCGTTTTTGATCGCGCTGGACAAATCGTCAAAGGAAATGCCGCGCGCCCACATGGCCGATGGATCGGCTTTGATGCGAATCGCCGACTTGGTGCCGAAGACGTTCACCCGCGATACGCCCGGCAGGATGCTGATGCGCTGGCCGATTTGCGTGCTGCCGATGTCATAGAGCTGGCCGCGCGTAATCGAGTCGCTGGTGAGCGCGACGTAGATGATCGGCTGGTCGTTGGGATTGGTCTTGGAAAAAGTCGGCGGCGAAGGCAAATCTACGGGCAAACTTCCGGTGGCCTGGGAAATCGCGGTCTGCACGTCGGTGGCCGCGGCGTCGATGCTTTTATTGAGATCGAACTGAAGCGTCAGGCTGGTGTGGCCCTGGGTGCTCTTCGACGTCACCAGCTCCAGCCCGTTGATTTGCATGAACTGGCGCTCCAGCGGCGTGGCGATATTGTTCGCCACGGTATCAGGACTGGCGCCGGGGTAGTCCGCTTGAACCTGAATGACCGGATAATCCACCGCCGGCAGGTCGTTTACCGGTAAACGAAAATAACTGAGGATGCCAAACAGAATCACCGACAAGGTCATGACAGCGGTCATGACCGGACGGCGCACAAACGGAGCGGAAAAATTCACGACTTCGCCGCCGGCTTTTCAGATGGCGATACCGGCTGCGGGCTTTGGGGCTGCGCCAGCCGCACCTTGCCACCGGGCGTAACGCCCAACTGGCCGTTCACCACCACGCGCTCCCCGGCTTTGAGACCATCCTGGATCACCACCCAATCGTCATGGAGCTGACCCACTTTGACCATACGCTGCTCCGCGCTTAAGTCGGGCTTGATCACATAAACGAACGAGCCCTTGGCCGAAAGCTGCGGCGCGCCCGCTGGGACCAGCACGGCGTCGCGTTGGGTTTCCAAAACGAGGCGAACCTTGGCGAAGCGGCCCGGCCAAAAGCGCCGGTCGCCGTTGCTGAGCGTCGCGCGCAGTTTGATCGTGCCGGTGTTGTCCTGGACGGAATTATCGAGAAACGTCAGTTGGCCTTCGCGAGGTTCCGAGCCGTCATCGGGCAGCCGCACCTCGACGCGCAGCGTCCGTTTGGCCATATTGCGCTGCACGGTGCCAAGCTCGCTCTCGGGCACGGTGAAGTCAGCGTAAATCGGCTCGAGCCGCTGAATGACCAAGAGCGAACCGTTGTTTGCCGACACCACGTTGCCAACGTCGACGGCGCGCTGCCCGGCCCGGCCGTTGATCGGCGAGCGGATTGTGCAGTACGCCAAATTCAGCCGAGCGCTTTCGAGCGCCGCGCGGCTTTGCTGCACGGTCGCCTCGGCCGTTTCCACGGCGCTTTTCTTGGCGTCGAAATCCTGGCGCGAAATCGCGCGGGGGTCGCTGACGTTTTCGACCCGGGCAAAATTTATCTGAGCAAGATTGAGGGCCGCTTCGGCTTGGGCAAGATTCGCGTCAGCCTGGTGCAACTGAGCTTCATAAGGGCGGGGATCGATGGTAAATAGCAGGTCGCCGACTTTGACGTCGGCGCCGTCGGTGAAATGAATTTTTGTGATGCGGCCGGAAACCTGCGGCTGAATCGACACCACTTCACGGGCGACGATTTTGCCCACCGCATCGATATAGACCGGCACATCATGAGCGACCGCCGACGCTGCTGTAACCGGCGCCGGCGGCCGCTCAAAAACGGTTTGAGATTTGTTTTCGCAACCGGTGGATAGGGTGACGACGAGCAACGCCGCGCCGAGCGTTCCGAATCTGGCCCACTGCCAAGGGACTCGGCGATCTGGCACAAAGACCCCGCCTCAAGCCACGAGACGCTGCTCGGCGTTGACCAGGCCCGCTTGTTTGACCTGGGTCGTTTTGCGCGCCTTGGCTTCCCACTGGCGCAAACCGCGACGGATGTAGTTGGGTTCGAGATTCAACATCGTGCAAACCGAGATAAAGGAGCAGAACCAGCTGGCGTCATCGCTGAACAACCATTCCTTGGCCTCATCGAACAGCGTGCGCCGCTTGCCTCCCGACGCGAATAAATTCTCCTGATAGCAACGGATGCCGTCCTCCAGGATCGCGAGCAATAAAATCCGTTCCGCTTCCAACGGGATCTTACGCCGGAAATTGGCGGCGTAGTCCTCGCCCAAGAGTGTGTCAGGCTGGAATAACGAGCCGATCCGCTCATCCAAGCCTTGTGTCCGCTGGGCGGTCCCATTGTCAGTTGTTCCCTGCGCTTTCATTTTTCCTCCATGCCTTAATGCAAAAAGATCAATTTAGTAAATCTTTACTCACCGATTCTTAAACTGACGCTCCATTGGTCAGCAGTCGCAACGCCTTCGGACTATAGTAACGGCGCACCGCCTCTTCCTTGAGTCCGATGCCCAGCAGACCGAACCAAGTCGCCTGGGCCACGAGCTCTTCTTTGGACACCTTATAATCCACCGCCGGTTTCTTTGGCTGCAGATGCAACATCAACGAAAACGCCACATGTTGCACCAGCCAAACACAAACGTCGCGGCGGATTGGAACCTCGTGCATCTCCCCCGCCTTCGCCGCGGCGTGCAAGCAAGCTTCGAACTTTTTGAGCCAAGCGGCCGCCAGCTTCTTGTGCATCAATCGGACGAACTCCCCGTCGTCCAACAGGCTGCGCACCAGCAGCGAATTCATCGCCGCCCGATGGGGATCGCCGGGGCGGCCCAGCACGTAGTGCGAGATCATGAAGTGAACCATGACTACCAGCGTCGAGGTGGAAACCTCCAGCTCGAGGATCCGCCTCGCTTCGGCGAAGGTTGGACCCTTCGCACAACCGTCGAGCATCGCCGCGTAAAGCGACTCTTTGCTCGGAAAATGCTTGTACAACAATGCTTCGGAGACCCCGGCGGCTTTGGCCAGGTCCCGGGTCGTGGTTCCGTCGAACCCCTTCTCGGCGAAAACATCCTGGACCGCTTCGACGATCGCTTCCTTCCGCGCCTCGGCGGACAAGCGGGGTGCATTCGACATTACAGGTTAGTTAGCATTTACTTACTACAATTGTCAAGAGAAATTTTCGCGCTGGATTCAGGCCTCGAAGGGCGACCATCAACTCGCCGAATTCATCGGGAGTCGCCCGACGATGGCGCGACACCTGCGCTGGCCAAACCTGGGAGGTATTGGACCGTTGACCAAAAAACTTTTTTGCGCGCCGGTGATCGGCCGTCGCCTCCCTATCGATGACGCGCCGCAAAGTTCCTGCGCCGTAAATTTACACCGTACACGTGGCAAATTTGCGGAAACGCTGGATTGTTATTGAATTCTAACCGAACCTTGCGCGCCGGATCAGGCGCGCAACATAGCGCTCCAGCGCTCGCGGCAAAGCACCGCCACCCGCAGTCTTTCCAGGTGCTGTTCCATCTGCTTGGCCCCCTGCTTGACCGCGTGGGCGGCAAAAAACTGCCGCACTTCAGCTTCGATTTCCGGGCCCACCAGGCCGACGATGCCCTCGCACATGCGCGGGATCGAGTTGTCGGGATATTGCCGCAGCATCTCGTCCCAGTGCGCGGTCATAAACGACCACGCCCGTTGCCGGGCACGCTTGTTCAGCAGAATACCCCGCATCAGATAGGGCGAGTTTTGCGTGCGCACCTCGCCGTTGATCGTCAGATTTAAAGTCCGGTCGATAAACTCGGGAACGCCAAAGTTGCCCAAGGCAAAAAGATAACGGGTTTCTTCCTGCGGCGTCTGGGCGGACTTGAACCGGTGGTAGAATTTTTCGTAGTCCGTCGACGCGCCGGTGTAAGCAACGATGGTAACCAACGCCGGAACCAAGTTGGCGTCCACGCTCTCCGGCGCTTTTTCATACAGCTCGAAGAGCTCGCGAGCGCGCCGTTGACAAGCGTGGTCGCCGGCGATGGTGCCCAGGGCGCCGATCAATTCGCCGCGCAACTGGCTTTCCAGCGGGCTTTCGCCCGCTTTGATCGACCAGCCGAAGCGCTCTACCGCCGGCCCGAAGAGCCGGCGCAGGCGTTCTTCCAGACGGCCGCACTGGGCGTCGTCAAGGATCCGGTGCAGCTGATGACAGGAGCCGATCACCGCGGTCCAAACGTTGATGTCGTTGTCGTCGCGCACTAGCTCGATCAAGTCGAGATAATCCGTAAGCGAAGTCAGCCCCGCCATGGTTGCCGCCCACGCGTCGTTCACGACGCTGAAGCGTTCCACCGCACTCATCGCCTCGCGCCAGCGCACCTTGAGCGCATCGAGCAGCTCGCCGCTGTAGCGCACCCGATAAAAGCCGTGGCCGCCCGCGTTGACGATGATCCAATCGGACTTTTCGGGCAGCTCGATCGTTTGCTCCGGCTCGGTCAGCAGGAAGGTTTTCTCGACGATCCCCGATCGGGAGCCGGCACGCATAAAGATCGGCGCATGCCATTTTCTTTCCCCATCGGCGCCGTCTTGCAGGTAGCGAAAGATGCGCTGCGAGAAGCGCACCTCGCGGCCGGCCTGTTCCACGCTGATGAGCGGATAGCCCGGCTGAAAAATCCACGTGTCCATGAGCGCCCGCACCGGCTGCTTGGTGGAGTCTTCGATCGCATCCCAGAGATCGGTGGTCTCGGCGTTGGCGTATTTGTGGCGCTGCAGGTACAGGCGAATGCCGTCGCGAAACGATTCGGCGCCAAGGTACTGTTCCAGCATGCGCAGCACGGAGGCGCCTTTTTCATAGGTGAGCACATCGAACATGCCGGCCGCCTCTTCCGGTTTTTCGACCGGGAACTCGATGGGGCGCGTGCTCTTCAGCCCATCCACTTGCATGGCCGCGGCGCGCGATACCGTGAAGCTGTCCCAGCGGCGCCACTCGGGCTTCCAGGCGTCCACCGCGAGCATCTCCATGAATGTCGCGAACGCCTCGTTCAACCATAGGCCGTTCCACCATTTCATGGTCACCAAATCGCCGAACCACATGTGGGCGTTTTCATGGGCGACGACGTCGGCCACCCGCTCGAGCTCCGCGCGCGTTGCCCGCTCGCCATCCACCAGTAGAGCGGTCTCGCGAAACGTGATGGCGCCGAGATTTTCCATGGCGCCCGAAGCGAAATCGGGGACGGCGATCAAATCCAGCTTGTCGCCGGGATAGGCAATGCCGTAGTAGCGGCTGAAGTGTTCCAAAGACGCTTTACCGATGTCGAGAGCGAAGCGCGCCAGATGTTGCTTGCCCGGCACCGCCCAGACGCGAAGCGGCGTATCCCCCGCCGCCACCGGCCCGGCGGCTTCAAATTCGCCGACGATGAAAGCGACCAGGTAGGTCGACATTTTCATCGAATCGGCAAAGACAACTTCCTTCTTACCGGTTTTTGCCAAGGCGGTCTCGCGCATCGTGCGCGCGTTGGAGATCGCCGTCAGTCCCTCGTCGATCACCAGCGTAACTTGATAGACCGCCTTGAACGCCGGCTCGTCCCAGCAGGGAAACGCCCGGCGCGCATCGGTGGACTCGAATTGCGTCGATGCCAACGGCTTGTCCTTCCCGTCGGCGCCTTTATAGGTGCTGCGGTAAAAACCGTGCAGCTTGTCGTTGAGAATCCCGGAGAATTGGATCCGCAGCTCGCCGGCACCCGGTGGCACGGTCTCGGCAAAGCTCAAGGTCGCCCGCTCATTTTCCGCGTCGAGCCGCACACCGCCGGCCAAAATCTTGCCGCCGGGCCGGCGCAGCGAAACCGCGTGGAGCTCCAACTCCGCGGCATTGAGAGCAATCTCGCGCACCGGCTCATGAATTTGAATCGAAATTGTCTCTTCGCCCGTAAAAGTCCAGGTCGTCAGATCCGGCGTCAGCCTGAGCTGATAGCGTTCAGGCGTGACGGTGATCGGCAAGCGATGATGTCTCTCTGCTGGCATGGCGGCTCCTCTTCTAAGATTCTTAACTATTGAATGTTCGACAGAACGACTTCAAGAGCGTTTATCGCGCCAAGACCCCAGGCACGCGAAGAGAACTCCTGATTGATTCTCCGACCTTCGCGGCCTTGGCGCGAGACACAGTTTATTCCGATGTGGTACTCCTTCCAAAATTTCAAAGATGCTTGGTTAGATTTAATAAACTCGAACTCGTTCGGTTTGAGATAGGCCTGCTTCAGTCGAGCGCACGCAATCATCCTGCCACGCGACGACGCGGGCTTCGTGTTTATGCCTCCGCGCGAAGCGCTTCGAGCGGCGAGCGGCGGAAAATACCCTGTGAGCCGAGCGCGCCGGCCAGCAGCGTGGCGATCATGACCAAAACTAAAATTACCAGCACCGGTACGAGCGCTATCGTCACCGGTGCGCGGAAAAAATAAAAGCCCAAACCCCAGGTACCCGCCAAACCGAGCACCGCGCCCGCCGCTCCAGCAATACCGCCGAGGAGCAAATATTCGGCGCCAATTACGCCCATGATCTGGCTGCGCGGCGCGCCGAGGGTTCTGAGCAGAATGCTTTCTTTGAGACGCTGGGAGCGGCTGCTCAACACTGCGCTGGCGAGCACGGCGAGACCGGTAACGATCGTGAACAGCGCGATGAAGCGCATCGCGGCCGAGACCTTGGACAGGATCGAATCGATGGTGTTGAGGATCAAGCTCAAATCGATCACCGACACGTTCGGGAAGCGCTCGACGACGGCGCGCTGCAACTTGGCGGCCGCCTGTTTACTCCCCGCACGCGCTACCAAAGCGTAAAACTGCGGTGCGCCCTCCAGCACTCCTTGGGGAAACACCACAAAAAAATTCGGTTGAACGCGCTGCCAGTCGACCTGGCGCAAGCTTGCCACCCGCGTCATAATCGGCACCCCTTGGATTTCGAACTCGAGCAGGTCGCCCAAGCCGACGCGCAAGGTCTCCGCGAGGCCTTTTTCCACAGAGACGGGGATAGGCTCAGTTCCTGCGGCAACTTTGCCTTGCCAGCTTCCGGCAACGATCTGCTCGGTGGCCGTCAAATGGTCGCGATAGGTCGAACGGTATTCGCGGCGCAGCGCCCAGTGGGGAATCTGCGCTTTTGCGTCGGCGCGAATCTCCTCGACCCTGCGCCCCTTGACCGCGCTCAAGCGCATGGTCACGATCGGCACTTCACCGCCCGGTGAAACGTCTTGCGATTTGACCAAATCGACCAAGCTCTGGCGCTGCTCAGGTTGCACGTCGAAGAGCACGAGGTTGGGCTCGCCGCTGCCGGCGCGGCCGGCGACCTGCTCCACCAGCATGCGCTGCACGCTGAAGAGCGTAACGAGAAAAAATGTCCCGAGACCGATCGCCAGCATTATCGCCGTCGTCTGATTGTTGGGACGGTGCAGATTGGCCAACCCCTGACGCCAGGCAAAGGACAGAAACGCGGGCCCGAACCGGCGCATCGCCGCAGCGGCCGCGCGCGCAAGCAAGACCAGCACACCGAACACCGCCGCCACCGCAGCGGTAAACCACGATCCCTGAATCCAGCTGGCGGTCGTCCATACGGCGAAGAGCCAAATACCGGCGCCAATCAAGCCGAATAGGATCGGCACTAGCCGGTCCGGCGACGCGTGCTCGGCGTCGTAGGAAGCGCGCAGGGCCAACAAGGGCGAGACTCGCCGTAGCGGCAGCAGCGGGATCAGCGCGAAGGAGAGCGCCGCGCCCAAGCCAACCGCCACGCCGGCGCCGATGCCCGCGGGAGCCAGGGCGATCACCGTGGTCACCGGCAAAAAATCTTTGAGGGCGCGCGCCAGCACATACTGCGCCGCCACGCCCAGCCCCGCGCCGAGCAACGAGCTGAGCAAAGCCAGCACGAAAACTTGAATCATGAAGACCGATACGGTTTCGCGCGGCCCGGCACCGATACAGCGAAGCAATGCCGCCGAACGCGTTTTGGCACTGGCAAAGACGTGAACCACGCTGGCGACGCCGACGCCCGCGAGCAGCACGGCAATAAACACCGCCAGGGTCAAGTAACGCGCGAGACTTTCCGTCGATGCGGTAATGGACGCCGCGCGCCGGCTCACCGTGTCGGCCTGCAAACGCAGCCGTTCAAGTTGCGGCGCCAACCGGTCGACCAAGACATCGACGGCGGTGTTTGGGGGAAGCTTAAAATAGATCCGGTAACGCACCAGGCTGCCTTTTTGCAAAAGCCCCGTGGCCGCCAAATATTCCATCGGTATGTAGACCCGCGGGCTGATCAACGAGAAGGCCAGCGTCTCGCCGGGGATCTTGCGCAGTTTGCCGGCGATGCGAAATTCCTTCTCGCCGATTTTTAGTCGGTCGCCGACTCGGGCGTTGAACTGCAGCATGACGTTCTCATCGACCAGGACGTTGGGGCCGCGATGAAAATTTGCCAAGGACAAAGCCGGTTCGGTTTCGATGGCGCCGTAATACGGGAAGCCGCCGCTCACCGCGCGCACCTGCACCAGCCGAGATCCGCCACTGCGAGAGAAGTAAACCATCGAAGCAAAGCCGACCTGGCGCGATTGCTCGCCGCCGAGCGAGCGGAACAACGCTTCGTCCTCGCTGGAAAACGGTTCGCGGCCGTCGAGCGCGAGATCGGCGCCGAGCAGGCTTTTCGACTGCAGCTGGACGCTCGACTGTAAATTTTCGCGAAACGAAAAGACCGCCACCACCGACGCCACGGCCAACACCACGCTGGACATGGACAGCAGCAAGGGGCGCAGGCCGCGCCGGCCATCGCGCAGCGCCAGACGCCAAACCCAGAGTTTAAACAGAGCCGTCATGATTGCGTTACTTAACCCTCCGCCAAGGCGCTCTGCGCCGCACCGCTATCCGACACCAGTCGGCCGCCACGCAGACGGATCGTCCGGCTCGCCTGCTGGGTAAGCTCGTGGTCGTGGGTGACCAGGACGAGCGTCGTGCCGCCCGTGGCATTGAGATCGAAAATGAGCTTGATGACCTCGCGCGCCGTTTCGGCATCGAGATTGCCGGTGGGCTCATCGGCGAAAAGAATTTTCGGCTGGTTCATAAACGCCCGCGCGATCGCAACTCTCTGTTGCTCGCCGCCGGAAAGTTGCACCGGGTAGTGTTGTAATCGGCCGTCGAGACCGACCTGT
>Ga0187825_10000264_pt1 | contig 11690 bp, 9 predicted proteins | sample NC_wetland_sal_i_11_FD_132421 | JGI IMG/M metagenome (GOLD analysis project Ga0187825, IMG submission 132421) | Wetland sediment microbial communities from Neuse River Estuary, North Carolina, USA - SourceSoil_5 | ecosystem: Environmental > Aquatic > Freshwater > Wetlands > Sediment | place... | reverse complement strand
CTCCGGCAAATCGTATTCCGCCGAGTAAGAATCAACCAGCACTTTGCCGGTCTGGTCCTGCAGGTAAAACTTGGCGCCGTCCATGTCGGTACGGTAGTGCTTCCAGCCGCCATGCTCGCCGGTTTCGTAGTGCTCGATCTTCACCTGGTAGAAACAGCAGGGCGTGTGGGTGACGGGACTGGGAATCAACTGGTCAGACAGGGCCTGTCCCCGCACTTGCACCAGTCCCATGGGAATGCTGCGCACCGGCATGCAGGGCGTGTCGGCGACGATCTTGAATTCACGAAAGACGCGGAAGCCCTTGAAGAAAATCCAGACTCCCGCCCCCGTGCCCAGAAGCAGCGCGCCCGTCGGATCAGATCGGCTCATACGGAAACTGGCAGGAGAATGCTACTGAATTCCCCCATCGCGGAGCAATTGCCAATGTAGGCGCGAGCGCCCTCGCTCGTGCGGCAGTGGCACCAAGTAGAAGAACTGAACAGCCAATCACCGGGAAACGCACGGGCGGGGCGCCCGCGCCCACATTGAAAGCCTATTTCAAATCAATCTTGAGATTGATATTCACTGTCGGACGGGTATCGAACTGGCTGACGGTTTTCGTATCGCTCTTGTGGTCCTTGTACTGGGCGTAGACTTCGTAATCCACGTTGGGGGAAAGCGCCGGAAAGCGATATATTCCGTCCTTGCCCACGATAAAAGTTTTCACCGCGCGGGTGCGGGTGTTGGCCAGGTAAACCACGGAATCGGGAAGCGGAGCGTCCTGCTTGTCGGCAACTTTTCCGGTCAGCAGGCGTCCGGCGTCGCCACTCTTGTCCTTGGCGTACACGGGCAGGCTGGCTGCGGCCAGGCCCATCAAAACCAGCATCAGAACCACTACTACGTGCTTCTTCATGCGGTCCTCCCCGTAGCAACCTGCATTATTTTAGATGCAACCCGATGTCTTGACGCTCATCTTTATCAATGTGGACCTTGATCTCTCCATCCTCATGTAACTGCTTGCCGGAAGGCGACTTATAGCCTTTCAGGTCGGCCCACACCACGTAATCCGCGGGGCCTACCGGTACTCGCTGGGCAAACTCTCCATGGTGATCGGAATACAGCTCCCAGTGCGGCTTCTTCTGGACCGCGAGGCGAATCTTCACTTTCACGCCATACAGCGGGTGGTCATCCGGCCCCCAGACGGTTCCGAAAATGAGGGCGTAAGGTTGGTCGGGCCTCTGGTAGACGGGCGCAGCCGCGCTGGCGGACATCGTGTGGGCGAATACGTGAAGGGCGGCCAAGCAGAACAGCGCGGTCAGGAGCCTGAGACTGAGTCGTGCGGTAGACACCGGCGTACCGGCAGGCCTAGGAATCGTCACCGTCCCCCATTTCCTCTAGTTCTTCCTCGTCGATGACGGCATCTTCCACTGGCTTCAGTTCGATCGGGCTGACCGTAACGATTTCGAAATCGGTGCCGCACTCCGGGCAGGAAACAATTTCGCCTTCGTCCACTTCTTCCTCGTCAATATCGAGGTTGGTCTCGCATTCTGGACAATAAATCATCATGGCCTCCGCGCTGGGGTGAGTGTCCGGGTAAGAGCGCTCCTGTTAATATTTAGTTTCTTCGGGGCCAGAGGTCAAGGGGCTGGTCGCGGAAAAAATTTCGCTCATAAGCTTATCCTGTGGACACCATGTTTCATTCCAGAATTTTGCCGATTTTCGCGCTCCTGGCCGGGTTGCTCCCATCCGTACCCTACCGCACCATCGCGCAGACGGCCGCGCCGCAGCCTGCGACGCCGCCTGCGGACCCTCAAATCGCCGCCGCTCTGGCCCAGGTCTCGGCGCAGCACATCGAGGCTAACATCGAGAAGCTGGTCAGTTTTGGGACCCGCCTCACGCTCTCGGCCCAGGACCCGGATTCTATCCAGGCCGGCCACGGCATAGGCGCGGCCCGGGAATGGATCAAGTCCGAATTCGAAAACTACTCGCGCGCTTGCGGCGGCTGCCTCGAGGTCAAGACCGACAGCTTCACCCAGGACCCCGCCGACCGGATTCCGAAGCCCACGGTCATCACCAATGTTTATGGGGTCCTGAAGGGCACCGATCCGGAGAACGCCAAACGCATCGTGCTGGTGACCGGCCATTACGATTCGCGCAACAGCGACACCTTTGACACCAGCGGCATCGCGCCCGGCGCCGACGACGATGCCAGCGGCACGGCGGTAAGCCTGGAATGTGCCCGCGTCCTCAGCCGGCTGAAGTTTCCCGCAACCATTATTTTTCTGACCGTGGCCGGTGAAGAACAGGGCCTGAATGGCAGCGCTCACTTCGCGAAGATGGCGAAGGAGCAGGGGTGGGACATCGAAGCCGTTCTTAACAATGACATCGTAGGCGGCGACCGCAGTCCCCAGCAGAATCCCGGCATCGTGCGCGTCTTTTCGGAAGGCGTTCCCGTCGCGGCCACCGAAGCGGACGTACGACGCATCCGCAATCTGGGGGGCGAAAACGATTCCGCATCCCGCCAGCTGGCCCGCTACATCGCCGAAGTCGCTCGCACCTACCCGACCGCGGTCAAGCCGTTGCTGGTGTTCCGCCTCGACCGCTATCTGCGCGGCGGAGACCACTATTCCTTCAACCAGCGGGGCTACGCGGCCGTCCGCTTCACCGAATATCGCGAGGACTACAACCACCAGCACCAGAACGTGCGCACCGAAAATGGCATCGAATATGGCGATGTTCTCAAGTTCGTGAACTTCGACTATGTCGCCAACGTGGCCCGGGTAAACGCCGCGACCCTGGCCTCGCTGGCATCGGCGCCCGCTCCGCCCAGCCGGGTTCGCCTGCAAGCCAGGGAGCTCGAAAACGACTCGACCCTGACCTGGGAGGCTTCGCCCGGCAGCGCCTCCTATGAAGTCCTGTGGCGTGACACCGCCAGCCCGGAATGGGACCACGCCCAGCCGGTGGGTAACTTAACCCGCGTCACGCTGCCCATGTCGAAGGATAATGTGATCTTCGCCGTCCGCGCCGTCGACGGCGCCGGGCATCGCAGCCTGGCGGTGGTGCCGCAGCCTGAAAGATGAGAGAGTAATAGCTGCAACTGCTGATCTATAAGCAAGCCCCGGAGCCCATCGTGGCACGAAGCCGAGAAATGACGCTGAGCCTGCCGCCCTTTACCCGCGCGGTCACCTGGCTGCTCGCGATTAATACCGCCGTCTTCCTGTTGCTTGAACTCTTCGGCATGACCCTGATCGACGTCGCCCGCTGGGTGCGCGACCACCTGGCGCTCGTACCGCAGGACGTTGTCCACGGATCGCTCTGGCAGTTGGTGACGTACAGCTTCCTGCATTTCGAATTCTGGCACTGGTTCGGCAACATGCTGGGCATCTGGATGTTTGGCTCCGCTTTCGAAGGCGCCTGGGGCACGCGCCGCTTTTTGGAACTCTATTTCTTCGGCGTGATCGGCGCCGCTTTGACCACGACCGTGCTCTCCTACTCCCACGTCCTGGGCAATCCCACGATACCGACGGTGGGCGCGTCGGGCGGGGTGTTCGCCATTCTGATCGCCTTCGGAATCGTTTTCGGCGAGAACGAAATCCTGATGATCCCGTTCCCCTTCTCGCTCAAAGCCAAATATTTTGTCGCCATCCTGATCGTTGTGACTCTGGCCTTCGCCATCCAGGGTGGCGGAAACGTCGCCTACGTCGCCCATCTGGGCGGATTGTTCTTCGGATATATCTACGTGAAATTCGTGCCTCGCGGCGGCATCCCCCGCCTGGGGATGTCAGAGCGCTACTTCGGCCTGCGCAACCAGTACTACCGCTGGAAACGGCGCCGCGCCGCCCGCAAGTTCGAGGTCTACATGCGCAAACACAACCGCACCGTGGAATTCGACGAACAAGGCAACTACATTCCGCCCGAAGAAGAAAAGAAAAACGGCGGCTCCAAATCCGGCTGGGTAAACTAATTGCCGATGTGGGCGCGAGCGCCACGCTCGTGCAAAGCGTCAATCGCTACCGGCTTGTCCGAAAAACCCAGAAAACGCCGTCACAACTTTCTGCACCACCTCATCCCGCACCGCTTTCCCCTTAAATCCTAGATCGTGCCCCGCCCCATCCACCGTCAACAATTCCGTCTTCGCCGGAATCATCTTCAGCGCCGCTTCCATCTCCTCGGTCGTCCCAAACGGATCGCGTGTGCCATGCACAAACAACGCCGGCACCCGCAATTCAGGCAAATGCCGCACCCGCAGCTGCGCCGGCTTGCGCGGCGGGTGCAGGGGATAAGAAAGCAGCAGCAATCCCGCTACCAGGTCGGGCTCCGCCGCACACAGCATCGTCGCCTGCCGCCCGCCGTAAGAGTGGCCGCCCAAAAACATTCGCCCGCAGCCCAGTTTCCGCAGAGCCGTGATCGCGTTCCTCAGCCCCTCGCGGTCGCGCTCGGCGTCCCCCGGCCGCGGCGGACCATAGGGCCGGTCCTGCCGAAACGGAAGATCGCAACGCAGCACGGTAAGACCGGTTCCGGCGAACGCCCGGGCCAAAGCCATCAAGAGCGAAGAATTGGAATTTGATCCGGCGCCATGCGCCAGCACCAGCCCATCGCCGCCAGGTTCCTGACGATGAAGATATCCGCGAACCGGCGGCCTGAGCGCCGCATCGCCGTGAAAGGCAACCGTCATACAAACCAACTGAGAACTGTGAACAATCAACTGCCAACTGGGGTTTTGGAAACTCGAGCCGCGAAATCGAACCGGGTCAAAGACGAAAGCGCCCTCTCCGGGAACGCCGGCCGAAAAAAGGTTGGCCGCTAGCGCCGTCTCTTCGCGCTCTTTCGGCGCCGCGGCTTGGGCCGCGAAATTCCGCGCTCCTCCTCGGCCGTCACCAGGTGCAGGCGCATGAAGTTGGTCGAACCCGACGCCATCTGCGTTCCCGCCACTACTCCCAGAACGTCGCCCACCTTGATCCGGCCCCGGCGCAGCAGTTCGTGCTCCGCCGCCAGCAGCATTTGTTCCGAAGTCAGCGCCTGGTCGCGCAAGACCGGCCGCACCCCCCACAACAGGTTCAGACGATTGCACACCGGCAGGGCGCGGCAGAAGGCGTAGATTTCCGCCAGCGGGCGGTATTTCGAAATCAGCAGCGCGGTATTCCCACTCTCGGTGAAAACCGCGATCGCCCCCATGTGGAGGTCTTCGGCGGCGTGCGCGATGGATTCGCAAATCGCCTCCGCAATCGACAGCCGGCGCTGCTGGCGGCGTCGCGGCGAGGTGAATTCCGCCATATTGCTTTCCGCCTCCACCACGATCCGGGCCATCATGGCCACGGTTTCGCGCGGGTAGCGGCCGGTGGCGGTCTCCGCCGAGAGCATGACCGCATCGGTGCCGTCGAATACGGCGTTCGCCACGTCGCTGGCCTCGGCCCGGGTGGGACGCGGATTTTCAATCATCGACTCCAGCATCTGGGTGGCGATGATCACCGGCTTGCGCCAGTCCGCCGCGCGCCGGATCACGTATTTCTGAATCACCGGAACTTTCTCCGCCGGCATCTCCACGCCCAGGTCGCCGCGCGCCACCATCACGCCGTCCGCGGCTTCGAAGATTTCTTCCAGCCGCTTCAGCGCCTGCGGCTTTTCCAGCTTGGCAATCACCGGCACATCCTGTCCCTGCGCCGAGATGATTTCCTTCACGCTGCGCACATCCGCCGCCGAGCGCACGAACGACAGCGCCACCATGTCCACTCCATGCTTCAGCCCAAACTCAAGATCGGCGCGGTCTTTGGCGGTCAGCGCGGGGATGGAAAGCGCCGCTCCCGGCAGGTTGATGCCCTGGTGCTCGCCCAGCACGCCGCCGTTGACCACTTCACACTCCACGTCTGTGCCCCGCACCTGCCTCACCCGCAATTCGATCAGGCCGTCGGAGAGCAGAATGCGCGAGCCTGCCCGCACTTCCTGTGCCAGCCCTTGAAACGTGGTCGAGATCAGCACGGGGGTGCCGGCGAGGTCGCGAGGCGTAATCGTGACCAGCGATCCGGTCTGGAGCATCACCGGCTCGTGGTCTTTGAGCCGCCCGGTGCGTATTTTGGGGCCTTGCAGGTCCTGCAGGATACAGATCGTGCGGTTTTCCTGCTTGGCCGCGCGCCGCAGGCGGGCGATATTACGGGCGTGCTCGGGATGCGTGCCGTGAGAAAAATTCAGCCGCGCAACGTCCATGCCCAGCCGCATCATTTCGCGCAGCATGGCCTCGGTATTGCACGAGGGCCCGATGGTGCAGATAATCTTGGCGCGGCGGGCGGCCGCGAGGGCCAGCTCCGCCGACAAGTCTCCCGAAACGAGATCCGGCTTCCCTGGTTTCAAAGTCCAACTATTGTAAATGGAGGCGCGAGAGTTCGTCTGGCAGGGACTGCCACAGACCACGTGGGGACAGCCGCCCTCGGCTGTCCGGTCCAGCGAAGCTCGACAAAGGTTTACCTAAACAAAAAGCAGCGGAGCTTCGCTCCGTCGGACAGCCGAGGGCGGCTGTCCCCACGTGGTCTGTGGCCGAGAAGGGCTACGGTTTCCTCAAATGCGCGTTCGACTCGATCAGCTCGATGCCCAGGCGCGCCCGCGGGAACAGCATGGCGTTGAACTCCGCGCCCACCAGCACCACCAGCGAGATCATGTACATCCACACCAGCAGCGCGATGCCCACGCCCAGTGAGCCGTAGAGAATGCTGTAGTCGGCATAACGCTGCAGATACCAGCCAAACAGGGTGGTCGCGAAAAACCACAGCGCCGATGCCAGCGTGGCGCCGGGCAACACGCTGTGCCAGGGCTGGGTGCGCGGAACGGCATTGTGGTAGATCAGCGCTATCACCGCGATGCTGGTGAGGCCGGCAATCAGCCAGCGAATCGCTGTCCACATCAACAGGATGAAAGGGCCGAATTCGTGCCCCAGCTGGAACAGGATTTGAGTTTCAATGCGATTGCCGAAAGCCACCAGGATGGTCGAGAAGGTCAGCGGAATGCCGGCCAGAATCACCAGCGAGAATGCAATCATCCGCTCTTTCACCAGCCCCCAGCTCTTGGGCAGCTCATAGCAGCGGCGAAAACCTTCCATCCAGGAAATCATGACGCCCGACCCGGTCCACAGCGTAATCAGCGAAGCCGTGATCAGCACTCCCACGGAACGCTGGGTCGTGCCTCTCAGATAGGCCAGCGCGGTGGCGCTTCCGGCGGGCAGAATCTTGCCCAGCGCGTCGGAAATCTCGCGCAGGTACGCCTCGGTGCCGTGCGAAGTGGCCAGCACCGATCCGATGACCAGGAGCGTGGGGAAAAAAGTAAGGATGGAGGAATAGGCCGCGGCTTTGGCCGTGGCGAACGCGTCATGCTGAAACGCGCGCCAGAAGGCGAGGCGAAGCAGGCGACTGAAACGCAACATGAATGGCCCCAGAGTATTGCTCCGGGGCAACGCATGCAACTGCGAAGTGCTGCTACGTTCCTGATCGTGCAATCGTTCTGGGTTAGCGTGCATGGGGGCTCTATGACGCGAACTCAAGGACGCAGAATTGTATACCGCAAACCGGGCAAGCAGGAGGCGGACCAGCTGCCCCCTGCTCGCTGATCTTACTCAGCTGTCAGTTCCTCGGTTTCGCCTTCGGTACGCATCAGCTCAAGCGCGCGCTCGGCTTCCTCGTAGGCCTGCGAAACTTCTTCCTGGACCTTGGCTGCGGCTTCTTCCATCTCTGGCGAGAGCCGTACGTTGCGGTAATACTCCATGCCGGTGCCGGCCGGGATCAACCGTCCCACGATGACGTTCTCCTTCAGTCCTCGCAGGTGGTCGACCGCGCCCTGTATAGATGCCTCGGTCAGGACTCGAGTGGTCTCCTGGAACGACGCCGCCGAGATGAACGAGTCGGTCGAGAGCGAAGCCTTGGTGATACCCAGGAGCAGCGGCCGGCCGGTTGCCGGACGTCCCCCCTGCGCAATCACGCGCTCGTTCTCTTCCGCAAAGCGGAACTTGTCGATCTGCTGCTCCAGCAGGAACTGCGTATCGCCCACGTCTTCCACCTTGCGCCAGCGCATCATCTGGCGAACGATCACTTCGATGTGCTTGTCCGAGATGTTCACGCCCTGCAGCCGGTACACTTCCTGGATTTCGTTCACCAGGTACGACTGCAGCTCTTTTTCTCCCAGCACAGCCAGAATGTCGTGCGGGTTCAGCGGACCGTCCATCAGCGGTTCGCCCGCCTTGACCCGTTCGCCTTCCTGCACGTTGATGTGAACGCCGCGCGGTACCGAGTATTCCTTTTCGGTGCCGTTGTCGGCGACCACATACATCTTGCGCTGTCCCTTGGAGACTTCGCCGAACTTCACCGTGCCATCGATTTCGCTGATGACCGCGGTTTCATGCGGCTTGCGCGCCTCGAACAGTTCGACCACGCGGGGCAAACCACCGGTGATGTCTTTGGTCTTGGTGGTCTCGCGCGGGATCTTGGCCAGCACATCACCCGGATGAGCGGTGTCGCCGTCCTGCACCATGAGGTGAGCGCGTGAGGGCATGAGGTAGCGCTTGCTGGTCTTGCCCTTGATCACAATCGCCGGCTGGCGCTTCTCGTCGGGCGAATCCGCCACCACGTGCCGCGACAAGCCGGTCACCTCGTCCACTTCTTCGTGCAGCGTGACCCCTTCCTGCAGGTCCTTGAACTGGATTGTGCCGCCGATTTCGGTCAGGATCGAGAAGGTGTAGGGATCCCATTCGACCATCACCTGTCCGAGTGCAACCTGATCGCCTTCATTGACCTTCAACTTGGCGCCATACACAACCGCATAGCGCTCGCGTTCGCGGCCCTTGTCGTCGACCACCGCAATCGAGCCCTGGCGGTTCATGACCACCAGATCGCCCGACTTGGCTTTGACCGTCTGCAATCCGATGAAGCGCACGATCCCGTTGCTCTTGGCGTCCAATCGCGATTGCTCGGAGACTCGCGACGCCGTACCGCCGATGTGGAAGGTACGCATCGTGAGCTGGGTTCCAGGTTCGCCGATGGACTGTGCCGCGATGACGCCGGTGGCTTCGCCCAGTTCGACCAGCCGGCCCGACGCCAGATTGCGTCCGTAGCACATCACGCAGACTCCGCGTTTCGATTCGCAGGTCAGCACCGAGCGGATCTTCACCCGTTCGATACCGGCCGCCTGAATCGCGCTGGCCAGGTCTTCGGTGATTTCGTTGTTGATGTCGACGATCACGCCGCCGTCGTAGTCCTTGATCTTCTCGAGCGACACGCGGCCCACAATGCGGTCGCGCAACGGCTCGATGATCTCGCCGGCTTCGACGATACCGGCGACGTAGATGCCGTCGACGGTGCCGCAATCATATTCGCTGATAATCACGTCCTGCGCCACGTCAACCAGACGCCGCGTCAGATAGCCTGAATCGGCCGTCTTCAGCGCCGTATCCGCCAGACCTTTGCGGGCGCCGTGAGTCGAGATGAAGTACTCGAGCACGGTGAGCCCTTCGCGGAAGTTGGCCGTGATCGGGGTCTCGATAATTTCGCCCGACGGCTTGGCCATCAGTCCGCGCATGCCGGAGAGCTGGCGAATCTGCTGTTTCGATCCGCGAGCGCCCGAGTCGGCCATGACGTAAATCGGATTCAGCGCGCCTTCTTTATCGCGCTGCTGCATCTGTCCGAACATCTCGTCCGCGACCTTTTCCGTAATCGCCGACCAGATTTCGATGACCTTGTTGTAACGTTCGCCGTTGGTGATGGCTCCGTCCAGGTACTGCTGCTGCACGGCTACGCCCAGCTTTTCGGCGTCTTTCACCAGGGTCTTCTTGTTGTCCGGGATGACCATGTCGTCGATGCCGATGGACAATCCCGCTTTGGTTGCATAGCGGAATCCGAGGTCTTTCACCTCGTCCAGCATCTTGACCGTGACCTCAAGACCGAAGCGCAGGTAGCAATACGTGACCAGCTGTCCGATACCTTTCTTCTTGAGCAGGCCATTGATGAACGGCATGCCTTCGGGAAGGTGATCGTTCAGGATGGCGCGTCCTACCGTGGTCGTCAGGAATCCCCGGTCCGAGTTCACGGGCTCGGTGTGGATGATTTCCTGATCGTCGTAGGCGGTCATCAGGTCGATGACTTCACCGGTGTAACGCAACCGGATCGGGGTAAGCGTTTCCACCGCGCCGGCTTCGAGCGCCAGCAGCACTTCTTCGATGTTGGCGAAGGCGCGGCCTTCACCCTTGGCGCCCGGCTTGCCTTTGGTCAGGTAGTAAATTCCCAGCACCATGTCCTGCGTCGGCACCGTGATGGGCTGGCCCGAGGCGGGAGACAGAATGTTGTGCGATGACAGCATCAGCACGCTGGCTTCAACCTGAGCTTCCGGAGACAGCGGAATATGTACCGCCATCTGGTCGCCGTCAAAGTCGGCGTTGAATGCCGTGCAAACCAGCGGGTGGATCTTGATTGCTTTGCCTTCTACCAGCACCGGCTCGAAAGCCTGAATGCCCAGACGGTGAAGGGTAGGAGCGCGGTTCAACATCACCGGATGGTCTTTGATGACTTCTTCCAGGATGTCCCAGACGATGGGTTCCTGCTGCTCAACCATCTCTTTCGCCTGCTTGATGGTGGTGCAGTGCCCGGTCTGTTCCAGCCGGTGATAAATGAACGGCTTGAACAGCTCCAGAGCCATCTTCTTGGGCAGGCCGCACTGGTGCAGCTTGAGTTCGGGACCGACCACGATGACCGAACGTCCGGAGTAGTCGACGCGCTTGCCCAGCAGGTTCTGGCGGAAGCGTCCCTGCTTGCCTTTGAGCGTGTCGGACAGAGACTTCAGCGGACGGTTGTTGGCGCCACGCAGCACGCGGCCGCGGCGTCCGTTGTCGAACAGAGCGTCAACCGCTTCCTGCAGCATGCGCTTTTCGTTGCGCACGATGACTTCGGGAGCGTGCAGGTCCATCAGTTTCTTCAACCGGTTGTTCCGGTTGATGACGCGGCGATAGAGGTCGTTCAGATCGGAGGTGGCGAAGCGTCCGCCGTCCAGTGGAACCAGGGGACGCAGCTCCGGCGGAATGACCGGGATTACGTCCAGGATCATCCAGTTCGGCTTGTTGCCGCTCTTGCGGAACGCTTCGACAACTTTCAGGCGCTTGGCATACTTGAGCCGCTTCTGCAGCGAGCTCTCATGCTTCATCTTCTCGCGCAGTTCGCCGGACAGGCTTTCCACTTCCACGCGCTTCAGCAGTTCCTTGATGGCCTCGGCGCCCATCATGGCTTTGAAGCCCGCGGGACGGTACTGCTGGTCCAGTTCGCGGTACTTGGCTTCGTCCTTGATGACTTCGTGATCTTTTACCGGCGCATCTCCAGGCTCCACCACCACGTAAGCCTCGAAATACAGAACGGATTCCAGGTCGCGCAGCGAGATGTCGAGCAGGTGCCCGATGCGGCTGGGCAGCCCTTTGAAGAACCACACATGCGAGCAGGGAGAAGCCAGCTCGATGTGACCCAGGCGCTCACGCCGTACTTTCGAAAGCGTCACTTCCACGCCGCACTTGTCGCAGATGACGCCGCGATGCTTCATCCGCTTGTACTTGCCGCACAGGCATTCCCAGTCGGTTACGGGACCGAAAATGCGGGCGCAAAACAGGCCATCACGCTCCGGCTTGAATGTCCGGTAGTTGATGGTTTCGGGCTTGGTCACCTCGCCATGCGACCAGCTCCGTATTTTTTCCGGCGAGG
>Ga0187825_10000263_pt1 | contig 11692 bp, 7 predicted proteins | sample NC_wetland_sal_i_11_FD_132421 | JGI IMG/M metagenome (GOLD analysis project Ga0187825, IMG submission 132421) | Wetland sediment microbial communities from Neuse River Estuary, North Carolina, USA - SourceSoil_5 | ecosystem: Environmental > Aquatic > Freshwater > Wetlands > Sediment | place... | reverse complement strand
GCGCGGTTGCTCTCTTCTCCGAATACCGAGTCCAGCGAGATCGCATCACTCGCCGGCCGGGTCGGACTGCCGGGCGCAGGCTCGGCGGCGGGAGCAGTCTCGGCAGGCGCGATGTCCACCGGCTCGGCCACGGGCGGCGGAACGGCCGGCGCGGACCGGCCCGGCGCGACGGTCGGCTCGGGTGGTGGCGGAGCAGGCGCACCCGGTCGTGCACCCAGAATGCCCCGCAGGAACGCGCCGGCCGACTGTCCGCCGGCGGCGGGACGCTGCCGGGGCGGCGGCGCCGACAACTCGGCGACCTTGTTGCGCAATCGGGTGTCGTACGGCCGCTGCGCCGCCAGTGCCTCGTACACGCGCAGGGCATCCTCGCGGTGCCCCTGCCGCAGGTACAGCTCGGCCATGGTCTCCGTGAGCACCGGCTCGGCTTGCGACAACGCCGCCTGATCGGCAGCGCCGTCGTCGTCGTCGTGGTGCCCGATCGGCGGCGGTGGCGGTACCGGAGCCGGCGTCGCAGCCGAAACGCGCGCAGGGCTCGGCGGCGGCGGCGCGGGCACCGGTGGCAGGTCCAGCTCCTCCGGCATGATCAACGGCAGATCGGCGACCGGACTGGTGGGTCGCTCCTCGAACGGCGTCGGATCGGCGCCGCCGTCAACCTTGAACATCCCGCTGCCTTCGTACTGCGTGCGGGCAAGCCCCTCGACCTGCACGCCGGGATCGGGTTCGACCGCGGGTTCTTCTTCGACCTGCAGTCCATCCGCCAGCACCGGCTCGACGTCGACGGGATTGAAGTCGACGGCCTCGAATTCCGGCTCCGGCTCCGGGGCCGAGACATTCGATTCGGGACTCACCTCGGACGTGCGCTCCAGCACGAAGTCGGGGCGCGCCATCGATGCCGTGGGGGCCTCGGGCGCACTGGGATCGAACGGTCCCTCCAGGTTCTCGATTCCCAACGCGCGTCGCGCCGCGCGGTGATCGGCGGGCGCAGAGGCCGGATCGAACTCTACCGCTTCGTGTTCCACACGCAGCGGTTTATCGGCCGCAGGAGGAGCGTCCACCTCCAGCGCCGCCAGCGGCGCAGTCGTAGCCGCAGCCGGCGGCGTGATCGGTTGCGTCGCCACCTTCCCGCGCACGCGCGACAGCCCCTCGGCTGCCTCGCCGTTCATCGGGTCGGCGAGCAGCAACCGATTGAGCCACTCCATCGCCTGGTCGTAGTGGTTGTTCCGCTCGGCGACTTCCGCGAGCACCTTCAACGCGAGGATGTTTTCGGGGTCCAGATCGAGCACTTTGCGGAACACCGCTTCGGCACCGGCGTCGTCTTTCTTGTCGACGAGACAGCGACCATGCACGATGTGACCGCTGACGTAGTCGGGATGGAGAGTCAGTCCCGCCTGGCAGAGCTCAATGGCGTTATCTATAAGCCCTGCTTTACGATACGCATCGGCCAATGGCGCGAAGTTTCGCCCTTTGGGATTTTCCCGGTAGCGGGCTTCGAGCTTTTCGATTTCGCTGGTGTACGCCACGGCCTAAGTCTTTGTCGGAATTGATCTAACTTAGTGTTTGGCCGGGTGACCTGTCAAATACCGGCACAGCCCAATCGCTTGAGTTTGTTCGTTGTCCCGCTTAGACTTACACCCCCTCACCCGCCCAAGACGCTGGGGTTTCGAATGGCAATGATGCGCGAGATGCGAACCATCACCAAATTCGTCTTTCCGGTGCTCGCCCTGTCGTTCGTCGGATGGCTGGCGTACGGGCAAGTGCAGGAGATCCTCACCGGCTCCCGCGATACCGTCGTCGTCGTCAATACCTCCAGCAACTGGTTTCTGCGGCTGATCCGCGTTGGACGCGTAGAGATCCACAACGCCGAATTCCAGCAGGCGGTACAGGCGGGAATCCAGCAGTACCAGGCGAACAACGGCACCACACAACTCCCCGCCGAAGACCGGCAGCAGATCGAGAACCAGGTCGTCGATCAGCTGGTCCGCGCGAAACTGATCGAGCACGAGACCGAGCGACTCGGCATCACCGTGACCGATCAGGAGATTCGCGACGCGGCGCAGACTTCGCCGCCGCCCGAAGTCATGTCGCTGCCCGATTTCCAGACCAACGGACAATTCGACCCGACGAAGTGGCGTCGCTTCCTGCAGAGCGGCCAGAATCCCGAGTTCCTGCTGGCGCTGGAGGCGCGCTATCGCGACCAGATCCCGCAGCTGAAGTTGCTGCAGTACATCACGGCGGATCTCTACGTCTCGGACGCCAAGCTATGGCGCATCTATCGGGACCAGCACGATTCCGTCACCGTCGACCTCGCGGCGATCGGTCCGGAGCAGATCCCCGATTCGGCGGTCCCCGTGTCGGATGCCGAGGCGACGCGCTACTACAACGCGCACCGCGACGACTTCAAGCGCCCGGGAGCCGCGTGGACGAGCTTCATCGCCCTGCCCCGCGCGCCGAACGCTGCCGACTCCGCGGCCGCCTTCGCCCGCGCCGAGAGCCTGCGCACCGAAGCCGCCGCCAGCCAGGCGAAGTTCGCCGACGTCGCGAAACGCGCCTCGTCGGATACGGCGAGCGGCCGGCAGGGCGGCGACCTCGGATGGATCAAGCGCAAGCAGCCGCAGTTCGACACGCTGTTCCTCGCCGGGCTGCGCGGCCTGCCGGTGGGACAAGTCTCCAAGCCGGTGCGTTCGAGCTTCGGCTACCATCTGATCCGCATCGACGCCGAGAAGGGCGACTCGCTGCACGTGCGGCACATTCTCGTCCCGATCGAGCTGGCCGGGGCGCACCGTGACTCCGTCGAATCCGTGGCCGACAGCTTGGATCGCAGCGTCGCGGAGCGTGACAGCGCCTGGCTGCTCGACAGCACCGCCCGGCGGCTGCACCTGCCGCTGGCCCAGGCGCCGCGCATCGTCGACGGCGATCGCCTGGTGCTCGGCCGTTACGTGATTCCCGACATCAGCGTCTGGGCGTTCCAGCACCGCGTCGGCGAAACGAGCCCGGTGATTCAGGGAGAGGTGGCCTATTACGTCTTCCGGCTCGACTCGCTGCAGCCCGACGGCGTGGCGCCGCTCAAGCAGGTGCGCGATCAGGTCGACTACCAGGTGCGGCTCGAAAAGAAGGGCCAGCTCTGGAAAGTCCGCACTCAGCAGCTGGCGAGCGCGCTCGCCTCCAGCCCGCTCGCGTCCGCCGCCGCCGCGCAAGGCTCCGCGGTCCAGCATCTCGGTCCCTTCGCCCGGCTGCATCCCCCGCCGCTGCTGCAACTCGAGCCGAACGTGCTGGGGGAGATCTTCCGGCTCGGCGTGGGGCAGCACAGCAACGCGTTGATCGGGGAGCATCGCGGGTTCGTGGTCCAGCTCGTGGCCCGGCACGCCGCGGATTCGGCGGCGTGGGCGGCACAACGCGATGCGCAGCGAGATGGGATCCTGCAGGCGGCGCGCCAGGCGCGTGTGGAAGCGTACATCACGGGGCTGCGCCAGCGCGCCACGGTGATCGACCGGCGCAAAGACCTCTTCCGACCCCAGAGCACCGCCGCCGGCAGCTAGCCGGCGGAGCGGCTACTCGTTCAGGCGCTTCGGCTCTCCGCCCGAGGGGGGCAGGGGCGTGGCGCTGTTGGACGGCGGCACGGGCGGCTGCGGCTTATCCGACCCCACCTCGCTCAGGCTCTTCTTGAACTCCCGGATCCCCTGCCCCAGCGATGCCCCGATTTCGGGGATCCGCCGGGCGCCGAACACCAGCAGCGCGATGACCAGCAGGATCAGGATGTGCGCCATCGAGAATTCCATACGCCACTCCTCTAGAAAAGCGACCGGGCGATGAGGTACGCGATCACCACCCCGAGCACCGACAACAGCGACACCTCGAGCCCGATGGGTCCGAGGGTGATCGAGACCACCAGCAAGTCCAGGTGTATCGGCCCGAACGTGGGCGTGACGGCGGTCGTGAAAAACTCCTTCGCCGCACCCTGGGGCAGGAAGCGTCGCAACAACGCCTGCATGAAGCCCCCCAGCACGAACCCCGTGGCGAGGACCCCGAAGTAAAATAGCGGACGCCGCGGACCGCGCGCCACGCTCAGCTCCGCCGCTCGACGGCGTAGCTGATACTGTCCCGCAGCGCCTCGCGCGCCGTGGACGCCGGCAAGGCGGCCAGCTGCGCCTCCGCCTGCTGCGCCAGGTCGAGCGCCCGGCGCCGCGCCACCTCGAATCCGCCGCCCGCTTCAACGAGACGGATCACCTCCGCGACCTGGGCGTCGGGGGGGTCGTCGGTCGCCATGAGATGCGCCACGACCTGGCGCTCGCCCGGCGACAGCCGCGGCAGCACGGAGATCAGCGGCAGCGTGATCTTGTGTTCCTTGAGATCGAGGCCCGAGGGTTTGCCGGTGACCGCTTCCGGCTGGGTGTAATCGAGCAGGTCGTCGGTGATCTGAAACGCCATGCCGAGCAGCATGCCGAACCGCGACAGCGCTTCCCGCACCGGTGCCGGCGCCGAGAGCGCGCCGACCTCGCAGGCCCCGGACAGCAGCGACGCGGTCTTGGCGCGGATCAGCATGTCGTACTGGGACTCGCTGTAGGCGAGCTTGTCGTGCGCCTCGAGCTGCCGCATCTCCCCGATCGTCATCTCATTGGTCACGCGCGCGAACACGCGCAACGGCTCCAGGTCGCCCAGCCGCACCAGCTCGATGATGGCGCGGGAATAGAGATAGTCGCCCATGATGACGGCGACCTGATGGGAGAACAGGGCATTGAGGGTGGGCATGCCGCGCCGCAGCGCCGAGTGATCGACCGAGTCATCGTGGACCAGGGTGGCCAGATGGATCAGCTCGACCACCGCCGCCAGGGTCAGGGCATTGGGATCCGTGCCGCCCACCGCCTGGCGGCTCAGCAGCAGCAGCATCGGGCGGAACAGCTTGCCCTTCATCCGGAGCAGATGGTCATTGGCGTCGGCGATGATGGGAAAATCGGCCGCGATGATGCGGCGCAGCTCGGCGGCGACCTGGTCGAGCTCCGCCGCCACCGGACGCTGGATGTCGCCCAGCGAGACGCGAATCGCCTGTTCGCTCACGTCAGCGCGCTTTCGCGAGCGCTTTGACCCTCGCCCCCACGTCCATGAACCGGATGTCGACGGCGAACACGCGGCCGTACAGCTCGCGCGCCTCGACACCCTTTCCCTGTTCCTCGATGGCGCGGGCCAGCCAGTACAGGATGCCGAGCCGCTCCTGGTCGCCGGTCGAGGGCAGCTCGAGCGCGCGCCGCAGAATCGACTCCGCCACGACCGAAGCGCCCTTCTCGAAGAAGCACACGCCCAGCGCCTCCGAGGTGCGCAGCTTGCCCTCGGGCGCCCGCAGCGCCTTCTGAAATTCGGAGATCGCCTCGTCGAGCAGGCCCATCTCCTTGAAGGCCACACCGAGGTCGTAGTGTGACTGGAAGTCGGTGTCTTCGATGTTCTCGTCGATGCCCTGACGGAAGCGCGTGAGCATCTCGCGGAAGTCCTGCTCCTCGTCGCCGCTCGGCTCCTCGTCCTGCACCTTCATCCGCGTGTCGCGCGGCCCGTCTTCGTCGAGAATCATCGCTCCGAGGTCGACGAAGTCCCCGACCTCGCTCGTCTCGTCGCGCACGCGCATCTTCGCGTCCTTCGGCGCCACCCGCCCTTCTTTCTTCGGGGGCTCGGGGGCCGGGGCGAGCATCGCCAACGCCGCGCGCGCGCGTTCGTTCTTCGGGTCGTGCTCGACCACGCGCTCGTACACTGCGCGCGCTTTGTCGGCGAGATCGGTCCGCAGCAGCGTATCGGCGAGCTCGAGATACGCCTCGATCAGCTTCGCCTTGTCACCGGTCTTGAAGGCGAACTCCACCTGCTTCTGGCGATGCCGCACGCTGTTGGGATCGAGCCGCAGGATCTCGTCCACCAGACCTTGCGCGTGGGACAGATTGCCCGCGTTCTCGAACCCGGCGGTCGCGAGCTCCAGCTCTTCGATGCCGCGATCCCGCTGCCCCTCTTCGATCAGGGCTTCGCCCAGCGCCTGATGAGCTTCGGCGTCGTCGGGATCGTCGGCCACGCGCGCTTCGAGCTCGTCGATCGACGGCGTCTCCAGCGCTTCCTCGCCGAGCCCGCCGAACAGGATCGCTTCTCCCTGCTCCGATTCCTTGACGACCTCGATCGTATCGTCGATCGCCAGCGGCTCGTCGTCGACCTCATGGTGACGCGCCGTCGTGGCGGTTTCCAGGGCGTCGACGTCGAAATTGGGCTCGAGATCCAGCGGCGGAATCTCGACCACCGTCTTGCGCTTCGACGGCTCGACCGCGGGCGGCACCACGAGCTCCTGGACCGGCAGCGAAGGCTCCTCCTCGAGCACGCTGTCGGGCACGTCGACATCGAACGCTTCCACGAGCGGCAGATCGATCGGCTCGGCAGCCTCCGGCTCCTCGGCCGTCGGCGCAGTCGGCTCGAGCCCGTCGAGTGGCTCTGCGTCGCCGACGAGATTCTCCTGGCGGATCGATTCGACACCCCGCACCGATTCCCGGACGTGGTCGAAATCGGTATTGGTGATCTGCAAACCGTCGAGATGATCCACCGGCTCGCTGACGACGTCGTCTCCCAGACTCGTCGTTTCGATCGCCCCGGCCGCCGGCCGTGCGGCGGGAGGCGCGGACGGAGGAGGCGCCTGCGGCGGTGCCTTTGCCACGGGCGCGCTCACCGGCGGCGCCATCGTGGGGCGCGCCGGGCCGCCGCTGGGGCGCCCCGGCATCGGAGTCTTCGCCTTCGCCGGTTCGTCGAGATCGAGGAAGACGAGACTCGTCGTCTTGCGCTTCGCGACCTTCGGCGCGGGCGCCGCGGCCTTCGCCGGAGGCGCCGCCGCGAGCTTCGCCTGCAGCTCCGGCCCGCCGTGGGCGCGCAGATGCTCCTCGAGCATCTGCCGCAGCTGCTCCCCTTCCGGCGACAGGTCGACGAACTCCTTCAGCGCCTGAAAGGCCTGCTGGATGTTGCCGGCCTTCTGCATCCGTTCCGCGTATTCAATGAAATTCTGGCGGGCTTCTCCGGTGAACCCTTTGGCCGCGTAGAGCTTTGCGAGTTTCAGATACGTGGTGGGACGCCCCGGTGCATTCCGCAACACCTTGTTACACATCGCGATCGCATTGTTGTGAAAGCCAAGCTCTGCGTAGCGATCGACAGCGCGGTCGTAGTAATCGGCCGCGAGCCCGGGGTCCTTCTGCTTGAGATAGAGGTCGCCGATCCGGTTGAAGATGGCGAGATCAGGATTGGGATCCGACTCGTCTTCCTGGGCGTCGAGTACTTCGAGCCACGAGTCGATCGCGGCTTTGGTATCCTTGCCTTCGAGGGCCCGCGCCCGCTCTTTGAGCTTCTCAAGCTTCGACATGGATGCCCAAAGATACCGGGGGTGGCGAGAGCGGACAAGCGGAACCCGCTGTCCAGACGGCGGTTACGAGGTTTGCCCCTGCCCAATACGCCACTTCCCGCCAGTCCCAGACGTCACAGGCTACGAGATCGGCGGCAAACCCAGGGGCAATCTGGCCGCGGTCCTCTGCCAGGCCGAGGGCGGCAGCGGCGTTCACCGTCGACGCCACCACCGCCTCTGCATGCCGCATGCCGAGCTGCGAGACGGCGAGGCTCATCACGAGCGGGAGCCCCGGCGTGGGAGAGGACCCGGGGTTGAAGTCGGTGGCGAGGGCCACGGCGGCGCCCGCTTCGATGAGGCGCCGCGCCGGCGCCTGTCGCTGCCGTCCGAGAAAGCTCATCGTCGCCGGCAGCAGGACGGCGACGGTGGCACTCGAGCCGAGCGCGCGGATCCCGGCGTCCGAGATGCCGGCGAGGTGATCCGCCGAGAGCGCCTCGAGCTCCGCGGCCAGCACCGCCCCTTCCGACCCTTCGAGCTCGTCGGCGTGGAGCTTGAGCGCCAGACCCGCCTTCCGTGCGGCGCTCAGGATGGCCCGTGTTTCCGCCGGATCGAACACGCCGGGCTCACAGAACACGTCGCAGCAGCGCGCCAGCTGGGCGCGCGCGACCGCGGGCAGCATCTCTTCGATCACCAATCGCACATACTCCGCGCGGCGCGACCGGTATTCCGCCGGCACTTCATGCGCCCCGAGGAACGTCGGCACGAGCTGCAGTCGCTCCGACTCGCTCACCCGCTGAATCACGCGCAGCTGCTTGAGCTCGGTCTCCAGCTCGAGCCCGTATCCCGACTTGACCTCGATCGTAGTGCTGCCGTGGGCCCGCAGGGCAAGCAGCCGTGACCGCGTCACGGCGTGCAGCTCGGCCTCGCTGCGTGCGCGCACGTCGCGCACGGATTGCAGAATGCCGCCGCCCGCTGCAGCGATCTGCTGATACGTCGCCCCGAGGGCGCGGCGCTCGTGATCGTCCAATCGCGGCGCACCGAACACGGCGTGGGTGTGGCAATCCACGAAACCGGGGAAAAGCACACCGCGGACTTCCACTTCTTCGATCGGGGACTGCGGATGGCGGATGGCGGATTGGATCGCGCGCCGGTCGTTGTGCGGCCCGACCCAGGCGATGCGACCTCCCTCGATCAGGACGGCGGCGTCCGGCAGCACTTCGAGCTGCGACAGCTCGGCGCCGCGTCGTGCGCGCGCCGGTCCGCGGCAGGTCACGACCGCCCGCGCGCCGGTCAAGAGGAGACTCAGTCGCCCGCCTCCAGCATCGGCAAGCGCAGCCCGGCGCGGCGCGCCGTGGCCAGCGCTGCGGGGTAACCGGCGTCGGCGTGCCGCGCCACGCCGATTCCGGGATCGTTCGTCAGGACGCGCTCGAGCCGCCGCCGGGCCGCGGGCGTCCCGTCCGCCACGATCACCTGCCCGGCGTGCAGCGAGTTGCCGATGCCGACCCCGCCGCCATGATGGAACGACACCCAGGACGCGCCGGACGCCGTGTTCACCAGCGCGTTGAGGATTGCCCAGTCGGCGATCGCGTCCGATCCGTCGCGCATCGCTTCGGTCTCGCGGAACGGCGACGCGACACTGCCCGTGTCGAGGTGATCGCGGCCGATCACGATCGGCGCCGACAACTCTCCGGCGGCGACGAGATCGTTCAGCGCCACTCCGAAGCGCGCCCGCTCCCCCTGCCCCAGCCAGCAGATGCGCGCCGGGAGCCCCTGGAACGCGACCCGCTCGCGCGCCAGGCGAATCCACCGCGCCAGGTGCGCATTGTCCGGGAACAGCTCGAGCACGAGGCGATCGGTGCGATCGAGATCCTTCGTGTCGCCCGACAGCGCGACCCAGCGGAACGGACCTTTCCCCTCGCAGAACAGCGGCCGGATGTACTCCGGCACGAATCCCGGAATGTCGAACGCGTCCGTGACGCCGGCATCGGCGGCGACGCTCCGGATGTTGTTGCCGTAGTCGAACGTGACGGCGCCCCTGCGCTGCAGCTCGCGCATCGCCCGCACGTGCACCGCGATGCTCGCGACGGCGCGGCGCACATACTCGGAGGGGTCGGCGCCGCGCAACGCTACGGCGTCGGCGAGCGAGCATCCGGCGGGGACGTAGCCATTGAGCGTGTCGTGCGCCGAGGTCTGATCGGTCAGGACGTCGGGGACGACGCCGCGCTGCACCAGCGCCGGCAGCACTTCGGCGCAGTTGCCCACGAGCCCCACGGACAGCGGTGTGCCTGCGTGGCGGGCCGCATCGCACCAGGTGAGGGCTTCCTCGAGCGACGCCGTCGCCCGGTCGAGATAGCGCGTCTCGACCCGGCGCTGGACACGCGTGGGGTCGACCTCCACCACCAGGCAGACGCCGTCGTTCATCGTTGCGGCGAGCGGCTGGGCGCCGCCCATCCCGCCGAGGCCACCGCTGACGACGAGCCGGCCTTTGAGCGTACCGCCGCAGTGGCGCGCCGCCACGGCGGCGAACGTCTCGAAGGTGCCCTGCAGGATGCCCTGGGTGCCGATGTAGATCCACGAGCCGGCCGTCATCTGGCCGTACATGATCAGCCCACGCCGTTCCAGGTCGCGGAACACCTCCCACGTCGCCCAGCGGCCGACGAGGTTCGCGTTGGCGATGAGGACGCGGGGGGCGTCGGGGTGCGTGGTGAACACGGCGACGGGTTTGCCGGACTGGACCAGCAGTGTCTCGTCATCGCCCAGCGTCCGCAGCGTCCGCACGATGGCGTCGAACGCCGCCCAGCTGCGCGCCGCCCGTCCGGTCCCGCCGTACACCACGAGGTCCTGGGGACGCTCGGCGACCTCGGGATCGAGGTTGTTCATGAGCATCCGCAGTGCCGCCTCCTGCACCCAGCCGCGGCAGGATCGCTCAGGACCGCGCGGGGCGCGGACCGTCCGCGCCCCGCTCACGACGGCCCCTGCGGAACGAGCTGCCCGTCGCGCATCGCCACGACAATGCGCTCGATATCGTCGGACATCGGGCGATCGGCGCTCAAGGCCGGCACCAGGCGGCGCACCGCATCGTAGACGCGGGCCACGCCGCGTCCGGGAGTGAGCGGTTTCAGGAATTCGAGTCCCTGCGCTCCCGCGAGCAGCTCGATCGCGACCACACGCGTCGCGTCATCGAAGGCGCGGCGCGCTTTCCACGCCGCCGTCATTCCCATGGGCACGACGTCTTCCTGATTGCCTTCAGTGGGAATCGACTGGACACTGGCGGGTGTGCTGAGGACGCGGGCGTCGGCGACGAGCGCCGCCGCCGCGATCTGCGCCGTCATGAACCCCGAATCGAGACCGGGGTGCAGCGCCAGGAACGCCGGCAGCCCCGAGGACAAATCGGGATTCACGACGCGTTCGAGCCGCCGCTCGGCCAGCCCGGCGAGCGTCGCGAGCACGATGGCAAGCACGTCGAGCGCCAGCGCGACCGGCTGGCCGTGGAAGTTGCCCCCCGACAGGACCTCCGTGCCGAAGACGAGCGGATTGTCGGTGGCCGCATTCAGCTCGGTCGTCGCCAGCCGCTCCGCGAACGCGATGCCCTCCCCCACGGCGCCCAGCACCTGGGGCGTGCAGCGCAACGAATACGCATCCTGGACCCGGGGGTCGTCGTGGCGATGCGATTCGCGGATGGCGCTGTCGGCCAGCAGATCTCGCAGCAGGGCGGCGGAACGTTGCTGGTAGGGGTGCGGCCGAGCGTCGTGGATGCGGGCGTCGAACGGCACCGGCGTGCCGCGCACCGCTTCGAGACTCATCGCCGCGGCACCGTGGGCCGTGTGCCACAGCGTCCACGCGTCATGTACCAGCAGCGCCGTGAGGCCGGTCTGGGCCTGCGTGCCGTTGACGAACGCAATTCCTTCCTTGGCCTCGAGGGTCACGGTCGCGATCCCCGCGGGAGCGAGCCGGTGGCCGTCCGGTCCCTCTCCGATCATCGCGAGGGCGAGGTGCGAGAGCGGCGCCAGGTCCCCCGACGCTCCCACGCTGCCTTGCGAGGGAACGGTCGGATGCACCTGGGCGTTGAGCATCGCGACCAGGGTATCGGGGATCACCGGGCGGACGCCGCTCGTCCCCATCAGGAGGACGTTGGCGCGCAGCAGCATCATCGCGCGCACGGCCTCGACCGGCAGCGGCTCGCCCACGCCCGAGGCGTGGCTGCGGATCAGGTTGAGCTGCAGGGCCCGCAGGTCGTCGGGAGGGATACGGACGTGGGCCAGCTTCCCGAAACCGGTGTTGACGCCGTAGATCGTGTCGCCGCGGGTCACCGCGGCTTCGACTTCCGCCCGCGAGCGCGTGACGCGCTCG
>Ga0187825_10000262_pt1 | contig 11693 bp, 9 predicted proteins | sample NC_wetland_sal_i_11_FD_132421 | JGI IMG/M metagenome (GOLD analysis project Ga0187825, IMG submission 132421) | Wetland sediment microbial communities from Neuse River Estuary, North Carolina, USA - SourceSoil_5 | ecosystem: Environmental > Aquatic > Freshwater > Wetlands > Sediment | place... | reverse complement strand
GGCGAGAATGTTTCCGGCTAAGCAATATCCTTGCGAAAACTTTCTGGGGAGAATTCGTAGCGCGCCTCGATTGCATGGATCAGGGCATTCGACAGATTCTTAGTGTGGCCTAGTCTGCATCTCTGCTCGATCTTTCGAACATCCGCGGCGAGTAGATGGTCGTGGAAGACGCCCGCAAACCAGCTGGAAAAATCTCCTCTGCGGGCGTGCGCGGCGAGGACCGATGTGGGAAGGGTCTTGAGGGGCTCGATGAAGGCTTTGAGCGTTCTCACCGGAGCTCCGATCGTTCTGCCGTCCTCGGTGAAGACGAAGGCTTGTTCTCGTACGAGCTGAATATCGAGGTACTTCGATTTGTGGCGAACGTGAGAAGTCAGACGCGGCAAGAGTTCAAATCGGCGCAATCCGCCCCGCGCCTCTTCCGATCGCGGAAGAATCGCCGCCTCGTTGATTGCCAACTCTCCAAGAAGCGTCCTCCACTCCGGCTCAAGGCTCGGATGACCCGCCATCTCGACAAGCGATTGCACTTCGAGCGGATCCGTAATTCGCTTCACTACGATTGCCTCAATCGCGTGACGGACATCTGGATGCAGGCCAGACAATCGATACGTGACGAGAGTATAGGCGCCAAGATTGAAGTCGAGGAGGTCGTGGATGTTCGGCTCATGAAGGAAGTAGTGCGCCTCGTCAAGGATGATCCGGTGCGGCAATCCCGTGGTTCGCCTGAGCGCAGCCAGCATCGGCAGCAGCGTGTACAGATATTCCACCTTTTCGGCGTATGTGATGTGTGAGAGATCGACGACCACACTCATGTCCGGGTGGCGAAGCGCGCGCGCGATGTCGGGAAGCTCGGGTGGCGAATTCTCGCCTTCGAAAACGACGACTCCTGGCAAAGATTCCAGCGTGCGGTAGTCACCTTCAGGGTCAATGACGCAAATGGCGTAACCTTGCAGAATCATTTGTTCGCAGGAAAGCCCAGCGACCCAGGATTTGCCCGATTGAATCTCGCCGGCAATCAGGACATTGCGTCCGCGCACCGCAACTACAACAGGCCGCCCGTCCGTGTCGGTCCCCAAGTTGAGGCGATAACGCCCCATGCGCTCGGGCGGCAAGCGCAACTCCTCGGCGACCTGGCGAACAAAATCGGCCACCGCGCGAGGGCCATCACCCTCGAGAACCTCGTCTGCCTGATCCTTGAGCGCCTGGCTTCCCCAGGCGACTGCAACTCCCAATTCGCAAGTGGAAAGCAAATCGTGGTCATTTTCCGCGTCGCCAATTCCGATCGCGTTGTGGACCGACAGGCGAAGCGTGGCGAGCGCCGTGCGAAGGCCGATGCCTTTGCTCACACTCTGCGGCAAGACCATGAGCCGGCCGCGATTGAACAAGATCAGCAGAGGCAGTTCGAGCTGTCGAATGACAGCCAGGACTGACGGTGCGCAATTCGCGTCGCACTCGACGACGCACTGGCCGGCCATAAACTCAACCCCACGCCGGCGAAGTTCCTCCAGAAACGCCGCAGGGGGTGGCTGTCCGATTAATCGGGAATGGCCGCTCAAGAACGAAAGGACGGCGCCATTTTCCGCGACGACGGCATCGAAGAAACTCAGGTCGCCCAAGAGCCTCTCCAAATCGGCGAGGATTCGGCCCGTAACGAGAACAACCACAATTCCGCGAGCGCGCGCCTCGATGATCGCCGATTTCACGGAGGGATCGAGAATCCCGTCTTTCGCGATAGTGCCGTCGTAATCGAGTGCCAGGACACGAAATTTCATAAGTTTTCGCTGCAGGCACGATTTGCGGCACGGCGTGCCCACACATCTAGTCAACAACACCCGGAAACGAAAAAGCAACCAATCCGACGAGTTCCGGTTCATCAGTGCACCCACGAGAAGCACGCGCGGCGGCAGAATTTCGGTCGAAGAACTCTGCTGCGCCTCTTTCATGCCACTTTCCCGGAGCGATAGTTCACATACCACAAATTTCGCAGTAGGTTGGAGATGCCTGGCTCGGATATCCTCATCGCTGAACCGGAGGTCATTTATTGTCCATGCGTGGCCGATACGACGGTCGGCCGGGAGTGCGAAGTGGGTGTGCGCTGACCGAGCACTTCTGCGTTTGGAGGAATCAGCCGTGAAGCTGCCCCGGCCTTTCATTATCGCGATGCTGGTGGCGCCAGCTATCGGGGGTCCGATTTGCGCGCAGCAGTCCGTTCAGCGGCTGACGATCGCTCAGGCGCTCGATCTCGCTGGAAAGCAGAACCTCGATCTCCTGGCAGCGCGAGCAAAGCAGGTGGTCGCGCAAGCGGGCGTGCGAATCGCCGGAGAGCGCCCCAATCCGACGGCCAGTTTCGGAGCTTCTCGCGATTCGCCCCACGAAAGCGCTCTCATCGATCAGCCCGTCGAAATCGGGCCGAAGCGAGCGCGGCGCATTGACGTTGCACAACAGGAAGTCGCGGCAACTGAAGCAGATATCGTCGCAATTGAAAAGCAGGTGAGGCGCCGCGTTCGCGATGCGTATTTCGGCCTCGCGCACACTCGCGGAACGACCGAGCTGCAATCCGGCGCGTTGCAACTTGCCCAACGCCTGCACGAGATCGCCCAGCAACGATTCGAGGCAGGCGACGTCGCTCAACTCGAGGTTACCCAGGCCGAGCTCGAAGTGGCCCGCGCTCAGGCGGGCCTTCAGGTCGCCCAGCAGGAAGAAAAGGTGGCTCTGAGCGATTTGAACGCTTTGCTAAATGAACCGGCCGAAACGAATTGGGATTTAGGAGATGCCCTGGCGGCGCCGTCCGTGACGCCCGTCCTACAAGATCTCCTCACGCGGGCGAGCAATTCAAACGCGGAAGTCCAGCGAATCAGCCAGGAAGTGAAGGTGGAGCAAAGCCACAAGGCGCTATTGGAAGCAGAGCGCATTCCAAACCTCGGGCTGCAGGTTGGGACGGACCTGAATGCGCCCGGCGCTCCCGATCAGAGGAACACGGGCGGATACATAGTGGGACCTCGCGGAGGGCTCTCGATAGAGTTGCCTATTTTTTCGCATAATCAGGGCGAGATTGCGCAATCCGTTGCCAGCGAGCGCGCGCTAGAGGAGGAACTGGCAGCGGCGCGCCGAACAGTCGATTCGGAAGTCGAATCCGCATATTTCGATCTCCAGGCACGGCAAACGCAGGCCCGGCTCTACCGCGAGACCATCCTTCCGTCGTCGCACCGTTTGGAAGAGATGGCAGAAGAGAGCTACCGAGCGGGCAAGGCCAGCCTCCTCGTGGTGCTCGGCGCGCAGCGCGACGTCCAACAAGTTGAGCACGACTACCTTGACAGCCTACTTGCGCTACAATTCGCGTTTGCACAATTGGAAGAGGCCGTCGGTGCCTCGCTTGACTGACAAGGAACAGTGTTAATGCTCCGGCGAAGTCGAATTCAGTTCCTGACGATTGTGGCGGCCCTCGGCGCGCTGGCCAGCGGCGCATGCTCGAACAAGCTGACGGAAGAAGCGAGCGAATCGTCCGCGGTTGCCCAAGTGACGCTCACGCGCGTGGTCCGCGCAGATATTTCCGAGACCCTTTCGCTGACAGGAACTGCCGCGGCCCCGCCGAATCAGGACGTGCGCGTCAGCGCGCTCGTTCCGGGCAGGGTTGCCGAAATGAGGGTCGCCGAAGGGGATGCAGTGAGAGTCGGCCAGATCCTAGCCAAGCTGGATGATCGCACTTACCGCGATCAGCTTCGACAGGCCGAAGCGGCGCTCGATCAGGCGAAGGCAAATCTCGACAATGCCAAGCTCGCGCGAACGCGTAATGAGGACCTGTTTCAGCGCGGGATTGTTGCCCGGAAAGACCTCGAAGACTCGCGCACACAGGAGAGCGTGGCGGCGGCTACGCTGCGGCAGGCGGAGGCCGCGCTGGAAATAGCTCGTTTGCAAATCACGCGTTCAGAGATCATCTCGCCTCTCGATGGAGTGGTGGCAAAACGATTCGTCAGTGCGGGCGAGCAAGTTGACGGAACTGCCGCGCAACCGATCGTCGAAATCGCCAACTTGCGCGACGTCGAATTTCTCGGGAATGCTCCAGCTATGTATCTGGCCAAAATGCGGGCTGGCGAGCCCATTTCTGTGACGACGGAAGCCGCGCCAGGGCAGAAATTTCCCGGCAGCGTGGTGGCCGTTTCGCCGGCGGTGGATCCTGCGACCGGCGTGGGCTTTGTCCGCATCCGCGTGCCCAATCGCGGAAGGCTATTGCGTCTTGGAGTCTTCCTCAAGGCAGACGTGCCGGTTGAGACGCACTCACGCGTCCTTACGGTCCCGCCGGAATCGATCTATCGCGATGAGGGAGGCCAGACGCGAATCTTCGTGGTGAATCAAGATTCCGCGACAGCCGTTCCTGTGAAGCTCGGAATCGAAACCAAAGATCGCGTCGAGTTGGCGGACGCAGGCGGCGCGAAAGAGGGCGACAGCATCATCCTCTCGGGCGGCTACGGCTTGGGTGACAAGGCCAAGGTGCAGGCTCAGCCGCAGCCAAATCCATGAACGTAGTTCGCTTCTGCCGCGAAAACCGCTATGCCGTCTATTTGTTGACCGCATTTCTCGCGGTTGCCGGAATCGTCTCCATCTTCGAGCTCGCTAGTAACATCTATCCCGAGCTAAATTTTCCTCGCATCGTGGTCCTCGCGCATGCGGGGGACCTGAGCCCCGACGTGATGTTGCTCTCCGTCACGCGGCCGATCGAGGAGTCGGTCAGCGCGACGCCGGGAGTGCGGCGAGTCGATTCAAAAACGATCCGCGGCAACACTGAAATATACCTGCTTTTTCAGCCGGATGCCGACATGCAGTACGCGCTTCAACTCGTTCAAGCGCGCGTGAGCGACGCGCGAGCTTCTCTGCCACCCGATACCGAGACGGAAGTCGAACGCATCTCGCCGTCGGTTTTTCCCGTGCTGAGCCTGATTCTGAATGGCGACGTGCCCGAAGTAGATTTGCGCGACGACGCTTACTACATTTTGCGGCCGCTCTTCAGTCGTGTACCCGGAGTGGGCGGGATCCTGGTTCAGGGAACCGACACGCGCGAAGTTTCCGTCGTCGTCGATCCGCAGCGGATGCTGGCGCACCGGCTGTCGCTGGTGAATATTGCGAATGAGCTTCGGGACACGAACCAGGTGACGTCGGTCGGCCGGCTTTCCAAGGATTATTCGCAGTACCTGATTCTTGCCACGAGCCAGTTCGCTAGTCTGGATGATATTCGCAACGCGGTTGTGGCGATTGACAACGGAACGCCGGTTCGCCTGCGCGATTTAGCGGAGGTGCGCTTTGGCGCCGCCGATCATCAGACGCTGATCACGGGCAACGGCAAACCAGCCGCACTGATCAATATCGACCGTCAAATCGGCGGAAACATTCTCCAGATCGCGAAACAAATCAAGGAGCAGATTCGCGACCTCGGCTCGGCCATACCGAAGACGCTGCGGATTTCGGTGGTGTACGACCTGGCAGAATTCGTTTCGGAATCGATCGCCAGCGTGCGAGACGCCATTCTGATCGGCGCCGTACTCGCGATTTTGATTTTGTTCGGTTTTCTGCGCGACGGCAGAACCACGCTCGTGGCCGCCACGTCGCTGCCGCTTTCCGTGATCGGGACGTTCTTCTTCCTGAAGATTTTCGGCGGCACGCTGAACCTGATGTCGCTTGGGGGGCTCGCGATCGCGATCGGCCTCATCATCGACGACGCCGTAGTCGTGATCGAAAACATCTATCGCCACCTCGCGGCTGGACAATCGCGGGAGATTGCCGCGGAACGCGGAACGAGCGAGCTTCTCGGGCCGGTGGTGGGCTCGACAGCCACCACGCTAATCGTTTTCTTGCCCCTGGGCCTGCTCAAGGGGGTCGTCGGCGAGTTCTTTTCGGCGCTGTGCCTGACGCTGGGGGTATCGGTGTTGCTCTCGTTGGTTTTTGCCGTTGCTTTGATCCCTTTGTTGTCGCAGCGATACCTGTCCGGTTCGGCCGAGCACGCCGAAGCAGCGGCTAGGTTCATCGAGCCTGTCAATCGAGTTTACGAACGGGCGGTGCGCTGGTCGCTTGGCCATCGAGCTATGGTCGGAATCATCGCGCTGGGTTGCGTCGTGCTCGGCGTTGCGCTGTTCACCCTGCTGGATACTGGATTCCTGCCGGAAATGGACGAAGGCGGTTACGTCCTCGACTATCGCACGCCCGCCGGCACATCGCTCGACGAGACGAATCGCATCCTCGAAAAAGTGGAAAGCCGGATCGCCAAAATGCCGGAGACGGCTGCCTTTTCGCGCCGGACTGGCGCGGAGCTTGGCCTCTACGCCACCGAGCAGAACACAGGCGATATTCTCGTGAAGCTTAAACCGCGCTCCGAGCGCAAACGCAGCGCCGACGAAGTGATTGAGGATATGCGCGCACAGATCGCGCAAAACATCCCCGGGATCGACGTCGAGTTCACGCAAATTCTGCAGGACATGATCGGCGACCTCGAAGGCTCACCGGAACCAGTGGAGCTGAAGATTTTCGGCAACGACATGGACACGCTCGAACACTTGGCCGGCGAAATCGGGCCGCGGCTTCAGAAGATTTCGGGCATCGTCGATTTCAAGGGCCTCCAGAAAGGAAATCCGGAGATAGTTTTCCATGTCGATCCGGCGCTTGCAGGCCGCGCAGGCCTGGGCGTTAGCCAAGTAACGGATCAAGTGAGCGCCGGGCTGCTCGGGATTACCGGGACACAGCTGCGCCAGGCGGATCGCGCGGTGGACATCCGCGTGCGATTTCCCGACTCGTTTCGGTACAACTATTCCGACGTCCAGCAGTTTCCGATTCTGACGCCTGCAAAGCAATTCGTGCCGCTGGCTTCGCTCGCGCAGGTGGAGCAGGTCCACGGCGAAAATCAATTGCAGCGGGAAAACCAGCGGTTGATGGTGACGTTGACGGCGCGGCTCGAAGGCCGGGACCTAGGAAGTGCAATCACCGATGTGCAAAAGATGATGGCCGGCATCGCGCTGCCGACCGGAACGACCTACGAAATCGGCGGGCAGTATGAGAGCCAGCAGAGTTCATTCCACGACTTGCTCTACGTGCTGGGCCTTGCGATTGGGGCGGTTTTCGTCGTGCTCGTGATTCAGTTTCGGGCGTTCCTGCCTGCGCTGATAATTTTGTCTGCGGCGCCGCTGTCGCTGGTTGGCGTATTTGCGATGTTGTTGATCACCGGCACGGCGCTCAACGTTTCTTCGTTTATGGGAATCATTCTGATGGTCGGACTCGTAGTGAAGAACGGCATCATCCTGTTCGAATACGTCCAAAAGCTCTCGGGGGAGGGAAAGATGCCCATCGGTGAGGCGCTCGTGGCCGCGGGGAAAATCCGATTGCGCCCGATTCTGATGACGACGCTCGCCACGATGTTCGGTTTACTGCCTCTGGCGCTCGGTATCGGCTCCGGCGCGGAATTGCAGAGGCCGCTTGCGCTCGCCGTGATCGGCGGCCTCTTGCTCTCGACTTTCCTGACGCTGTTGGTCATGCCCGTCCTATATTCTCTTCTCGAACGGAAAGCGGTGAGCAACTGAGCGAGGCGGAGTTCTGCCACGCATTCGCGGCCGATTGGAGAATCTCCCCGAAATCGTGAGTTTGGACTAATCCGCGGTCTGGGTCGCGGGCACTTCGATGCCGAAGAATTTCGCGGCATTGTGCAGCAAAATCTTGGGGCGGACCGAATCCTTAAGCGGAAGCGCGGCAAACTCTTCCAGCCAGCGCTCGGGAGTCATCATCGGAAAATCGGTGCCGAAGAAGGCCTTGTCCTGGACGAGTGTGTTGATATTGTGAACCGTTGACTGCGGCCAATACTTCGGCGCCCAGCCGGAGAGGTCCATCCACGTGTTGCCCTTGTGACGCAAGACGGCAAGCTGATCGTCGTGCCAGGGCCAGGAAGGATGCGCCATGATGATGCGCATTTCCGGAAAACGCGCGGCGAGATTGTCGATATACGGAATCGGCTTGCAGTATTCGAGAATGATTCCTCTGCCGCCGGGCGCGCCCGCAGCAACGGCGGTGGTACCGGTGTGAAAGATCACGGGCAGATTCAGTTTCACGATTTCCTCGTAGATCGGGAAAAAGTGCTCGTCGAAGGGATTGAACCCCTGCGCGGCCTGCTGGAACTTCATTCCCCGGAGGCCCATATCGGCGCAGCGCTTCACTTCGTTGACGGCGATTTTGCCTTTCCACGGGTCGACGCTGCCAAAGCCGATGAACGTCTGCGGATATTTCTTCATCCACGCGGCTGTTTCGCCGTTGTCGATTTTCACGCCGCTGCGGGTCTCGCCGTCCACGTCGAAGATGACGGCCATCATTTCAAGGTGCTGATACATCTCGGCCATGCCGTCGGGATCGGGACGCCACTTTCCTGTGCTGATCGGGAACCCGGCCTTCGCCGCTTGCGCCCAGCCGTGCTTGGCGCGCTCACCCGTCTGGATGTGCGCGTGTGTGTCGATCGCTTTCAGCAAGTGTCAGGCTCCGGCGATTCAGCGAACGGGTTGTGCTACTTGTTGGAAGTTGGCGGGAACGTTCATTTCCCTGCAATTGGGAGACACGCGGAGCGGCGCCTCTGTTTGCGATTGCACCGTCTTCGGGTGGAGGCCCGGCGCAAATTCGCGGAGAACGAGTCCCTCCGGCGTCACGTCAATCACGGCCATGTCGGTGTAGATGAATTTGACGCAGCGCGGCGCGGTGAGCGGAAGCGTGCACTTGTTGAGGATTTTTGGTTTGCCCTTGTTGGTGACGTGGGTCATCGTCACGATCACGTTGCGGACGCCGAACGCGAGGTCCATCGCGCCGCCGACGCCCGGAACCTTTTCACCCGGAGTTCGCCAATTAGCCAGATCACCGTTGGCCGCAACTTCGAGCGCGCCGAGCACGGCATAGTCGATGTGTCCGCCGCGAATCATTGAAAATGATGTCGGATGATCGAAAACGCTCGCTCCGGGGAGCAGCGTGACGTATTGCTTGCCTGCATTGATGAGATCGGGATCTTCGTGGCCAGGTTGTGCCAACGGGCCCATGCCGAGGATTCCGTTTTCGCTGTGAAAGAAGATCTCTTTATCCTTACCGATAAAACTGGACACCAGCGTCGGGATGCCAATCCCGAGATTGACGTAGCTGCCGTCCGGCAGATCGCAGGCGACTCGATACGCGATGCCTTCTCGTGTCAGAGGCATGTCCTACCTTCCCTCCGTGGTGATGATCAGATATTCAGGATGACGAACGATTTCGACGACGTTGTCGACGAAAATTCCGGGCGTGTGAACGTCCTCGGGATCGATGCCGCCAACGGGGACGAGCTCATCGATCTCCGCTACAACATGCTTTGCGGCTGTGCACATCGGAACGTTGAAGTTGCGCATCGCCATCCGGTAGTTCAGATTTCCGAGCCGGTCGCCGCGGTAAGCGCGCACAAACGCGAAATCGGCGTGCAGCGCCTTTTCGAAGACCATTTCGCGCCCATCGATCACGCGGGCTTCTTTGCCCGCCGCAAGGTCCGTGCCTGCGCCGGTCGGCGTGAAAAATCCGCCGAGGCCCGCGCCGGCAGCGCGAATCCGCTCCGCAAGGGTGCCTTGAGGCACGAGTTCTAGCTCGATCTCGTGCTTCAAATATTTCTCCTGAAAGGACGTATTGCCCGGATTGCTGGGAAACGACGCGATGAGCTTGCGCACCTTGCCGTCGTGAATCAGGCCGCCGAGCGCGTGCGTGCCTCCCCCGGAACCGTTGTGGACAACCGTAAGATCCTTAGCGCCCTGCAGGCGCAGCGCTTCGAGGATTTGTCCCGGCAAACCGGGATCACCGAAACCGCCCAACAGAATCGTTGCTCCGTCGAACACTCCCGCGACGGCTTCCTGACAGCTCCCAAGAGTCTTGTCTACCATGGCCCCCCGGCGCCGGTCACCCGCCACTGCGTAGTTTGACCGGGCAATCTAGCACGTCCGTTGCCTAAACATCAATTCTACCGTGCGTGGCGCATTTTTCCGAAGCCCGATTTCATGCTTCGCTTGTGCGGGCCATGTCGCGCTCGAGCGATTGCGCGGCGAGACAAAAGAGAAGCCCACCTATCAAGGTGGTAAATGCAGCCGTCGCCACAGAATAACGGATCACGCCGACACCCAAGGCATGGGAGTAATGGTCGTTGAATACACCGATCAGGAATGGCCCCAGGCCGAGCCCAAGCAATTCCGAAATTAGATAAATCACCGAAGTCGCGAACGCGCGCATTCCGACTTTGACCACCGAATGCGAAACCGCAACGATGGGACCGACGTGGACCGGGGATGCCGCAGAAAAAATCATAAATCCGACGATGCACCAGAACAGGCTACGTGACGTGGCGAAAAGCAACACGCCGGGACATGCGAGGATCGAGCAGATGGCCGATACGTAGATTCGCCAGCGCACGTTTCTCCGGCCCAAAAAGTCCGAAAGGTAGCCGCCGGCAAGCGTGCCGACAAGTCCTGCGATGGCTTGCGCGGTGCCGGCGTAGATTCCGATTTGCTTGGTGTTGAGATGGTGGATGCGTCCGAAGAATGACGGCGCCCACGTGCCGAGTCCAAATTGCGTGAACGTGGTGAAGCAAAACCCGATCAGCAGAATCATGTAGCATCGCTGACTCAACATAAACCGAAACGTCTCGCTCAGGTTCTGCTGGCCGGTATCCACGCGCTTTACTTCACTGATGCCTCGAGTTGGCTCCCTGACGGTAAAACGAAAGATCAGCGCGACGAGCAAACCGGGAATGCCAGCGACAAGAAACGCGGCGTGCCAACCGTAGACCTGATTGACCCAACCTCCAACAAAAAAGCCCAAGAACCCGCCGATCACCGGACCCAACTGATACACCGCCATCGCACCCGACCGCTGCGTACCGGGAAAGAGGTCGGAGATCATTGAGCTAGAAGGTGCCGTGCCTGCGGCTTCACCGACGCCAACCCCAAATCGTGATAGCGTGAGCTGCACCGCATTCTGAGCGATTCCCGCGAGCGCGGTCATACCGCTCCAAATCACGAGGCCCCAGGTGATGATGGTGCGGCGATTGCCGCGGTCGGCCCAACGGGCCACGGGCGCAGCGAGAATCGAGTAGAAAATGACGAAGCCGAAGCCGGAGATAAAACCCATCGCCTTGTCGGAAAGGTGGTAGTCATGCTTGATCGGATCGATCAGGATGGCGATTACCCTGCGGTCGAGGAAATTCAAAGAGTAGATCGCCGTCAGCATCAACAGCGAGTAAATTGCCGCCGCTCGACTGGTTTCGCCCCGAGTGTTAGCGATCCTGGTTCCTGCGGATTCGTTCTGCAGCATCATTCCCTTGCCGACACCGAGAAGTCTGCGGAATCAAGCGACGAACGGAATCGCTGATCGCCTTGCGCTTTCGTTACAGTAACGGTACAGCCCCAGTCAATTCCCGGAGTGAGCTCGCTCTTTCCGATTTGGTAATGGGAGCCTATGCTGTGTCCGCTTCGGGGTCAACACCGTTGCTACGCACTTTGACTGGACGATTCAGGCCTGAAATCCTTGGCTGTACCTGCCTCCGGCGAGTGAAGGAACATGTAGGACAAGATATAGAGCAAAGCCGCAAGGATGATTAGAGAGCGAATCCCTGACCAGAGCGACGCCGACTCAAGCATACCGCCGACGAGCGCGCCTAACAGGTTCGAGCCGAGCGC
>Ga0187825_10000260_pt1 | contig 11787 bp, 9 predicted proteins | sample NC_wetland_sal_i_11_FD_132421 | JGI IMG/M metagenome (GOLD analysis project Ga0187825, IMG submission 132421) | Wetland sediment microbial communities from Neuse River Estuary, North Carolina, USA - SourceSoil_5 | ecosystem: Environmental > Aquatic > Freshwater > Wetlands > Sediment | place... | reverse complement strand
GCGCTCCTTGATCTCCTGGTCGATCGTGTAGAGCGCGAATTCGCCGTTATCCAACAGCGTGAGCCGCGACGGCGCGTAGGCGGCGATTTGCCGCGCGAGCTCTCCTCCAATCGTGCCACCGGCACCGGTCACGAGCACGCGACGTCCGGCGACCAAGGCACGCATGCCCGCACGATCGAGCACGGTCTGGGGCCGGCCCAGAAGGTCTTCGATAGCGACGGGCTCGATGCGGTGAACATCGTCTTCGCGCGCCGTGCGGAAATCCGTTAGTCGAGGGACGCGGGAGAGGGGAATACCGGTCTCGGCGGAAAAATCGAGGAGCCGGCGCGCTGCCGCTCGCTCAAGCGAGCCTGTGGTCACAATGAGACGTTGCGGGCGATTGTTGCGGTGAGTCAGCTTCGCCACCACCCGCTCGATATCATCGAACGTGCCAAGGATCGGAACGCCGCCGATATCGCGTCCGACTCGCGCGGTTCCATCGGCGAGAATGCCGACCACGCGGTAGGAGCGAAGCGGATTGCGCGCGACCGACCGGATGAAGAGATCGGCTCCCTCGCGCGCCCCGATCAACAGGACCGGCACGGGGTGATAGGTCGCATTTTCGAAGACGTGATCGAGGCCGCGATCCTTGAAGACGCGATAGGCAAAGCGCGGGCCGCCGAGCAACGCCATGAGCATGAGCCAATTGATGCCCACGAGCGAGCGGGGCATATCGGCCAGGCGCGTCGCGATGAACATGATCGGGAAGAAGATCAGGATGATCAGGGTCGTTGCGCGGAGGAGGGCAAGCAGATCCGGCAGCGAGGCATAGCGCCAGATGCCGCGATAGAGACCGATCCACAGAAACACCACGGCGGCGGTAACCGTGAAGCCGACATCATACGTTACCAGCAGGCGCGGCGAAAATTGCGAGATGTCGCCGCCGACACGAAGATAAAGCGACAGAATGAACGATGCCGCCGCCATGACGATGTCATGAACGAAGGTTGCAAAGGCGCGGCTTTTAACGTTCATTAACAATCCTTTCCGTCGCGCAGAAACTAGTCAACACGACCGGGGCCAGCAAGCGCCAACAGAGGGTTCGGGCGCTCCAATCGTTAAGGAAAGCTTCTTGCCGGGTGGGGTGGTTAAATTGGTTTTCAATCTCGATTAGCGAATTTATGGGTTACTGTTCGCTTGCGGGGTGTCTGTCCGGGATCCCGCCCAGCGCTTTCTGCTGTAAGGGTCAGAAGACTCCATGATCCCTGTTGCGCAACGATATCCTCGGCTCGCGTTTCGCCGGGCATTCGCTCGATCCTAGAAGGACGCCACGAGCTGCCGATGGACACACCTCTGTCCGATCCGAACCGCACGCCAGCGCCGAGTCAGCCGACCGCCACGCTGCGCGAGGAACGCGATCGGTTTGTCGGCTTTGCATTTGCAGCGGCGGACCTCCTGCTCGAAGTTTCGCCAGAGGGCAACATCGTCTTCGTGGCAGGGGCCGCGAAAGCGCTGACCGGCATCGACTCAACCCAGCTGGTCGGCAGGGAATTTCGCTCGCTGATTGCCGAAAGCGACCGCGAGGCCGCGGACGCGCTGCTGCGCCGAGCGCGCGACGAGGGGCGCGCCGCTTCGGTAACCCTCGCCTTCGCGGGTCTTCATGGCGAAACCAATCGCGCGAGCGTCAGCGGCTGTCTTCTTCCCGAGAAAAGCAATTCCGTCTATCTCGCGATCGCCAGCGCGCGTGCCCAGGGGGCGACGTCATCCTTCAGGGGCAAGCGCGACGCGGAAACCGGCCTGCTCGACAGCGCATCGTTCCAGTCGGTTGCAAGTGAGGCGTTGCTCAAGGCCGAGGATGTCGGCCAGAGCCTCGAGCTCGCGCTGCTGCGGCTGCAAGGTCTCGACGATCTGCGCACCCGCGCCGGAAGCGGCAAATTGGGACGCCTCATGGCCGATATCGGCGCCTTTCTGCGCGCGCATTCGATCGGCGGCAACACGGCCGGACGCCTCGCCGCCGACAAATTCGGTGTCGTACGCTCGCAATCGGATGCCAATCTCGCCCTCGGTGGCGAAATCGAGCGAATGTCGCGCGGCTATGATCCGGACGGCACGGGGATCAAGGCTGGTGAGACCAGTGTCGATCTCGACCCGACCGGCATCACTTCTAACGACGCGGCAAAGGCGTTCGCTTTCATCCTGGGGCGCTTCGCGACCGGCCGAGCGGAGGATTTCTCGATCGCGTCGCTCGCCGATGGATTCCGGTCGCAGATTTCGGAAACAGTCAACCGCATTTCGCGGCTTAGAGCGGCGACAGGCACGAGCAAGATAACCGTCGCGTTCCAGCCCATCGTCGCTCTCGACACCAGTCTGCTGCATCACCACGAAATGCTTGCCCGTTTCGAGCGCAACAAGTCGCCTTACGAGATGATCCAGTTCGCCGAGAAGGTCGGAATGATCGAAGAAATCGATCTCACGATGTGCCAGCGCGCGATCACGACCTTGCTCGAACTGGAGGGGCCGCCGCTCGACCTGGCGGTCAATATCTCAGGCCGCTCGCTCGACAGCGACATCTTCGTCGAAGCGATGATGAAGCTCTTCGAGCCGCATGCGCGCTTGAGCAAGCAGATTCTGTTCGAGATAACGGAGACGACCGCGATGTCCGATCTGCAGCGGGTCGACCGTATTCTCGTGACGTTGCGCAAGGCCGGCTATCGCATCTGCCTCGACGACTTTGGTGCCGGCGCCTCGTCTTTTCCGTATCTACAAGCGTTGACGATCGATTTTGCGAAAATCGACGGTGGTTACATCGCGCGCATGCGCGACAGCGCCAAGGATCGGGCGATCCTCAGGGCCATCGTGGTCATGTGCCGCGACCTCGGCGTTGGTGTCATCGCCGAAATGATCGAGCGCGTCGATCAAGCGCGGGATTTGCTCGAAATGGGGATCGGCTATGGCCAGGGCTATCTCTTCGGCCGCCCGTCGCCGTCGCTGACGGCCTATGCGTCGGCGATCGGCAATGCCACGACAAGGGATAAGGCGGCCGGCCTCGCCGCGCGTGGGCGTGGCAAATAAGCTTCGACGGCGCGGCCTCAGCCCGATGGCATAAGGCTGCGATAGAGTGCAGCCGTCGCCGCCTCCACGGCGTGATCGGAATATTCCCTCTCGACGAGACGGCGGCCTGCCTCGGCAAAGCACTGGCGTAGCGCCCTATCTCCCGCCAGCTGCTCAATCGCCGCCGCGAGCGCCACCGAATCGCCCGATCGCACGAGCAAGGCATTGACGCCCGCACGCGCGATATCGCGTGTTCCCGGAACATCGGTTGCAACAATCGGGCGGCCGATAGCGGCGGCCTCGAGCAGCGTCTTGGGCAAGCCTTCGCCGCCGAGCGAGGCGAGAACGGCGATGTGAGCCGTCGCCCAAACCGCACGGACATCATCTTGATGCCCGAGCCAGGCAATGCCGGGCAGCTTTGCCCATCCAGCGAGCTGATCACCGTCGAGCGAGGTCGGATTGCTCGGATCCGGCTTGCCGGCGAGCGTCAACCTTACCTCGACGCCGCGGTTTCGGAGCCCCTGCTGTGCGGCCACGATCAGCGCAACGCCCTTGATCGCGATCATGCGACCGACATAAGCGACGACGATTGGCGGGGCGGGCGGCTCGGGAAGCGGGCCGAAGTGATCGAGGTCCACGCCAGAGCCGCGGATGACGACGATGCGGTCGGCCGAGTGCGGTCGCAGTGCCGCGATGGCAAGGCGATCCTCGTCATTTTGAACGATGACGCGACAATTTCGCCGCAACAGCAAAGCCGGCCACAGGAAGCGCAGGCTCGCGCTTATGGCCCTGACATGCCAACGCTTATCGACGCCGCCGTAACCCGTGCCGGCGATCATGCTGACCACCGCAGGGACACGCGCAAGACGTGCGGCGATCCCGCCAAGAAGCGCTGGCTTGAGCGCCACGTGGTGGACGATCCGCGGGCGCTCACGGCGGTAAAGGCGATAAATCTCCGCGATCGCGGCAACACTCGCCCATGGCCCCAATTGCTCTCGCCGCCAGTGCAACGCATGGAGCGCGAAGCCTTCCTGACGAATGCGCTCGCCATGCGCCGCGATGCGGGTCGCTACCGCCACATCGAAGCCGGCCGCGCGGGCGGCGCGTGCCATCGGCAGACGGTGCGACCAGAAATACCAATCCTCGGACACGAGGAAGATGAGCTTCGGACGCGCGCTCGCGGTCATCGACGTTGAGCCTCGAACCAACGGCATGTCGCCGCGAGCCCGTCATCGCGGCTCGTGCGCGGCCGCCAGCCAAGCAGGGAGCGTGTCGGTCCGTCATCGACCGATAGGGAATCGATCAGGGCGGTGGCGTCGCGGCCGCGCCCAGCAAGGCGCAGGGCTTGGCGCAGAAGACCGGGCGGGCACGGGAAAAGCCGCGCTTGCTTCCCGCAGTGCCGCGCGAGCTCGCGAATTAAATCGGGTGTCGCGATATCCTCGCCGTCGCGCATCAACCAAATCTTGCCCGGAGCGGCGACATGACCGAGCACGATCTCGATCAAATCGAGCAGGTTGTCGATGAAAATGAGGCTGCGGCGATTGGCGATGCTCGCGAAGGGCAAAGGAATGCCGCGCGCGACGAGGCCGAGCAGGGCACGGAAATTCCCCTTAACGCCGGGACCGTAGATGAGCGGCGGACGCAGCACGATCAGGTTCGGCGCTTCTGCGAGCGCCCGCTCGATGGCGAGTTTCGCGCGGCCATAGGCCTCGGCGGGGTTGGCAACGCCATCCGCGCGGAAAGGAACCGCGCCGGTGACTTCGCCCATTGCTTTGATCGAGCTCACAAAGACGAGACGCTCGAGGCCGGCTTTTCGCGCGGCCAGCGCGAGCGTCGTGGCGGTTTCCGTTTCCTCGGCGATCCAGGTTTCGTCCCCTAAGGGTGCGTGGGCGCGGCTCGCGAGATGCACCGCGGTTCGCGCCCCATCGAGTATTTGCGCCCAGTTCGTCCCCGAGCCGAGCGTGCCGGCAACATGGTTCGAAACGCCCGGCGGAAACGCGGCTGAAACGCGGGTTACAGCCCGAACCGTCGCGCCCGCGGCGGCAACTCGCGTGATTAGGGCGCGTCCGACGAAACCAGCGGCGCCGAGAACCACGACGGGACCCTTTGCGCTCACTGCGGCGCGGTTCGCGATCGCGCTCGGCGCGCGAGTTGAGCGAGCAGCGCCATCGTCGCAAGAAAGGCGAGCGCGAGGGCAGGCCACGGCCACCATACGGCAAGAGCGGCGAGCGCAAGCAGGGCGAGATTGCCGCCAAGGACGAGGAATAGCACCGCGCCATGATCGCCGTCTGGCAGGAGCGCGCGCTGATAGAAATGTTGGCGGTGCGCCTCCCATACGCGCTCGCCTCGCCATGCCCGGATCAGGAGCGTTAGCGTCGCATCGGCTAGATAGTAGAGCGGCAGGATCAACGCTGGGATCCAAAGACCCTTGGTAGCCATGGTCAGCAGCAACCAGCCCATCATATAGCCGAGCGGTACGCTCCCGACATCGCCCAAGAAAATCTTCGCCGGTGGCCAATTGAAACGTAGAAAGCCCGCGGCACCCGCCGCCGCGGCAAGCGCGAGCATCGGTAAATGATCATCGCCCGCGCCAGCAAACACCAAAACGAGCGCCACGCCGAGCCCAAGGAAAATTGTCTCGCCGCAGGTGATGCCGTCGATCCCATCCATGAAATTATAAAGATTGACGAACCAGACCCATAAAAGCGCCGCGCCGGCTCGATCGAGCAGAGGCGGCAGCAATCCCTGAAACACGAGGGCGGCAGGGGGCATTGCCAACACGCCCAATGTCGCGGCGACGAGATGGGCGGCGAGGCGCCAGCCGACAGCGAGACCCTTGAGATCATCGCGCCAGGAGACGATCGCGAGCACGGCGGTGATTGCGACAATTGCGTTCGTGCCCTGCGGCGATTCGTCGGCGATCGCGAGCAAAAGCCACGCTAAAAGCACGACCGGAATCAGGGCGAGGCCGCCGCCACGCGGAATCGGAATTTGGTGCGACGAGCGTTCGACCGGGTGGTCGAGAATGTCGCGCCGGCGCAGCCAGGCCAAGGTGACGCCGGAGAGCCATGCCGTGCTAAGCAAAACGGCAAGCGGCGCAAGGATCCAACCCCAGAAGCTCTCCATGTCACGGGTGATATGCCGCCGCCGCAGCGCGCGCAACCGCCCCCGGTTCACGTCACCGAGGTGACAGCGTCGAAAGGAGGCCGCTAATCGGGCGAGGCAGGCAGCCAAAAGACATGGCTGTCGCCGATGTCTTGGTGACAGAGCGTAATCTGCGCGATTTGCGACTGCTCGGATTTACGCACCTGCTGTTGAAGATCGCGGCAAACGAGGCCGTGATGCGACAGGTAGACATCGTGCGCCGGCGTCACAGTCCCGCTCATATCGGTCGCTTGCCATGCCACGCCGGCCCCGGTCGACGCGGATGCGGCGACCATGCTTGCGCTGGCGAGGCTCATGCGGGCCTCGGCACCTAGCGAAGGGAGCAGCGGCGGGGCGATGACGGAATCGGCGATATCCGGCGCGATGAGTGGCGGGATCGGCTCGCTTAGCGGGCCAGGATAGGGGCCGCTCGTACGAATGCGCGTCACGGGCGGCCTCCGGTTGAAGAAGGTACCGAGCGGACCGGGTTGGCTGTACTCATCGATCTTGGCCGACCAGTCGATTTGGCCGGTCGAATCGAGCCCCTTGAGGGAGTCGTATTCGCCGCACGCGGCAATCGTGCATAGGGCGGCGAGCGTTAAGAATCTCGCGAGCAAGCCTACGGTATCATGGCGATACCGGGTGAAATCATGCCTCGCGCCGCTTTTGGATCGATTGTCGTTGCCATTGCCTGGGCCCTGTGGGTGCCAGGCTTGGCGCACGCCCAGTACTATGATCTCGACGGCACCTACCGCTGCCTTACCGCGCCCGATTCGGCATGCAAAATGTCGGGAGAGCCGCCCCCACCACTGCCGCCGCCACCACCGGCGACACCAACCGTCGAGGAGGCGATCGGCCACATTCGGCTGCAACAGCCGACGGCCGACGATATTGACGCGATCGAGAAACATGCGGCCGCCAGAGAGGCGCGCGCGGTCGAGGCCTTGGCCTGGTGCAAGCTCAACGGCATCGGCGTCCCGAGCGATCCCGTTGCGGCTTACACTCTTTATGGCGAGGCGGCCCAGCTCGGCGTCGCCACGGCAAAGGCCAATCAGGGCGCGATCTTTGAGACGCGGCTTACGCCGGAACAGCGGCAATCCGTGCTGATGCGCGAGCAGGCCCAGTAAAGCGCGCATGAAAGGTTGCTCCGAAATCGCCCTTGTTGCTCGAGGCGATTTTCCGGGATGATGGTGAACGGCTCATTAACGCAATGCCAGTGTGCTCATTTGCGTTGGGCGGCGTGCACAGGGTGGTGGGAATGGCCGATCGCGAATCCCACGCGGATTGGGGCGCGTATTACGACGCGACGGCGGGTCGCCCGCCACGGCAGACGCTACTCTGGGCGCTTGAGCGCGCAGAGCAGTCGACGCAACGGCGCGCGGTCGATCTCGGTTGCGGTGACGGGCGCGATACGATCGAATTGCTACGACGGGGCTGGAGCGTCATCGCGATTGACGCCGAGCAAATCGCGCTCGAGCGATTGATGACACGGCCCGATCTGCCGTCCGCCGCGAAACTCACTTCGCTGTGCGGCCGATTTCAGGATCTTGCTTGGCCCGAGGCCGATCTCGTCAATGCGAGCTTTTGTTTGCCACTCTGTCCGCCGGAACGCTTCTCGGATCTATGGCAAAGAATTACCGGCTCGCTGGCCCGCGGCGGGTACTTCGCCGGTCAGCTCTATGGCGAGCGCGATGATTGGGCGCGCGATCCCGCCTTGACTATTTTCGCGGAGAAAGGCGCGCGAGCGCTATTCGCGGACTATGCGCTCGAACGCTTCGAGGTCGAGGAAAGCGACGCCATCACGCCGCGCGGCAAACGCAAGCATTGGCATATCTTCCATTTCGTGGCGCAAAGAATCTGAGCGAGACCTAACGCCAATGGTGGAAGTGCCCGCCGCCACCGATGAAGACGCCGCCAACCACGGGCGGCCCGTAGTAATAAGGGTAGGGCTGCTCATAGTAACCGTAGCCCGGATAACCATAGCCGGGACCCGCATAGACGCAGCCGCCTAAGCCCATCGCCACGGCAGCGACCAAGATTGCGTGTCTCAATCCTCGAACGGGAATGCGCATCTTCGGACCCTCCATGCTGCTGCGGGTAAGGCCTTCTGCGCTCGTTTCTCATCCTAATCATAGGATGGGATCAGCACAGTCATCCCTGCTCGGAAAACGGCCGACTTGGTCGATTCGTTCCAGCATTACCAAAATGTCATCTGGATCGGGTTTGGTAGTCATGATAGGTAGGAGCGCACATAGTTGAGTAATTTTGGGGGAGGGGGCGTTATGTCGATTTCTCGATCCGCGCATTGGGGCGCGGCGATTTTCGCTGCAATATCGGTCGTTGCAATGAGCGCGGCATCGAGCGCCGCGGAGACACCGGTCGAACGCGGCAAGTACCTCATGAGCAGCATCGTTGCCTGCGGCAACTGCCACACGCCGAAGGGTCCCAACGGCAAGGCGATCGCCGGCAAGGAGCTTTCCGGCGGAAATCCAATTGTATCGCCGATCTTCCAGGCAATACCGGGGAACATCACGCCGGACAAGGAAACCGGGATCGGAAACTGGACGGATGACCAGATCGTCGATGCGATCCGGAATGGCAAGCGGCCGAACGGCACGATCATTGGCCCGCCGATGCCGATCGCATTCTATCGCGGCATGTCAGATTCAGATGTGCGAGCGATCGTCGCCTATCTGCGCACCGTGCCGGCGATCAGCAACAAAGTCGAGAAATCGACCTACAAAATTCCGCTGCCGCCTTCCTATGGGCCGCCGGTGACACACGTTCCCGATGTGCCGCGTACCGATCACATCGCTTATGGCAAATACATCGCAACCGGTCTCGGCCACTGCATGGATTGTCATACGCCGCTTGTGCAGGGCCGCAATGACATGACCAAGCTTGGTGCCGGCGGAAATTCGTTCGAGGCACCCAATGGCGGCGTCATCATCTCCGCCAATCTCACGCCCGGCAATCCCAGTGGGGTCGCCGGCTGGACCAATCAGCAGGTGAAAGACGCGATCACGAAAGGCATGCGGCCGGACCGGCCGTTGGTGCGGCTGATGGCGTTTGATTGGTACCAGAATATCAGCAGCGAGGACCTCAACGATCTGGTCTTATTCCTGCGCTCGTTGAAGCCCGTGAAATCGCCCTGAAGCCCGCGGGATAGACCGGCCCACATCGGCCCACGCGCAATCGAGCGAGTGGGCCGATCTGATTCGCGCCGAGCGAAATCGGCGGGGTGCGACACGGACGGCCATTTACGTTCGCACCGAAACTCGCTTAGATCGAGTATGGTTGCGAAAATTATCGATGGCGTCGCGATCGCCCGAAAGGTGCGGATCGGCATCGCCGAGCGCGCGCGTGCGTTGAAGGCGCAGGGCATCGAGCCTGCCCTCACGGTCGTCGTGGTCGGAAATGACCCGGCATCCGCGGTTTACGTTCGCAACAAGGTGCGCGCCTGCGGCGAGGTCGGCATCAAATCCGACGTCATTCGCTTCGGGGTCGAGGTCCGCGAGGCCGATCTGCTTGACTGCATCAGCCGCCTCAATCAAGCGACGCATGTGCACGGCATCCTCGTGCAACTGCCGTTGCCTTCGCACATTTCGTTGCGGCATGTGCTCGAAACCATTTCAAGCGCCAAGGATGTCGACGGTTTCCATCTCTACAACGTCGGCGGGCTGGTCATCGGCGAAACCGTCTTCCCACCCTGTACACCCTATGGTGTTCAGAAAATTCTCGAGCATGAGGGCATCGAGCTCGAAGGGAAGAACGTCACGGTCGTGGGCGCGAGCAACATCGTCGGCAAGCCGCTCGCATTGATGCTGATGCAGCGCGAGGCGACGGTCGCGATCTGCCACGCCAAGACACGCGAGCTCGGTCAATACACGATCTTAGCGGACATTCTTGTGGTTGCGGCGGGCTCGCCCAATCTCATCGTGCCGCAAATGGTTCGCACCGGCGCGGTCGTGATCGATGTCGGGATCAATCGATTGGCGGATGGGCGCTTGGTCGGCGATGTCGATTTCGAAGGGGTGCGCCAGAAAGCGGCTTCGATTACGCCCGTGCCGGGCGGCGTCGGACCGATGACGGTGACGATGCTGCTCGAGAATACCGTCGCCGCCGCCGAGCGGTTTGCCCAAGGCCGATCCAAGACGGTACAGGTTTCGCTCGCCTAAGCACGGCTGCGCTGCGGCAATGCGTCGGGGCTCAGGTCTCTCAGTGCAAGATGAGATGCTGCGCGGCGAGCGATGTCAGCTGCGTGGTCACCGCCTGGTTGTCGGCCAAGGTGAAATCGAACACCTGACTTAAGGTGGCTTCTGCCGTCACCGGGCTGCTGAAGCTCGCGTTGTTGAAGGCGTTTGCCGTGTCCTGCGGTTTGAAGTCGAGCAGGGTGATCGAGTGCGTCGTCTCGGAAGCGCTGCCAAAGGTGATGAGCAGATCCACGGCGCCGGCATTCGCCGTGTCGTAGGCCGAATGGATGTATTGCGTCTCTACGCTGCCCAAATTCGCGATGCTGGGATCGGAAACGCCGCCGATCATCAGGCGATCGCCATGCGCCGCGTTGAAGTCGGTGATCACGGCATTGCCCCAGCTGCCGCCGAACCAATACTTCTCGATCCCGCCGCCGCCTGTCATCACGGTTGTACCAAGCGCGGTCCCATTGATGGCGAAAGTATCGTTGCCGCCATCGGCGAACAGATTTTGCGCGGCTGAGTCGACGCTCGCGAGATGGAACGGATCGGCCGCCGTGGCGGTCGTCGTGTGGTTGTCGACGTAAACGAAATCCGCGCCGCCACCGGTGTGGACCAGGTCGTTGCCGGCGCCGGTGATGTACGAATTGCCGTCGCCGTGGCTGCCCCAAGCCTGGTCGCCGTTGCCGTTGCCAATTACAATGTTGTTGTTGGCGTTGGTTCCCGCGCCGACCGTGCCGGCCTGACCCCCGACCAACAATGTGTCATTGGCGCCGTTGCCGTCGAAGATCGTATTGTTGTTGCCGAACTCGATATTGACGATGTCGCCCGTGCCGTCGCCCACGGCCACCACGTTACTATCCCCGACATTGACCACGATCATGTCGCTGGCACCGTTACCCGCCATCAGCGCATTGGAATTACCCGTTCCGACATTGAGAAGGTCTCCAATGCCATCGCCCGCGACCAAAACATTGCCGTCGCCGTTGCCGATCGAGCAATGGTCACCGTCGCCCGAGCCAACGGTCAGCGTGTTGTGATTGCCGCTGTCGATGCTGAGAGCATCCTGAGTGCCGTTCCCCGCGTGCAGAATGTTGTCGAGGCCCGAGCTGACGTTCAGATGATCGCTGTTGCCGCTCCCAGCCTCGAGATCATTCGAGAGACCCAACTGGATCGAAACGCTGTCGGCATTGCCATTCCCAACCACGAGGTGATTGTTGTCACCCGTCCCGATGGAGAGCGAATCTCCCGTTCCATCGCTGGCGAGAAGCAGGTTCTGGTTGCCCGAGCCGATCGTGAGTATGTCACCAGCGCCGAGACCAGTCGTTAGCGAATTGCTGTCGCCTGTGCCGAGCGTTACCCGATCGCCTGCGCCGTCGCCGGTCAGAAGGATGTTGGAATCGCCCGCATCGACGATGAT
>Ga0187825_10000259_pt1 | contig 11802 bp, 12 predicted proteins | sample NC_wetland_sal_i_11_FD_132421 | JGI IMG/M metagenome (GOLD analysis project Ga0187825, IMG submission 132421) | Wetland sediment microbial communities from Neuse River Estuary, North Carolina, USA - SourceSoil_5 | ecosystem: Environmental > Aquatic > Freshwater > Wetlands > Sediment | place... | reverse complement strand
AGTCACAAATCGAGGAACTGGCGCGTACCGTTCCCGCGGTCGCCACCACCGCACCGCAATCCACCACCGGACAGCCCGCTCCGCAGAACACAACCACCGTCGCCACGCGGTCCAAGACCGAGGCCTCGGGAATTCTCGGGACAGCCACCGACCTGTTCGCGCTGCGCCGGAAAATTCGCACCCTCGATCAATCGGCGCAACTGACCGACAGTCTCACCCAATCTGTCCGCGACATGCTCAATCCTATGGTCGCGCAGATTAAAGAACTGGCCCAGCGGGGAGACCAGCTTGCCAATCAACCCGAGTCGCAGGATCCGGCAGTCCTGGCCGATCAGAAGAAGCAGATTGATGCGCTCACCGCGCAATACAAGCAGCTCTCCGCAACACTCCTGCCCCTGGGCAAAGAGACCGTCCTGCTTGATCTCTACAAACGCAGCCTGCAGAACTGGCGGACCGCGATCCAATCCGATTACACCGCCCAGTTGAAAGCGTTGTCGCTGCGCATTGGCGCGCTCGGCCTGGTGCTCGTGGTGGTTCTTATCGTCTCCGACATCTGGCGCAAGGCGACCTTCCGCTACATCCAGGATCCGCGCCGCCGCTACCAGTTCCTGCTCCTGCGGCGCATCGTGGTCTGGCTGATCATCGCCATCGTGATCGCCGTCGCCTTCGCCAGCGAACTCGGCTCGCTCGCCACCTTTGCCGGATTGCTGACCGCCGGCGTCGCCGTTGCGTTGCAGAACGTGATCCTCTCCATCGCCGGTTATTTCTTCCTGATCGGCAAATATGGCGTGCGCGTCGGTGATCGTGTGCAGGTGGCCGGCGTCACCGGTGACGTAGTGGATATTGGCCTCGTCCGCCTGCACATCATGGAAGTGGGCGGCACCGGCGCGTGGGCTCGCCCCACGGGCCGTGTCGTCGTCTTTTCCAATGCCGTGGTCTTTCAGGCGAACGCCGGCTTGTTCAAGCAGATTCCGGGCACCAAGTTCGTGTGGCACGAGATCACCCTCACCCTGGCGCCCGACAGCGACTATCGCGAAGTCGAACACCGCATGATGGATGCCGTCAACAAGGTGTTCAATGAATATCGCGAGCGCATGGAATCGCAGCGCAAGACGATGGAGCGCGCCCTGAGCCCCGTGTCGGTGAACGCCCTGACTCCGGCGAGCCGGGTTCGCCTTACACAAACCGGCCTGGAAGTGGTCATTCGGTACCCGGTTGAACTGGACGAAGCCGAAAGCGTGGACGACCGCATCACCCGCGAACTGCTGAACGCCACGGCGCGCGAACCGAAACTCAAAATCCTCGGCTCCGGAACTCCGACTGTGCAGCCCGTGGAAGAATCCCAGCCCACCAGATAGAATTCAGCCCCAGGTGTAGAATCGCGGGCCGGTGAGGTGTGAATGATTTCGCGCCGCGTTTTTCTGCTGCTGACCGGAAGCGCTTTGCTTGCGCCTTCGTTCTCGTGGGCAGCCAACGAGGTTCCCGTCGTGCTCGACCACATTCTCCTGGGTTGTAATGATCTGCAGCGAGGCATTGCCTTTGTCGAAGAACACACCGGCGTGCGCGCGATCTTCGGTGGCGTCCATCCCGGCCGCGGCACGCAGAACGCTCTTCTCTCGCTCGGCGAACGCCACTACCTCGAAATCATTGCTCCCGATCCCAAGCAGAACCAGGCCAAATCTTCCGGCCCACCGCAATTTGCGCGACTAAAAGATTTTGCAGAGCCGCGACTGATCGGCTGGGCTGCCCATCCCGGCGATCTTCAGGCGTTTGCGGAAAAATTGCGCGCTGCCGGTTTCGCCTTCACCGGCCCCACTCCCGGTTCGCGAGCGCGTCCCGACGGCCGCATGCTGCACTGGAAGACTCTGAACCTCGCGGATGATCATCACGGGATGCTGCCTTTTTTCATCGAGTGGAACTCCGCCTCGGTTCATCCTTCCACCGACGCGCCCCAAGGTTGCCGTATCGAAACTTTCGCCATTGCCGCTCCCGATCCCGCCGCACTCAGGAAGATTCTGCAGCAGCTCTTGCTCGATGCAACTGTCGAACAAGGCGACCGCTCTCAACTGCGCACCCGCATTACCGGCCCCCACGGTAGCCTCGAAATTTCTTCCTGATTTGTCCGTCACTGGGTGCCCGCTACTCGGTATTGGCAACGGCAACTGGGAACTGGCAACTGCTTTTCAAGCATCTAACCCGCGTCAGCCTGCGCATGCTCAGCCTCATTAAAAACGGCCTCTTCATCGCAATTCTCTCCCAAGGACTGATCGGCATATCTCTGGTCTGGGACAAGGTGCTGCTCGAGCAGCGCGAGACCCAAAACGTTTTCGCGTACGTATTCTGGCTGGGCGCCATGAGTGTGCTGGGCATCTTCCTCGCCCCGTTTGGTTTTCACCTGCCCAGCCTCTCCGTTGCCGGCCTGGCATTCGGAACCGGCGTGCTCCACCTGGTTTCGGTTTTCTTTTATTACGTGGCTCTCAAACGCGGTGAAGCATCGCAGGCGCTCGCCATCATGGGCGGATTTTCTCCCGTTGCCACCGCTCTGCTCGGACTCGCGCTGCTGGGCACGGCGGTCGGCTCTAAGGCCCTCGTCGGATTCATTTTCCTCACCGCCGGCGGTTTCGTCATGTTCTTAACCGAGCGCCTGAACCTCCGCCGCATTCTTCTCCCCGTGTTGTTCGCCTCCGGAAGTTACGGCCTGGTCAATGTTCTGCAGAAGAGCGTTTTCGATCAGACGAATTTCGTTACCGGATACGTCATCTTCACCCTGGGCACCTTCGCCGGATCCTTGCTTCTGCTGGTCCGCGGCTCCTGGCGAAAGCAGATTTTCCGCTCCTCCGCTCAGGCCGAACCGCGCAACCGCTTCTGGTATTTCGTAAATCGCGTCATCTCCGGTGTCGGATCGTTTCTTGTCTTCTATGCGATTTCCCTGGCCAATCCCGCCGTCGTGGACGCGATTTCCGGCGTGCGTTATGCCCTCATCTTTGTCGGCGCTTACGTTCTCACGCGCATCAGGCCGGAATTGCTGCGGGAAAATTTCACGGGCGGCGTGCTCGTCGGGAAATTACTCGCTACGGGGCTGATCATCGCCGGCCTGGTCGAGCTTGGACTCGGCGGTGGGGGCGGGGCTGGCGGCGGTCCGGCAATCATGCTCGCCCGCTTCCTCAACCGTTAAAGCGAAGCGAGCACGACGCCAATGCTCACCAGGCACGCTCCCGCCCAGCGCGCCGCGTCAATGTCTTCTTTCAACACGTACTTCGCCAGCGCCGTCTCAACCAGGTAGCTGGACGCGGTGGCGGGCACCGCAAAACTAAGCTGCGCCACTGAGAGCAGAGCCATCAGTGCGAAAAACGACACCGCCATGGCAACGATGCCAGTGATCAGGTACGGATTGCGCACCATGTCCCACAGCAGGGAAAGCAGGTTGCGCAGCCCGAAGTCTTCGATCTCACCGTGACGTTTCATCCCGATGCTCATGAGCACATCGCCCACCGTACCGGGCACGACCACCAGCGCCAGCAGGAGCCACTTCATTCCTCGGTTTCCTCAGGTTCCGGAGCAGTGGAAGGAAAGGTGCGCGCCACGATGAACGCGCCCAGGGAAATTAAAACAATCCCCGTCCAGCGGATCAGGGAAATCCGTTCTCCCAGAAAAACTTTGGCGAGCACCGCGCTCAGAACGTAGGCGGTGGAAGTCACCATGATGACGTAGCTGAGATCAGCCCAACTCAGCAAAGCAAGCCGGGTGATGAGCCATATGGCAAGCAGCACCACGCCCGCAACCACCCACGGATCCAGCATGGCGTGAATGTACGGCAGGGGAGAAATGGAGACCGTCGAGCCCACGTCCCGCATGCCCCGCGTCAACGTGTAATTGCCAAACGCGTTGCTGGCGATCACCACTAGACTGACGACCAGGGTCTTGTGACGCAGAAAGCGGTCCATGAGCTTCCGCTCTCAGAATAGAATAAGCGCCGCATCTGCGGCCAGTCGGCGTGTGTGTTACTTGGATTCTCGACTCTCCCGGCCGTAGCTTTGCGATTGGCCGGCAGCGTGCTGCAGTTTCGGGCAGAGGTGGGCGGTTTCGGCTACGCGCAGCAGCCGGCGATCGCCGCTGGCCACCGTGCGATGGCACAAGACACACGTGGACACCACCAGTTTGTCGCGCACTTCGTGTCGGAGGAAGCCTGGGGACTGCTTCATCACACCTCGCTTGCGTGTGTCACCCAATATCACTTCGAATGTTTCGTGGGTCTCTGTTTTTGTTCGGTTTCTAATCTAGATGCGCCTCTCCTTCACAGGTTGCAGAGTTCTGCTTTTTTGTCCGCGCTTTTTCTCTTGCACGTGAATAGATCCCTGTTTAGCCTGCCCAGCGGCAATTTTCTAAGATTATTTTCAGCAGGAGGAAAGGTTGGAATCTGTTACCAAATGGTTGCTCGAACAACTCAACGCGAAGGATACGCTGGACGCAGTCGCCATCACCGTCAAGCTTGCCGTGCGCGAGATGGGCAGCGAACGTGTTGCCGAAGAGTTGCGTGGGCTCGCCGACTATCTGGACGACAAAGGCGATGCGCCCGGTTGGACTTTTCCTGGCCGCCGCAGTGCATAAACATGTTCGCGACTGCCACTCCTACCTGTCCATGAACTCAGCGCTGCCCCACTCTCCGGGTCTTCGGAGAGTGGGGCAAACACTCAATAAATTTTGCCGTCCTTCCTTTATTTCTTCTGTGATGAATTGACTCCCGCGACTCCCGACTCGTGATTCGACCCCTGACCTCTGACCACTGACAACTGACAACTGATTGCAAATTCCCCTTCCCTCAATTACAAATTCTTCCCATGACCACCACCTCAGAGGAACTGCAGGAGCTTCAGGAACATGCCGAGGAGGCCAAGCACGATCGTTCGCTGGCCCCCGTGTCGTTGACGATGGCCGTCCTGGCTGTGCTCGTGGCCACCGTCTCGCTGCTCGGCCACCGCGCCCACACCGAGGAAGTCATCCTGCAAAATAAGGCCACTGACCAGTGGGCTTACTACCAGGCCAAGAACATCCGCCGCCACACCGAGGAACTCTTCCTCGATACCCTGAGCCTGAGCGCGGCCACCGCCCCGCAACAAACCGCCAAATTGCAGCAGAAATACGCTCAGGACATTGACCGCTATCGCAACGATCAGAAGGACATTGAAGATAAGGCCCGTGATCTGGAGAAGGAAGTTGTCTTCGAACGCAACCGCGCCGACCGTTTTGATTTAGGTGAGGTTTTCCTCGAGATGGGCCTGGTGATCACTTCCATCACCCTGCTCACCCGCCGCCGCGCTTTCTGGGGGGTAGGCTCTGCCCTCGCAGTGGTCGGCATCATCGTCACTGCCACCGGATTCCTCGTCCACTGATTCCCCGCTCACCTGGATTGTCGTCGCGAAGCGAGGACTTCCGCCTCAGTTGAGGGACCTTGCGTTGTCTAGCGTGCGTCTCGGGTGCGGCTTTTGCCCTTCCGAGCGAAGGGAGCAACTGCCTCTCTAAAAACCTCTACATCGGACTGGCGCGTGACTACATGCTCCTGACTCCCCTCGTTCCGTTGCATTTCTCCTCACTCCTGATGTGCAGATAACCCAGCCCCCACTGACCTGGGTCACGGTTCGGGGTGACTCCAATCACAGCGTAATTTCGCCTCTGCGATGAAACTCGCAACAGAGTAGAGCAAGTGGTCGTTGCGATTCGCCTCGATCACCCCTACCCGGCTCCTGCAAATGCTGCTACTACCCTCAATTCGAGAAGGAGAGGACATCGCAATCATGAAAACCACGAAGATCCTGATGTTGGTCATGGGCATCGCCGTGACCTTGTTCATCGTTCTGCCCAACCTGTCTTGGGCCGAAGACGGTGCTGCTCTGTACAAAGCAAAATGCGCTGCCTGCCATGGCGCCGATGCCACGGGCAAGCCGGCCGCCAAGATCCCCAGCCTTGTTTCCCCAGAGGCCAAGGGTCTGTCCGATGCCGACCTGACCGACGCCATCGCCAACGGCGGCAAGGCCCAGAAGGCTTCGCATGCTTTCGCGAAGAAGGGTTTGACCGACGATCAGGTGAAAGCAATCGTCACCTACGTTCGCGGTCTGCAGAAGTAATAAGGATCGGCTGTTCCATTTTGAAGGCCGGATTCGGGCCGCGTACTGGTCACGCCGCCCCCGGCAGAAGCGCGGAGGTCTCTTGAGACCACCAGCCGCAACTCGGTTCGGTCAGCCTACTGGCCTGCATGGTGTTGCTGAGGGTCTCCGCTCTCCTTCACTCCCGGGAACAGCCTGCTCGGGTCCCGTAACCCGGATTCCGGGATCCGAGCCCACTTTTTCCTTCTGCCCCTCCCCCAACAACATTTTTTTGAGGCCATCGCCGGCCCCGCCCGTCCCGGTCCTGCCCGGAGTGTTGCTCCCCCGCGCCACTTCCGTACGCAGGCCCAATGTGGAGATAATTCATGAGCAAGGCTCTCTTATACGACGCAACCGCCTGCATCAACTGTAAGCAGTGCGAGGTTGCGTGCGCTGAACAAAACAAGCTTCGCTACGACGACACGGTAGCCGCCGAAGACAAGCAATCCGATCACAAATTCACCGTGGTGCTCGCCAAGGGCGACAAATTCATGCGCCGCCTGTGCATGAATTGCAACGAGCCCGCCTGCGCTTCCGTCTGCCCGGTAGGCGCGTTGAAGAAAACGGCCCTCGGTCCCGTCACCTACGACGAGGGAAAATGCATGGGCTGCCGCTATTGCATGGTGGCCTGCCCCTTCGGCGTCCCCAAATACGAATGGGGCAAGGTCCTGCCCCGGGTGCAGAAATGCACCATGTGCCCCGACCGCGTTGCCGCCGGAAAACCGACCGCCTGTGCCGAAGTTTGTCCCACCGGCGCCACCAAGTTTGGCGACCGCGACGAACTCATCGCCGAAGCCCAGCAGCGCATTCGCGAGAATCCCGGGAAGTACGTCAACCACATCTACGGCCTGAATGAAGTCGGCGGCACCTCGGTGCTGTTGCTCTCCAGCGTGCCCTTCGAAGAATTCGGCTACAAGACCGATATCGTTCGCGACCCGCTGCCCATGTTCACCTACCGCGTGCTCTCTCGCATCCCCGACTTCGTTCCTCTTGGCGGAATCTTGCTGGGCGGAGTCTGGTGGATCACCCACCGCCGCGAAGAAGTGGCCGCGGCTGAAGGCAAAGAGAACAGCAACGGTCACAATCCGCGCGATAGCAAGAACGGGAGGACACGATGAAGTTCAAACTCACCTTCTGGAAGGTCGTATTGATCGTGCTGTTAGCTGCCGGCGCATACGCAACCTTCGTGCGTTTCTTCTACGGCCTCGGCGCTTCCACCAATCTGAACGACCAGTTCCCCTGGGGTATCTGGATCGGCTTCGATGTCCTCTGCGGCGTCATGCTGGCGGCCGGCGGCTTCACCCTGACCGCGGCTGTTCACATCTTCAACATCAAGCGGTGGAAGCCGATTGTCCGCCCCACCGTCCTCACCGCATTCCTCGGATACGTCCTGGTTTGCGTTGCCCTGATGTTCGACCTGGGCCGCCCCTATCGCATCTGGCACCCACTCATCATGCGCAATCCCCACTCCGTTATGTTTGAAGTGGCCTATTGCGTGATGTTTTACACCTCCGTGCTCTCGCTTGAATTCGCCCCGGTGGTGTTTGAACGCTTCAATCTGGAGCGCCCCCTCAAAATCATTCGCGCCATCTTGATCCCGCTGGTGATCCTGGGTGTGTTGCTCTCTACCCTGCACCAGTCTTCACTCGGCTCCTTGTACCTGATCATGCCCAACAAGCTGCACCCGTTCTGGTACACGCCGCTCCTGCCGGTTTTCTTCTTCATCTCGGCCGTCTGCGTCGGCCTGGCCATGACCATCTTTGAATCCTCGATGAGCTCCAAGCACTTCGGCCGTCAACTCGAGCTCCCTCTCCTGCGAGAGTTGGGACGCGTGCTGGCCGTCGCGCTTTCGGTGTACGCCGTCCTGCGCTTCGAAGATCTCTATCACCGCGGCGTCCTCGGACTGCTTTTGAAACCAAGCTACGAGCAAGGATTATTTCTGCTCGAACTGGCCCTCGCGATCGTGATTCCGCTCGCCCTCCTGTCGCAGTACAAAGTGCGCCAGAGCGCCGGCGGCCTTTACCTGGTCGCTGTGCTGGTCGTGCTGGGATTCGTTACCAACCGTCTGAACGTGAGCATCACCGGAATGGAAACTTCGGCCGGGCTGCACTACATCCCCAAGTGGACCGAAGTTGCCGTCACCGGTTCCATCATCGCTGCCGGCTTTGCCTTGTTTGGCCTCGCGGCCAAGTATTTGCCCATCTTTCCCGCGGAGACTGCGCTCGCAGAGCCGGAAAAAGTGGGCGAATTGCCCGCGGAAGTGGCCCTGGAGCATGCCGGCGACTGACAAACTCGCAGCCTTTGCAGGCTGGCGCCGACTGGGCCGTAGCCTCAGCGCGAAGCTCATTGCGCTTTTGCTCGCGGCCCTGCTGGCCAGTTTTTGTCTGTTCGGCTATCTCAACATCCGCCTTCATCGCAAGCACCTGGAAGACGCCACCTTGCGCAGCGCCGAGCGCGTGGGTGACACCCTCAAGCGCAGCATGTCGTATTACATGCTCCACAACGACCGCACCGGCCTCGTCGAAATGATGGAAACCATCGCCGGCCAGCCCGGCATTGTGCGCGTGCGCGTGTTCGATCGCGACGGCCGCATCAACTACTCCACCGATCAGCACGAGGTCAACCAGCAATACGATCGCGACGCCGAAATGTGCGCCGGCTGCCACGCGCAAAATCCTGTGGCAACCCACGTGAACGGCAATCGCTTCCGCATCTACAAGGGTGAGAACTCGCGCGTGGTGGGCGTTATCACGCCCATCGAAAATCAGCCCGCCTGCTCCAATGCCGCCTGTCATGCTCATCCGGCCAGCCAGCAGATCCTGGGTGTGCTCGATACCAACCTGTCGCTCGCAGAAGCCGACGCCAATCTCGCGCAAGGCACCTGGCGCATGGGTGCGTACACCGGCGCCGCCATTCTCGTCATCTCGATTCTCTGCTGCCTGTTCGTGTGGCGCGTCGTGGATGAGCCCATTCACGCGCTCGAAGCCGGCACGCGTCGCCTGGGCGCCGGCGAACTGGGTTACCAGATTCCGATTACATCGCACGATGAAGTTGGCGAACTCGCCGAGTCGTTCAATGGCATGAGCCGTGAGCTTCTCGATGCCCGGGAAGAGGTCACGGCCTGGGCGCACACACTCGAAGATCGTGTCGAGCAAAAGACCAAGGAGCTGAAACGCGCCCACGAGCACGTGCTCCAGGTCGAAAAGATGGCGTCCATCGGCAAGCTCGCCGCCGTGCTCGCCCACGAAATCAACAATCCCCTCTCCGGCATCCTCACCTACGCCAGACTCATGCGGAAGTGGCTGGACAACGACAAAACCTACGAGCACGGTCCGCACCGCGCCGAAGTTGCCGATTGCCTTGACCTGATCGCCTCCGAGAGCCGCCGCTGTGGCGACTTGGTCAAAAACCTTCTGACTTTCTCCCGGGTTGCTCCGCTCAACATTCAAACCACCGACATCAACAGCGTGGTCGAACGCACCATCCGGCTGGTCGAGCATCAACTCGACCTCCGCACCATTCAATTGCAGCTCGAGCTTTCCGACAACTTGCCCCTGGCGCAATGCGATCCCGCGCAGATCGAACAGGTATTGCTGGCGCTCATCATGAATGCCATTGACGCTATGCCGCGCGGCGGCAATCTTTGGCTGCGCACCGCTTTCTTCCCGGAGTCGGGCGAAATCGAAGTTCAGGTGCGCGACGACGGCATGGGCATCGCGCCCGATTTGCTGCCACGCATCTTTGATCCATTTCTCACCACCAAGGAAACCGGCCAGGGCGTAGGCCTGGGGCTGGCCATCAGCCGCAGCATCGTCGAGCGTCATTGCGGGCGCATTTCCGTTCAATCCGAATTAGGCCGCGGGACCACGTTTTGCGTGGTGCTCCCGCAAACCGTGGGCAGCGCAGCCGCCCCTCCCGCTGAACTGGAACTCGCTGCGGGGAAAATGAGGTGATTGTGACTCAGCAACCTAGATTACTGATTGTGGACGACGAGTTGAGCGTGCGCGATTCGCTCGGCAAGTGGTTCCGCGAAGAAGGCTACGAGGTGAGCACCGCTGAAAACGCCAGCGACGCTCTTACCCTGCTGGCGGAGCGCAAGTGGGATCTCGCGCTGCTCGATATCAAGATGCGCGGCACCGACGGGATCGAATTGCAGCGCCGCATCCACGAAATTGATCCCGAGCTCACCGTCATCATGATGACGGGCTACGCCTCGGTCGAAACGGCCGTGGCCGCGCTTAAGAACGGCGCCTACGATTACGTCACCAAGCCCCTCGATCCCGACGAAATTGCTCACCTCGTTAAAAACGCTCTCTCCCATCGCGAGGCCAGGCAGGAAAACATTCGCCTCAAGGAAACTGTCGCCGAGGTGACGCGTCCGCCCGAGCTGGTGGGCCAAGGCGCCGCCATGTCGAAAGTCTTCGATGCCATCGAAACCGTCGCGCCCACCGATGCCACCGTGCTTATCACCGGGGAAAGCGGCACCGGGAAAGAACTCGTGGCCCGCGCCATCCACTCAGCCAGCGCGCGGCGTTTTCATCCCCTGGTCGTGATTCACTGTGGCGCGCTCACTGAAACGCTGTTGGAGAGCGAGCTCTTCGGTCATGAAAAGGGAGCTTTCACCGGCGCGCAGTATCGCAAGAAAGGTAAATTTGAAATTGCCGAGGGCGGCACGGTTTTTCTCGACGAGATCGGCGACATCAGCCTCAAGACTCAAACCGACCTGCTGCGCGTCCTGCAGGAGCGCGAAATCACCCGCGTGGGCGGCAATCAGGTCATCAAGGTTGATTTCAGAATCGTCGCCGCCACCAATCGCAATCTCGAGCAGTCCGTCGAAGAAGGCAAGTTTCGCCCCGACCTGTTCTATCGCCTGAACGTCTTTCGCATCGAGCTGCCGCCGCTGCGTGAGCGCAAGGAAGACATCCCTCTGCTGGTGGACCACTTCGTCCGCAAATTCTCGCTGGCGATGAATAAGAAGATTACGCGCGTCTCGCCCGCCGCCATGTCCCTGCTCCAGCAATATCCCTGGCCGGGCAACGTGCGCGAACTCGAGAACGCCGTCGAGCGCGCCATGGTCGTCGCCAGGAGCCTGAAATTCGCGAGCAGGATTTCACTCTTAGAACAAAAATCACGAACGGGGACGTTAAGACTCTCGAAGACATCGAGCGCGCCCACATCCTGCGCGTGCTTGAAGAATGCAGCTGGAACCAGACTCGCGCGGCCGAGGTGCTCGACATTGACCGCGTCACCCTTCACCACAAACTTAAACGCTATGGTTGGACTAAATCCGCCGCCACAGTCGAGCGATGAAATATCTGCAACTGCTCCCGGTCGGCATGATTGACGGGCGCCTGCTGGAGGAACTGGGACCGGCTCTCGCCCGCCGCTTCCGCATGCCTTGCGAACTGCTCCCCGATGCCCTCGATCCCGAATTCGCCTTCCACGCCGAGCGCCAGCAGTACCACTCTTCGGAAATGCTCGCCCGCATGCAATCGCTGGTAGGCCCGGAAACCTGGCGCCTGCTCGCCATTACCGAACGCGACCTCTACATCCCGATTCTCACCTTCGTCTTCGGGGAAGCGCAGATGGGCGGCCCGTGCGCTGTCGTTTCCTCGCACCGCCTCACCCAGGAATTTTATGGATTGCAGCCCGACCGCGATCT
>Ga0187825_10000258_pt1 | contig 11815 bp, 11 predicted proteins | sample NC_wetland_sal_i_11_FD_132421 | JGI IMG/M metagenome (GOLD analysis project Ga0187825, IMG submission 132421) | Wetland sediment microbial communities from Neuse River Estuary, North Carolina, USA - SourceSoil_5 | ecosystem: Environmental > Aquatic > Freshwater > Wetlands > Sediment | place... | reverse complement strand
TGAATGTATAGATTACATTCATGTCCCGCCCTCGGCGACCACCACCTCGAGTTCGTGAACCCGTCCAGGTTTACCTCGATCCCGCGGACCGCGATCTGCTCGACCGTCTCGCCTCTCGCACCGGCCTGTCGCGCGCCGAGGTGTTGCGTCGCGGAGTGCGACAGCTCGCCGAGCGTGAGCTGAGCGACCGGCCGGCAGGGTGGTCGCTCGAACAGCTGACCGGGGTGCTCGGAGACGACCCGTCCGTTCCCGCTGATCTGGCCGCGCGCCACGACGAGTACCTGTACGGCCGTCCGCGGCCGAAGCGATCGCACCGGTGAGCACCCGGGTCCTGATCGATACCAGCGCGCTGCTCGCCCTGGCCCATCGGCGGGACCAATACCATGCGCGCGCGGTCGCCACAGCGCGGCGATTTCTGGCGCGCAAGGGCCGGTGGGTGGGTTCGGCGCTCGTCCTGGGAGAGCTGCACGGGCACCTGCTCCATCGCCGCGGGCCGGCTCTGGCCCGTGATGTCACGGCCGCGCTGCTCGACGACCCGGCTTACGAATGGATGGACGCGACGGTGGATCTCGTGCGGGATGCGGTCGGGTCCTGGATCGAGCGGTTTCGCGACCAGGCGTTCTCGCTCACCGATGCAGTGAGCTTCGAGCTGATGCGCCGCGAGGGGTTGCGGACGGCGTTCGCGTTCGACGACGACTTTCGGACGGCGGGGTTCGAGCTGCTACGCTAGCAGCCGGGAGCAACGCGCAGGCGCTGCGGCAAATCGGCGATCACGCGACCTGCTCCGGCATCACAGCTGCACCGCCGCCATCGTCTCTTTCACGGCGGCCCCCGATTTGTTGAGCGCCGCCTGCTCTTCAGGTGTCAACGCCACTTTCAGGATCTGTTCCAGGCCGCCCCTGCCGAGCGTGCACGGCACGCCGCAGTAAATCCCGGACAATCCGTACTCCCCCTCCAGCCAGGCGGCGCACGGCAGCACGCGCTTCTTGTCGAGCACAATCGATTCCACCATCTGCACCGCGGCCGCCGAGGGCGCGTAGTAGGCCGAGCCGGTCTTCAGGAACGCCACGATCTCGGCGCCGCCGTTGCGCGTGCGGTCGACGATCTTGTCGAGGGTGCCCTTGTCGAGCAGCTGCGTGACGGGAATGCCGGAGACGGTGGTGTAACTGATCAGCGGCACCATCGTGTCGCCGTGACCACCCAGCACCATCGCCTGGATGTCCTCGACCGAAACATGCAACGCCTCGGCGAGGAAGCTGCGATAGCGCGCCGTGTCGAGCACCCCGGCCATGCCGATCACCCGCTCGCGCGGGAAACCGGTGACCTGCTTCGTGACCCAGCACATCACGTCGAGCGGGTTGGAAACGACGACGACGATCGCCTGGGGCGCCACCTGCTTGATCTGCTGCGCGACCTGCTTCACGATGCCGGCGTTGGTGCGCACCAGGTCGTCGCGGCTCATCCCCGGCTTGCGCGCGATCCCGGCGGTGACGATGAACAGCTCACTCCCCGCTGCGGCCCCGTAGTCCTGCGACCCCACGACCCGCGTGTCGAACCCTTCGATCGGCGCCGATTCCCACTGGTCGAGCCCCTTCCCCTGCGGCACCCCGTCCACGACGTCCACCATGACCACCGTTCGGGCCAGGTTCTTCTCGGCCAACCGCTGCGCGGCAGTGGCGCCGACGTTGCCGGCTCCGACGACCGTGATCTTCTCGAACATGAGGGTGCGCTCGCGCGTGAGAGAGTACGAGGACGCCTGTCGCCGCCGGAAACTAATGGTGCGCGGGCGACGCCGCCTTGGCGGGTGGTACGGGGCGCAGGGCCGAATCCGGCGGGACGAACGAGTTCAGCCGCCAGGCGTCGACCCGGTACACGTTGTCGTCACCCGTGCGGCGGGCCCAGAGGCCGGTGCTGCTCGAATCGAAGGTCAGCTCGAGAAGCTTCGCCCCGCCTGCCCCACCGAGCGCGAGCGTCCGACGAGCCGCGGGTTTCTTCCCGGAATCGGCTTGCGCGGCAGTGCCGAACCCGCTGGCCGAAAAGCCCCGGTACAGGGCCAGCAGCCCGGCGACTCTCCCGGAATCGGCGGCGCCGCCGGTGGCGAAGCGCCAGGTGGTGCCGCTGCGCCGCAGCCCGTACGAGCGCCGCGCGGTGACGGTGACGCTGAATACGCTCTCGGGCACGACGGCCCCGATCTGTCGGTCGCGCCACTCGTTCACCTGGCGCCGCGCGAGGTCGACCAGGTTCCCGCGCCACAGCAGAATCGAATCGGACCCTTCGCGACGCACATAGCCGCTCGACGCCTGAGGGGCCAGGGCGCCGATCACCAGTTTCACGGTAGGCTGGCCGCCGCTCCACACCCGCAGCCAGTAGCCGCTGCTCGAGTCGACACCCATTCGTTGGAACGAGCTGGGGCTCACGGCCGCCAGATCGGGAACCGTCGTGTCGATGAACGCCAGAAACAGCTGCCCCACGGGCTCCCGGCCGGCCCGGTATCCATTCACCGTCCACGCCGTCCCGGCGCGCACCAGCCGCAGCGTGTCCGCCCCGTGACGGATCACGATCGAGTCGGTCTGTTCGGCCTTCACGGGAGGCAGCATCAACCGGCCGCGAATGACATCCGACTTGTGCGACAGCAGGCGTGCCCCGAGCCAGCCGGAGATCAGGAGCATGAGCGTCAGGGCGATGACGCGCAGCTGAGTGGCGCTCATGCCGCCGCTCCCGCCGCCCCGGCAAGCGGACGATATGCCTGCCGCGTGAGACGCCGCCGGCGCATCAGCCGCGCCGCTCCAAACAACACGATGCAGAGCGGGATGCCGATCAGGTTGCCGTAGCGCACGGCCACTTTCACCGCCGCGTTGGGGAACACGAGTGGCGGCGGCGTGCGGTCCTTGGAGCGGATCGAGATCATGGCGTCGTCCTGCGCCAGCCAGTCGATCGCATTCTCGACGAAGACGATGTTGGCCGCCTGGTTCTGGGCGTAGCTGTCAGTGGCGAAATCGTCATTGCCGATCACGATCAAACGACCTTTCGGAGCGGTGGCCGGAGCGCCGGGCGGCGGGCTGACTGCCACGGCGAAGATCCGGGTGGCGAGGTTGGTGCGGGCGAAGTCCTGTTGTGGTGTCAACATCACCGAACCCTGCATCACGCCGGCGGCCCGGGTCGAGACGAGCAGCGGCGTGATGCTGCCCTTCGCCGCGTGGGACGTGTCGATCGAGCTCGGCCACGGGAGAAATACGCTCGAGACCTCGGCGTTCACGGACGAGGCGCGTGTCGATCCAGCCCGGACGAAGAACGGATACGCCAGCACGGCCTGGCCGTTCTGCGTGGGCAGCCCGACGATGGCGTTGGCGGCGAGATCGTAGACGATGTCGGACTGGATCGCCACACCGAACGGCACGAGCAGCGCGTTCCAGGGCACCGAACGAGCCATCGCGAACGGTTGTTGCGGCGTACGACGCATTCCGCTCGCCATCACGAGTGCGCTGCCGCCGTTGGCGAGGAAGCGCCGCAGCGGCTCGAGCTCAGCCTGTGGGATCGTATCGGGAGCGTTGGTGAGGACCAGCACCTTGAGGTCGGCGCCGAGACCGGTATCGGCGGGCAACGCGATGTCGCGCACGGTGTAGCTGTGGTCCAGCGACGACCGCAACGTGCCATACGCGGACCCCTGCTGCTCATATGGATTGACCGGGGCTCCCACCCACCCGATGGCCGGACGCGTGGTCCGCGTGAGGTCGCGGATGAACGAGGTGAGCCGGTACTCGAGATCATCGGTCTGGCGCAGCAGCGGGATTTGCCGCACCTCGTTGGCGTACTGAACCGCGAGACCGAGATAGCCTTCCTTCACCTGCAGGGACGATTGTCCCAGCACGTTGAATTGAACCGGCGGGATGCCCAGCGAGGCGGCTTCGTGCGCCGCCGTGCTGTCGCCCGTCGGATCGATCACGACGAGCCGCAGCTTGCCGTGTGCCGCGGCGCGATAGTCGCCCAGCAAGTCGTCCACGTCCCGTTTGACGGGGGCCACTTCGGGAGGCAGCGCGCTCGAGGCGAACAGTTTGATCGTGACGAGGTCGGGGAGGTGGCCGAGCAGATCCCTGGACGCGCGCGACAGGGTGAATTGCCGTCCCGGCGACAGATCGATCCGCCCGCCGATCCAGCGGCCGAAGAGATTCAGCATCACGAGCACGCCGATGAGCAGCGTCGTCCCCAGCTGCAGTCGTTTCAGCTCCGCCCCGCTCGGGGCGAGCTTGCGGCGCATCAGCGAGAAATAGGCGAGGCTCAGGAACACGGCGACGAGCGTCAGGAAGTAGATGACGTCGCGCAGGTCCACTGCCCCGCGGGCGATCTGCTGGAAATGCGACAGCACGCCGAACGCGGCCGCGACGGCGCTGAGGCCCGCCGGGAGCCCCACGAGCAAGGGGTCGAGACCCACCAGGACCAGCACGAACATCACCGCAACGCCCAGAATGAACGCCGTGATCTGATTGCGCGTCACACTCGAGGCCCACAGCCCGACGGCCGCAAATCCGGCGACGAGCAGCGCCGAGCCGACGTACTGCGCGACGAGCACGCCGACCTCGAGGCGCGCACCGATCCACAAGCCGACGGGGATCGCGAGCGTGAGCGCCAGGGCGATCCACAGAAACGCGACCTGTCCCAGATATTTGCCGAGCAACAGCTCCCGCTCGGTGATCGGCTGCGCCAGCACCACTTCGAGCGTTCCGGCGCGCACGTCCTCGGCGAGCGCCCGCATCGTCACCGCGGGCACGAAAAACAGCAGCAGCCACGGCAACAGCTCGAGCATGGGACGCAGCGTCGCCAGACCATACACCTCGGCCTGGCGGAAATAGAGAAAGTCGTTTACGGCGATGAAGATGACGAGCAGGATGTAGGCGGTGGGGAGGTCGAACAGAGACTTCACCTCGCGCCGGGCGATGATCCGGATTGCATTCATACTGCCGCCTCCGCCGCCGGCTCCGTCGTGAGCTGGCGGAACAGATCCTCGAGGTTGCCCTGCTCCTGAAACAGCTCGTACAGCATCCACCCTTCGCGCTTCGCGAGCTCGAAGATCGCGGGCCGCACGTCCGTATCTCCCGCAACGGTGAGCACCGCCCGCACCCCTGCCGTCCCCCCATCGGGCTCCACGCGGTCCACACCGGGAATGGCGCCGAGCTTCTCGAGGACGCGGTCGCCCTTCGCCTCGACGCGCACCAGGCGTCCTCCTTCGGCGCTCTGCACCAGTGTATCGACCGCGCCATCCGCGACGATCCGGCCCTTGTTGATGATCAGGAGCCGGGAGCAGCTCTGCCGCACCTCGGACAGGACGTGGGTGGAGAGCAGCACCGTGCGCTCCCGGCCGAGGTGGCCGATCAGGTGACGGATCTCGAGCCGCTGATTGGGATCGAGTCCCTCGGTCGGTTCGTCCAGCACCAGCAGCTCGGGGCGGTGCAGGATCGCCTGGGCAAGACCGGTGCGCTGCCGGAATCCCTTGGACAGATCACCGATCGGCCGGTAGAAGACGCTGTCGAGACCGGTTGCCTGGACTGCCTCGTCGATCGCGCGCGCCTTCTCGACGCCGGTGAGCTGGCGCAGCTCGGCGATGAAGTCGAGGTAATCGCTCACCAGCATGTCGCTGTACAGCGGGTTGTTCTCGGGGAGGTAGCCGATGCGGCGCTTGACGGCGCGCGGGTCGTTCGCGACTGGAACGCCGTCGAACTGGATCGTGCCGGCGTCGGGGTCGAGAAACTGGGTGATCATGCGCATGGTGGTGGACTTGCCGGCGCCGTTGGGGCCGAGAAAGCCCACGACTTGACCCCGATCCACCGTGAACGAAACCTGGTCGACAGCGGTGATGCCGTCGAAGCGCTTGGCGATGTCCTGGAGCTGGAGCAGTGGCATGGTGTCCGTTGCAGGGGGTTTCAGTTTTTCTCGGGAGCGACCCGGCGACTGCGCGCCGGGTCACGGGCAGTCTACCCGCCCCGGGTGTGCATTTCCCGATGCGGGTCGGCGCGCAGTCCGCTCACCTGATACAGCGGCTCCCGTTCACTGAGCGCGAGTCGGGCCTCGGCGCCCCGGTCGGTGCGCCCTTCCCACCCGACCCGGATCAGGGCCGTCAATTCCTCGTCCGAGGCTCCCCCGCGCAGCGGCTCGCGCAGGTCCACCCCGCCGGCGGCGTAGAGACACAACAACCATTGCCCGTCGGCGGTGATGCGGCTGCGGTCGCAGGCCCGGCAGAACGGCGCGGTCGTCGAGGCGATGATGCCGAACGTCGTTCCATCGGGGAGCGCGAACCGCTCGGCCGGTGCGTGCGGATCGTCGCCGGTGAGAGCGGTGATCGCGCCGTAGCGATGTCCCAGGCGGTCGAGCATCTCCCGCTGCGACACCACGCGGTCGATCGACCAGCGCGTCGCCCCGCCGACGTCCATATACTCGATAAACCGCACCTCGGCGTCGCGCGCCCGGGCGAATTCGATCAGGTCTGCCAGCTCGTCGTCGTTGAACCCGCGCACCACCACGGTATTGATCTTCAGGTGCTCGAATCCGGCGCCCTGCGCCGCGCCGATCCCGGCCAGCACGTCGGCGTGGCGCGTCGTGCGGGCGAACCGCTCCATCCGGTCGGGCCGCAGCGTGTCGAGGCTCACCGTGACGCGACCCAGTCCGGCTGCCTTGAGCTGGGCGGCGTGCGCCCCGAGCAGCACGCCATTGGTCGTCAGCGCCTGGTCGGTGATTCGGGCGTCGGCGTGCAGCATCTGCACTAGCTGCTCGAGGTCGTGCCGCAGCAGCGGCTCACCGCCGGTGAGCCGCACCTTGGTGACTCCGAGCTCCGCAAACACGCCCACGATGCGGCTGATTTCTTCGAACGTGAGGATCTGCGCGCGCGGCAGCCACTCGTACTCCGCTTCCGGCATGCAGTAGCTGCAGCGCAGGTTGCAGCGGTCCGTGACGGACACGCGCAGACTCCCCAGCGGCCGGCCGAGCCGGTCGCGTACGGAATTCGTCATGCCGGTCCGACGACCGCCGGCCGGCCCTGCGGATCGACCCACAGCACCGATCCGTCGGCGCGCAGCTCTTTCTTCCACACCGGCAGCCGCTCCTTCACCTGCTCGATCACATAGCGGCACGCGGCAAACGCCGCGGCGCGATGCGGCGCGGCTGCCGCGATACCGATACTCGCTTCCTCCGTCGTCACCAGGCCGAGCCGGTGCCGTACGGCGACGCGCGCCTCGGGCCACTGCGCCCGGGTTTCGGCGAGGATGCGTTCCAGTTCCGCCACGGCCATCCCCTCGTACGCCGAGTACTCGATCCCCGTGATGCCGCCGTCGTCCGGACCGTCGCGCACCGTCCCCAGGAACAGACACGCCCCCCCGAGCTCCGGTGCGGAGACCTCGGCGAGCAGTGCGGCGGGGGATATCGGGTTCTTACTGAGCATCAGTCTCCATCGGGTGGGCTAACCCCGGGGCGTCGCCCCGGGGTTCACCCCACATGGACACGCTGGCTGGTTGCCTCTAACCCCGGGCCACCGGCCGTCGTTGACTCGCCCGGGACCAGGCCCCGGTGTTCAGGGCCAGGTCGGTCGTAGTGGCCGTTAACCCTAGGCCACCGCCCGTCGTTGACTCGCCCGGGACCAGGCCCCGGTGTTCAGGGCCAGGTCGGTCGTAATGGCCGTTAACCCCGGGCCAGCGCCCGTCGTTGACTCGCCCGGGACCAGGCCCCGGTGTTCAGGGCCAGGTCGGTCGTAGTGGCCGTTAACCCCGGGCCACCGGCCCGGGGTTAGCCTACCCAGCTCAACCACCTGCCAATGGTGGCAACAACGCCACCTCATCACCGTCTTGCACTCGCGCATCGAGCTGCACATGTCGCAGGTTTACCGCAACCAGCGGGTGCTCTGGGATCCTGGAGGCGCCGGGAATCTCGTCCCGGGCCCGCCGCACGACATCAGCGACCGTCGCGGGTAGGTCGAGCGCCAACTCGCGCTCATCGACGCCCACCAACTCGGCGTAGCGTGCAAAGAACTTCAGCCGGACAACGCTCACTTCTCCACCGCTCCGGTCGCAATCCCCTGCCACACCTTCGCCGCCTTTGCCGTCGGATTCGTGATGCGCGACAGTTGCACCCCCGTCACCGTGCGCTGTCCCGGCGTCACGTTCAGCGTCATCGTCTGGCCGCCGCGCCGCACCACGACCGGCACCGGTCCCGTCTTGCCGGCGTAACGGGAGCGGAACGTCGGTCCCCAGTCCTTGTCCGGCTGCACCGTAATATCGCCGACGGACACGATCGTGTCCCCTGCCTGCAGGCCGGCCTGCTGTGCCGGGCCCCCGTCCACGACGCCGCCCAGGACATTGGCGACACCGCCGAACGACACGCCCAGAAACAACGACGTCTGGCTGGTGCGCTGCACCGCGATGCCGGCGAGCGGGAGGATCTGCTCGTAGGGCAGCGGGTCACGACCATTGATGTAACGCTGGTAGAATCCGTTGACGTCCGGCATGCCCGCTTCGGTCAACAGGGTCAAGAGGTCGGCGGTGCGGAAGCCCTTTCCCTGCTGGTAGAACCGCGTGTACAGGTTGCGCGTGACCTCGTCGAGCGAATGCCTGTTGTCGGTGGCATTGCGGATCGAGATGTCGAGCAGCAATCCCGTCAGCGAGCCCTTGGGATAGTACATCTGCGAGCTGTTGTCGTAGATCTCGTTGATCCACGTCGCGATGCTGCCGTCTTCCTCGCTCCACGGCTCGGGGATCTGCTCGACCTGGTCGACGTTGTTCTGGGTGTTGCCGAGCCAGTCGCTGTCGCTCCACAGGCCGGAGCGCAGATCGGTGAGATCGCCGTAGTAGTCGGTGACCCCCTCCGACCACCACAACAGCGGTGTGAACTGCTCGGCGCGGTAGTCGTACGGCCACATCTCGGCGGGGCGGATGCGTTTCACATTCCAGAGGTGGAAGAATTCGTGCGCCGTCAGCGGGCGGACGAAGGAGCCGAAATTGCCGCTCGCGTCGACGTACATCTCGGTCGGCAGGATGTCGTACTGCGACGCGGCGTGCTCCAGACCGCCGCCGAACTGGATCGGCTCGTGGATGATGTTGAAGAACACGGTGTAGACGTCGTACGGCGCTCCGCCCATCAGCTTGTTCTGTGTCGCCGCCTGCCGCCCGATGCCGTCCTTCAGGTTCTTCGACGTGGCCGGCGTGTAATCCGCCGAGGGCCAGAAGCCGATGCGGATCCACTTGCCGTCGACCGAAATCGAGTCGCGCGCGAAATGCCCGACGAACGTCTGGGCGTCGGCGAGCTCGTTGTAGTCCGCCGCCCTGTAGCCATCCGCCGCGCGCGGCAGCGCGGTCATGACGTCCCACCCGGACGGCAGCGCGAAGCGCACCTCGGCGGCACGCTCGAGATGGCCCTTCTGATAGAGAAACAGATTGGTGCCGAGAAACTGACCGAAGTCGGCGACGAGACGCGCCTGCGACAGGTCGATCGTATCCGCGTAGTAATCGAACTCGATGGTCACCGTGGGGTTCTTGGCCGTGCCGGCGCGCCACGTGTCCTTGTCGAGCCGGTCCCAGAACAGCGCTTTTCCCGTCGCGTCGTGGACCGCGAAGTGGCGCACGAAGCGGGCGTAATTCTGGATCTCGTAATTCCCGGGGCTCCACGCCGGCAACGACACGACGAGCGTGTCCAATCCGCTCGTTGGAAACTCGGCCTTCACATGGTACAAGTGGCCCGTTGCGGAGCTGACCGAGACCTCATAGCGCACCGCCTGCGCAACGGCTTTCGGGGACAGCAACAACGGAACGACGGCGATGGCTGACCATCGATACAAGCGCATGAAAACCCTCAGGTTGAGTGGCGACGGCGGAACAGAATGATACCCACGCCAATGCAACGCGGCCCCGTCGGGAATTCCCGAGCGGGGCCGCGGCAAGTCACTCTAGAACGATGGGTTAGGTCGAAACGTTGGCGTTGTGGTCCGCCACCATCGCGCGCAACTCCTTGCTGGGCTTGAACACCGGCACTGGGCGCGCGGCTACTTCGACAGGATCACCGGTGCGCGGGTTACGGGCCATGCGCGTCTTGCGCTGGCGAATCTTGAACGTGCCAAACCCGCGTATCTCAATGTTATGCTGCTCAGCTAGGGCCGCTTTCACCGCATCCAGAAATGAGTCGACCACCCGCGCGCAGTCCTTCTTGGAAATCAGGGGACCGGCGGTGCGGGCGATTTGTGCGGTGACCTTCTCGACCAAGTCGGCCTTCGTCATCCGTACCCCCCGAAGGGCCCAGGGAATACCATAACCGGGGGCCCAACATACGGCGCTTAGCTATTGACTGTCAAGAGCTTGGAGGAACTCTCGGAAGTGCTGTTGGGCGTCGTGTGGGCCCGGAGACGCCTCGGGATGGTACTGCACGGCGAAGATCGGGAATTCCCTGTGCCGTACCCCTTCGACGGTGCCATCATTGAGGTTAAGGTGGGTCACCTGAAGTGCTTTCGCGCCGGGGACACCCCCGGTATCCCCGCGGACCGCGAATCCGTGGTTCTGGGATGTGATAAGCACTTGCCCCGTAGCAAGATCGCGGACGGGGTGGTTTCCGCCGCGGTGCCCATACGGGAGTTTGACGGTGTCCCCCCCGAACGCCAGGCCGACCAGCTGGTGGCCGAGGCAGATGCCGAAGATCGGGAGCGTGCCGTCGGCCAGGTCGCGGATCGTGGCGACCGCGTAACCCACCGCCGCCGGGTCGCCGGGGCCATTGGAGAGAAACACGCCGTCGGGGTCGAGCTCGCGGACTCGAGCGGCGGATGTCGCCGCGGGGACGACCGTGACGCGGCAGCCGTTCTGCACGAACAGCCGCACGATGTTGCGCTTCATCCCGAAGTCGAACGCGACGACGTGATGTTTGGCGTCTGCCGGACCCGCGACGTACTCGTGGGCGACGGTGGCGGCGCTCGCCAGATCGAGTCCATCCATGCGCGGCGAGCGGTCGAGCTGTTGGCGCACGGCGTCGGTCGGCGCGGTGCCGGTGGCGAGCACGCCGCGCATCGCGCCCTTGGAGCGGATGTGGCGCGTCAGCTGGCGCGTATCGACTTCAGCGACGACGGGAATACGGGCCGCGGCGAGCCATTCGGTCAGACCGCCGGTGGAGCGCCAGTTCGAGGGATGCTCGGACAGCTCGCGCACGACGACCCCCGCGACCCGCGGGCGGTCGGACTCCACGTCCTCCGCGTTGATACCGTAATTGCCGATCATCGGCGCCGTCATCACCACGAGCTGCCCGAGATAGGAGGGGTCGGTGAACACCTCCTGATAGCCGCTCAGATTGGTGGTGAAAACGACTTCAGCGCACGCGGGCTCGAAGGGGAGCGGCGCGGTTCCGGCGAAACAGGCGCCATCCTCCAGGAGCACGTACGCCGGCAGTCGGTCAGCGATTGGGCTTCGGCGGCGGTGTCTGGGTGGTCGGCTGCGTCGCGGGAGCGGTATTGCCCGCCGGCGGTGAGGACTGGATCGGCAGCGGCGCGGACTGCACCGGCGCGGGCGCGGGAGCCGCGCCGCCTTCGAGCACCGAGCGCGGGCCGCTCGCGTGCGAGGACATCAGCGCCAGCACGAGTGCCAGGAACAGGAAGATCCCGGCGCACCACCAGGTGATGGTATGCAGCAGCGTCGTCGCCTGGCGTCCCCCCATCACCATGTCGCTGGTGCCGCCGGCGCCGCCCAGCGACGCCAGACCGCCGCCCTGCCCCGCCTGGAGCAATACGGCCGTCGCCATCACGAGTGAGGTGAGCAGCAGCAGAATGAGGAGGACGGTATACATCGCGGGCGGATTATACCTAGGA
>Ga0187825_10000256_pt1 | contig 11851 bp, 7 predicted proteins | sample NC_wetland_sal_i_11_FD_132421 | JGI IMG/M metagenome (GOLD analysis project Ga0187825, IMG submission 132421) | Wetland sediment microbial communities from Neuse River Estuary, North Carolina, USA - SourceSoil_5 | ecosystem: Environmental > Aquatic > Freshwater > Wetlands > Sediment | place... | reverse complement strand
GTCGGGCTGTGGGAAGGGCTCGTGCGCGCGCTCCACGTCCAGCAGTTCCTGCTTCCGAAGCCCAGCACGATCGTCCGCGTGTTCTGGACGGACCGGCACACGCTCTGGCCCGCCGGCTGGTACACGTTCAAGGAAGCGCTCGGCGGGTTCGCGATAGGCTCCGGCCTCGGGATCGTCGCCGCGACGTTCGTCGGCCGCTTCAAGACGCTGGGGCCGACGCTGATGCCGATCTTCATCGCGGCCAACGCCGTCCCGATCATCGCCTTCGCTCCCATCTTCGGCGCCTGGTTCAACCCGATCTCGCCGCACTCGAAGATGGCGATCTCCGCCGTGCTGTGCTTCCTGCCGGTGATGGTGAACACGCTGCGCGGCCTGAACAGCGCGAAGCCGCGCCAGATCGAGCTCATGCGTTCCTACGCCGCCAGCGAGCTCCAGATCTGGCGGCGCGTGCGCGTCCCGACGGCGCTGCCTTTCGTCTTCACCGCGCTGAAGGTGGCGAGCGTGCTCGCGATGATCGGCGCGATCGTCGGCGAGTACTTCGGCGGGGCGCTCAACGCGCTCGGCGTGACGATCAACAACGCCGCCGACGTCTTCCAGTTCGACGTGGCGTGGGCGGGCATCCTCGTCGCGTCCCTTCTCGGGATCGCGCTCTACGGCGCCGTCGTCGGCGCGGAGCGCACCATCCTCCGTTGGAGCCCCCAGGGACAGGACTCGTAATCCGGAGCGGAACGCGATAAGACAGGGCCTACGTTGGGTTCAGTACGACAAGGGAGGGAAGCATGAGGAAGCGGTTGATGGGCGTCGGCGTGCTCGCTGCGGCACTCGCGGCGGCGGCCGTGACCGCCTCGGCGGCGACGGCGGGGCCGAAGCTGACGAACATCTCGATCCAGCTTCAGTGGGTGCCGCAGGCGCAGTTCGCGGGCTACTACGCCGCGCAGGATCTGGGCTACTACAAGGCGGCGGGCCTGAACGTGAAGCTCCTGAACGGCGGACCGCAGATCGTCCCCGGCCAGGTCGTCGCCGCCGGCCGCGCGCAGTTCGGCGTCAACTGGCTCACGGCCCTGCTCGCCGCGCGCGACACGGGCACGCAGCTGGTCGACATCGCGCAGGTCTTCAGCCGCTCGGGCATGACGGAGCTGACGTGGAAGTCCTCCGGCATCAACTCGATCGCGGCGATGAAGGGCAAGAAGGTCGCCAACTGGCTCGGCGGCGACCAGTACGAGCTCTTCGCCGCGCTGACGAAGGCCGGCATGGATCCGGCACAGAACAAGGGCGTCACGATCGTCCAGCAGCCGTTCGACATGAACCTGTTCCTCAACCACCAGGTCGACGCCGCATCGGCGATGACCTACAACGAGCTCGCGCAGGTGCTCGAGACGAAGAACCCGAAGACGGGCAAGCTGTACTCGTTGAACGAGCTGAACGTGATCAAGATGCAGAACGTCGGCACGGGGATGCTCGAGGACAACCTCTTCTCGACCGCGTCCTACCTCAGCAGCAAGGCACACCAAGAGATCGCGCAGAAGGTCATCGGCGCGACGCTCGCCGGCTGGATCTACTGCCGCGACCACGTGGCGCAGTGCGTCAACTTCACGCTCAAGGCCGGGCCGACGCTGCCGCGCGGCCACCAGATGTGGATGATGAACCAGATCAACCAGCTCATCTGGCCGAGCACCGACGGCATCGGGATCATGGACAAGGCGTCCTACACGCGCACCTGGCAGCTGATGAAGCAGTTCGGCGGCATCAAGAAGACGCCGACCGCCGGCGCGTATCGCACCGACCTCGCCGCAGCGGCGGTCGCGGGCCTGAAGGCGCAGGGCCTCGACGTCTACGGCAAGTCGTACAAGCCGCTGCCCATCAAGGTCACTCCGGGCGGGAAATAGCAGAACCGAGCCGAGGGGGAGACTTCGCAGCGGAGCGGGTCTCCCCTCGGCACGGGAGTGCGGCGACCTACTGATCGTCGGTACGCCCAATCGCTGAGGCTTCGCCGGGAGCGGCGCCCTAGGGTCCGGTCATGGCGACGGTCGTGGGCTACGAGCGGCCCCCCACGCTGGCGGCGGCACTCGAGCTGATCGCTCGGCCGGCGCACGTTGCGCTCGCCGGCGGCACGGCGCTGAACGCCGCCTCCATCTCCGAGCCGGTGGTCGTCGTCGATCTCCAGGCGCTCGGCCTCGACACGATCGAACCGCTGGCCGACGGCAGGCTGCGGATCGGGGCGACGGCGACGCTGCAACAGCTGGCGGACGAACCGTCGGCACCGGCCGCCGTGCGCGACTCCGCACGACGAGAGCTTCCGAGCACGCTGCGTGCCGCCGCAACGGTCGGCGGCTGCGTCGCCACCGCCGACTCGACGAGCGAGCTCTTCGCGGTCCTCCTCGTCCACGAGATGGAGGTCGAGACCGCCGGCAGCGTGGGGCTCATCACGGCAGTGACGATCGACGTGCGCGGAACGAGCGCCGTCGCGCGCGCGGGGCGCACACGAGCCGACCGGCCGATCGTCGCCGCGGCCGCACGCCGAGCACCGGGGGGTGAGCACCTGCTCGCCCTCACTGGGGTCGCGGCGAGGCCGATCCTCGTCCACGACCTCGACGACATCGACCCGCCGGGCGACTTCCGGGGCTCGCAGGAGTACCGTCGCGCGCTCGCCGCCGTGCTCACCCGGCGCGTGCTGGAGATCGTCGGATGATCGAGGTCGAATTCACCCTGAACGGCGCACCGCGCCGCTTCGAGTGCGCCCCGGGCGAGTCGCTCCTCTCCGTCCTGCGCCGCCTGGGTTGCTCCAGCGTGCGTTTCGGCTCGGCGAGCGGCGAGACGGGGACAGCAGCGGTGCTCGTGGACGGACGACTCGTCTCGGCCGACGTCCTGCTCGCGGCGCAGGCGGGCGGGCACGAGGTGACGACGCTCGAGGGCCTCGATCCGGGCGCGGGAGAGCTGCATCCGATCCAGGCGGCATTCGTCGAGACGGGCGCGCTCCAGTCCGGATATTCCGCCGGCGCGATGATGCTCGCGGCGAAGGCGCTCCTCGACCGGTGTCCCGACCCCGGCGAGGACGAGATCCGCGACGCGCTGTCCGGCGTGCTCGACCGCGAAAGCGGCTACGTCAAGGTCGTCGAGGCGGTGCGGAGCGCGGCTGCGAAGCTGCGCGGCGAGCACGTCGCGCCGCTGCAACCGCTCGTCGTCCGCCGCCTCGGCGACGGCGAGGTCCCGGCGGAGGCGATCGTCGCGTCGCCGGCCGTTCCACGCATCGCACCGGCGCCGAATGCGCCGCCCACCGCCGTCGTCGGCAAGCCCGTGCAAAAGGTCGACGCCGTGCGACTTGTAAAAGGCCGCGCCGTCTTCACCGACGACGTCGCTCCGCCGGGTCTTCTGTACGCAAAGGTCCTGCGCAGCCCGCACGCGCACGCGCGCATCGTCGCGATCGACGACACGGACGCGCTCGCGCTTCCCGGCGTGCACGCGGTGCTCCATCACCGCAACACGGCTCGTGTGAAGTACGCCTCCGGCGGACAGACCTGGCCGAACCCGCATCCCTGGGACCAGGTCAGCTTCGACGACACGGTGCGCCACGTCGGCGACCGCGTCGCCGCCGTCGCTGCGGAGACCCTCGACCTCGCCGAGGAGGCGTGCCGCCGGATCAGGGTGACCTACGAGGTGCTTCCTGCGGTCTTCGACCCCGCCCAGGCGATGATTCCCGGCGCCCCGGTCGTTCACGACGAGGCCGACTCCGTCGGCATCCCGGACTCCCGGCGAAACATCGCGGCGCACGTCGAGGGCCAGACTGCGGACGTCGATCTCGCCCTTGCGCATGCAGACCACGTGTTCGAACAGACATTCGAGGTCCAGCGCGTGCAGCACTGCGCGATGGAGCCGCACGTGACGGTCGGCTGGCTCGACGAAGACGAGCGGCTCGTCATACGCACCTCGACGCAGGTGCCGTTCCATGTCCGGCGCATGCTCGCGCCGCTCCTCGGCGTGCCGGTGAAGCGCATCCGCGTGATCAAACCGCGCGTCGGAGGAGCCTTCGGCGGCAAGCAGGAGATGCTCATCGAGGACATCGTCGGCCACCTCGTGCTCGCCACCGGCCGGCCGGTCCGGCTCGAGCTGACGCGCGAAGAGGAGTTCGCATCCGCTCGGCTCCGCCATCCGCAGACGATCACGTTTCGCACAGGCGTCGGGGCCGACGGCTCCCTCGTCGCCCAGGACATGCGCGTCGTCGCCGACACGGGAGCGTACGGCGTCCACGGATTCACGGTGCAGTCGACCACAGGCCTGCGCGGGCTCTCTTCGTACAACTGTCCGGCGAAGCGCTACCGCTGCGACGTCGTCTACACGAACGCGCCCGTGTCGGGAGCAATGCGTGGCTACGGCGCGCCGCAAGCCCTGTTCGCGCTCGAGTGCCACATGGACGACATCGCCCGCGAGCTCGAGCTCGATCCCATCGAGTTCCGTCGCCGCAACTGGGTCGAGGCCGGTGACCTGCTCGACATCGCGCCACGGCTGGGCGAGCGCGGCGGCGTGGAGTTGGTGGCGGCGGAGGACCTCCCGCCCGTCACGAGCTGCGGCACCGACGAGTGCGTCGCTCACGCGCTCCGCGCGATCGGCTGGCATCGGCGCGACGACGACGACTGGCGGCAGCCGCCGGACCGCCCGCACGTGCGCCGGGGGATCGGCTTCGCGCTCTGCATGCAGGGGTCCGGCATCCCCTTCGTCGACATGGGGTCGGCGTCGATCAAGATCAACGACGACGGCTCCTTCAACCTTCTCGTCGGCGCCGTCGACATCGGCACGGGCGCGGACACCGCACAGGCGCAGATCGCCGCCGAGGTGCTCGGCGTCGAGACGGAGGACATCCTCGTCTACTCGGCCGACACGGACATGACGCCGTTCGACGTCGGCGCGTACGCGTCGGGCACGACGTACATCTCGGGGATGGCCGTCAAGAAGGCCGCGGAGCAGGTCCGCGACCGGATCGCCGCGCGTGCGCGGCGGATGCTCGGGCTCGACAGCTCGGCGACGATCGAGCTGCACGGCCGCCGCGCGTTCGCCCGCGACGGGCGATCCGTCGCGCTGCAGGACGTGGCGCTGAACGCCTTTCACGCGACCGAGCAGGAGCAGATCATGGGCGCCGCCTCCCATCTCGCGGTCAAGTCGCCGTCGCCGTTCGCCGCACAGGCGGCGGAGGTCGAGGTGGACGTCGAGACCGGTGAGGTGACGGTGACGAAGCTCGTCACCGCAGTCGACTGCGGCGTGGCGATCAACCCGATCACCGCGAGCGGCCAGGTCGAGGGCGCGATGATCATGGCACTCGGCTACGCGCTCACCGAAGAGCTCGTCCTCGACGAGGACGGCCGACCGGTCAACGGCCGTCTCGGCCCGTACTGGATCTACCGGTCGGACGACGTCCCGGAGACCGAGGTCTTCCTCGTGGAGACCGTCGAGCCCTCCGGGCCGTTCGGCGCGAAGGCCGTCGGCGAAGTTCCCACCGACGGCGTCGCACCGGCCGTGCGCAACGCCGTCCTCGACGCGACCGGCGTGGCGATCGACCGGCTTCCGCTCACGCCGGAGCGCGTCTGGCGCGCGTTGCACGCCGTCGCGTACGCCGGACGCCGATAGCGCTACAGTCACGGCAAACCGAGAGACGGAGGACGAGCGCGATGTCGATTTTGATCGAAGGCGGCCGGATCGTCACCGGCACGGACGACTACGTCGCCGACGTCTACATCGAGGACGAGACGATCACGACGATCGGCGAGTCGCTCGACATGGACGCCGACCGGGTCATCGACGCGCACGGGAAGTACGTGCTTCCGGGCTGCATCGACCCGCACACGCACTTCGACATGCCGTTCGGCGGGACGGTCACCGCGGACGACTTCCAGTCCGGCCAGACGTCGTGCGCGTTCGGCGGCACCACGTGTCACATCGACTTCGCCATCCAGACACGCGGCAAGTCGTTCACCGAGGGCATCGAGGAATGGCACGGGAAGGCGAACGGCAAGACGATGATCGACTACGGCTTCCACATCATCGTCAGCGACCTCGAGGAGGGCGGCACGCTCGAGGAGCTCGCGACGCTCCCCGACATGGGCATCACCTCGTACAAGATGCTGATGGCGTACAAGGGCGTCTTCCTCGTCGACGACCAGACCTTGTACAAGGTCATGCGGCTCGCGAAGGAGACCGGTGCGCTCGCGATGATCCACGGCGAGAACGGCGAGGTCATCGACCTGCTCGTCAAGCAGGCGGTGGAGGACGGCAACCTCACGCCGGCGTGGCACGCGAGGACACGGCCCGCCGAGCTCGAGGGCGAAGCGACGAACCGCGCGATCCAGATCGCGCACGTGGCCGGCTCCCCGGTCTACATCGTCCACGTCACGTGCGAGGACGCCGTCGAGGCGATCGCGCGCGCGCGCGCGAAGAGCTGGCAGGTCTGGGGCGAGACGTGCACGCAGTACTTCTTCGTCGACGACACCTACCTCGACCGGCCGAACTTCGAGGGCGCGAAGGCCGTCTTCTCGCCGCCCGTCCGCGACAAGCGCCACCAGCCGATCCTCTGGGATGCGGTGCGCACGGACAAGCTGTCGGCCATCTCGACCGACCACTGCTCGTTCCGCATGTCGGACCAGAAGGCGCTCGGCAAGGAGAATTTCGCGCTGATCCCGAACGGCGCTCCCGGTGTCGAGGACCGTCTGATGATGATCCATCACTTCGGTGTCAACGAAGGCCGCATCACGCTCAACCGCATGGTCGACCTCCTGTCGACGAACGCCGCGAAGCTCTTCGGCCTCTATCCGCGCAAGGGGACGATCGCGCCCGGTTCCGACGCCGACCTCGTCATCTTCGACCCGGAGAAGGAGCACACGATCTCGGCGAAGACGCACCACTCGAAGGCGGACTACAACCTCTACGAGGGGACGACCGTCGTGGGGGCGCCCGAGATCGTGCTGCTGCGCGGCACCGTGCTCGTCGAGAACGGCAGGCTGGCCGCCGAGCCGGGCGTCGGCCGCTTCGTGAAGCGGGCCCGCTTCGGCGAGCAGCTCCCGGCGGCGACGACGGCGTAGCGACGGCAGCCGCGGGACGCGGCGCATCCGAGAGCCCCACCTGAGCGGTCGGTAGTCCCCCACGGACGGGTCAGGGACTACGACGATGGCCCGACGGCCCGCGCGCCGGAGCATCGGGTTGCGGTTGCGCCGCGTCCCGTCGGCGTTCGCACAGGAGGTGGGCCGAAGTGGCAAATCGGACCTCGCCAGACCGGGACGGCGGATGGTCGCAGTCGCCGGAAGACCATGAGGAGGAAACGATGAAGAGGCGCAAGCTCGCGCTTGCCGTGTCGTTGCTGGCGTTGCTCGCGCTCGTTTTCGCGAGCGCAGGCGCCGGCCGCACGGTCGCGCACCAGGCGGCCTTCAAGGTGGCGTGGATCTACGTCGGGCCGCACAACGACGGCGGCTGGTCGCAGGCCCATGACCAGGGCCGGTTGTACGTGCAGAAGATGCTGGGGAGCAAGGTCCAGACGACGTACAAGGAGAACATCGCGGTCGGGTCGCAGTTCAACCAGACGGTGGCGAGCCTGGCGGCTCAGGGCTACCAGATGATCTTCGCGACGTCGTACGGATTCGTCACCCCGGAGATCGCGGCGAAGTATCCGAACATCAAGTTCGAGCAGGCGACGGGCACGCTCGTCACCAAGAACGTCTCGGAGTACTTCGGCCGGGCTGAGGACACGATCTTCCTCTCCGGCATGGCCGCAGGCTACGCGAGCAAGACCGGCAAGATCGGCGACGTCCTCGCGTTCCCGATCCCAGAGGTGGTCCGGCACGCGAACGCCTTCGCCCTCGGCGCGCAGTACGCGCACCCCGGGGCGACGGTCCGCGTCGTCTGGACGCACTCGTGGTTCAACCCGGCCGCCGAGAAGAAGGCCGCGCAGAGCCTCGTGGCGGCCGGCGTCGACGTGCTGGGACAGAACGTCGACTCGCCCGCGACCGGCCAGTACGCGGAGTCGATCGGCGTTCCATGGGTCGGCTACGACTCGAACGCGCAGAAGTTCGCGCCGAAGTCGTGGCTCACGGCCTCCGTCTACAACTGGGGGATCTACTACCTGCAGCGGGTCAAGGCCGCGATGGCCGGGACGTGGAAGCCGGGCTTCTACTACGGGACGATCAACGACGGCTACACCAAGCTCGCTCCGTACGGCCCCGGCGTGAGCCAGGCCAACCAGGAGAAGATCGCCGCAGTCGAGAAGAAGATCGAGAACGGGACGTTCTACGAGTTCACCGGGCCCCTCTATGACCAGAGCGGCAAGCTGCGCGTCGCGAATGGCGTCAAGATGGACGTCCTCAAGGGCGGCACGAACAGCCTGTACGGGATGAACTGGTTCGTGAAGGGCGTCATCGGGAGCCCGAAGGGCTAGGACGGGACGGCGAGGGGGCGCGCGGCGCCCCCTCGCTCCACCCCGGCGGACGGAGGCGAACGTGCGCATCAGCGTCGAGCAGCGACTGCGGCGGCCGCGCTGGCTCATGTTCGCCGTCCCACTCGGATCGGTCGTGTTCGCGTTCCTCGTCGCTGCGATCGTTCTCGTCGCGACCGGGCACGACCCGGTCTCGACGTACCGGCAGCTGTTCGACGCCGCGTTTCTCCAGAGGCAGTCGGTCGACCAGACGCTGATCGTCGCCACCCCGCTCGCGTTCATGGGGCTGGCCGCCGCCGCGGCGTTCCGCATGAAGCTCTACAACATCGGCGCCGAGGGCCAGATGTACCTCGGCGCGATCACCGGCGCCGCCGCGGGCCTCTACGTCGGCGGCCGGGGCGGCCCGGCGCCGCTCCCGATCGCCGCGATGGTGGTCGCCGGCATGCTCGGGGGCCTCGCGTGGGCCCTCATCCCGGGCATCCTGAGGGCCTTCTTCAAGACGAACGAGATCCTCACGTCGCTCCTCCTGAACTACGTGGCCGGTCTCCTTCTCACCTACCTCATCTTCGAGAGCCAGTCGTACTGGCGGCAGACGAAGGGCTTCAACGCCAGCGTGTTCCCGACCGGCAAGCAGCTCCCGCACTCCGCGGTCTGGCCCGGCTGGACGCTGCACGTCCAGGGCGGGACGACGATCCCGCTCGGCGCGTTCTTCGCCGTCGGCGCCGCGGCCGTCCTCTGGATCCTCTATCGGCTCACCCGCTTCGGTTTCGAAGCCACCGTGCTCGGCGACTCGCCGCGTGCAGCCCGGTATGCCGGCGTGCGCATCCGCCGCAAGATCGTCGCGGTAATGGCGCTTTCGGGCTCGATCGCGGGGCTCGGCGGCGCGAGCCAGGTCGGCGACTTCAGCCATGCGCTCGACGGGGACCCGAACGGCCTGCAGAAGGTCGGCTACGGCTACACCGGCATCGTCGTGGCGGCGCTCGGCCGCTACAACCCGTTCTCGGTCGTCCTCATCGCGTTCCTGCTCGGAGGCCTCGAGAACGCCGGGAACACGCTGCAGGGCCCGGGCTTCCCCGCCGGCCTCGTCGGCGTCATCCAGGGGATCATCCTCTTCTCCGCCCTCGGCGGCGAGATCCTCACGCGCCACCGCGTTCGCATCACGCGCAGGACGAAGCCGACGAAGGCCGCCGCGTCGGCCACACGCTCGCCGGAGCCGGCGACATGAACAACTCGCTCCTCGTGGTTCTCATCGCCTCGGGCGTCGCATACGGAACGCCGCTGCTGTTCGCCGCGCTCGGAGAGCTGCTCGCGGAGCGCTCCGGCGTCCTCAACCTCGGCGTCGAGGGGATGATGCTCGTCGGCGCCGTCATGGGCTTCTGGACGGTCGAGCGCGTGCACGCGAACACGGAGCTCACGCTCGTGCTCGCACTCCTCGTCGGCGCCTTCGCGGGGACGGTGATGGCGGCGATCCATGCGTTCCTCGTCATCACCTTGCGCGCGAACCAGATCGTCTCCGGCCTCGCGTTGACGATCTTCGCGGGGGCGGCCGGACTGTCGTCGTACCTCGGCAACGACCTCAACCTCGCCGACCGTCCCGCGGTGCATGCCTTCCACGCGTTCCTGCCTACCTCGATGCAGAGCTGGCCGGTCGTCGGTCCGATCCTGTTCGGCCAGAACGTGCTCGTCTACGTCTCGTGGGTCTGCGTGATCGGCGTCGGCCTGTACCTGACGCGAACGCGGCCGGGGCTCAACGTCCGCGCCGTCGGAGAGTCCCCCGCCGCCGCCGACACGATGGGCATCAACGTGACGCGGTATCGGTACGCGCACACGCTCGCCGGGGGCGCTTTCGCCGGCGTTGCGGGCGCCTCGATCACGCTCGCGATCACGCCGCAGTGGGTCGACGGGATCACGGGTGGCGCCGGCTGGATCGCGATCGCCCTCGTCATCTTCGCCTTCTGGCGGCCCGAGCTCTGCCTCGTCGGCGCGTACTTCTTCGGCGCGTTGCAGGCGCTCGCGCCGCAGCTGCAGGCGCGCAACATCAGCCTCGGCCCGACCGTGCTGTGGTCGAACTCGCTGCCGTACGTCATGACCATCGTCGTTCTCGTCGTCGTCTCGACCGGCACCGCGCGCCGGAGGCTCGGGGCGCCGGCCGCGCTCGGCGTCCCCTACGTCCGCGAGGAGCACTGATGGCCGCGGCCGTTCCGGCGGTGTCGACGCGCGGGATCACGAAACGGTTTCCCGGCGTCGTCGCCAACGATCACGTCGACTTCGAGGCGGCCGCGGGCGAGGTGCACGCGCTCCTCGGCGAGAACGGCGCAGGCAAGTCGACGCTCTCGCACATCCTGACGGGGCTCTATCACGCCGACGAGGGCGAGATCCGCCTCTTCGGCCGGCCGGTCTCGTTCGACTCCCCGCGCGAGGCGATCGACGCCGGCGTCTGCATGGTGCACCAGCACTATCGCCTCGTCGAGCGATTCACCGTGGCGGAGAACCTCGTCCTCGGCGACCGCCGCGGCGCCGGCCGCCACTTCCTGATCCAACCGGATGCAGTCGAGAGCCAGGTGCGCGCGCTCGGCGAGCGCTACAACCTCCCCGTCCTGCCGCACGCGTACGTGTGGCAGCTCTCGGTCGGCGAGCAGCAGCGCGTCGAGATCCTCAACGCGCTGTATCGGGACGCACGCGTGCTCATCCTCGACGAGCCGACGTCGGTGCTGACGCCCGACGAGGCCACGTCGCTCTTCGGAACGCTCCGCCAGATCGCGACCGAGGGAAGGACGGTGATCTTCATCTCCCACAAGCTGCACGAGGTGAAAGAGGTCTCCGACCGCGTCACCGTGCTCCGCGCAGGGCACGTCGTCGGCACCGTCGAGACGGCCGAGGCGACGCCGCAGTCGCTCGCCGCACTCATGATCGGCCACGAGCTCGAGCCGCTCGCGCGAACGCCGCGAACCTCCGTCGAAGCCGAGACGGCTCTCGACGTCGACGGGCTGTGGGCGAGCGGCGACCGTGGCGTGGCCGCCGTCAAGGGCGTCTCCCTGCGTGTCCGCGCCGGCGAGATCGTCGCGGTCGCGGGCGTCGCCGGCAACGGCCAGCGCGAGCTCGCGGATGCCGTCGCGGGGCTCCGTCCGTGCACGCAGGGAAGCGTGCGGGTCGGGGGCCGGCCGGTCCGGAACGGCGATCCGCGGTCGGCGTACGAAGCGGGCCTTCGCTACGTGCCCGAGGACCGGCTCGGGATGGGCGTCTCGCCGAGCCTCCCGCTCGACTGGAACCTCGCGCTCCGCTCCTACCGAAGCCTCGGAGCGGGCCCGCTGCTTCCGCTCGGAAGGATGCGCGCGAACGCCGAGACGGCGATCCGAGACTACGACAGCAAGGCGTCCGGTCCGGACATGCCGGCCGCGAACCTCTCCGGAGGCAACCTCCAGAAGCTCGTCATCGCCCGCGAGT
>Ga0187825_10000255_pt1 | contig 11859 bp, 12 predicted proteins | sample NC_wetland_sal_i_11_FD_132421 | JGI IMG/M metagenome (GOLD analysis project Ga0187825, IMG submission 132421) | Wetland sediment microbial communities from Neuse River Estuary, North Carolina, USA - SourceSoil_5 | ecosystem: Environmental > Aquatic > Freshwater > Wetlands > Sediment | place... | reverse complement strand
GCGCTGACCGTCGGCTGGTACCACTTGGTGGCGGCGCTGCTGGTGCCGCTCGAGGTGGACCTGGAGGAGTGAACCGGCTCGCCCGGCGCCTGCGGCTGCACCATATCACGCGCGACATGCCACCCGGGGGCGGCCCGCGCTTTCCCGGCGTGGACGTGTGGCGCTGGCAGTACTTCGAGGGCGTGCCCGTGCCGCGCGGCGTCGTCGTGCCGCTCGACGATCCCACGGCGTGGCAGATGTATCCGGCCCACCGGCGGATCTACGACAAGCTCTACGTCTGCGCCAGCCAGGGTCTGCCGTACGGCCCCCACGGCGTCGCGCCGCGGGCCTACCCCGTCTTCAGCAAGCCGGTCATGAACCTGCACGGCATGGGCGCCAACGGCTACGTCGTGCGCTCCGCCGCCGAGATGCGCGCGCGCTTCACGCCCGGGCACCTGTGGATGCGCCTGCTGCGGGGACGGCACATCAGCACGGACGCCGCCTTCACCGAGGGGCGGCCGCGGTGGTGGCGCCACACGCCGGGGCGGCCGGCGCCGGGCGGGACGTTCGACTACTGGACGGTCCTCGCGGCGCCGCTGCCGTCCCTCGAGGCGCGGCTCGGCGCCTGGGCGCGCCGGCACCTGCGCGGCTTTACCGGCGTCGTGAACGTCGAGACGATCGGCGGCGTGGTCATCGAGTGCCATCTGCGCATGGCCGAGCAGTGGCTCGACCTGAACGGCCCGGGGTGGCTCGACGCCGTGGTCGGCCTCTACGCCCGCGGCCGCTGGATGTTCCGCGATGCCGCGCGGCGGACCGGCTACAGCGTCGTCCTGTTTGCGCCGCACGGGCGCCGCTACGCGATCGATCCCGCCGCGGTGGAGGCGCTGCGGACGGTCGAGGGCATTTCCAGCATTCAGATCACGTTTGACGAAGCGATTCCCCGCCGGCAGCACGCGATGCCGCCCGGCGGCTTCCGGCTGGCGATCGTGAACTGCTGGGATCTGCGGCAGGGCCTGCTCGTCCGCTCGGCGCTGCGGCGTCTGTTCCGCGCCGGCGCGCGCTGAGCGGCCTCGCGGAAGGGCCCGCCGCACGCCGGAGAGAAGGCGACCCGACGGCCGCGCGACGGCGCGGCATGCCAAGGAGGAATGACCCCGTCATGGCCAAGACGTCGCCCAAATTGAATCAGCGCTCGGCCGCGGTCACCGAAGGTCCGAACCGCGCCCCCGCGCGCGCGATGCTGCGCGCGACGGGCCTCAAGGACGAGGACCTGCGCCGTCCGCTGATCGGCGTCGCCTCGTCCTGGAACGAGGTCACGCCCTGCAATCTCCATCTCAACGTCCTGGCGCGGTACGTGAAAGAGGGCATCCGCGCGGCGGGCGGTACGCCGATCGAGTTCACCACGATCGCGGTGAGCGACGGCATCTCGATGGGCTACGAGGGCATGAAGGCCTCGCTGGTCAGCCGCGACCTCATCGCGGACTCCGTCGAGCTGATGACGCTCGCGGAAGGCTTCGACGGGCTCGTGACGATCGCCGGCTGCGACAAGAGCCTGCCGGGGATGATGATGGCGATGGCCCGCCTCAACGTGCCCTCGGTGTTCCTCTACGGCGGGACGATCATGCCCGGCCGGTTCGAAGGGCGCGACGTGACGATCGTCGACGTGTTCGAGGCGGTGGGCAGGCTCGCGGCCGGCACCATGACGCCGGAGCAGCTCTACGAGCTCGAGTGCGCCGCGTGCCCCGGCGCGGGGTCGTGCGCGGGGATGTACACTGCCAATACGATGGCGTCGTGTTCGATCGCGCTGGGCCTCGCGCTGCCGGGCAGCGAGTCGATCCCGGCGCTCGATCCGCGGCGCGCGGAGATCTGCCGGCGCAGCGGCGCGGCGGTGATGCAGATGCTGCGGGACAACGTCCGGCCGCGCGACATCCTGACGCGCCAGGCGTTCGAGAACGCGATCACATCCGAGGTCGCGACCGGCGGCTCGACCAACGCCGTGCTCCACCTCCTCGCGCTGGCCCAGGAGGCCGGCATCCCGCTTGCGCTCGGCGACTTCGACGCGATCGCCCGCCGCACGCCGCACATCGCGGACATGCATCCCGGCGGCCGGTACATGATGGTGGATCTCGACCGGATCGGCGGCCTCAGCGTCGTGCTGCGCGAACTGCTGGACGGCGGGCTGCTGCACGGCGGCGCGATGACGGTGACCGGCCGCACGCTCGCGGACAACCTCGCCGAGGTGAAGCGGCCGGAGGGCCAGGACGTCGTGCGTTCGATCCGTGCTCCGATCGCGCCGCACGGCACCCTCGCCGTGCTCACGGGCACGCTCGCGCCCGAGGGCGCCGTCATCAAGACCGCGGGGCTCAAGCGCGAGACGTTTCGCGGACCGGCGCGTGTGTTCGAGCGGGAGGAAGACGCGCTCGAGGCGATCACCCACCGGCGGGTCGCCCGCGGCGATGCGCTGATCATCCGCTACGAGGGGCCGAAGGGCGGCCCAGGGATGCGGGAGATGCTGGCCGTCACCGGCGCGCTCGTCGGGGCGGGGCTCGGCGAGGACGTGGCGCTGATCACCGACGGGCGATTCTCCGGCGGCTCTCACGGCTTCGCGATCGGCCACGTGGCCCCCGAAGCGGCGCACAGCGGCCCGATCGGCGCCGTGCGCGACGGCGACGTCATCGCGATCGACCTGCCCCACCGGCGGCTCGACCTGGAGGTGCCGGCGGACGAGGTGGAGCGGCGGCTCCGGACGGCCACGCCGCCGGAGCCCCGGTACCGGGTGGGCGCGCTGGCCAAGTATGCCCGGCTGGTGTCGTCCGCCGCGCAGGGAGCGGTTGTCCGGCCCTAGCGGCACGCGGGCCCGCGCCGCATGCATCGAGCGACTCGCACGCCGGGCAAAGCGCACGGCCTAGTCCGTATTTCTGACGGGGACGGCCGGTACGCCATGCTCGCGGCGGATCAGCGGCCGCCGCTCCTGGAGCTTGTGTCACGGGTCCTCGGCAGACCGGAGGAAGCCGTGGGGGACGAGGTGGGCATTCTGAAGGGGCTGCTTGCCGAGATCCTCGGCGGCTCGGTGACCGGTCTTCTCGTTGATCCCCTCTACGGGTATGCCCGCGTGCTCCCGGTTCTCCCGCGGACGACCGGCCTGCTCCTCACGTTGGAGGACCACCGCTTCGCCACGACGCCGGACGGGTACCGCCGCAGCCGGCTGATTCCAGGATGGGACGTGGACGCCGCGGTTCGGGCGGGGGCCGATGCGCTGAAGCTGCTCGTCTGGTTCCGGCCCGACGCGCCGGGCGACGTTCGGACGGCGCAACAGGCCCTGGTGTCCCGGACCGGCGAGGCCTGCGCGAGAGCCGACCGGCCGTTCGTCCTCGAGCTGCTGCCGTATCCGCTGCCGGCCGAGACGCCGGACGCCTACGTGCGCCGGCTCCCCGGCCTGTCGCTGGGACTCGTCGAGGCATTTGCCGAACCGTCGTTTCGGGTCGATCTCTACAAGCTCGCGCTGCCGGGCAGCCCGGACGGTGTGACGGAGTGGGGCGGGGCGCTCTACGGCCTGCGCGACCTAGGCACGGCGATGACGCGCATCACGCGGCTGCTGCCCGCGCCGTGGGTGCTGCTGAGCGGCGGCATGCCTCCCCACCGTTTCATCGAGTCGCTCGAACTGGCCGCCGGGGCCGGGGCTCGAGGGTACCTCGCGGGACGCGCGATCTGGTGGCGGGCCGTGGAGGCGTATCCCGACCTCGGCGTGGTGCGGCGGCGTCTTAGAGACGAAGCGTCGTCCGTGCTGCGGTCGCTCAACCGGGTCGTGGAGGTCCTCCCGGCCGAGCGTCCCGCGGGCGACTGGCGCGTGGCGATGAGGTTCCCTCAAAATGCTCGGAGCGAAGGGAGGAGCGGGGAATGAACCGGAACAGGATCGCGGTGCTCACGGCCGCCGTTGCGATGATCGCGGTGACGGCGACGGCGGCGAGCAGCGCCCCGGCGTTCGATTGGAAGAAGTACTCCGGCACGACGCTGAACTTTCTCGCCGACGACAATCCGGTCGGCCAGCTCTTGAAGGAGCATGCGCCCGAGTTCACCACGCTCACCGGCATCCGCGTCAACGTCCTCTTGTTCAGCGAGCAACAGTTCCGCCAGCGCCTGACGACGGTCTTGCAGGCCAAGAGCGGCGACGTGGACGTGTTCATGTCCCTCGTGTCGCTCGAGGGGCTGCTCTACCGCCGGGCGGGGTGGTACGAGGACCTCAACCCGATCGTGCACGATCCGTCGCGGACCGCACCGGACTACGATTTTTCGGACCTCGGCGCCGGGGTGGTCCGGTCGTCCATCGTGAACGGCCAGCTCACGGGGATTCCGGTCAACATCGAGGGCCCGGTCGTGTACTATCGCAAGGACGTGCTGGCCAAGTGCGGGCTCACCCCGCCCAAGGCGCTGTCGCAGCTCGCGACGGACGCCGCGGCCCTCAAGAAGTGCGTGCCCGACATGACGGCGTTCGCAAGCCGCGGCCTGGCGCCGGCGGTGCCGTACACGTTCAGCAATTTCATGCACAATTTCGGCGGCACCTATCTCACGGGCGCGGGCCGGATGGCCCTCTCGAGTCCGCCCACGCTCGCGGCGATCTCGTACTACGCGAGCCTGTTGAAGGACTACGGGCCTCCGGGCGTGGTCAACTACTCGTTCCCGCAGCTGACCGCGCTGTTCGGGAACGGGCAGGCGGTCATGTCGTTCGAGTCGAGCAACGAGTTCGGCAAGGTGGTCGCCGCCCCCGGCCGCGCGCAGGACACCGGTGTGATGGTCCTTCCGCCGGGGCCGGCCGGCAGCGTCCCGACGGTGATCGGGTGGGAGCTCGCCATCTCCGCATACGCGGCCCACAAGGACGCGGCATGGTATTTCCTGCAGTGGGCGACCAGCAAGCAGATGGAGGTCACCCTGGGCCTCGAGGGGCTGGCTCCGCCTCGGACGTCGCCGTGGCACGCGCCGGCGTTCGTGAAGTGGCTCAACGCCGTACCGGTGAGGAGAGAATGGGCCGACGCGCTGGCCGCCATCGCGCGGACCGGAAGCGGCGAGGTCGGGCCGAACATCCTCCTGCAGCCGCAGGCCCGGCAGATCATCGGCCAGGCGATTGACAGCGTGATTCTCGGCCAGGCGACCGCCCAGAACGCCGCGGCGAGCGCCGACCAGCAGATCGACCAGCTGATCCAGCAGGGCAAGTGAACGGCGCGGAGCGCCGCGTGCGCCCGTGACCGTGTCCCACCGGTTCGACGTTCGTCCCGCGCCGGCGGCGGTGCGGGGCGCCCCCCGGCGGGGTGTCCCCCCCGCCGTCTGGCTGCTGGGCCCCGCGCTCGCGTTCGTCATCGTCCTGACCGTCTTCCCGTTTCTGTACGCAATTTACCTGAGTCTCAACCGGTTTGTGTTTGGCGGCACCCCGACGTTCGTCGGCCTCGGCAACTACGCGGCGATGCTGCGCGATCCGCTGTTTTGGACGGGGCTCCGCGTGACGCTCGTGCTCTACGTCCTCGCGCTGGCGGCCCAGCTCGCCCTCGGCCTGTACGTCGGGATGCTGCTGCACCGCGCCCTGCGCGCGGCGCGGTTTCTGCGCACGATCCTGCTGGCGCCGTTCGCCATGCCGTCGGTCGCCGTCGGCATGATGTGGCTCATTCTCCTCGACCCGTCGTTCGGCTCCGTGAATTATCTGCTGCACCTCGCCGGCCTGCCGAAGAGCCTGTTCCTGGCGTCGCCCTCGCTCGTCGTGCCGACGCTGGCCGCGATCGACACGTGGCAGTGGACGCCGTTCGTGGCGCTCATCGTCCTCGGCGGGCTGCAGTCGCTGCCCGCCGATCCGTACGAGGCCGCGGTCGTGGACGGCGCCTCGCCGGCGCAGTTGTTCCGCTTTATCACGCTGCCGCTGCTGCGCCCGTCGCTGCTGGCGGCGGCGATTCTTCGGAGCGTGGATCTGCTGCGCTTTTTCGATACGGTCTACATCACGACCCAGGGCGGTCCCGGCAACGCGTCGACGACGCTGAACATCTACGCGTACCAGCAGGGGTTCCAGTTTTTCGAGCTCGGCTACGCGAGCGCTCTGATGCTGGTGCTGCTGCTCGCCGTGTTCGCCGTCGTCACGGGGCTCACGACGCTGCGGCGGGCGATCGCGTGACGCTGCGCGCGGTACGCGCCGCGTGGCTGTACGTGCAGTACGCGACCGTGTGCGTGATCATCCTGGCCCCGATCGCCTGGACCGTGCTGTCCAGCTTCAAGCCGTCGGCCGCGGTCACCGCGTATCCGCCGGCGCTGGTGTTCTCGCCGACCGTCGCGAACTACGCGCGGCTGTTCACGACCGTGCCCCTGCTGCGGTACGGACTCAACAGCGTGGTGATCGCCGGCGGGTCCACGCTCCTCGGCCTCGCGCTGGCGGTGCCGGCGGCGTTCGCGGTGTCATGGTATCAGATCCTCTGGCCGGCCTCGCTCGCGCTGGTCGCGCGGATGGCGCCGGGGGCACTGTTCCTGCTGCCCTGGTACGTCCTCTTCACGCGCATCCACCTGATCAACACCTACACGGCGCTCATCCTGACGCACGCCGTGATCACGATGCCCGTGATCCTGTGGACGATGATCTCGTTCTTCGACGCGATCCCGAGGGACGTGCTCGAGTCGTCGCTCGTGGACGGGAGCACGCTCGGCCGCACGATCGCCGTGATCGCGCTCCCGCTCGCGGCGCCGGGGATCGTCGTCGCGACGGTGCTGAGCTTCATCCTGTCATGGAACTACTTCCTGTTCGCCCTTGTCCTCTCGGGGATCAACACCACGCCGCTGACCGTTGCGGCCTTCCAGTTCGTCGGCGAGGGGGTGACGGACTGGGGGATGCTGATGGGCACGGCGACGCTGCTCGCGCTGCCGCCGCTGGCCCTCGCCTTCTTGGTCCAGCAGTGGCTGGTGCACGGCCTTACGTTCGGCGCGGTGAAGGGATAAGCATGACGATCCGGACCGCCCGGTTCCTTGGGGACGGCCGAATCGCCGTCGAGCCGGCGGAGCTGCCCGCGCCGAAGCCCGGCGAGGTCGTGGTGCGCGTTCTCCGGTGCGCCCTCTGCGGCAGCGACCTCCGCCTGTGGCGCGCCGGCGCGGCGCAGGTCCCGGGGCACGAGATCGTCGGCACCGTCGATGCCCCCGGTCACCCGCTGCGCGGCCGGCGCGTGCTCGTCTACATCCCGGTGTACTGCGGGGAATGCGCGCTCTGCCGCGCGGGCGATCCTCAGTTGTGCGAGCGGCTCACGGACCTCATCGGATGGCAGCGGCCGGGCGGGTACGCCGAGGCGCTGGTGGTCCCCGAGCGCAACCTCATTCTGGTGCCGGACGACATTCCGACCGATCTCGCGCCGCTGCTGCTGGACACCATCGGGACCGCGGCCCACGCGGTCCGGCTCGCGAGACGGGTCGTCGCGGCCGGGCCGGCCGCCGTGCTCGGCGCGGGTCCGCTCGGCCTCGGCTGCGTGATCACGCTGCGCCACCTCGGCTTCGATCCCGTGTTCTGCGCCGAGCCCGCGCCGCGGCGCGCCGCCCTCGCGATGGAGTTGGGCGCGCAGCCGCTCGCCGTGGGGACGGCGGACCGCCGGTTCCCGTTGGTCGTCGAGGCCAGCGGGAATCTCACGGCGCGCGCCCAGGGGCTCGAGGCCACGGCCCCGCAGGGCGTGTTCGTCGTGCTCGGCGAGAACAGCGCGCCCTGGACCATCGAGCCGACCCCGCGCCTCCGCCGCAAGGATTTCTTCGTGCTCCGGTCGTTCTATTTTCCGCTCCACGAGGTCGACGACAACGTGGCACTGCTCCGGCGCGCGCGCTCCGATTACGCCCGGCTCGTCGACGGTCGGGCGGCGCTCGAGGATCTCGGCGCCCTCTTTGCGCGGTTCGCGTCGGGCGACCTGATCAAGCCGGAAGTCGCGTTCGAGTGACCGCCCCGCGTCCCGTGCCCAACGCGCGGGTGATCCTGCTCGGCCGCGTCGTTCTCGACCATCGGTTTTGGATTGAGCGGTTTCCTCCGGCCGCCCACCGCACCCGGGCGGCGGACTATCAGGAAGCGGTCGGCGGCCCGGCCGCGGTCGCGGCGCTGACCGTGGCGCGCATGGACGGACAGGCGGTCTTCGTCGGACGCCGGGGCGACGACCCCGCCGGGGACCGTGCGGCGGCACTGCTGGGGAGCCAGGGTGTCGACACACGCCACCTGCTCGTCGTGCCCGGGGCGCGCACCCCGGTGGCGGCCGTTCTGATCGATCCTCGGGGCGAGCGCTTCATCTTTCCGTACCCGGGCGCGGAGTTGCCGGACGCGACGGACTGGATCCCGGTGGGGGAGCTTGACCGCGTTCAGGCCGTTCTGGTCGACACCCGATGGCTCGCGGGCGCGGCGGTGCTGACGCGAGCCGCCCGCGCGAAGGGGGTGCCCGTGGTGGTCGATCTCGACACCGACAGCGCGGAGGCGTGGGCGCTGGCCGCGGATGCCACGCACGCCATCGCCGACGAAGATCTGTCGGTCCGATGCGGCGGCGTGGACGCGGTGCTCGACCGGCTGGCACGGACCCGCACCTGGGGCGCGGTGACGCTCGGAGCGAACGGCGTGGCCTACGCCGGGGGCCGCCGCCCGGCGTTTCCCGTGTCCGCGCGCGACAGCACCGGAGCGGGAGACGTGTTTCACGGAGCGTTCGCGCTGGCCGTGGCGCAGGGCCGCGGCGAGGACGACGCGCTCCGGATCGCGTCCGCGGCGGCCGCCCTGCGCTGCCAGACGGGACGCGTGCCCGCGCGGACCGAGGTCGAGGCGTTGCTGGCGGAGGCGTTTCCCGGCCCCCGCGGAGGGTAAAACCGTTGCGGTGAGCCGCGATGATGCGACGTTTGACGATTGTCTGCGGATTGCTGACGGCCGGCGTTGCTTTGGCCATGGCCGTGCAGGGGGGCCGGACGTTCCCCGGGCCGTCGTCCAAGACGGCGTCGCCCGTGACCGTCATCCCGGACCGGCCCGTCCCGACGCACGTGAAGTCCCAGTGGCCGCCGGTCAAGATTCCGCCGCCGGCTCAGCCGTCGCCTCCGCTGAAGGCGCTGCCGCCGCGGCCGCACCCTGAGCCGCTCCACTCTGTCGCGTCGGCGGCCCGGACGACCGTGGGCCGCGCCGTGGGCGTCGTCAAGACCCTCCTCAGCATCCCCAAGCTCATCGGTCAACGCCTCGCAAACGCCGGCCGATGAACGGCCGGCCACCATGTAACTAACGCCGGCCACTAGAGAGGACCCCGGCACCGCCCTCGTGCAAGTGTAGGCGCGGCGGCCCGAGCCCCGCGGCGCTGCGGCCGCCACATCACGCGCGCGGAAGGTCGCGCGGCAGGGAGGCGGCGATGCCGTCGCGGTCCACGAAGGTCGCGATTGTGACAGGCGCGGGCACCGGGGTCGGCAGGGCGGTGGCGGTGGCGCTGCTCGGCGCGGGCTACGCCGTCGCGCTGGCGGGGCGGCGGCGCGCGCTCTTGGAGGAAACGGTCCGCGCGTCACGCGCGCCGGCCGCGCGGCGCCTGATCGTCCCCACGGACATCGCGAACCCGGCGTCCGTGCGCAGCCTCTTTGCCAAGACGAAGAAGCAGTTCGGACGTCTCGACCTCCTATTTAATAACGCCGGACAGAACGCGCCCGGCATCCTGCTCGAAGACCTCTCGTACGAGCAGTGGACGGCGGTCGTCGACGTGAACCTGACCGGCAGTTTTCTCTGCACCCAGGAAGCGTTCCGGATCATGAAGAGCCAGACGCCGCGCGGCGGCCGGATCATCAACAACGGATCGATCTCCGCGCACGCGCCGCGGCCCAACTCGGCCCCCTACACGACGACCAAGCACGCGATCACCGGGCTGACCAAATGCGCGTCGCTGGACGGCCGCAAGTACGACATCGCCTGCGGGCAGATCGACATCGGCAACGCCATCACGCCGATGACGGAGCGCATGGTGCAGGGCGTGACGCAGGCCGACGGCACGGCGCGTCCGGAGCCGCGGATCGATCCGAAGTACGTGGCCGACGCGGTGCTCTATATGGCCGGGCTGCCGCTCGACACCAACGTGCTGTTCCTCACCGTCATGGCGACGAAGATGCCGTTCGTGGGGCGCGGCTGAGCCCCGCTGATGCGGGACTAGGCCGCTTGAATGACATGATGGCCGGCCGCCTGTCGGCCGGCAGGAGGCGCGGCCGTCGTCCTACCACGGGATCGGCTGCCCGTCCCGAAAGTTGCCGCCGGTCGGCCCGTCGTCCGGCAGCGTCGCCGCCCAGACCACGCCCGCGGCGCCTTCCGCCACCGGCCGTCCGCCGGTGCCGCCCATGTCGGTGGCGACCCAGCCCGGGCACACCGCGTTGACGAGGATCCGGTCCGGCTTGAGCTCGGCCGCCAGCATGAGCGTCAGCGCGTTGAGGGCGGCCTTGGAGAGCGCGTAGGCCGGCGTCTCGCCATCGAGCGACGCGAGCTGCCCGGCGCCGCTCGACACGTTGACGATGCGCCCGTGCGCGCTCCGCCGCAGCAGCGGGAGGAAGGCCTGCGTGACGCGCCAGGGACCCAGGGTATTGGTCTCGAACGCCTCGCGCACCACGGCCGGATCCGCATCGACCGCGCGCTGCCACGTGTCGTAGAGAATGCCGGCGTTGTTGACGAGCACGTCGAGCCGCCCGATCGACCGCTCCACCGCGGCCGCCGCGTCCCGCACGCTCCGGCCGTCCGCGACATCGAGGCGCTGCACGTGCACGTCGATCCCGCGGCGCCGCAGCCGCTCGGCCGCGGCCCGGCCTTTCTGCTCGTCGCGCGCGCTCAGGATGACTGTGTAGCCCCGTTCGCCGAGCTGCCGGCACACCTCGAGCCCGATGCCGCGGTTCGCGCCCGTGACGAGGGCCGCGCGATCCATCGGGCCGGCGTCAGCGGGCGACGCGGCGCTTGCGGTAGGAGTCCCGGTGGGCGATCTTGCCGTCGCGGAACTCGAAGAGGTCGCAGCCCCGCGCCTCGATGCGCGAACCGTCCGGGCGCGTCGCCACCATCGTCCATTGGGAGACGCCGCGGTCCCCGGCGACCGTGTGGCGCGCGTTCTGGAAGCGGATATCGGGCAGCAGCTCGAGGAGGTCGGCGTACGCTTCACGGACCTGCGCCTGGCCGGTGTACCGGCGGCCCCACGGGTCGTCGCCGCCGGAGGACTCGTAGACGCAGTCCTGGGTCATCATATCCATAATGGCGTCGAGATCGTGGCGGCTCCACGCGGCGATGTGCGTGACCAGCAGATCGTGATACACGTTGCTCCCCGCTGCCGGGGCCATGCCCGTCCTCCTCGGAACTCGCGTGGCGCGTGCTAATAAAGGTATGCGGCCGGGGAGGGCCGTTCCTGCGCCGGGGCGAAGGGACAACCCACCATGGCGGCGCCGGCGACTCTCCACCTCTGGACGGGGTGGCCGCACGTGCTGCGCGCTCAGCAGTTCGATCCCGGGGCGCTCGACTCCGTTTTCCGGGAAGCGAAGCTCGCCGAAGAGATCGCGAACAGCGGCGGCAGCAATTTATTGAAGGGCAAGATCGTCCTCACGCTCTTCTACGAACCCAGCACCCGCACCCGGCTCTCGTTCGAGTTCGCCACCTACCATCTGGGCGGCCGCGTGCTGTCGTCGGAGGCGGCGCGGGAGTTCTCGTCGGCCGCGAAAGGCGAGTCGATCGAGGATACGATCCGCGTTGTCTGCCGCTACCGGCCCTCGGCCATCGTCATCCGGCACTACGAAGAGGGCGCGGCCGAGCGCGCCGCCGCCGTCGCGGTCGAGCCGCGCGCCGGACGGCCGATTCCGGTCTTCAACGCGGGCGACGGGCCCGGCCAGCATCCGACCCAGGCGCTGCTCGACGCCTACACGATC
>Ga0187825_10000253_pt1 | contig 11882 bp, 9 predicted proteins | sample NC_wetland_sal_i_11_FD_132421 | JGI IMG/M metagenome (GOLD analysis project Ga0187825, IMG submission 132421) | Wetland sediment microbial communities from Neuse River Estuary, North Carolina, USA - SourceSoil_5 | ecosystem: Environmental > Aquatic > Freshwater > Wetlands > Sediment | place... | reverse complement strand
CCGCGATCGGCCCAGTACTCAACTGTCTGCCGGGCATCGTCGGGTCCGGTCAGGTGCGGCATCTGGAGGAAGTAACTCTGGCTGCCTTCAAGGTAAGGCCCAGTGACGTCCAGATGAGGGCCGGGAAGCTTGCCGGCGTCGATATCGCGCTTGAGGTTCAAATCGGAGTATGGCTCGACGCTGCCGGTGGTGCGCATGGTGGTAACGCCAGCGGCGAGATAAAGTCGCGGCGCGGAGAACGTCATCTGCGGGACCACGATGGGATCGTCAAAGTGCAGCCGGCTGCCGAGATTCGGCCGCGCAATATAAAACAGATGATCGTGCATGCCGACAATGCCCGGCATTACCGTGTAACCGCGAAGGTCGAGGACGGCGATGTCCTTGCCGGCCGCCACATCAGCGCCTTTCTCGATCGCCGCAATCTTGCCCGACTCGATCACAACATTCTGATCATCGACCGCAGCGGCTCCGGTGCCGTCAATGATGCGCACGTGGGTGAGGACAATCTTACCGGCGTTCATCCGGACGAGTTCCTGCACCGCCTTCGACAGTTCGGGAGTTTGGGCATAGACGGTGATAGAAGCCAGCAGCAGCACGAAAACTCGCGACAGACGGAGCGATGGCATGAACGCCCTCCACGGAACGGGAAACATTGTACGTGACCGGGCGATTTGGGGGCGCCCTCTGGGACGGTTGCAGTTTGAGCTAGAAGCGCACGAGCGTGGGCGCTCGCGCCTACACTCGGGCGGGAGCCGCGGCGCGCTTGGGCAGGATTTCTCCAATGCGGCGAATCTGGGCGCCTACGCCCTTAAGTTTTTCTTCGATATTTTCGTAGCCCCGGTCGATGTGATACACGCGGTCGATGATGGACTCGCCTTCCGCCACCAGTGCGGCCAAGACCAGCGACGCCGACGCCCGCAGATCGGAAGCGAGCACCGCGGCCGCGCTCAACGGCGCCGGCCCGCGCACCACGGCGCGGCGCCCCTCGATCTTGATGTTGGCGCCCATGCGCATCATTTCCAGGGCATGCATGAAACGGTTTTCGAAAATATTCTCGGTGATGATCGACGTGCCCGCGGCCTGGGTGGCCAGCGCCATGTACTGGGCCTGCATGTCGGTGGGAAATCCGGGATATTCCTCGGTGATGATATCGGCAGCCTTGATGGGATTGTCGCCCATCACGCGCACCGTGTCGGCGCCGGACCGCGTCTTGACGCCAACTTCGGCCAGCTTTTCGAGCAGCGAGCCCAGGTGAGTGGGATCGCAACCCGCGACATTCAAATCGCCGCCAGTCAAGGCTCCGGCAATAATGAACGTGGCGGCCTCGATGCGGTCGGGGATAATTCGATGTTTCGCGCCGTGCAGTTTGCTCACGCCTTTTACGCGGATCGTCGAAGTTCCTGCGCCTTCAATCTGTGCCCCCATTTTGTTGAGCAGTTCGGCAAGGTCGGCGACTTCGGGCTCGCGGGCGCAGTTCTGCAGGACGGTCTTGCCCTCGGCCAGGGCGGCGGCCATGAGCAGATCTTCAGTGCCGGTGACGGTGATCCTGTCGAACAGGATTTCGTTGCCGTGGAGGCGGTCGGCGCTGGCCTCAATGTAGCCGTGGTCCTGCGTGATTTTAGCGCCCAGGCGTTCGAGTCCTTTGATGTGAAGGTCGATGGGGCGGGCGCCGATGGCGCATCCGCCGGGAAGCGAGACCCGGGCGCGGCCGCAGCGCGCCACCAGCGGCCCCAGGACAAGCGACGAGGCCCGCATCTGTTTGACCAGTTCATAGGACGCTTCGGGGCTCGTCAGATTGCGGGCACAAATAGTGGTGCGATGCTGGGCGCGGCCGTATCCCAGTTCGACCTCGGCTCCCATCGCGGAAAGCAGCCGGCGGGTGGTTTCTATGTCGCGTACCTGCGGGATGTTTTCCAGAACGACCGGATCTTCCGTAAGCAGGGCAGCGGCCATGGCCGGCAGGGCGGCGTTCTTGGCGCCACTGACGCGAATTGTTCCCAGCAGCGGGTTGCCGCCGCGGATCACAAATTTGTCCATAGGCCTGTCTATTCTAACGGCGGCCGCGGAAAACCGTAGCCAGGAAATTGTTACCCAGGAGGACACGGCCCGCGGGTCCGGCGCGGGCGAGTGATTATTGTGGGGTTGGCCGGTTGTGTGGTCGCGGGCGCTACGAAAACCCTACAGGCTGCGCGCGGTGGTGATGGCGCGCCGCACATGGCCACCGGCGGATTTCAGCGCTTGCTCGGCTTCCTTGCGCTCCACTTGCGCTTGCAACATCACGAGTCCCACCGGGACGCTGTTTCCGGCCGCCCGTAAAGCCTTTCGGGCAATCTCCTCACTCACGCCCGCGGCCTGCTGCAGGATGCCTACGCCCCGCGCTGCCAGTTTCGAATTTCGGGGAGTGACGTTGACCATGAGGTTGCCGTAGACGTATCCCAGTCGAGTCATGGCGCCGCTGGAAAGCATGTTGAGCACCATTTTCTGTGCCGTACCGGCTTTCATGCGGGTCGATCCCGAGATCACTTCCGGCCCCACTTCGGTCACGATGGCGAGGTGCGCCGCCCTTTGCAGCGGCGTGTTGCGATTGCAGGTGACGGAAACCGTGTGGGCGCCTTTACTGCGCGCATATTCGACGGCGGCGAGGGTAAACGGCGTACGCCCGCTGGCCGCGATGCCCACGATCACGTCGTTCCGGCCCGGCTTTCTTTTTGCCATGTCGCGCCGGCCCAGTTCGCGGGAGTCTTCATTCGCCTCCACGGCCGAGGCCAGGGCGGCGGGGCCGCCGGCCATGATGAACTGCACGGTCCGGGGATCGACGTTGAACGTGGGCGGGCATTCCGCCGCGTCCAGCGCCGCAATCCGGCCGCTGGTGCCGGCGCCGACATAAATCAGCCTTCCGCCCCGCTGCAGAGCATTCGCGATCAAGCCGACTGCGCGCGCAATCTGGGGCAGAGCGCGTCGCACTGCGTCCACCACGCGGGCGTCCTCGGAATTGATCACGCTGACGATTTCCAGCGATGACTTCAAATCCAGGTCCGCGGAAGCGCGATTGGGCTGTTCGGTGGTGAGCCGGCTGAGATTCTCTCGCGATCGACTGGCAGCTCGCTTCAAAGCTTTTTCTCCAGGGCATCCACGATGGCATCGTGAAACGCGGGCCGCACATTTTTGATGGCCTTTTTGCTGCAGTCGGGCCAGGTCCGGTTGGTCAGCAAGGTGATGGAAAGCTGGCGCTCGGGATCGATCCAAAGCGACGTGCCGGTATAGCCCAGATGCCCAAACGAACGGGCCGAGAAATATTTTCCCGATTGCGAGGGTGGGGAAGGAGTGTCCCAGCCCAATGCCCGGGAAGTGCCGGCTGGCAAGGCTTCCCGGCGAGTGAAGAGCGCCAGGGTTTCCGGGCGGACCAGAGGGCCTCCACCTGACAGAAGAATGTTGGAAAAAATCGCCAGGTCTTCGGCGGTGGCGAACAAGCCGGCGTGTCCCGCCACGCCGCCCAGCACGCTGGCATTTTCATCCTGGACTTCGCCCTGGATGACCCGCTTTCGGAATGTGCAGTCATCGGCGGTGGGCGGGATCGCAGCGCGCCAGGTGGCGGGTGGGTTGAAGGCGGTGTGCGACATGCCCAGCGGGCCGAATATTTCGCGCTGGCAGAACCTGTCGAGGCCCTCATCAGCGACGCGCTCTAGTGCCGTGGACAGAATGATGAAGCCGATATCGCTGTACACCGCCTTCGTGCCTGGATCAGCCGCCAGCGGAGTGCGGAATGCGGCCGCGAGCAGTTCATCCCTGGTGTTTGCCTTCAGAAAAAGCTTTTCGTAGGCGGGCAGTCCGGAGGAGTGCGCCAGCAACATGTGCAGGGTTACGGCGCTGCGCCGCGCATCGCTGCCGGCAAACTCAGGCACGATGCTGACCAGGGGCGCTTCCAGGTCGATGAGGCCGCGCTCATAAAGAATCATCGCCATGCTGGTGGTCGCAACCACCTTCGAGAGCGACGCCAGGTCAAAGACGGTTGCGGTAGTGACGGGAAGAGATGCGGGCTCATAAGTGAACCGGCCGAAAGCCTGCAGCGCGACCAATTCTTCCCCGCTGGTCACTGCGATAGAAGCGGCAGGAAAGGCCGCCTGGGCGATTCCTTTTTGTATGACGTCGAATGCCGAAGCAAAGATCGCGTCCTGCTGCTCGAAGGCGGGGGCAGGGAAGCGAGCGGCCTGGCTACCGGCCTTCGGCGAGGAAGAGCTTTCTGGCAAGGGAGTGTTGTGCTTGATGTTCGGGTTATAACAAAGTTCCCGTGATGGGTAAAGGTGCGGTTGAAAGAGACGAAGTTAGTACTCAGCCAGAAACAGCTCCGGCAGCGGTCGCGGCCAGGCAACCCCACCTGCGTGCGCCTGCTTTGCGTCATACCGGCGACATTGGCGGTTGACACGGCTTTCTATCGTTCTATAATGATTCTCATCCGATAATCATGCGTCTCACCCATGCACAGTTCCGTGAGCTGGCCGCGAAGCACGGGTTGGCGGTCACGCACCAGCGCCAGGTAGTCTATGAGGCCGTCATCGCGGCCCACGGACATTATTCCCCGGAAGACGTCTACGCCGCCGTGCGGCGCCGCATTCCATCCATTTCCCTGGCCACCGTCTACAACAATCTGCGGCTTTTCATTGAATGCGGGTTGCTGCGCGAGGTCACTCCGCATGCAGCCACGTTGCGGGTGGACGGCAATCTCAAACCTCATCATCACCTGGTTTGCTCGCGCTGCAAATCGGTGCAGGACATCGAAGGAGAGTTCATTGATTTCAACCGGCTATCCCGGCATCTGCCGGATGGCTTTGACCTGACGCAGCCCCTGGTCGAGGTTTTTGGCCTCTGCCGCCGCTGCAGCGCCAAAAAATAATAGCTTTCATGCCGTACTCAATCCAAGATTCGAAGGAAGAAAATATATGGAAAACACACTCGCAACTTCATCAGGAACTGTTTCGCCCGAGGCTAAAGACAAGAGCACCGCAACCGAGTCGAAGTGCCCGGTAGCGCACGGCGTCCGAAGGTCCCACACAAATACAGACTGGTGGCCGAACCAGGTGAACCTGAAGGTCCTGCACCAGCACTCTCCGCTGTCCGATCCCATGGGCAAGCAGTTCAATTACGCGAAAGAATTCAAGAGTCTCGACCTCAATGCGGTGATCAAGGACCTGAATGCGTTGATGACGGACTCACAGGAGTGGTGGCCGGCGGACTTCGGGCACTACGGAGGACTGTTCATCCGCATGGCGTGGCATAGCGCAGGCACGTACCGCATCGGCGACGGCCGCGGCGGCGCTGGAAGCGGTCAGCAGCGCTTCGCGCCGCTCAACAGCTGGCCCGACAACGTGAACCTGGACAAGGCGCGGAGGCTGCTCTGGCCGATCAAGCAGAAGTATGGACGGAAAATCTCCTGGGCTGACCTCATGATTCTTGCCGGCAACGTCGCCCTGGAATCGATGGGCTTCAAGACGTTTGGCTTTGGCGGCGGGCGCGAGGATGTGTGGGAACCCGAAGAGGACATCTACTGGGGTCCGGAAGGCAAGTGGCTGGCGGACGAGCGCTACAGCGGCGATCGTGATCTTCAGAATCCGCTGGCTGCGGTGCAGATGGGCCTGATCTATGTGAATCCGGAAGGGCCGAACGGCAAGCCGGATCCGGTTGCCGCGGCGCGGGATATCCGGGAAACTTTTGCCCGCATGGCGATGAATGACGAGGAAACAGTTGCGCTCATTGCCGGCGGACATTCGTTCGGCAAAACCCACGGTGCCGGCGTTCCCGCTGACTATGTGGGACCCGACCCGGAAGGCGCGAACATCGAGGACCAAGGCCTGGGATGGAAAAACAAACTGGGCAAAGGTTGTGGTGGTGACACAATCGGCAGCGGCCTGGAAGTCACCTGGACCACCACGCCCACGAAGTGGAGCAACAACTTCTTCACTAACCTGTTCAGCTACGAGTGGGAACTGACCAAGAGCCCGGCCGGCGCGCACCAGTGGACACCGAAAAACGGCGCTGGCAGCGGCACGGTGCCGGATGCGCACGATCCGTCGAAGCGGCACGCGCCCTCCATGCTGACCACCGACCTCGCGCTGCGGTTCGACCCTGCATACGAAAAGATTTCACGGCGCTTCTACGAGCATCCCGACCAGTTCGCGGACGCGTTTGCGCGGGCGTGGTTCAAGCTGACGCACCGCGACATGGGGCCGATTCCTCGTTATCTCGGCCCGCTGGTTCCGAAGGAGACGCTGCTGTGGCAAGACCCGGTTCCGGCGGTGGATCACAAATTGATCGGGGAGCAGGACGTTGCCGCGTTGAAGGCGAAGATCCTCGCATCCGGACTGTCCATCTCCCAACTGGTCAGGACAGCCTGGGCATCGGCGGCGTCGTTCCGCGGCTCTGACAAGCGCGGCGGGGCCAACGGAGCTCGCATTCGCCTGGCGCCACAGAAGGATTGGGAAGTGAACCAGCCGGCTGAACTGGCGAAGGTGCTGCCGAAACTCGAGGCGATCCAGAAGGAATTCAACGCATCACAGTCGGGCGGGAAAAAGGTCTCCCTTGCCGACCTGATCATTCTGGGCGGCGATGCGGCGATTGAGAAAGCCGCAAAGAACGCCGGTCACGAAGTGAAAATCCCGTTCTCGCCGGGACGTACAGATGCTTCACAGGAGATGACCGACGTGCATGCATTTGCCGTCATGGAGCCGGTGGCGGACGGGTTCCGCAACTATCTCCGAAAGGGACAGCCCCTGACGGCAGAGGAGTTGCTGGTGGATCGGGCGCAGTTGCTGAAACTGACGGCCCCCGAGATGACGGTCCTGGTCGGCGGCCTGCGCGTCCTGAACGCAAATGCGGGGCAGGCCAAACACGGCGTCTTCACCAAGCGGCCCGAGACGCTGACCAATGACTTCTTTGTCAACCTGCTCGACATGAATACGAAGTGGCAGCCGTCCAATCAGTCCAACGGCTCGGGAGACGTGTACGAGGGGCGCGACCGGAAGACCAATGAAGTCAAGTGGACCGCGTCTCGTGTCGATCTCGTGTTCGGTTCGAACTCCCAGCTCCGGGCACTTGCAGAGGTCTATGCGTCCAACGACTCGAAGGAGTCGTTTGTGAAAGACTTCGCAGCGGCGTGGACCAAGGTCATGAACCTCGATCGCTACGACCTGGCCTGAGAGGGGCGAAAAGAAACGGCGCGGGCTTTCGCCCGCGCCGGGTGGGCGAGACGCCCACCCGGACAGCCGGCGGGACGCCGGCGCTACGACGACCGGCGCGACTGGCGGCGATGCCTCAAACGGCACCCCCCTTACTTCAGTTCCTTGAGCATCGCCGCGTCGCTTGTGTAAATTCAGAGCATCCACTCAATTCTTACAACTCGCCGGGTGTGGACGTATTGCCTTGTCGCGTCCGTGTTTCTGTTTAGCCTTTTTTCTCTGCCGGCTGCGGCGGCCACGGTAAAGAACGCCAATGCCCCAAATCTGGCAGTCCTTGACTCGATTGTCCTCGATGCCATTCATGATCATCAGATTCCCGGGGCGGTGCTGCTGGTGGGGCACAACGGACAGGTGGTCTATCGCAAGGCCTTCGGCAATCGCGCGCTAGAGCCGCGCCGCGAAGCCATGACGGCGGACACCATTTTTGACATCGCGTCCCTCACCAAGGTCGTGGCCACTACCACGGCGGTGATGCAACTGGTGCAGAAGGGCGAAGTCCGAGTCAATGATCCGGTGGCAAAATACATTCCCGAATTCGCCGCGAACGGCAAAGACGACATCACGGTGCGCAATCTGTTGACGCACTTCTCCGGCTTGCGCGAAGACTTCGATCTGGATCCGCCGTGGCAGGGGCGCGACGCCGGATTGCGGCTGGCTTTTGCCGAGAAGCCGGTTTATCCGCCGGGCTCCCGATTCCTCTACAGCGACACGAATTTCATCGCGCTGGGCGCGCTGGTAGAACGCGTGACGGGAACTACTCTCGATCAATACTGCGCCCGGAAAATCTTTGCCCCGCTGCAGATGTCGCACACGCGCTTTCTGCCGCCGGCAAGCTGGCGATCAAAAATCGCTCCCACCGAATACGACGAACAGGGCAAGATGCTGCGCGGCGTGGTGCACGATCCGCGGGCGCGCCGCATGGGCGGCGTAGCCGGACATGCCGGAGTGTTCTCCACGGCCGACGATCTCTCCCGGTTTGCTCGCGCCCTGCTGAAGGGCAGTCCCATCCTGGCCGCGGGCGAGGTGGAGAAAATGACCAGGCCGCAGCAACCGCCGACTGCGCAGGTGCTGCGGGGTTTTGGCTGGGACATCGATTCACCGTTCTCAAGCAATCGCGGCGACCTTCTCCCGGTGGGATCGTTCGGCCACACGGGCTTCACCGGCACATCGCTGTGGATCGATCCTACGACCCAGACTTACATCGTTCTGCTGACCAACGCCGTCCATCCTCGGGGGAAGGGGAGCGCGATCGCCTTGCGCTCGAAGGTTGCCACCGCCGTGGCGGCGGCCCTGCCGCTTACCGTCAGCGAGAAGGACGAACTGCGCTGGCAAAGCATCACTGGATATAACGAGGCCCAGACCGCGGCCCGCCGCGTGGCCACGCGAAACGGAACGGTGCAGAGCGGAATCGACGTGCTCGAGGCCCACAATTTCGATGTGCTGCGCGCCTCCACCGGCAAAAAGAAAATCGGCCTCCTTACCAACCAGACCGGCACGGACGCGCAGGGACGCCGCACCATCGACGTCCTGGCCCAAGCGCCGGGCATTTCACTTGACGCGATCTTCAGTCCCGAACACGGAGTCACTGGCGAACTGGACACGACGAATGTGGCCAACACGAAGGATGCGGTCACCGGCATCCCTGTCTACAGCGTGTACGGCGCCAAGGATGCCCAGCGCCGGCCGTCCATCGACGTCCTGAAAACTCTCGATGCAGTGGTGTTCGATGTCCACGACGTGGGCAGCCGCCTTTATACCTACCAAACCACGCTGGGATACTTTCTGGAGGCCGCGGCCAAGGCCGACATTGAAATCATTGTCCTCGATCGTCCCAATCCGGTGACAGGTTCTTTCGTGCAGGGCGCTATCCCCGATCCGGGCCGCGAAAGCTTCGTGAACTATTTCCCCGTGCCCGTCCGTCATGGCATGACCATGGGCGAGCTGGCGAAAATGTTTAACAGCGAGCGCAATATCAATGCCCGGCTGACGGTCGTGCCCATGGACGGATGGATGCGCGGAGACTGGTACGACGCCACTGGCTTGCCCTGGATCAATCCTTCACCCAACATGCGCAGCCTCAACGAAGCGACCCTGTACCCGGGCGTGGGGCTGGTCGAAGGCACCAACGTCTCGGTGGGCCGCGGCACCGACACTCCGTTCGAGTTGCTGGGCGCGCCCTGGATCAAGGGCACGGAACTGGCGCAATATCTGAATGCGAGAAACATCTCCGGCGTGCGTTTTGTCCCCATCACCTTTACCCCCAGCGCCAGCAACTATTCCGGCCAGAAGTGCGGAGGGGTCAACATTTTCGTAATTGAGCGCAACGCTTTGGACACAGGGGAACTTGGCATCGAGCTGGCGGCGGCATTGCACAAGCTGTATCCCGAGCAATACCACATGGAGCGCCTGATCGAGCTCCTGTTAAACCAGTCGGTATACGATGCGATCGCCGCCGGCCAGGACCCTCGACGGATTGCCGAGGACTGGCGCGAGCCGCTCGAGAAATTCCTCCTGCTGCGCCAGAAGTACCTGATTTACAAGTAGGGTCCGACCCCTCCGTATCGCCCTAATTCCGCTAGAATGTCGATTGGCGAATCTGTTGATCCCGGGAGTTGAGGATGAAAGCTGTGAAACCATCTGCGCCCGCAAACTTAATGTATCGCTGCGCCGGTCCCAATTGCGGGACGTTGAAGGGGGCCACTGACCGCTGGTGGCTGATGTGGACTTCGTTCGTAGAATTCAACCGGCCGGTACTCTACCTCTGTCCCTGGGATGATGAAATTGCGCAGCGGGAAGGCACTCTACACGTCTGCGGCGAACTCTGCGCCCAGCGTCTGCAATCCCAGTTCATGGGGAATGTCAGGGAGAACCAGCGGTCGGCCAGCGTGTAGACGGCAAGCGCCAAGATTGCGACAAAACTTTCGGTCCTGAAGTCGCATCGTAGTGGATATATGGGGCCATGCCGGCGCCATTGCGTTTGGCCTGTGCTTCGGGGAGTTCATCCATGCGCACAATCATTATGACTTTTTTGGCGTGCGGCCTGGCTATGGCCCAGGCGCCCACTGCCTCAACCTCTGACGCCAGCCAGTTGACGATTCCTTCCGGCACCAAGGTGCCGCTGGCGCTCAAACAGGCTATTTCCACCAAAAACGCGCGCGAGGGCGATGCCGTGTACGCGGTCACCACCTTTCCGGTTGTCATCAATGATCGCATCGTGATTCCCGCCGGCACTTATGTGCAGGGCCGCATCAGCGACGTGAAGCGGGGCGGACGCATCAAGGGCCGGGCCGAAGTCCTGATGCACTTCAGCACGCTTATCTATCCCAGCGGCTACACGGTCGTGCTGCCGGGCGCGGTCGAGAATGTCCCCGGGGCGGAAAAGACGTCGATGAAAGATGAAGAAGGCACGATTCGCCAGGACAGCCAGACCGGTGAGAAGGCCAAGACCGTCGCCACGGCCGCCGGGACCGGGGCGGTGGTGGGCGGCCTCAGTAAGGGAGTGAAGGGCGGTCTCATCGGCGCCGGAATCGGGGGCGGAATCGGCACCGCCATCGGACTTCTGAGCCGCGGCAGTGACGTCAGGATGGAAGCCGGCACGACCTTGGAGATGGTGATCCAGCGTGAAGTCCCGCTGGATGCCAGCCGCATTCCCAGACAGTAAGTACGATTGTGTGGGGCGGGCGCCCCACACCGAAACTCACTCACTTCAAATTGAACAACGCATTCACGTGGGCCGTGACGGAAACGGTCTGCGGGGTGAACTCTTCGGTGGGCGCGGGGGCGGCCCCGGCCACATTCATTCTCATCATGGCTCCAGCCATGGGCATCGGCCGCACGTTGTCAAAGGTATCTACCGATGCATAGGACAATTCTCCCAGAGTGCGCCCCGCGCTGCGGGCCAGGGCTGCCGCCGATTCATGCGCCCGCCGGTAGGCATCGTCGACGGCCTTTGCCTTGGCCGCATCCATGTCTTCCAGCGTGTAGTTCAACGACTGCGTGTCGCTGATGTCGGCATCGGCAAGTTGCTGCACGATGGGCGCGACCTTGGAAAAATCCTTCAGCTTCAGCGAAACACTGGCGTTCACCCGGTACGCCACGAGCTTGCGCTTTGCGGTCTTGTAGTCGTAGACCGGTTGCAGCGAAAGGGCGCCGATCTCGGCCGTCCTGGGGTCGATCCCGTTCGAGCGGAGAATCTGCCGCACCTGCTCGGTGGACTTGGAAGCGCGGTCGTAAGCCTCGCGAGAAGTGGCTTCCTGGGCAGAGATATTGAATTGCATGAGGGCAGTATCCGGATTGGCCTCGAACTTGCCGTCAGCGCCGACGAAGACGCTGTTGGGCTGAGCCGCGACAGTAGGGCGATCCTGGGTGAGCGCAAACGAGCAGGCCAGCAAGGCAAACAGAAAGAAGAAGGTAGTTTTCATAAAATCTCTCCTGAACAAGCCTTGAGGATAGGCCACCCATGATGCCACAGGCTGGGAAAGCCTGCATGTGTGGGGCGGACACTCTTGTCCGCCGCTTTGGACTTTGCCTTTCAGACTGGAAAATATGACAGAAGATCGCGTAAGCGAGACGCCGCCGGCGCAAATCAAAGTCAAAGGCGGCGGACAAGAGTGTCCGCCCCACACCCAAGCGCCATCAGTGCTGCGGGATCTG
>Ga0187825_10000252_pt1 | contig 11890 bp, 8 predicted proteins | sample NC_wetland_sal_i_11_FD_132421 | JGI IMG/M metagenome (GOLD analysis project Ga0187825, IMG submission 132421) | Wetland sediment microbial communities from Neuse River Estuary, North Carolina, USA - SourceSoil_5 | ecosystem: Environmental > Aquatic > Freshwater > Wetlands > Sediment | place... | reverse complement strand
TCCTGGTGCAACGCCAGGGGATCACGCGTTCGCTCACGGGGGCAGGCGCGCTAGCGTTTCACGTCGGCGGCTGCGCCCACACGTTGGGTCGTGTGTCAGATCGGATGGCGGCTCTTTGAGTGTGGCAGCGTGACCGTGCCCCTTGGCGTCATCCCCAGCGCAATATAAAAATCTATCACTGCTTGCCGGACGTCCTATGAGCTTTGGTCGCGCCCTTCTTACGGAAGCTCCGCGCATCGGGGCATTTCGGCAATGTGAGTTGTATCCGAAGCCTCAAGCATTCTTTCCACACCTCACGATTAATACGGTCGGATGAACCACTGAGCGAGTTCCCTGGTCACCAGATGGCCGAATTCAGCCTCAATATTCCGGTAGTTCTGCGTCACTGATTTCCGCATACTTTGGTGTTCCCCTCATCTGCCCTCCGCCGGAACTAGAGACCCTATCGACAAATTAAAAATGGATATGCTGTTCGAATTCTCTTCTTTCACTTTCCTTTCGAAATCGATGTGGTGCGGCGTGAGCCCAGACGGGTCTCGCGATCAGGCTTTCTCCCCCGTAACCGACCCAATGTAGCCCCCCGAGCCACACCCAGCTCGGTCCAAACGATGACTTGCTGAATGGCAGGGGCCAAAAGGAAAATAATGAGCACAACCATCGATATGCCTACAAACAAAACTGAAATGGCGGGGCATAGAAGGTGCCGCGAAGATTTCCGGTCTTGTCCCGCGGCTTTCTTTGACGCTTTTAAAGCGCCAGGTGCCGCTGGCGGCGTCCGTCGCGCGTGTAGAGTCTGGCCATGGCTCCTCCTAGGCCTTAGTTGAGGGTTCTAATGGAGCCAGTCAGTCGGTACAGGACTCGGCTTAGGAAACCCCTATGCTGTTTTCGTAAGTGTTGGTCCATAGTTTTCTTGTCCTGCTCGGCCTTGCGTTCGCGCTTGTACCAACCTGTACTAAGCATCTGCTAAGTTGTACAAACTAAAAGGCAGCGAGCCTACAACCCCACGGCGCGGAAAGCTAAAGAATACAAGAGCTTACAAGCCATTCTCGAAATCTATTTTACCTTATGAGTAAAGAGAGAGCATTGGCAGTGGCCAGTCTGCGTAGGTTCAACGGGCTGGGTTACAATATGGCGGGCATTTTCTAGTTCTCTAAGGCGGGCAAGGGACTAACGTGATCCATCGCTACATATTCCACAACGGGCACATCATACCGGTCGAGCAGGCACGGCTTTCGCCAGGTCAGGCTGGGCTGCTCAACGGCTGGGGACTCTTCACAACAATGCGCGTTTTTCGTAGTGAGCCTTTCGCATTCGAACGGCATTGGAAGAGGCTGCAAAAGGATGCGGCTCGCACGCGCATGCCGTTTCCCTTCGATCCGGCCGAGGTGCGCTCCAGCTTGCGGGAATTGATCCAACGAAACGATGTGCGCGAAGGTACGGCCAGAATTTATGCCATCTACAATAAGGTGGGATTCTGGCAGAGCGGCGAGGACCTGCCCGAAGTTGATCTGTTGCTCTGCACGGCAGGGCTTCCGTCGTATCGGGAACCGGTTCGCCTGAGTCTCTGCGCAAACAGCCGTCATGCGGCATCGCCGCTCGCCGGAACGAAAGTTACATCGTGGATCTTCAACGTCTGGACTTTACAAGGCGCGCAGCAACGCGGCTTTGACGAGGCTCTGCTGCTCAACGAACGCGGCGAGATAGCCGAGTGCACGGCTGCCAATATTTTCTGTGCGCGCAATGGGCGCGTGTTTACGCCACCGCTTTCCTCGGGGTGCCTCGAAGGGGTGACGCGCGGCATTTTGATGGAGATCGCACCGGCAAGAGGCATTCCGATCGAAGAGAAAGCCCTCAGGCCCGAAGATTTATATGCCGCCGATGAAGTATTCATTACTTCCACGAATCGCAGCCTGCTCGGCGTCTCCGAAGTTGAAGGGCATCACTTCGCCGGTGCGCCTGGCCCCATCACCCAACAGCTCGAGCAAGCTTTCAGCGAGCACATGATCGACTATGTAACCCGCCTTGCGCATCCGGCAGCCGCGAAGATCTGAAAAGCTCTAACCCATAGAGCAACTTTATCCTCGACGGTGGTTTTCACCTGATAGGCGTGGCGTTATAGTCCAGCCTGAGCCGCATGACACCCGGCTTTAACTGCGTGCGGCGGCAAAATTTGTGATTCGGCATTCGCCCTTGTTATTCCTCAGAACGCGTGCTGTATTTGCGTCCGTCGTTTTGCTATGTACAGGCTTATCGAAGGCGTTCGTAAACGAGCCGCTCGCGCACGCCGATTCCCAGGCGGTTGGAACTGCGAGCAATCCTCCAAACCTTGCTGAAGACGCCCCAGCCCAGGCCATTGCTCCCGCATTCAAAGGCAAGCTGCCCATTTCTGAGTTAAGCGAGAAGGAAGCCATCCTGCATGCTCTGAATCGGCTTGGCTACGGCCCGCGTCCCGGAGATTCGGAGCGAGTGAAGCGCATGGGCCTCGAGAATTGGATCGGGCTCCAGCTTCACCCGGAAAAGATCTCCGAGCCGGCGCTGCAAGGCCGCCTTGCGCAATTGCCCGCGGCGAATCTGAATTCGCAAGAGCTACTGGCCGCATACCCGCAGCCTGACGCTGCCGCCAAGAAGATGGGCATCAGTGTGGAAGAATATCGAAAGCAGATGGATGCCGAGGCCCATCCCCCACAGGGAGTGCGTCCGAAACCGAGCAAACTGCCGCAGGAGGCGCTCAGCGAACTTCAGCAGGCCAAAGCGTTGCGCGCCATTTATGGCGAACGCCAGTTACAAGAGCAGTTGACGGGTTTTTGGTTCAATCATTTCAACGTGTTCGCTAACAAGGACCTCGATCTCTGGCTGTTGGCCTCGTACGAACGCGATGCCATCCGGCCACGCGTGCTGGGCCGATTTCGCGATTTGCTGGGTGCGACCGCTAAAAGCCCAGCCATGCTCTTTTATCTGGACAATTACCTCAGCGCCGATCCTCAGGCGGCGCAGCGCCTCAAGGGACGCCCCCAAAAACTTCGAAGCCGCCAAAATGCCGAACTGCCGCCGGTAGGGAGGCGCGGCCTGAATGAAAATTACGGGCGCGAATTGATGGAGCTACACACGCTGGGGGTTGACGGCGGCTACACGCAACAGGACGTGATCGAAGTTGCGCGCTGTTTCACAGGCTGGACCATTCGCAATGCACGAACCAACCCGGAATTCGCGTTTGACGAGCGCGTCCATGATCCGCAGCCCAAGCGCGTGTTGGGCAGGAAAATTCATGCGGGCGGAATCAGGGATGGCGAGGAGGTGCTCGATCTGCTGGCGCGCGACCCGCACACAGCGCATCACATCGCGCTCGAACTGGCGGAACATTTTGTTTCTGATAATCCGCCCGGAGTTCTGGTCGATCGTATGGCCGCGGCCTTTCGAAAATCGGGAGGCGATCTGCGCGAGGTGATGCGGGCGATGATCTACTCGCCGGAATTCTGGTCCAGGGCCGCTTACCGGGCGAAAATCAAGACACCGTTCGAATTGGTGGTTTCGTCCGCGCGCGCCCTGGGGGCAGACGTCGATACTGCTGTGCCCCTGGTCAATTGGGTCACGCGGATCGGGGAGCCTCTCTACCAATGCTTGCCGCCTACGGGCTATTCCGATAAGGCCTCGGCGTGGGTAAGTGCGGGAGCTCTGCTGAACCGCCTGAACTTCGCCTTGGCGCTGGCGGGCAACCGCGTCGCCGGCAGCCAGGTACAGATAGCGCCTCTCCTTGGCACCGAGGCAGAAGCAGATCCGTACCAGGCCCTCGAACGTGCTGTCAGTGTATTCCTGGCCGGCCAAGTCTCTACGAGCACGCGGTCCACACTCGAAAGGCAATCTGCAGATCCGCAGACTGTCCAAATCAAATCAGGCGGGATCAGGCAGGTGAACCTCGGCACGATCACAGGCCTCGTGCTGGGAGCGCCGGAATTTCAACAGCGATAAGTGCAATTGAGCAGAAAAAAGGGGCAGTCAAAACTGCCCCCGAAACGTCTGTACCTCGATTTTTTGTCGCTTCTGGAGGTTAGTGCCTGTCAGATTCCAGGGCCATGTGCAATTCTCTGAGCGCCTGATCGAGGTGTTCGACGGCTTTGGCACGGTGTCCGCCGAAATCGCGATCGGCATAGGCCTGAAGATCGTGCCGGGCGTTCTCGATCTTCTCGATGGACTCGCGAATGACGGGGTGGCGCTCATGTTCCTGGGCTGCTGGTGGTTGCGGTCCCGCAGAGACAAGCACCGGAGCGGCCAGTACACCCGCCAAGAGTATTCCCCCAAAAGCCTTTAGGATGTTGTTGCGCATCTATTCCTCCTGTGAGTTAGTGTCCTGCAGTGGGCCACAAAGATTTTTGCATCAGTGTATTGAACCCTGCGATCGAGAAGAGGTTGCGGTTGTCGTTTTTCTTAGCTGTCCATGAGTACAGGCTTTCTGCAACGCTTGAACGGAAGCTCTGATAAAATGCGCCCACATGGCTTCCAAATGGCCTCTATCGCTAACGACCGCTCTTCTTTTCGCCTCGGCCATTTTTTCTCGCGCCGGTCTGAGGCAAAGCGGCTCTGGAACAGGACAGCAACCTCCGAACAGGGAGCTTCACGTGGCCGCGGACCTGAACGAGAGATTAAGCAAGTTCCGGCCTGTGCCTATGCCCTTTCATTCAGAAGGGCTGAGCGCGCGGGAGCAGGCATTGGCGAAAAAACTGGTCGAGGCGTCGCAATATTTCGAGCAGATTTATTGGCGGCAAAGCGATCCCGAGGGACTAGCACTGCTGCGCTCCCTCGAAGGCAGCAAAGCGCCTGCGGATATCGCTCTGCGGCGCTTTTTGATGATCAATGGCAGCCGCTATGACCTGATTCGGAATAACGAGCCCTTCGTGGGCACGGCGCCCATGTCGCCGGATCACGGTCTATATCCGCCCGGGCTTACCCGCGAGCGGATGGAAGCGTATGTCCGCCAGCATCCCGAACAGAAAGAGGCGCTGTATGCTCCTCAGACTGTGGTTAGACGCGAAGGCGATCGCCTCGTGGCGGTGCCCTATCACGTTGCCTACAAGGAATGGCTCGAACCGGCGGCACGAGCGCTGAATGAGGCTGCGGCGCTCAGCGAGGATGCTAAGTTCGCAAATTTCCTACGGCTGCGGGCCAAGGCATTGCTCGACGACAATTACTACGCAAGCGATATCGCCTGGTTGGAACTCGAAAATCCGAAATTCGACGTTATCTTTGCGCCGTACGAAGTCTATTTGGACGATCTGCTCGGCGTGAAGACTTCCTATGGCGCGGCGGTCTTGATTCGTAATGAGGAAGAGAGCCAGAAGCTGGCGCTTTTCCAAAAGTATATTGCGGCCATACAAGACGCGCTTCCGCTCGCGCCGGAGGACCGGCCTTCCAAGGCGGGGCATCGCTCGCCGATGGAAGTGATGGATGCGCCTTTTCGCGCCGGCGACCTGCGCCATGGCTATCAGGCCGTGGCGGATAATCTGCCAAACGATCCGCGCATTCATCAGGAAAAAGGCTCGAAGAAAATCTTTTTCAAGAACTTCATGGACGCACGCGTCGATTACGTGGTTCTTCCGATCGCTAGGCGGCTTCTGCGCGCGGACCAGGCTGCGCAGGCTTCCGGCGATGGCTATCTGGCCACGACGATGATGCACGAAATATCGCATGAGCTTGGCCCGGCATATTCGCGTACGCCGAAAGGCCGCATGCAGATCAACGAGGCGATTGGGCCGCCTTATTCCGCCTTGGAAGAGGCCAAAGCGGACGTGGTGGGAATGTTCGGCCTCGATTGGCTGATCGAACACGGGAACATGCCTAGGGAGAAAAGAACGGAATATTACGCCTCGTACGTGGGTGGGATCTTTCGCACGGTCCGCTATGGCATTGCCGAAGCGCATGGGCGCGCGGAAATGATGGAGTTCAATTATCTCGTCGAGCGCGGCGCCATCGCCCGCGCTTCGAAGACGAACCGTTACGCCATTAACGTCGAGCACATGCCCGCCGCGATAGCGTCACTCGCCAAAGAACTGCTGGAAATGGAAGCCGCTGGCGATCGCCCGCGCGTGGAAGCCTGGTTCACGAAATACGGCCGCATGCCCGATGATTTGGCGAAGTCCCTGGCAGCCAGCAGCGATATACCTGTGGATGTGGACCCGGTATTCTCATTCCCCGAACCGATTCGCTAAATCCGCCCTCCGGCGGAAAAGGAAGGAGTCAGGCCAGTGGCTCAAGAGAAAACGCAAAATTTCAGTAATCACGTCAGGTTCGTTCCGGCTTACCACCTGTTCGTTTTCGGCGTGTTTCTGATCAACTTCGTATGGCGACTAATGCAACTGAGGTTCGGTATCACCTTTGCGTCCATCATGAATGTGCTGCTTGCCGCAGCATTCCTGGTTCTTTTCTTCTATGCGCGCATGTTCGCGGTCACGGTACAGGACCGGGTGATCCGCCTGGAGATGCGCCTACGGATGGAGCGGCTGCTGCCGCCGGAGCTGCGCACGAGAATCCCCGAGCTCACGCTTGCCCAACTGATCTCGCTGCGTTTTGCGGGAGACGAAGAACTGGCCGGTCTTACGCGCCAAGTGCTGGAGGAAAAGCTGAATGACCGCAAAACGATCAAGCGCCGCATCAAGAGTTGGCAGGCGGACGTTCTGCGTGCCTAGTGCGAATCGGCGAACCTCGTCTAAAGCTCTAGAACAAAAGCGCCAGCAGACCCAGGAGCGCCAGACCGGATAGTAAAGCGAGCGCTTGGGACCCGGTTTGGCGATCAGCAAAAAAGAGAGCGTAAAATCCCTTCATCAGGTTGTTGCTGGAAGCGGCGATGGCGATTGCGTGCGCAGCTAACATCGGAGGCTGGCCCGATTGCGTCATGCTCAGAACAAAGGGATCAACATCCACGGTGCCGGTGATGGCCGCAAGGCCGTAAATCCCCCCTTGCCCGAAGCGGACAATCGCATAATGCGAGGCCGCAAGTAAGGCCACAAACATTGCGGCAAAGAAGAATGCGGCCGATAGCTCCAGAGGGTTCTTGATGCGAAAGCTCTCCTTGTCGCGCTTGCGGCCAGAAGCCGGCACGCGCGCCCAAAACCAACCAAAACCCAAGCCGGCCGTTCCTGCGATCAAAAATGGCCATAATAGGCGCGCCGCCAGTCCGCGATTGAACAGCGCAATCAAGACCAGCAAGCGCGCGTACATAGTTCCCGAAGCCATCAGCATGCTACCGGCGAACAGGTGCGGCGAATGGGCTTCGCGCGCCCGTTTGGCAAAAATCACCGTGGTGACTGTGGAAGAATAAGCGCCGCCTAATACGGCGGACAGAAATACGCTTTCGCGTCCTTGATATGTCTTCTGCACCAGATAGCTGCCGTAGGAGATGCCACTGGCGGCCACCACAACCAGCCAAGCCTTGAATGGATTGAAACCAAAGGAGCCAAATGTGCGGTCGGGAACGATGGGCAGAATGACGGCCGTTAGAAGCAGGAATTTCGCGAACGTAAGGATTTCTTCCCCTGGCAGGCGACGCGACAGATTTTCGAGCGCCGTCTTTAGCTCGAGCAAAAGGACACTGGTGACGGCGATGGTCGTAGCAATCCAGAATTGGCCGTGCGAAACGAGCACGCCGACCAGATATGTGGCCAGTGCGGACATCTCTGTGGTGACGCCGGGAGTCTCGTACTTGGCGAGCTTGTGCTGGTAAGAGAGCCACAAAAAGCCGCCAATTACCGCGAAGCCGATGGTAGGCGGGATCAAATTTTCGCCGGAAACCAGGCTCAAGGCGTAACCGATGAGCCCTATGAGAGGAAACGTGCGGGCGCCGCCAAAAGTGTACCGCTCTCGTCCACTGGCGTCGGCATGGTGTTCTTCGCGTTCGAGACCAACCAGGAAGGAAAGAAAAAGAACCAGAATGATCTTGAGGCCCTCGATTGGCAGCAAGCTCGTCAGCCATGCGGGCAAGCCAGGCCTCCATATCGCAGGATTAGTCTAAAGAAGAAATCTGCGGGCCCATTAACGCAATTGCATTTTGGCCATTGCCACAGCCCAGGGCCGTGCCGGATCAATGCGTACGGCACGCGGCAATGCCGTGTTTCTCAAAATAGCGTTGGTGGTATTCCTCGGCCCGCCAGAAGTCGGCTGCGGGAGCGATTTGCGTGACGATCTTACGGGGGAAGCGCCCCGTCCGGTCGAGTTCGTCTTTCATTTTGTGCGCGGCGCGTTCCTGTTCGGGATCATGAAAGAAAATTACGGAGCGGTATTGCTTGCCATAGTCGGGCCCCTGGCGGTTCAGAGTGGTGGGGTCATGCAGGTCGAAGAAAGCCCGCAGCAGTTCCTCGTACGAAATTTGCTGAGGATCATATTCGAGTTGCACAACCTCAGCATGGCCGGTGCGGTCTGTGCAAACATCGTCATAAGTAGGATTGGCGAGCGTGCCGCCCATATAACCCACGGCCGCGTCGGTTACACCCTTTAGTCCTCGGAAGGCGCTCTCCACACCCCAGAAGCATCCTGCACCGAACGTCGCTTTGGCCATGGTCCCTCTCCTGCTGCAGCTCATTCATGTTGCCATAGCATGCAGACCCGCACAATTGCAGCTTACCGGTACATCGGACCGATTGATCCGAACTAGACGCCGCGCGAAATCGAGGTGTATGTTAGCCGGGCCGGGTCCACCTGATTCCGGAGACGGAAGATCCGAGGAGCCTAGATCGTCCCTTTCGGGTGCAGTGTCGCATCAGAATAAATATGCTGTCCTAACGTGAGGGTGTATAAGTCGAGGCAGTCGATCGAGGGGAAGATGCCAAAGGGGGCCAGCCTTCTTGCTGTTATTTTCATCCTGGGTGTCGGCCTCGTTGTGCCCGCAAATGCCCAGCGGCATTTCAATTTGCCGCCGAGGCTTCTCACGGCCAAATTAGTCTACTTCGAGAATCAGACGGGCTTCGCAGCTGTGGGTGGAGATACGGTCCGCGAAATCGAAAAGTGGGGCCGCTTCCAGGTGGTCCCAAGCCGCGATCAGGCAGAACTGGTGTTCGTGCTTTCTACAGAAGATGATCCACGAATTGCCCATCCCGAGGACAGGCGTTTTGGACCCGATTTGTCATTTCATTTTCGCTACAGGCCAGCCAATGCCTATCTCACCGTGGATGACGCGATTACGGGAGAAAGACTTTGGGCCGGCAGGCATCTCTGGGGCGGCCTGCTGACCGGCTTCAATAGCGCCGGCCGGCGTCTCGTATACAAACTTCGCAAGCAAGTCGAGCGCTAAAACCCACCAAGAACGCATTCCAAACTGAAGTACCATTCGTCCTCGCTATTGACCCTTCGTGAACGGAACAAAGGGCTCCGATTGACCCCATATTCAGGCATAGGAAAATTGATCTTAGCCAAAGCGGTACAGACGCTAAGTCTCAATTTTGTCGCAACATTGCGGCATTCTCCGAATTCCTCTGAGCGCGTGGCTGAGGGCAAAGAAGAGAATGAATCGGATTTCCATCGGTGTGCGATTAGCCATGGCCTTCAGTTTCATGGTGTCGATCCTCATTGTTGTCGGGTGGTTAGGGCTCGACCGCATGGCGAGAATCAATGCCGACCTCAACGACATCAGCTACCGGCGCTGGGCCAAAGTTCAATTGGCGCAGGAAGCCCTCAGTTACTCAAATTGGAATAATAGGCTTCTGCAGGGAGCGGTTCTCTCGCATAGGCAAGAGGACGTCGCGTCTCTTCTGGACCAACGGGACCGCAATATCAAGCGCATTACCGATATCATCCAAAGGCTCAATAAGGAAGTTGAGTCCGGGAAAGAGAGAGAGCTGCTGCGGCAGATCGATCAGGAGCGGGCCACCACGCTGGAAGCTATCGCCCGCATAACCGACCTGCTGCAGGGCGGCAAATTCGAGCCAGCAAGGGTGCTGATGGCAAACGAGGTGATTCCTCGGATCGATGCGCTTCACGATTCCTGGAATTACTTTACGCAATTCGAGAGCTTGCAGATGCAGCAGGCTCGCGATCAAAGCCAGACCAACTACGCGGCGGCCCGACGCTTCACCACATGGTCCATCCTGCTAGCGTTCCTGGCTGCGGCGGGCATCGGCATGTTTGTGACCCGCGCGATGGTGCGGGAAGTGGAGCAACGCGAGCGCACCAAGCGGGAAGCGCGAAAGCTCAACGATGACCTGGAAAAGAAAGTGGCCGAGCGGACCGAAGAATTAGCCCGGGCGATTCGCCACCTGGAAAGCGAAGCCACCGAGCGGAGGCGTAAAGAGGAGGACCTCCTGCGGTTAGCGGCAATTGTGGAATGTTCCGAAGACGCCATCATAGCGGCCGATCTTGACGGCAAGATCACGGACTGGAATGCGGGAGCAGCAAGGACGTTCGGCTATTCCCGTTCGCAAGCTGCCGGAATGCCGGTGTCGATCATCGCTCCGCCGGAGCGAAGGCACGAGCCTATGGAAGTGCTGGCGCGGATCCGCAAAGGCGCCGGCGTCATAAACCAAGAGACCGTGCGCATGAAACAGGATGGTAAGCCAGTGCACGTTTCGCTTACGGTTTCGCCGATACGAAATAAGTCCGGACGCCTAACGGGTTCCGCCGCCATCATACGCGACATTACCGAACGGATAGAAATGGAAGCAGCACTTCGCCGTTCCGAAGCAAATTTTCGCTCGGTGATTGAGAACTCTCCCTACGGCGCGCTTCGCACCCAGCCAGACGGCCGGATACTGCTCGCCAATCCCGCAGCGGTGAGGATGCTCGGATACGCTTCGGAGAGCGACGTTCTCGGCTTGAATATGGCTACGGACATTTATCGCAATGCTGCCGATCACGCGCGCGTGATCGAACAATCCGGAAATACGGAGTACCTCAAAGACATCGAAGTGGAGTGGAAACACCGAACCGGCTCGCCAATCACGGTCCGCTTCAGCAGTCACATCGTGAAAAACCAGGCCGCTGAGATCGACCATTTCGATCTGATGGTGCAAGACATAACCAAACAACGTAATCTCGAGGACCAGTTGCGCCAAGCGCAAAAAATGGAAGCGATCGGGCGCCTGGCCGGCGGCGTGGCGCATGATTTCAATAATCTGCTGGGAGTCATCATCGGTTACAGTGAGTTGGCTTTGGATCGAATCGAGGCGGCAAATCCGGTGCGTGGGCAGGTGGAGCAGATCCGCAGAGCGGGCGAACGGGCAAGCGCGCTGACGCGCCAACTGCTGGCCTTCAGCCGGCAGCAGGTGTTGGATACAAAAACGCTGAACGTCAACGCTATCATTTCAGATATGGCGCAGATGCTGCTTCGGTTGATCGGCGAGGATGTGGAGCTGCAAACCAAGTTGGATCCGGAGCTGTACTCGATCCGGGGCGATCAAGGGCAGATCGAGCAGGTGATCATGAATCTCGCCGTCAACGCCCGCGACGCCATGCCGCAGGGCGGCAAATTGATGATCGAGACGCGCAATCTGACAGTGGAAGAAGACGAGCCGCAGCGGCGCACTCCGATGGTTCCCGGCGACTACATCCTGCTCACCATATCGGACACCGGCCTGGGAATGGACGCCGAAACTCAGGCTCATATCTTCGAACCCTTCTTCACAACCAAAGCGCGGGGAAAGGGTACAGGCCTCGGTTTAGCCACCGTTTATGGTGTGGTGAAGCAAAGCGGAGGCTACATATGGGTGTACAGCGAGCCCGGACTGGGCGCGACATTCAAGCTATATCTGCCACGAGTCGTCGACGAGCTTCAAACGAGCGGTCCAGCCGACGTCGAAGATTCTCAGCAGCACTCAGCGACGGTTCTGGTGGTGGAGGACGAAGTCTCGCTTAGAACCTTCACCTGCACGTTACTTCAAGAGAAGGGGTACACGGTGCTGGAAGCCGGCGATGG
>Ga0187825_10000251_pt1 | contig 11903 bp, 9 predicted proteins | sample NC_wetland_sal_i_11_FD_132421 | JGI IMG/M metagenome (GOLD analysis project Ga0187825, IMG submission 132421) | Wetland sediment microbial communities from Neuse River Estuary, North Carolina, USA - SourceSoil_5 | ecosystem: Environmental > Aquatic > Freshwater > Wetlands > Sediment | place... | reverse complement strand
CTTGCGGCATGTTCAAGGCGCGCCGCATGACCGCAAGTGCATAGTCGTTGTTGGCGAAAGCTCCGGTCGCTTCCTTAATGCGCTCGGGAATCTCGACGGCCAACCGCTTGTCGATTCCTGTCTTGATCAAGGCATCCAGAAGAGATACGGCGCGCGGATCACCGTCGCGGTAGATCATGTGACCGAAGCCCGGAAATATTTCGCCCAGCGCAACGCGCTCGCGCACGATCGCGGCGATGTCGCCCTCGAGCAGCGCATCGAGGAGTTTCGCTGCAAGCGGTCCGACGCCGCCATGGCGCGGGCCCTTGAGCGCCACGAGACCTGCGATCACCGCGTCATAGAGACTGATGCCGGTCGACGCGGCGCAACGCACGGTGAATGTCGAGGCATTCAGTTCGTGATCGGCAACCAGAACCAGCGCTCGACGGATGAGATCTTCGGCATGGGGATGGCGTGGCGCCCAGGCGCGCGCGATCTGCTTGTGCAGCGGCTCGGCCGAAGGCTCACCGCCGATCATGGCCGCCGTGACCAGACGCAGGATACGCGCGCCCGTCGCGGCACGACCCTCGGCGACGCTGTTGTAGGCGCGTGGGTCGGCATCTGCGGCCAGAGAAAGGATCGCGATCGTCCGGTCGATGGGTGGCGCATCGCGCGTTGCCGCCATGACGCCCCGCATCGCAGGCGAGACGACAGGAAGATTGGATTTGGCAAAAGGGTCAGCCGATTTGGAGTCCCATAGGAGTGTCGCGCACTGTTCGAACGTCGCCGATTCCGCCAACGTCACGGCGCGCACGCCACGATAAATCGGACCGTCTTCCATGATCGTCGAGACCGCAGAATCCATGACCGGCAGTTCCGCTGCCTTGAGTCCCTGGCCTTCGACGAGCGGTGCCCGCCGGTTCTTCAGTCCCCGCACGTCCTCGGCGCGGTAGCGGCGGCTACGCGGACTCTCTCCAGGCTCTGAACGAATTAAACCGCGGCTGACATAGGCATAGAGCGTGGCCGGGGAGACCGCCAACTCGGTCGCCGCGTCGCGGGCCGAGAGGTAGAGCGCGTCATCAGATTTATTCATGTTGATTATGCTAATCAAGATTGATCAATACGTCAAAGCGACCGATCTTTTGTGCGATGCAGCATTGGAGAACGCCATGACAATTCAGCCTTCCAAGTCCCCGATCGGTCTGGACGGGGTACCCGCCGCCGAGACGTCCCTGTCGCACGTCGATGGTCAGAAAGGCGAATTGATCGTCGTCGGCGAGCGCGTTGCCGATCTGGTGAAAAAGACGAGTTTCGAAGGCGTCACCGCGCGCCTTTGGACTGCTGCAACGGACACCCCCGTCAGCGAGGCCGAGGTCCGAGCCGCGTTGGGCGAGGCCCGCATTCGCGTTTACGCACGGTTACCGCAACTCCTCGCGGCGAGCGAAGGTCTCTCCGTCGTAGACGGATTTCGCGCGGCCGTTGCCACGCTCCGCGCCGAATATGGTCTGACCGACGATGCAACCATCGTCGGCGCACTCCCCGTGATTGTCGGTGCGCTCGTCCAACGCATGCAGGGAAAGCAGCCCCATTTTCCCAATGCCAAACTGGGCCATGCCGCGGATACCTTGTCGATGTTGCACGGTCGTGCGCCCAGCCCCGCTGAAACCGCTGCGCTAGACGCCTATTTTGTAACTGTGTGCGACCACGGCATGAACGCATCGACATTTACCGCACGCGTCATCGCATCGACACAAGCCGATCTTTTTTGCGCGGTGACCGGCGGCTATTGCGCGCTGACTGGTCCTCTCCATGGCGGAGCGCCCGAGCCAGTCCTTGAGATGCTCGATGCCATCGGCACGCGTGAGCGGATCAAGCCATGGATCGACGAAGCGTTATCGCGTGGCGAACGCCTTATGGGCTTTGGCCATCGCGTCTACAAGGTGCGAGATCCACGCGCCAATGTGCTGAAGACGACAGTCGAAAAACTTGCCAGCAATTCGATCGACATGCCCTTCGCGGCCGAAGTCGAAGCGTATGCCCGCGAAGCCCTGAGAAAGAAGAAGCCCGACTACCCGCTCGACACTAATGTCGAATTCTTCACAGCGATCTTGCTCGACGCACTGCAGATTCCGCGACAGGCGTTTACGCCGATTTTCGCCACGGCCCGCGCCGCGGGCTGGACGGCGCATGCACGCGAACAGCAAAAGCGCGGACGCCTGCTGCGCCCGAGTTCGGCCTATATCGGCGAGATGCCGGTGTAACTCACGGTCTCACGATGGCGTCGGGTTCGGGAGGTGTTTCCATCGTGCCGAGGCCAACGTGGCTGCGAGAGCGGCTGTAGGCGAAGTAAAACAGGAGTCCTAGCGCGCCCCATGCCGGCAGAACGAGGATCGCGATGAGCGGCAATTTCGCATAGAGGACGACGCAGCCGATAATCGCGAGCGGCGCCACAACGTTCACGGCCGGGGTGCGGAAGGGACGCCGGCGCGACGGATCCTTACGACGGAGCGCCAAGACAGATACGGCGACCATGGCGAAGGCGAACAACGTGCCTGAATTCGAATAGTCCGCCAGTTTACCAACGGGCAGGAAGGCCGCCATGGCCATCACCACAACGCCGGTGAACGCCGTCACCACATGGGGCGTACGAAATCGCGGATGCACGCTGGCAAGCTTCGCCGGCAACAGGCCATCGCGCGCCATGACGAAAAAGACCCGTGTCTGGCCATACATCATCATGAGCACCACAGACGGCAGGGCGAGGAATGCGGCTAAGCCGATGAGATTTCCAATCGGTACGTAACCCACAGTTCGTAAAACATGCGCCAGCGCCTCCCGGCTGCAAACAAGCGGTTGGGTCGCTCCGCTGGCCACGATCTGGGAACAGCGTTGCGCCAGTTCAGCCGAACCTGGGGCGAGAACCTCGCCCATCAAGCCGCGGACCGGCTGTGCGCCGATTGCGCCGACTGCTCCCGCAGCAACCAGAAGATAGAACACCGTGCAAATGAGAAGACTTCCGATCAACCCGATCGGAACATTGCGCTGAGGATTGCGCGTTTCCTCCGCTGCAGTCGAAACCGCGTCAAATCCGACATAGGCAAAGAAGATTGAGGACGCGGCCCCGACGACGCCGATCGTGCCCCAGCCATTCGGGATGAACGGATGAAAATAGGCGGCCTTCGCGAGCGGCAAGGTCAGAGCGATGAACACCGTGAGCGCAGTCACCTTGATCGCCACCAAAACCGCGTTGAATCTGGCGCTTTCGGTGGTGCCTACGATGAGTAGACCAGTTACAAACGCCGCGACCAGAACGGCGGGCACATTGATAAGGCCGCCCTGACTTGGCCCCACCGACAGATACATCGGAAGCTCGAGCCCAAACGATGAGCGGAGCAGCCCGACGAAATAACCGGACCAGCCGACCGCAACGGCACTCGCGCCCACGGCATATTCCAGAATTAAAGCCCAGCCGACCATCCAGGCGAAAATTTCGCCGACGACTGCGTAAGTGTATGTGTAGGCAGAGCCGGCCACCGGCACCATCGACGCAAGCTCGGAATAGCAGAGAGCTGCTACAGCGCAGACGAAGCCGGCGATCACAAACGAAATCATCATGCCAGGTCCGGCCTTTTGAGCCGCTTCGGCGGTCAGCACGAAAATGCCGGTACCGATGACCGCGCCAATGCCTAACAACGTCAACTGAATGGGCCCCAGCGAGCGATGCAGCGATTTCTTTTCGGCTGTCGCCAGAATCGCGTCCAAGGACTTGGTGCGGCTGAAGAGCATGAATTACCCCTGCTTGAGGTCGCGCCTTTCCGCGACGATTCGGAGCGAGCCTAGCGGCTATTGCAAACGGCGCAAGCGGTGCCAAGTGTTCGCCGTTCAAGATGACGTCAGCGAGGGATCGGGCTAGAAACCGTCATGACCTACCGCTCGTTGCGCGACTTCATTGCCAGGCTCGAAGCGACCGGCGAGTTGGTGCGCGTTGGCGAACCCGTCTCGACTATGCTCGAGATGACAGAGATCCAAACCCGCCTGATCGCAGGCGGCGGCCCGGCGGTGATCTTTGAAAAACCGGTCATGGCAAATGGAACAACGAGCGACATTCCAGTCCTGGTCAATCTGTTTGGTACGGTCAAACGCGTCGCCATGGGCGTCAGCGTGGATGGCAGGGAAAGAACGGACGCGCGTTCGCTGCGCGAAGTTGGCGAGCTATTGGCGACTTTGCGCCAACCTCAGCCGCCGCGCAGCCTCGGTGAAGCGTTCGAGCTGCTTCCCCTGGCCAAGACCGTTCTCGCGATGAAGCCGAAGAGTGTGGTGCGCGCAGCTTGTCAGGAAGTCGTGCTGCGCGACGAACAGATCAATCTCGCCAAATTGCCGATCCAGACGTGCTGGCCCGGCGAACCGGCACCGTTGATCACCTGGCCTCTCGTGGTCACAAAAGGACCAGGCGAAGCGCGCGAAGACAATTACAATCTCGGCATCTATCGCATGCAGGTCCTGAACCGAAATCAGGCCATCATGCGCTGGCTGCGCCATCGCGGCGGCGCGCAACATCATGCGCGCTGGGCAAAGGAAAAGTCGGAACCGTTGCCGGCGGCGATCGTGCTCGGCGCGGACCCCGGCACAATTCTCGCCGCGGTCACGCCCGTGCCGGAGACACTCTCGGAATATCAGTTCGCCGGATTACTTCGCGGCAAGCGGGTTGAACTCGTCGACTGCGTGAGCCAACCGTTGAAGGTTCCGTCCGAGGCGGAAATTGTGCTGGAAGGCTCGGTTTCGCTCGACGATTATCGCGACGAAGGTCCGTACGGAGACCATACGGGTTATTACAACTCGGTCGAACAGTTTCCGGTGTTCACCCTCAGTGCCATCACCATGCGGCACCAACCCATATACTTGTCGACCTACACAGGACGACCGCCCGACGAACCAAGCATTCTCGGCGAAGCGCTGAACGAGGTTTTCGTTCCGCTCATCATCCAACAATTTCCCGAAATTACGGACTTCTGGTTACCACCCGAAGGTTGCAGCTACCGCATTGCAGTCGTCAGCATGAAAAAATCTTTTCCCGGCCATGCCAAGCGCGTGATGATGGCAGTGTGGTCGTATCTGCGCCAGTTCATGTACACAAAATGGGTGATCGTCGTGGACGACGACATCGACGCGCGAAACTGGAAGGACGTCATGTGGGCTATTGCCACGCGCATGGATCCTGCACGCGACATCACGTTGATCGAAAATTCTCCGATCGATTATCTCGACTTTGCATCGCCCGAGAGCGGCCTGGGTTCAAAAATCGGTCTGGATGCCACAAACAAGATCGCGCCCGAAACCAAGCGCGAATGGGGTCGCCAGATCCGCATGAGCGACGACATCGTGCGGACGATAACGGAAAAATGGCCAAAGCTAGGTCTCCCTGGTCAGGGCACACCCATCTGGAAATAGGGTTGCTCTCCACAAATAGAGCGCTTGACCCGGTCACGAACTCCTCTACTTATGGCCCCGACACTTCGGGAATTTCCGCCACATGCCCGCCATTCTGCTCGCGCCCTTTCCCATGCTGGCGCTCTATGCCGCCATCAACGCCCTCATCATGCTCGTCCTTGGAATTCTCGTCGTGGGCGCGCGTGTCAAAACGCAAACAGAAATCGGCGATGGCGCCAATCCCGCGATGATGGCGGCGGTGCGAGCACACGCGAACAACACGGAATATGTGCCGCTCGCTCTTCTTCTGATGTTGATCCTCATACCCTTACGCGCCAACGCGATGGTCATTCATGCGGTCGGCGCAACCCTCACTTTAGGACGCATTCTGCACGCGGTCGGTTTGTCTCGAAGCGCTGGCACATCGCTTCCACGATTGTTGGGCATTATTCTCACATGGCTCTCTTACCTCATCGCGATTGTCGCGATCTTGTGGCTGACATCGCAACTACCGATGATGGCAAGTTGAACCATGGCGCGAGTGAACGCCAAAGAGACGTTGGAACAGCTAATAGCGGCATCCCGTGCCGCCGGTGCCGATGCCGCCGATGCACTTTTTGTCGAAAGCGTCACGTCGAGCGTCTCGTACCGGCTGGGAAAACTGGAAGACGCGGAACGCGCCGAAGCGAATGATCTCGGCTTACGTGTTTTCGTAGGACAGAAGGTGGCGTTCGTTTCGTCGACGGATTTTTCGCGCGATGCGCTCGCCCAACTGCCTCAGCGTGCAGTGGCGATGGCACGCTTGGCGCCAGAGGACAAATATGCAGGACTTGCACCGCGCGAGCGGCTGGCGAGCCGATTTCCCTTGCTCGATCTCGAGGATGCCGACGAGCCTTCAGCCGAGGCGCTGGTCGCACTCGCGCGCGATAGCGAAGCCGCAGCAATGGCGGTACCCGGCGTGACGAATTCGGAAGGTGGTGGCGCAAGCTTCAGCCGCTCAGCCATTGCGCTCGCAACGAGCGAAGGTTTCTTCGGCAGCTACGCCGGTACCAACCACAGCATTTCCGTTGTCGTACTCGCCGGCGAAGGCACCGCAATGGAGCGGGACTACGATCACGCTTCGGCTCGTCACAAGTCCGACCTGAAATCTGCCGCCGAAATCGGCAGGTCGGCCGGCGAACGCACAGTACGCCGTCTCAATCCGAGAAAGGTGAAGTCGCAGGCTGTTCCGATCATCTACGACCCTCGTGTCTCGGGCGGATTGCTCGGCCACTTCGCCGGTGCGATTTCGGGGGCATCCATTGCGCGCGGCGTGAGTTTCCTGAAGGACATGCTGGGCAAGGAAGTCTTCACGCCGTCCGTCACGATTATCGATGATCCGCATCGCATTCGAGGACTGCGGTCCAAGCCGTTTGACGGGGAAGGCGTTGCGAATGGACGGCAAACCCTGATCGATCGCGGCATCTTATCGACCTGGCTGCTCGACTGTGCCAGCGCCAAACAACTCGGGCTCTCGACGACGGGTCATGCGTCGCGCAGCACCGGCGGTCCTCCCTCGCCGTCGACGACCAATCTCTACATGGAAGCCGGTACACTATCTCCTGACGCACTGATCGCAGACATCAAGGAAGGATTCTACGTCACCGAACTGATCGGTATGGGTGTGAATTCCGTAACCGGAGATTACAGCCGAGGGGCCGCCGGATTCTGGATCCAGAATGGCGAGATCGCGTATCCGGCTTCCGAAATTACGATTGCCGGCAACCTCAAGGATATGTTCCGAAACCTCACTGCGGCGAACGATCTCGAGTTTCGCTACGGCACCAACGCTCCAACGCTGCGCATTGAAGGAATGACCGTTGCCGGTGCCTGACGATATGGCGTCTGATCTCGTGCTGCTGGAAGAAAGCGTGCGCGAAGCCGGAAAGATCGCCCGCTCGTTCTTTGGTGGGACCTACAAGCGATGGGACAAGGGAAAGGGCAACCCCGTGACCGAGGCCGACCTTGCGGTCGACAGATTTCTTGCCGAGCATTTACGCGCAGCCCGGCCCGAATATGGCTGGTTGTCCGAAGAAACCGAGGACGATGCGGCGCGGCTGACAGCGCCTGCCGTATTCGTCGTCGATCCCATCGATGGGACGATTGCGTTCATGAAGAACAAGCCGCATTTCACGATTTGTGCCGGCGTTGTCTTCGATGGCGCGCCGGTTGCAGGCGCGGTCTATAATCCGATCACAGACGAATGTTTCACCGCGCACGCCGGAGGCGGTGCCTTTCTGAACCGATCGCCGATCACCGTCAGCGAGCGAGCGGACGTCGAAAATTGCCGCATGCTCGGCGACAAGCAAATGTTCGCGCATCCGGCCTGGAACAATGCACCAAACGTTCCCTGGCCTCCCATGCAGATCGAGACGAGAAATTCGATCGCCTACCGAATGACACTGGTTGCGGCGGGCCAATTCGACGCCATGATGGCACTCTCCGCCAAGCATGATTGGGATCTCGCGGCATCCGAAATCATCCTTCGAGAAGCTGGCGGGATCGTCACCACGCACTCGGGCACCAAAATCCGCTATAATCGCCAAGTCACGCTGCAACCATCCGTCGTCGCTGCGGGGCCACGCCTACACGAACATCTTATGGCGCGGGTCAGTCATCTGAACCTGTCGCGCGGCTGAAGGAGGAGAGATGTCGGAACGAAAGCCGCAACAACTCCTGCACCTGGTATTCGGCGGGGAGCTAGTCTCGCCGACGGACGTCGCATTCAAGGATCTCGACAAGCTCGACATCGTCGGCATGTTTCCGAACTACGCATCGGCTTATGCGGCCTGGCGAGCCAAGGCTCAGTCGACCGTCGACAACGCCCAGATGCGCTACTTCGTCGTCCATATCCACCGGCTCATCGATCCGGATCCCAACTCTTGACTCGGGAAGTAGCTCTGCTCTCGCACCCGGGCATAGAGGCGTGCTATGCCGCGCGCCGATGAACGACCGAGTGGAAATCGACGCCCCGAGCCAGCTGAATGCAACGCCGGTACCGGGCCATATTGCGCGACTTCCTGAGGCAGGAACTGTGTCGGTCATCGCCCGACTCTTCCGCGACTATATACGCAAGCAGTGGCCGATCTTCACGGTCGCCCTTCTGTGCGTGATCGTAACGTCGGCCGCCAGCGGAGCGATTCCGCTGATCGTGAACTTCACGGTGAAAACGCTCTTTCTCGAAAAGCAGGCGAATATGCTTGCGGTCATTCCCCTGCTGGTCATTGCGCTCATGACCATTCGAGCCATGAGCTGGTATGCCCAACAGACGCTCATCGATACCGTGGGCGAGCGCGTGGTTGCGGATGCTCAGCGCGACATGTTCGATCGTTTGATCCGGCGCGACCTTGCATCGCTCAATGCGGTTCACTCCAGTCAATTCGTGTCCACGATGCTCTACGACGCATCGCTCATGCGCGATGCGATCACCCGCGGTGCGGCGGCGTTCGGTCTCGAACTCGCCCAACTCATCGCTTATGCGGCCGTGATGTTCTACGAAGACTGGCAGCTCACGCTCGTTGCCGCCGTGGTTCTTCCCGCGATTGGCTGGGCCATGGAGCGGATCGGGAGTTCCATGCGGCGCGCATCCACGCAAGGAATGGAACAGACCGGCGATCTCGCGACATCGCTTTCAGAGGCTCTCGATGGGCGGCGCGTCGTCAGAGCCTATGGCCTCGAGGCGCATGTCTCGGACAGAGCGCATATGCGCCTTGCGGTCCGTTTGCGCACGATGCTCAAAGTGGTGCGCCGCCGCGCCGCCGCGGTGCCGACGACCGATCTATTCGCCGGGCTGGTGATTTCGGCCACACTTTTCTATGCGGGGTATCAGACCCATCGCGGCGTGCTCGAACTGAACGACTTCGTTGCCTTTTTGTCGGCAATGCTGCTTGCGCAACAACCCGTTCGCAACCTCAGCCAATTGTGGCCCGTCGTCTCAGGTGGAGTCGCCGCCGCCGACCGGGTCTTTCGCGTGATCGACGAGAAACCCCGAATCGTCGACGCACCAGGCGCACGCGCACTTTCGGTTCTGCCAGCACCGCGCGGCGGCTCAATCGCGCTGGAAAACATTCACTTTGCCTATCAAGGAAACACGCCTTCGATCTCCGACATCTCTCTGAGGATCGAGCCGGGTGCGAAGATCGCGCTGGTCGGACCATCTGGGGCCGGTAAGAGCACGATCTTCAATTTGCTCTTGCGCTTCTACGACGTCGACGCTGGCCGCATCTGCGTGGATGGTGCGGACATTCGCAGCGTGACTCTGGACTCATTGCGACGGAACATCGCTCTAGTCACTCAGGATGCCATTCTTTTCGACGAAAGCGTGGCGCAGAACATTTCGCTCGGCGACCTCGGAGCCGATCGCCCGGCCATCGAGATGGCTGCAAAGAATGCGGCGGCCGATGAATTCATCCGCGAATTACCTCAAGGGTACGAAACGCGGGTGGGCGAAGGAGGATTAAAGCTCTCAGGAGGACAACGTCAGCGGATTGCCATCGCCCGTGCGATGCTGCGCAATGCGCCGATTCTACTGCTCGACGAAGCCACGTCAGCGCTCGATGCCGAGAGCGAACGACAAGTTCAAGAAGCTCTCGCCCGACTCATGAAAGACCGCACGACGATCGTTATCGCCCACCGCCTCTCCACTGTCCTGGATGCCGACAAGATCTATGTGCTCGATCGCGGTCAGATCACGGAGTCGGGCACGCATGGCGAATTGTTGGCGAAGGGCGGCCTCTATGCGCGCCTTTACCAGCGCGACTTCAGCGACACGCCGGAGCCGGCCTGATGGCGCGAATGCCGCTGGGCATCACCGCATATCGTCTTGCGACGACGGCGTTGTCTCCGGTCGCACCGATCCTTCTGCGGCGTCGTCGGCGGCATGGCAAGGAAGATCGCGAGCGGGCATCCGAGCGTCTCGGCATTTCGAGAATGACGCGTCCGGATGGCGGACTCATCTGGGTCCATGGCGCCAGCAACGGCGAATGCCTCGCGGCGCTGCCCTTGATTGAGACCTTTGTTGCCAATGGCTTTAAAGTGCTGGTGACGAGCGGCACGGTAACGTCGGCAATGCTCATGCGCGAGCGCTTGCCCAAGGGCGCCTTTCATCAATTTGTCCCCGTCGATTCCCCGGCTGCCACAGCTCGCTTCCTGAAGCATTGGCATCCCGCCGTTGGCCTCTTCGTCGACTCCGATCTCTGGCCCAATCTGATCCTCGGCGCGAAGGTGGCGGGAACGCGCCTCGCACTGGTCAATGCGCGCATGTCGCAGCGGTCCTTCGAGAGCTGGCGTTGGGCGCGGAAAACCGCAGCTGCGATCCTCGGCGCCTTCGACGTTTGTCTCGCGCAAGACGAAGAGATCGCCGCCCGTTTCCGAAAGCTCGGCGCGAAGGACGTGCGTGTGGTCGGCAGCCTCAAGGAGGATGCGCCGCCGCTACCGTTCGACGCAGCGATGTTCGCCGAACTCAAGGCCGCAACCGTCGGGCGACCCATACTGCTTGCCGCACAAACTCATCCCGGCGAGGACGAGACAATTCTTCCCGCGCATGACGCGTTGCGCACACGTTACCCGCAACTCCTGACCATTATCGTTCCGCGTCACACACCTCGCGGCGCCGAGATTGCGGAGCTTTGCGGCACACGCAAATTCCGCCAACGATCCAAAGGCGGCCGCATAGAACCGGACACCGCCGTTTATATCGCCGACACAATGGGCGAACTCGGACTGTTTTACCGGCTCGCGCGCTTTGCGTTCGTCGGCGGCACGCTGGTCCCCCTGGGCGGACATAATCCGCTCGAGGCGGCGCGTTTGCGCTGCGCAGTCCTCGCCGGTCCGCATACCTTCAATTCGGCATCCGCCTACCGGGCGGTGCTCGAGGCACAGGGCATCGGGCATGTCTCATCGAGCAGCGATGTCGTTGCTCTGGCCTGCCGGTTTTTCGACGAACCCGAATTCGCGACAGCGATGGGGGATGCCGCAATGCGCGGCGCGTTGTCCCTCGGCGGCGCGGTCGAGAAGACCTACGCGGCCGTCGGCGCTCTTTTGCACGACCATGCGCCAGCCTGATTTCTGGCGACGAGAAGGTGTGGCGGCGCGCCTGACGTCTGCGATGCTTGCGCCGCTCGGCTGGGCCTACGGCGCCAGCGTCGCCTATCGCGCAAGACATGCTCGTCCGTACCGATCACGCGCCAAGGTAGTTTGCGTCGGCAATCTGACGGCAGGCGGAACCGGCAAGACGCCGATTTCGCTCGAAATTGCCCGACTCCTCATGGCACGCGGCATCCGAACCGTATTCCTCACACGCGGTTATGGCGGACGGGTCCGGGGACCGAGATTTGTCGCCACCGACGATCGCTCCGACGCTGTCGGCGACGAACCCCTGCTGCTTGCTGCCTTAGCTCCTGTCATCGTTGCCGCAGATCGTGCGGCTGGAGCCCGATTGGCAGATGCGCAGGGTTTTG
>Ga0187825_10000250_pt1 | contig 11933 bp, 12 predicted proteins | sample NC_wetland_sal_i_11_FD_132421 | JGI IMG/M metagenome (GOLD analysis project Ga0187825, IMG submission 132421) | Wetland sediment microbial communities from Neuse River Estuary, North Carolina, USA - SourceSoil_5 | ecosystem: Environmental > Aquatic > Freshwater > Wetlands > Sediment | place... | reverse complement strand
CGTAGAGCGGGCAGAGCGCGCCGCAGCCGGCCTGCGTGACCGGCCCGAGGCACGCGATCCCGCGCGACACCATGACGCACGGCACGCCGGCGCTCTTGCATTCGACGCAGACGCTGTGGCGCGGCACGTTCGGCCGCCGTCCGGCGAGGAGGGCGCCCGCGACCTCGAGCAGCTGCGCCTTGTTGATCGGGCAGCCTTGCAGCTCGAAGTCGACGGGGACGTGGTCGGCGATCGCCGTCGATTTCCGCAGCGTCGAGATGTAGTCGGGATGCGCGTAGACGGCGGAGACGAACTCGCCCACGTGCGCGAAGTTGCGCAGCGCCTGGATGCCGCCCGTCGTCGCGCACGCCCCGATGGAGACGAGCGTCTTCGCCGAGCGCCGGATCTGGTGGATCCGCTCCGCGTCGTGCGGCGTCGTGATCGAGCCCTCGACGAGGACGAGGTCGTACGGGCCCTTCACCGTCGCGCTCGACGCCTCGAGGAAGTAGGCGATCTCGACGGCGCCGGCGACCTCGAGCAGCTCGTCCTCGCAGTCGAGGAGCGACAGCTGGCAGCCGTCGCACGAGGAGAACTTCCAGACGGCGAGCTTCGGCTTCCTCATAGTTCGGGCACCTCCATGAAGGGCGCGAGCTCGTCCCAGCGGTAGACCGGCCCGTCGCGGCAGATGAGCGTCGGCCCGAGCTGGCAGTGGCCGCACAGCCCGACGCCGCAGCGCATCGTGCGCTCCATCGAGATCCAGATCCCCTCGGGCGGGAGCCCGCGGTCGAGGAGCGCGCGTGCGGTGAAGCGCATCATGATCTCCGGGCCGACGACGAACGCGACGGCGTCGAACGGATCGAACGTCGCCGCGGGGATGAGCTTCGTGACGACGCCCACCTTGCCCGCCCATCCCGCGCCCGCCGCGTCGACGGTGACGTCGACGTCGATGTCGCGCCACTGCTTCAGCTCGCGCATGAAGAGCAGGTCGTCCGGTGTGCGGCCGCCGTAGAGCACCACGACGCGGCGGAAGTCGCCGCGGTGCTGGAGCGCGTGGTACACGACGGGCCGCAGCGGCGGCAGGCCGACGCCGCCTGCGACGAGGACGAGGTCGCGTCCTTGCGCCTCGGCGACGGGCCACGTGTTCCCGAACGGCCCGCGCACGCCGACGACGTCGCCGGCCTTCGCCGCGCAGAGCGCCTTCGTCACGGCGCCGACGGCGCGGATCGTGTGCACGAGCTCCCCGCTCCGTTCGAGGTCGCCGCTCGTGGAGATCGGCACCTCGCCGACGCCGAACGAATAGAGCATGGTGAACTGCCCGGGGCCGATCGGCTCGATCGCGTCTGCCACCGGCTCGAGCTCGAGCGTCCAGTTGTCGTGGTTCTCCCGCCGCTTTCGCACGACGCGGTAGGGCAGCGGCGTCATCGCGCCGCGCCCGACGGCGGTCTCCTCAGGAAGCGCGATCGCCATAGACGTCGAGGAGCTGCACGTAGGCGGACTGGAGATGGTCGGCGAGATCGCCCGCGAAGCGGCTGAGCAGGTCGTAGCCGAGCTCGGGGATCTGCTCGCACTTCTTGCGCAGGCAGGCTCCGTCGAACTCGACGGCGCGCACGTTCTCGACGACGCGCGCCGACAGCCGCCAGCGATGCGGCGGCACGAGCCACGACCAGCCGACGATCTCTCCGGGGCCGCAGGTCACGACCGTGACCGCGCCGCGGTTCGGCACGTACGTCTCCAGGGCGACGAGACCGCTCCGGACGAGGAAGAACGTGTTGGCGTCGTCGCCCTCGCGGAAGAGCCGCTCGCCGGCGTCGACGGCGATGTTCTTTCCGCAGCCGGCCACGAGCTCGAGCTCTTCCTGGTCGAGGCCTTCGAACACCGGGCTCTCGACGATGAGCGCGTCAAGCGTGCGCATGGACATTGGTCTCCTCCTCGGCGCGGATTGCCCGCACCTCCTCGCGGATGTCGATTCCGACGGGGCACCAGGCGATGCAGCGCCCGCAGCCGACGCAGCCGAGCGTGCCGAACTGGTCCTCCCACGTCGCGAGCTTGTGCGTGAGCCACTGCCGGTAGCGCGAGCGCGGCGTCGGCCGCGTGTTCCCGCCGTGCATCTCCGCGTACTGGAGCGAGAAGCACGTGTCCCAGACGCGCGACCGCTCGGCGGTCGCGCCGTCCAGCGAGCTCGCGTCGACGACGTGCGTGCAGAAGCACGTCGGGCAGACGAGCGTGCAGTTCCCACAGGTGAGGCAGCGCTCGGCGACGTCGGCCCACGCCGGGCTCTCGAGGTTGCGGAGCAGGAGGTCGTGGACGCCCTCGGCGTCGAACCGGCCCTCCATCTCGTGCGCCGCGCGCGCGACGACGAGGTGGGCCGCCTCGAGATCGTCCGCGGTCGCCTCCCTCGTCGGCAGGTCGGCGAGGACGGCCTCGCCGGCGGAGGACCCCGCGCGCACGACGAAGCGATGCTCCGGCTCGAGCAGCTCCGTGAGCGCGAGGTCGAAGCCCTCGTGGGCGAGTGGGCTGCCGCCGACGGCGGTGCAGAAGCAGAGATCGGACGGGTCGCCGCAGTCGACGGTGACGATGAAGGCCTGCGCGCGCCGCGCGGCGTAGTCCCCGTCCTGGAAGCGTCCGCCGAGGAACACCCGGTCCTGGACGTCGATCGCCGCGAGCTCGCAGGGGCGCACGCCGACGAACGCCGTCGGAACGGCGTCGGGCACCGTCTCGTCGGGCTCGAGGTCGCGGCCGGCCTGCCACAGGCGCACCCGCGGCGGCAGGAGCTCCGCCTTCCACGAATGCGGACCAACGGAGTAGCCGAAGACGGCGTCGTCCTCGCGCCGCGCGAGGCGGTAGCGCGCAGGAGCCTGCTCGTCCGTCCACCCCTCCGGGAGATCCGCCGCTGCGGCGATCTCGGCGTGGACGATGGCGCCGTCGCGGACCGTCGGGCCGACGATGCGGTAGCCGCGGTCGCGAAGGGCCTCGAAGAGGACGTCCAGGTCGCGCCGGGCGAGTATCGACGCCATGTCTCAACCCTCGTCCGGAGGCCGGAATGCCGCATCGGTACCGCCCCCGGTCGCCGTGCGGCTTTCCCGCGATGCCGTCGAGCCGTCCGCTCGTCACGCTGATCACATGTGCCTGGGCATTCCTGCACAGGTGGTGGAGCGGCAGCCGGACGGCCTCGCGAAGGTCGACTTCGGCGGCGTGCGGCGCTCGGTGAGCGTCGCGTTCACGCCCGACGTCGCCGCCGGCGACTGGGTGCTCGTCCACGTCGGCTTCGCGCTCGCGCGGATCGACGAGGAGGAGGCGCAGGCGACGCTCGAGCTGCTCGGCGAAGCCGTGGCGGCGGAGCTGTCGGCGTGAAGTACACGGACGAGTATCGAGACCCCGCCGCGGTCGCGGCGCTCGCGGCCGGGCTGCACTTCGATCGGCACGTGAAGCTGATGGAGGTCTGCGGCGGGCACACGCATGCGATCTACCGGCACGGGCTCGACGCGCTCCTTCCGGACGAGATCGAGCTCGTGCACGGGCCTGGCTGCCCGGTGTGCGTCATCCCGATGGGACGCGTCGACGATGCGATCTCCATCGCCGAGCGGCCGGAGGTCATCTTCACGAGCTTCGGCGACATGCTGCGCGTGCCCGGCGGGCGGCGCCGTTCGCTGCTCGAGGCGAAGGCTCGCGGCGCCGACGTGCGCATCGTCTACTCGCCGCTCGACGCGCTCGACGTCGCGCGCGCGCATCCCGGCCGCGAGGTCGTCTTCTTCGGCGTCGGCTTCGAGACCACCGCGCCGGCGACCGCGGTCACGCTCCTGCGCGCGCGCACGCTGGGCGTGCGGAACTTCTCCGTGTTCTGCAACCACGTCCTCATCGCGCCGGCTCTGCGCGCGATCCTCGACACGCCCGATACCGAGATCGACGGCTTCGTCGGCCCCGGCCACGTCTCGACCGTGATCGGGACGTCCCCGTACGAGTTCGTCGCGCGGGAGTACGGGCGGCCGGTCGTCGTGGCCGGATTCGAGCCGACGGACATCCTCCAGGCCGTCGCGCTGCTCGTGCGGCAGCTGCGCGAGGGCCGCGCCGAGGTCGAGAACCAGTACGGACGCGTCGTGCGCGACGAGGGCAACCCGGCCGCGCTCGCTGCGCTCGAGTACGTCTTCCAGGTGCGCGACGACTTCGAGTGGCGGGGGCTCGGCGCGATTCCGCACAGCGGCTACCGCATCGCGGACGAGCTCGGGGACTGGGACGCCGAGCGGCGGTTCGAGGTCCCGGGCGCGCGCATCGAGGACCCGAAGGCGTGTCGCTGCGGCGATGTGCTGCGCGGGATGGCGAAGCCGTACGAGTGCGGCGTCTTCGGCACGGCGTGCACGCCGGAGAAGCCGCTCGGCACGTGCATGGTGTCGAGCGAAGGGGCCTGCGCGGCCTACTACGCGTACGGCCGCCACCGGGTGGCGGTATGAGCGACGTCGTCACGCTCGCGCACGGCGCCGGGGGCAAGGCGTCGCGCCGTCTCGTGGAGGATCTCTTCCTCGACGAGCTGCGGAACCCGCTGCTCGAGCCGTTGTCGGACGCCGCGCTCGTGTCCGCGAACGGCACGCGCCTCGCGTTCACGACCGATGCGTACGTCGTGCGGCCGCTCGTCTTCCCCGGCGGCGACATCGGCGAGCTCGCGGTCAACGGCACGGTGAACGACCTGGCGGTGTCCGGCGCGCAGCCGCTCGCGCTCACCGCCGGTTTCGTCATCGAGGAGGGCTTCCCGCTCGACGAGCTGCGAGCGCTCACGCACTCCGCCGCCGCCGCGGCGAAGGCCGCGGGGGTGTCGGTCGCCGCCGGCGACACGAAGGTGGTCGAGCGCGGCGCCGCGGACGGGCTCTACGTCACGACGGCCGGGATCGGCCTCCTCGACCCGCGCGTCGACCTCTCCCCCGCGCGCGTCCGCCCGGGCGACGTCGTCATCGTCTCCGGCGCGATCGCCGAGCACGGGATCGCGGTGATGCTCGCGCGCGGCGACCTCCGGCTGGAGCTCGACGTCGTCAGCGACACGGCGCCGCTGCACCGCGAGGCCGGCGCGCTCTGCGCGCTCGGTCCGCAGCTGCGCTGGATGCGCGACCCGACGCGCGGCGGCCTCGCGACGACGCTGAACGAGCTCGTCTCCGGCTGCGGCGCGAGCGTCGCCCTGCAGGAGACGGCCATCCCCGTGCGCGAGGACGTGCGCGCGGCCTGCGAGCTGCTCGGGATCGACCCGCTCTACGTCGCGAACGAGGGCAAGCTCGTCGCCGTCGTCGCGCCGGGCTCGGCGGGCATCGCGCTCGAGGCGCTCGGCCCGGAAGCAGCGGTGATCGGCGAGGTGCGCGCAGACGACGTGCCGATGGTGCTGTGCGAGACGCCGTTCGGCGGGAGCCGGATCGTCGACATGCTCGTCGGCGACCCGCTTCCGCGTATCTGCTGATCAGTGGCCGTTGATCGAGAAGTGCATGTAGTCCTTCGTCGACCCGTACCACGCTCCGCCCCAGCCCCAGCCGACGGAGTGGAACGCGGCGAGCACAGCCGGCGTCACCATCCCGCGACGCAGCGGCGTGCGCTTCATGAAGGACACAGCGGTCTTGTCGCGCGTCTGGCCGCAGCCGACGTACGGGTTCTCCACCGGATTGACGTCGATCGCCTCGCCGTACGCGTGCATCGACCAGCTGCCCGTGCCGCTCCCGCCCGAGCACGGTGACGGGACGGCCTGGCGGCACGAGAACGAGTAGGTGACGTCGAGATCCTTCGGCCAGGCCCGGACGGGACCGTACGCATCGGAGAGCTTCATGTGGTGGATCGGGAAGCGCATCGCGTACAGCTTCCGAAAGATCGTCTCGACCGCGGGCACGACGCGCGCGTTCACGACGAGCTGGCCGGTGTGCGCGCGCCCGTCCCAGCCCCAGTAGGAGAGGGTGACGAGCCGCAGGCCGGACAGCGGCACCGGGCATTTCGCGTACCAGTGGTGGCTCGCGATCAGCTCGTGCCGAGCGGTGGCGGTCAACGGCCTCGACGAGGCGTGAAATGCCTGCGCGGAGAGGGCGACGAGGACGGCGGCGGCAACGAAGCGCATGCCGTGAGTGTGCCCGAGCCCGGGGGCGCCTAACCGGCCGCGAGAGGCGTAGACTTGCGCCAGGTCAGGGCGATGGGCGAGCTGAACGCGCGCAAGGCGGCGCTGCTGGCGGACGTCAACGTCGGCATCAAGGAGGTTGCAGCCTCCTCGCCCTCCGACGGGCTCGACTGGGAGTTCTTCTGCGAATGCGGCGACGCCGACTGCCACGAGATGGTCACGCTTTCCGTCGAGGCCTTCAGTGCGCTCCGCGACGGAGGCGGGCACGTGCTCGCACCCGGCCATCACGACACGGTGGTCGCCCGCGCCGAGCACGCAGGCGACCTCGCAGAGGATCTCCGCGACTCGGCGAAGGCGCTCAAGGCGCAGCGAGGATGACCTCCTGGCTACGCGACGACGACGAAGTCGTCGCCCTCGCGACGGCCCTGCTCGTGCGCGAGCTCGCGTAGGCGCGCCCGCGCCGTCTCACCGGCGACGGCGCCGATGGCGACGCCGTTGCGCGGGCCTTCGTCGTGCGCGACAACCGAGATGCCGTAGATGCGCTTCCCGATCTTGCGCGCGTCCACGTCGACGAAGGCTGCGACCTCGACCCCGGCGCCCATGAGCACGCGGGCGTGGAGCTTCCCGACCGGGCCGGCGCCCCAGATGACGGCGGCCCGCCCGTGCAACACGTGCGACTGCAGGTAGTGGACCTTGCAGTGCGCGAACGCCTGCAGCGAGTAGCGCTGGTCGGTGCGCGCCAGCCGCGCGGGATGGTCGCGCCAGTCGAGGACGACCGCGTCGACGTTGCGGAAGCGGCCGCCTGCGGCCCACAGGCGCAGCACGAGGTCGTAGTCCTCCGGCCAGTCGACCGGGCGATACGAGACGGCGCCGGCGCGCGCGAACAGCGTCGGGTGGCCGATCGGGCATTCGACGAACAGGTTCCGCTGAGCGGCTTCGACCGTCGTGAGCGAGTTGAGCCAGCGCTCGTACCGGCGCAGCCCGTCCGTCACGTCGGGGAAGTACGCGACGCCGCCGCCGCATGCGTCGAGCCCGTCCTCCCGTAAGGCCGCCAGTTGCGTCTCGAGCCGGTGCGGCCGCGCGACGTCGTCCGCTCCCATCGCCGCGACGTAGCTTCCGCGCGCCTCCGCGAGTGCACGCTGCGACGCCGCGACGAACCCCTTCGCGGCATGCTGCACGACGCGGAAGCGCGCGTCGCGCGCGGCCCAGTCGCGCGCGATGCCGGCGGATCCGTCACGCGAGCCGTCGTCGACGACGATGACCTCGATATCCTCGTGCGTCTGCTCCGCGAGCGACTGCAGCGCCTCGTCGAGGTAGGTCTCGCCGTCGCGCACCGGGACGAGCACCGAGACGAGCGTCGAGAGCATGGCGCCTACACGGCGGCGGTCAGCGACAGGTACTCGTGCACCTGCGTGACGGCGACCGAGCCCTCGCCCACCCCCGACGCCACCCGTTTCACGGATCGGTGCCTGACGTCGCCGACCGCGAAGACGCCGGGCAGTGTCGTCTCGTACATCAGCGGCGCCCGCTCGAGCGGCCAGCGCACGTCCGCCTCGGGATCCACCCGGATGTCCGTGCCGGTGACGAGGAATCCCCAGCGGTCGCGGGCGATCGTCTCCGGCAGCCAGGCGGTGTGCGGGCTCGAGCCGATCAGGACGAAGACCGCCGCGGCCGGAACGGTCTCCAGCTCGCCCGTCTCGCGGTCGCGGAGGACCAGCCGCTCGAGCCGTCCGTCGCCTCCGCCGCCCGCGACCTCCACCGTCGTCCGCACCTCGACGTTCTCGGTCGCGTCGATCGCGTCGATGAGGTAGCGCGACATCGTCTCCGCCAGCGAAGGCCCGCGGACGAGAATGGTCGCCTTCGCGGCCTGGCGCGCGAGGTGAAGCGCAGCCTGGCCGGCCGAGTTGCCGCCTCCGATCACGTAGACGTGCTGGCCGGCGATCGACTGCGTCGAGCCGACCGAGCCGCCGTAGTACACGCCGACGCCGACGAGCGCCTCGAGCTCGGGGATCTCCAGCCGGCGGTAGGCGACGCCGGTGGCGAGCACGACGGCGCGCGCGGTTGCCTTGCCGCCGTCGGAGAGGCAGAGCACATGCCGGTCGCCGCCCGCCTCGAGCGAGACCGCCTCCTGCATCAGCACGAATCGCGTCGCAAACACCCACGCCTGTTGATACGCGCGCTGCGCGAGCTCCGCGCCGCTGACGCCGCGCGAGAACCCGAGGTAGTTGCGGATGAGCGAGCTCGATGCGGCCTGGCCGCCGATCGCCTCGCGCTCGACGACGAGCGTCTGCAGGCCCTCCGAGGAGGCATAGACCGCGGCGGAGAGCCCGGCCGGGCCCGCTCCGACCACGATCACGTCGAAGTCGCGGTCGCCGTCGAGGCCCGTGGCCACGCCGTAGCCGCCGGCGAGCTCGACGTTCGTCGGATCGACGAGCACGCGCTCGTCGATCGTGATCACGACCGGGCCGGCCGCCACCGAAGCTCCATGCGCGGCCAGCAGCTCCCTGCCTTCGTCGGAGTCGGCCGCGCGGAAGACGTGCGGCACGCCGTTGCGGGCGAGGAGGGTGGCGATCTCGTGCGTGCGCGCGGAGCGAGCGTCGCCGACGACCGTCAGCTCCTTCGGCCGCGACGATTGCGTTCGCGACCACTCGTGGATGAACTCCGCGATCGTCCGCTGGAAGAGCTCGTCGGGCGAGCGCCACGGCTTCAAGACGTAGTAGTCGGCCCGCCCTCCGGCGATCGCGCCGAGGATCGCGTCCGCGGTCCGGGCGTCGCCCCAGGCGCCCCAGTCGACGAGCAGGCCGCGCTTCGCGTTCGGATGCAGCCGCTGCAGCCGACCCAGCAGGTCGCTGCCGGTGAGTCCCTCCATCCACTGGTCGGCGAGCACGACGGCGACCTCCTCGCCGTCCGCCGCCATCCGCTCGAGCTCGGCGAGCGCGGCCTCGGGCGAGCGGTGGGCGACGATGCGGTAGTCGGCGGCGTAGCGGCGGCGGAGCTCCTCGGCGGTGCGGTCGAGCGCGCGCGCGTCGTCGTCCACCACGACCAGGGCTGGAGCGTCGGCGTCCATCGCCGCCTGGATTCTGACGTACGCCGCCGCTTACGATGCGGAGATGGCCGGCCCCCTCCGCAAGAACCTCGGCGAGCCCGACGAGCTCGTCGAGTTCCCCAAGGTCCGCACCGAGATCGTCCATCTCGGGGACCTCACCGTGGGACGTTTCGTCAACCAGCCCGGCTGGCGGTGGTCGGAGCACGTCCGGCCAACCGTCGGCGGCGAGTGGTGCGCGATCCGCCACGTCGGCATCATCCTCTCGGGGAAGCTCGGGGTCGACTTCCAGGACGGCTCCTCCGTCGTGTTCGTGCCCGGCGACGTCTTCGAAATCCCGCCCGGCCACGACGGCTACACGGTCGGCGACGAGCCGGTGGTCCAGGTCGAGTGGAGCGGGCTGCGGAACTGGGCCGGCTACGGGAACGCGCGGAGCCGCGTCCTCCTGACGCTGCTCTTCTGCGACGTCGTGAGCTCGACGGAGGCGGCGCTGCGTGTCGGCGACGCGGCGTGGCGCGACCTGCTGTCGCTCTACTTCGAGGCTGCGCGCGGCGAGCTCGAGCGCTTCGGCGGCCATGAGGTGAAGACGACCGGGGACGGGATGCTCATCACGTTCGACGGGTCCGCGCGCGCGGTCCAGTGCGCCGCCGCGCTGAGGCGCATCGCGCGCGACCACGATCTGTCGCTCCGCGTCGGCGTCCACGTCGGCGAGGTCGAGATCGTCGGCAGCGACGTTCGCGGCGTGGCCGTTCACGAAGCGGCGCGCGTCATGGCGGCCGCCGGCCCGGACGAGATCCTCGTTTCCGAGCTGACCCGAGCCCTCGCAGGCGCCGCCGGACTCGCGTTCGAGGACCGCGGCACGCACGTGCTCAAGGGGCTCGACGGCGAATGGCGTCTCGCCGCCTTCGCCGAGACCGCGCGCTCGCCTGTCTAGCCTCGGGCAAATCGACAACGTCTCGAGTACACGCGGAGGGCGACATGGAGCTTCGGGATCAGGTCGCGATCGTCACAGGTGCGGGTAGGGGTATCGGCAAGGCGATCGCGTTGCGCTTTGCACGAGAGGGAGCCGATATCGCAGTCGTCGACGTCGACGCGAGTACGGCGACGGCAACCGCCGAGGCGATTCGAGAGCTCGGCCGCCGAGCGCTCGTCCGGACCGCTGACGTGAGCGACCCCCTGGTCCGCCGAGGCGCTCCGCGAGCGTCCCCAGCACGGTGCAATCGCCCGCTTCGGCACCGTCGAGGAGATCGCGCACACTGCGCTCTTCCTCGCATCCCCGCAATCCGGCTTCATCACGGGCGTCGCGGTCTCTGTGGACGGAGGCGCGGTCGCCGCAGGCGCGTACATGGTCGAGAAGTACCGTCGCCGCAAGGCGGAGGCCGCTGCAGAGACCTGAGGCCAAACCACCGTCATCGCAGCCGGCCCCGCTCGGCGTCGCGTGACCCGGATTGGCGCCTTGCCGGCTCGGTCACCTAGGTCGCGAGCCGCGCGCTGATCCAGTCGAACTCGAACTGGTCGTCCGGGTCCAGTGCAGCGCTTAGCTCGTCGAGCCTGCGCTTGCCGGCCTCGAACAACCGCGCCGCCTCCTCATGTTCCCCCCGCGCGAGTGCCACCCCCGCTCGGTTGAGCTCGGTCCAAGCGTCGCCCATGGCGTCGAGACCCGAACGGGCATCGCGCTCGGCGAACATCCGCTCGGCAGCGCCGACGTCACCGCGGTGCAGCTCCACCCAACCGAGGTTGTGGAACTCCTGCTGCTTGCGGCGCTCGTCTCCGAGCTCGTCGCCGAGGGCGACGCTCTCGAGGTAGAGCTCGCGCGCGCGGTCGTAGTCGCCGCTCAGTCGCGTGCCTGCAGCGTAGAGGTGGAGAGGCGAGCCCTCAGCTGCTCGGTCTCCGCCCGCCCGCGCCTTGCGCAGCCCTTCGGCCGCGTACTCGGCGACCCTCGGGTAATCGCCTGCGCGCAGTGCCTCGCGGGCGAGACCTGTAAGGGCGTCGCATTCGCCACGGACATCGCCGAGTACGCGGGCGAGGTCGAGACACTCCTGCGCGTACGCGCCGGACGGCTCTCCACGACGAAACGCGAGGAGGTGTGCTCCATAGAGAACGCGCACACGGTCGACCGAAGGCGCGTCCGCCCCGGGCGCGTTCAACGCCTCGTCGACGCGTGCAGCCCCTTCGTCGAACTCGCCCCGATCGAACCACTCGCGCCAGTGCGCCGCTGCCTCCCGGAGCGTCGTCACCGAGCGATCCTACGACCGCGCGAAGCTTGCCCGCAAGGTCGAAAAGGTGGAGGCGGCGGGAATCGAACCCGCGCAACGTTCCCGCCGCCTTTCGGTGCTTAAGGCTTCATAGCGGCCCCGGGACCGCCTTACGAGACGATCTGGACAGAATCACTGCCTGCGATGTCTGTCCCGCCATGGCTTGCGTCGAGGTTTGCGGTGAGCATTAGCTGGGTCGTGTTTGCGTTCAAGGCGCTGGCCGCGACGAGATTCGGGATGCTAAAGAACGCAACCAGGTCGGTGCGGCTTGAGCTTGGCGCTGGACTGTTCGGCTACCGCCGCGATGACGGGTTGTTCGTGATCGAGTCGATCGTCCCCAACCGGGAGGCGCCACGATCGCGTTACGCGGTCCAGCTTGATGGTGAACTGTTCGCCGAGCTGGACGCGCCGGGGAGACGGCTGGTCGGTGATGCGCACTCACATCCAGGGGCGTACGAACTCGCGGACGAGGAAGTGCGACCCTCGGAGCAGGACATCCTGGCGTGGCGCAGATCGCAGGAAGCACTGGAGACGGCCTATGTCGGAATGATCGTCGCTCCGACCGAGCGCTGGAGCGGCGGCT
>Ga0187825_10000249_pt1 | contig 11936 bp, 14 predicted proteins | sample NC_wetland_sal_i_11_FD_132421 | JGI IMG/M metagenome (GOLD analysis project Ga0187825, IMG submission 132421) | Wetland sediment microbial communities from Neuse River Estuary, North Carolina, USA - SourceSoil_5 | ecosystem: Environmental > Aquatic > Freshwater > Wetlands > Sediment | place... | reverse complement strand
ATCACGTCCCAGTGTTTCTGCATGAAGAGCACGTCGGGGCGCGATTTGTGCATGGCGACATGGTGCACGCAGTGTCCGACTTCGGCGTTCGGGTCGGGAATGTACTGGGAGCGCAGGCCGCGGTTGATGGGCTTCCAGGTATTGCCTCCGTCGTCGGTGCGAAACGCGCCGGCCGCCGAGATCGCGATGTACATGCGCTTGGGGTTTTTAGGATCGAGGATGATGGTGTGCAGGCACATACCGCCGGCGCCCGGTTGCCACTTCGGTCCCGTGCCATGCCCGCGCAGGCCGGGCATTTCTTTCCAGTTCTTCCCGCCATCGGTGGTGCGGAAAATGGCCGCGTCTTCGATGCCTGCGTAAACCGTATCAGGATCGTTGAGGGACGGTTCGAGATGCCAGACGCGCTTGAACTCCCAGGGCTTTTGCGTGCCGTCGTACCACTGATGCGTGGTGAGAGGCGCAGCCGCGGCGTCGTAAACGAACTTGTTGCTTTCCCCCTTGGGTTGGCCACTCGGGTCTTTTTCCTGGCCGGCGGGCGTTCCTGGCTGATGCCAGGTCTTGCCTCCGTCGTCAGAACGCTGAATGACCTGGCCAAACCACCCGCTGGTTTGCGAGACGTAGATGCGGTTGGGATCGACCGGCGATCCCTTCACGTGATAGATCTCCCAGCCCGCGAAGTGCGGCCCGCTGACTTCCCAGTTCTGGCGCTTGCCGTCGGAGGTAAGGATGAATGCGCCCTTGCGGGTTCCTGCGAGGACTCGAACCTGGCTCATGAATGCTCCCTTTCTAAGAAAGTGTGATGGAGATTTCCAGCGCGCCTACGGGACACAACTTGGCTCCTCAGTTTTCCCGGTGCTGAACGCGCCGGGCTATTTTCAGCTGCCCCTCCTGGCCGACTTTGTGTCCTGCCGACGCTACATCTTTGCGTTTTGCCACAGGCCCATCATTCTGCCTTCGGGGTCGGTAAAAAGGGAGAAGGCGCCCATGCCTGGGACCTGCTGTTCTTCGATGCAGATTTTTCCGCCGGCCTCGACGACGCGCTTGCGATAGGTGGCGAGATCGTCGACGGCAATATACATCGTCATGTTGCCGGGCCAGGGGTCGGGCTTTACGATTCCCCCGTTGATCCCGTCTTTACTCTGTGTCTGGACGATACGGTAGTTCAATTCGAGGTTGTGTTCGACTTTCCAGTTGAATATTTTCTGATAAAAGTCGGCGACCTTCTCGGGGTTCTTGGACATGAGTTCAAAGTGGACCACAGCGTTTCCCATGATGGCTTCCTCACTTTCTATATTTTTATTGCTTGTTATCCTGATTCACGAATTTTGGGTTCTTCCAAGCTTTCCAGCGGTAGCAGCGTCGAACTGCGGGATGAGGGGTGTGGAATCGCGCTCGCGCCAGCGGCGGACGGCCTCGGCCAGAATTTCTTCGCGATTCTTTGCCATTTTCAGGATCAGCGAGCAGGATGCTCCGGTTTGCTCATGGCGAGCGCCCCAGATGAGCAGGTCCAGCAGCACGGGAGCGAGATCGATGCCTTTTTGCGTAAGCCGGTAATTCACCTTGCGGCCGTCGTCGGGCTCGATCTCGCGTTCGATGATGCCGCTGGCTTCGAGTTTTTTGAGCCGATCTGCCAGCATATTGGTGGCGATGCCTTCCCCAGATTCCTGGAATTCCTTGAAGGTTTTGTATCCGCGCACCATGAGGTCGCGCACGATCAGCAGAGACCAGCGGTCGCCAAAAACTTCCAGGCAGACATTGACCGGGCATCCGGAACGATGTTTGACGCTGGATTTGCCGCCCATACGCATACGTTAGCAGAGATTACTTGCAAATTGCAAGTTAATTTCGGAATCGATCTTGCACGCTTGATGGCGCAAGACTGTTTCCCTCCGCTCGCTCATCGGAATTACACGGAATTAGGAGATGCAGGACACCTCAGCGAGGCAGCATGTACGGAATCTTATGTTTGGGAGGGGTAACCTCCTGGGTTGGGATTTCACGTACAACCTTTGTAACGCCCTGATTCCTCCAAGAGCGGGTATATTTCTTAAAGAGATCCCAGGCCGAAACCTTAAAGACCAAGGAGAACTTTTGAACATGCATCGCTTGCTTCAGCAGTCTGTCCGTGCAGTAGCGGCTGGCGCGCTGGCCGTCGTATTCCTGATCCCGCAGAATCTGCTGGCGCAAAACCACGTGGTGAGCCCTTCAGATTTACAGAAGGCTGCGGTCGCTTCCACGCAAGCTCGCGAGCGGAATATCGAAACGCTGAAGCAGTTTGTGTCAACACCCACGGCCGAGAAGGCGCTGAAGGCCGCCCACATGGATGGTCAGCAGGTGCAGAAGGCCGTGTCGCGTTTGAGCGATGACGAACTGTCGCAGCTTTCCGCGCGGGCCAGCAAGGCACAGGCTGATTTCGCAGCCGGAACTCTGAGCGATCGCGATCTGATCATTATCCTTGTGGCGGTCGCGGCGCTGATCCTGATCATCGTGGCTGTGCGGTAACGCGCGTAATTCCGTGCGCAACCGAATCCGTGACATCCTGCTGGTCGTGCTGGGGTCTTGTGCGCTGGTGTGCGCCGGCGAGCAGACGGCGGTCTGGCTGGATGTTCCTTTCGTAAAACAAGAGAAGAATGGCTGCGGCGCGGCCAGCATTGCGATGGTGATGCAGTACTGGCAGCGCCAGCAGGGCGCGGCAGGCGCGGACGCAGCGGAGATCCAAAAGACGCTGTACTCGGATCGGGCGCATGGGATTTACGCGTCAGACATGGAAAACTTTCTTCGGCAACACGGATACCGGACCTTCGCTTTCGCGGGAACCATGCGCGATCTGACGGAGCACCTTGCCAAAGGGCGCCCTCTGATCGCCGGACTTCAACCTTCCAAAGGCGCCGCGCTTCACTATGTGGTGATTGCTGGAGTCGACCCGGAGAAGCGCGAGGTATTGATGAATGATCCGGCTGAGCGCAAGCTATTGAAACGCGATTTCGACACTTTCGAAAAAGAATGGAGGGGCACGAGTCATTGGACACTGCTGGCAGTGCCTTCCTCCGGTTCTGGCCTGTAGCCTTTTCATCGCACCACAGATCCACTCCCCCTTTCACACTCTGTCTCTCCTTCCACGAGCGCACCCCAACACGGTCAAAATTGCGGACTAGCAGGTGCGGAATTCTCGGCTTGCTTTCCGTGATGTGTGTTTTGATTTCCGTGCTTCGGGCGCAATCGTCGCCTGACCCGCGAAATCTCTCTGCCCGCGTACACCAGCTTGTGCAGCAGGAACGCTGGGGCGAGGTGGTGCAAGCGCTGGATGGAGTGCCCGGCAAGGATGCCGACCTTGAGTTTGCGTACGGAACCGCTCTGGCACAGCTCGGGCGCTATGGCGAGGCGCGAGCGGCGTTTCTGGCCGGGCACGCCTTGGCCCCTCGCGACAAGCGGTTCCCGATCGAGCTGGCGGGAGTCGACTTCAAGGAGAAGAAGCCCGCGAGTGCTCGCCGCTGGCTGCGAACCGCGCTCGACATTGATCCGGAGGATTCCTACGCCAACGATTTTCTGGGAACGCTCTACTTCCTCGACGGCAATCTGGATGCTGCAGTCAAGTATTGGAACCATTCGGGCAAGCCCTATATTTCCGCGATTCAGCATGAGGAGTCATTGCAAATTCATTCTGTACTGCTGGACCGAGCTCTGGCTTTTTCGCCTGCCAACGAGATGCGGTTGGCCGAACTGGAAACCACGCGCGTGCGGTTGGTGGGACTGGGTGTTTTCAATGGGCCAGAGGTTCGGCTGGCGGCGCGACCGGATGGGAAATTCGACGCGGTGCTCAGCCTCGGCGAGCGCAACAGCTGGGGCAGCAATGTGTGGGAGGGATTGCTCTCGACATTCAGCGGCGTGGCCTATCAGACGATTTATCCCGAGTATGACAACATTGGCGGGTCGGCGACGAGTGTGCGCTCACTGGTGCGCTGGGATGCCCAGAAACGACGGCTAGCGGCGGCGCTCGACGGGCCGTTGCACCAGAATCCGAAGTGGCATTACCAGCTCGGTGTGGATCTCCGAAATGAGAACTGGGATATTCGAGAGTCCTTTACCGGATCGTCGCCGTCGCTGGGCGCGTTGAATTTGCGGCGGGAGGCCGGGACCCTGAGCGTCGCTTCTTTGAATAACGGCCGTTGGGGATGGCATGCAGGCGTGGAGTTTTCGCACCGCGACTATCGCAGCGTGCTGACGGGAACCGGGGTTGTGAGTTCGTTGCTGCTCTCGGGATCGCAACTGAAGCAGTTCGGGGATGCGTGGCGAGTTCTCTGGCGCGTGCCGGAGTCGCGCTTCACGTTGACGACGCAGGCGTCGTATCAGGTGGGGCGGCTCTGGTCCTCTCCAGCGCACACCTTTGGTAAAGCGCAGGGGGCGGCGCGGGCGCAGTGGTTCCCGCAAGCGCGTGGGGACGATTACGCCATGTTGTCGGAGGTGCGGGCGGGCGGGATCGCGGGGCGGTTGCCGTTTGACGAACTTTTTCAGTTAGGCATGGAGCGCGATAACGATCTATGGATGCGCGCGCATGTGGGTACGCGCGACGGACGCAAGGGGAGTGCGCCGCTAGGCTCGGAGTTTTTCCTGTCCAATCAGGAAATCGACAAAAACGTGTGGAGCAATGGCCTGGTCGCGGTAAAGCTGAGCCCTTTCTTGGATACGGGAAAGATCACGGGTGCAGCGTTGAGCAATGGACGCTGGCTGTGGGATACGGGAGTGCAAGCGAAATTGCGCGTGCTGGGAGTGGGCCTGACGTTTGTTTATGGAAAAGATCTGCGGACCGGGAACAACGCGTATTACTTCACGGCGGGAAGGACAGCGAACAGTGCCAGCCGATAACATCGGGGACTAACTTCGCTTGGAATGACAATCAACATAAAAGGCGGACAAGAGTGTCCGCCTTGTCGGACAGGAGTGTCCGGCCCACCTACTTTCCGTCGAACGGGGTGTACACCAATCTGCCGCTACTGCGCACGTGAGACTTCGACGTAATCGCGTCCCTTGTAGAGACGATATTTGCCGCCTGAGCCCGTAACCTGCAAGGGCACGGGGCGTTTCATCTCGGCGTCGCGCGCGGAGGAGATCTGTAACAGGTCGTGGGCGCCCAGGTCCATGACGATGAATTTATTGTCAGCAATGAATCCCATTCCATAGGCCCCGGGTTGCACCTTCTGTCCTCCGATTTCGAGTGCGACTTCGGTGATGAGATAGGCCTGATATTTCTGGCGAATGTCGGAGGAGTAGCCGGAGTTGTCGACCAGGCCAGCCAGGGCGTAGAAATCGTCCGAGAAATGAACGCCGCCGGTGTTGCGCATTTGGACGGGGGCCACCTGTCCGCGGAAGAAAACGTGTTCGGGAAAGAGCTTGCTGGAGATATCGGCAGCTTTGAGCGCGGCTTCAGGGCCGGCGGGCGGAGCGGCTTGCAGCGGCATTTGCACAACGATAAGCACGGCGAGAAGTGCAAGGGCGAATGATTTCGTCCAAGTCATGGTGAGTCCCTTTCGTAGATGATGGATCGCTGGCGGACATTGTAGCGTGCGTAAGTGAGGGCAGTAGGAATTTTTGGTTCCGGTTCAGAGTGGAAGACTGCGGGCTCTCGCCGCCGGGCAGCCGAGGGCGGCTGTCCCTACCTGAGCTTTGCTAAGACCTGTGACCTGTATCCCTGAGCCTTGCTTACTCGAACTGCTTGCGGAAGCCGGCGAATTCCTGCTTGAGGTCGGCGATTTCGCGGCGCAGGTCGGCGACTTCGGACTCGAGGCGCTCAATGCGTTCACCGTCCTCGGAGCTTTCCCCGCGGGCCTCGACGATCGGGGTCGGCGTGTCCCATTCGGACTTTTCTCCGCAGAGCAGGTGGGCGTAGCGGGACTCCTTGGTTCCCGGTTGGCGCGGGAGGATCTTGACCAGCGGCTCTTCGCGGGTCATCAACTTCTGCAGAGTGGACTGCACATCAGTCAGGTCTTCGAACCGGTGCATGCGCTCGGAGCGCCCGCGAAGTTCTCCGGGCGTCTGCGGGCCGCGCAGCATGAGCACGCACATGATGGCGGTCTCGCGACGGGTAAAGTTGAACCCTTCCTGCATGCGGTGCTCATACTTGGGAACGCGGCTGTCGCCGGCGGAACTGGCATTCCCAGCCAGGCCTTTTTCATTCAGAGAATGCACCGCTTGCCGAACCGCGTCTTCGTTGAGGTTCATCACCGGGTCGCGGTTCGACTTCTGGTTGCAGGCGTTGACCAGCGCGTTCAGCGAGAGAGGATAGTAGTCGGGCGTGGTGATTTCTTTTTCCACCAGCGAGCCGAGCACGCGAGCTTCGTTGTCAGTGAGGCGGACGTTTGTGGCGCGAAAGGGCGACATAGGAATTTGGTAATTGAGTGATTTTGTAATTGGGGTAATAGGTACAGCGCCGGGGATCCGTGCTGCCGTGGTCCTCTTTTACCAGTACAAAATCGCTGGGCTTCGGCGGGAATTTCTCGGCCAGAGCTCCTCCGAAGCGCGTGGTTATAGTAGCGGCGTTCGGGCTGGAGTGCAAAGCCGGATAGTAATCGGACGGTGGGGTATGGGGTGGAGTGCCCGAAGTGCCATGGCTGCTCGTTTCAGCAACTCCAAAGTTACAACCGCGCCTTCGGCTTCGCTCAGGATAGGCTCTCGACTTTGCTCGGGATGACACGGCTCATAGAGACTTGTCTCGTGAGGGATTCGCGGTCGGACGCGCGCCTACCGCTCCCGGCTGTAGGTGCGCAGGGTGGCGATTTCGCGGCGGAGTCGCTCCATTTCCTGCTCTTTGCTGCGCAGAATGCTGCGGACATCGGTAGCCGCACCCGCCGGTTTGGGAGTGACCGAGGTCCGTATGGAGCCACTAGTGGGTTTCGGGTCGACGCTGAGTGGGGTTAGGAATTCCAGGCCGAAGCAGAAGCCGGTGCGGTTGCGGACCACGGCGGCAATCCGGGCTCCGCCGGCCGTCTGAAATTCGATATCCATGTAGTCGCCGGGCTGCAGGGGCAAGCCAGCGTAGAGGGCCATTCCGCCTTCGCTGATTTCAATACCTCGGCCCGGAATCGCGAACCGAGGGTCTCCGCCGCGGGGCGAAATACGCACGGGCAGCTCGACTGGATGGCGCATCCAGCGGCGGGTGTTGACGGGGGAGGGCATTTTTGTTTGCTCCGCCTAAATTGAGGTGATTGATAGTAGGAGGGGTCACAGAGGCGCTGCAAGGTTACGAAGGTTTCGTAGACCTTATTACGAGGCGGTGATCATTACGGGGCGCTGGTCCTGCGTGGAAGTGTTTGAAAGTGTTTGGGTTCTCGAGGGGCTGCCGGGACCGGAACCCGGGGAAGCGTCAGAGCAAAGGTTACGGATCCCACACGGCGCTTCCATATCCCGCCTTGCGCGCCTTTTCCTGCATCTGTTCCAAGTCGCGTTGCAACTCGCTAAGCTGACCTCGCATGCGATCGACTTCCTGCTGTTTTCGTGCCTGGACCTTGTTGTATTGCACGCCGTTGGTGTAGGCGTTGGCCTCCACAAACTGGATCGAATCGCTGAGCTTGTCGATCCGGCTCTTCAACTCGTCGATCAAGGCTTTCTGCCGGGCGATGGCTGTTTTCATCTGATCGCCATTCTGCAGCACATCGCTCGCCGAGCGCTGGATCGAGACTTCATCGTGCGGCCCGTCTGCGGGGGGAGCGTCCTCTTTTGCCTCTGCAGGGATATCTTCGTCCGTGACAACCTTTTTGGGCTTTGCTGGATCGTCTTTGTCTTTCTTCTGTTTCTGGCGTTCTTTCCGGGCCAGGTCGCCCAGAGACGGCGTGTCAGATGACTGCCCAAGGCTGTCGGGGCATAGCACCAGCGCGGCGATCAGCACCAAAAACAAACCCAGGCACCGGACGGCTCGGTGCGCAAAGATGCAGGAAGGACGCATACTGCCTCGCATCAACAGCGTTTCAGGAACTTACTGGCTCGATGGTAGGTCGAAATGTCGGCGTGGCGAAGTTACGTTGGTGCTGTCACTCGGACAGTCCCCACGTGATCCGCAGAGGATTGGCCCCCGGGGCGCAGTGATTCGTGTCCGTCTGCCCGGCGTTGAAGCGCCGGCGGCCCCAGGACTCGGATGCGGGTCTAGATGTGGATTCAGCGAATCTTGGCGGGGGAGGCCAGCTGCATCGGGAGTAGATAGCAACATATCCCGGCGAAATCCGACAACTATTACGAGACAAGTTGGAAGGTACGGGGAAAACGACATGACCAGCAATGATTGCAGCGCAATAATCGAGTGTTTCGAAGAGTTCCAGGAGGCTCAATTCGATGCGGGTTGGTGCGAGGCCATGGGCATAGTCGGCGGGCTCGAAATCAGCGAGACCCCGAGCATCGAAGAGTGCGAACGGATTTACCGCTTGGCGGGGGAACCCTCCCTGCTTGAGGCTGTGGGATCTGCCCACTAGAGAGAAGCGTTTTTCCCCGCACCCATAGACAACCTGCGGCCCATTGCGGCGATAACTTGGTTGAACGGTTCAGGCCGTTTGTCGGTCCCGAACTCAAGAGGAAGCCATGGATGCAATCGACAATAGAACCGGCTCAGGCTTGACAGCGGAAGCCGCGAACACGCAGGAAGAACAGAGCAATTCACCGCTGCAGAAACCAGCCCCCGACCAGCAGATCGCAAAGACGGATACCAATACAGTGCTCGAAAGCTTCCAGCAGGAGCAGCAGCAAGGCGTGCAGGTTGCCCGTCCCACATTGAATCCTGGAACGCCCACTGGCCCGGGAGGCGAGTGGGATCCATGGAAGATCATGATCATCAGGAAGCCCTGAACGGGCTTCGAATACAATCGCCTTCCTAAATCCCCATTTTTCCGCTCGCTGCTACAATTCGCCTCTCGAATGCTGTGCCCGTTCTCCTTGCAAGGAGGTCCGTCCATGCACCGTGTCCTGTTCCTGATTGTCTCCTTCTCCTGCATTCTTTTGGCGCAACAAGCCTCTTCGCAAGGCGATGAGTCACGAATTATCGGACTGGAAAACCTCTGGAACCAGGCACAAATCAACCACGATGCCACTGCCATGGGCAGCATGCTGCATCCGGATTTCGTGTTCACCGACTACGACGGTACCGTCATGACCAAGCCCCAGTTCCTTGCTTCCATCCGCGACACCTCCAATACGCTGTCTCTCGAGGTTTCTGACGACATGAAGCTGCATCGCTTCGGCGATACGGTGGTCGTAACCGGCGCTACCCACGAAAAAGGGAAGCTCAAAGGAAAGTCCTACGAACACTACGGCCGCTTCACCGACACCTGGATAAGACATAACAGCGAATGGATCTGTGTCGCCAGCCAGCTGGGATTGCTACAGAAATGACCATCTTGTGCTTTGTGTAGGCTCGCGCTCGCTACCCGTTCGATTTGCTATCGCTCTGCTTTGCTGCGATACACATCCGTACTCAGGTACTTCAGGCCCGAATCAATCATCGGGGTCGCAATCCTGGCCTTCGGCCCGAGTTGCTGGGCGACGCGTAGGGCGGCGTGGACATTTCCTCCCGAGGAGGTGCCGGTGAAGATGGCTTCTTTACGGGCGAGCTCGCGCGCCATCTCTTTCGCAGCTTCTGTCTTCACGGACAGGACTTCGTCGACGAGGTCCGGTTTCCAGAGCGGCGGCATGAAGCCGACTCCGATGCCTTCGATGTCATGAGCTCCGGGCGGGCCTCCGCCGAGCACGCTGGATTCCTCGGGCTCGACCGCGATGATCCTGATGCGCGGGTTGTGGCGCTTGAGCACGGTCGCGACCGCGCGCAGCGAAGCGAACGTCCCCACAGAGTGGACGAAGGCGTCAATCTCTCCGCCCATCTGCTCCCAGATTTCTTCCCCCATCGGGTAGTAGCCGGGGATCGTGTCGGGATTGTTGAGCTGGTTGACCCAGTACGTGTTGGGCTGGGTGCTGAGCTGGCGGGCGCGCTCGATCATGTCGAGAAACATCTGCTTCGTCGCGCCCCCGCCCGCGTAGGGAATGAGCGTGAGTTTCGCCCCGTAGGCGACCATGTGATCGAGCTTTTCCTGGCTGAAGGCATGGGAGCTGACGACATGAATGTTATAACCCTTGGCCGCACAGACCAGGGCGAGTGAGGCGCCGGTGCTGCCTCCCGTGTATTCGATGACCGTGCCGCCGGGGCGCAGGCGTCCATCCTGCTCGGCTTTGGTGATGACGCCGAGCGCCATTCGGTCTTTCATGCTGCCAGTGGGGTTTTGCCATTCGAGCTTGGCGAAAATTTGGGCCGAGCCGGCAGGAACGATGCGTCGCAACTGGATCAGTGAGGTGTTGCCGATGGATTGCAGGATGTGAGTGGTGGCGGCGGTCATTGGAATCGTTCCTCTTCGTCTTCAGTCGCTAGTCTTCAGCGAAGCCCATCTTTGTGCTTCTGATTCACGTCGATTTCACCACGGAGACACGGAGGCACGGAGAACTCCGTCCTTATGTTTTTCTCCGTGTCTCTGTGACTCCGTGGTGAATGGCTGTTTCAATCGATTCGGGCAATGCCTAAACTCCAAACCTCTGGCGGTACGCGCTGGGTGAGACGCCGGTGTGGCGCTCGAAGAGTTGGCGGAAAAAGGCAGCGTCGTGGTAGCCGACCGCATCACCGATTTCCTGCATGGTGCGGTGGTCGCCTTCGAGCAGGCGCTTGGCCGCCGCGATGCGCAGCTTCTGCAGGTAACTCAGGGGGCTGTCCCCGGTAGCCTGCTTGAAGCGGCGGACGAAGTTGCGCACGCTCATGCCGACGCGACGCGCAGGAATTTCCAGCGAGAAACTTTTGTGGAAGTTCTCGTGTAGCCATTCCTGCGCGCTGGAAATGTTCGCGTCACTGTGTTCGGTCTTCAACGGGACGATGGCAAAGCCGGCCTGCCAGGCACGCGGGGTTTCGATGAGCAAGGCTTTGGCAGTTTGTACCGCAACATCGTGTCCGCAGAAGCGTTCGACCAAATAGAGGCTGAGATCGAGCGCGGCGTGCACGCCGCCTCCACAATAGAAGCCGCGGTCTTCGGTGACCATCAATTCCGGCTTCCAGTTCACCTTCGGATATTTCTGGCGAAAGCGCTCGGCGAGTCCCCAGTGGGTGGTAGCGCGCTTGCCATCGAGCATGCCGGTAGCGGCGACCAGTCCCACCCCCGAGCAAACGCTGGCGATGGCGGCGCCCCGCTTGTGCCACCTGTGAAGCCAGGGGACAACGGGGGCGTTGCGTTCGACGACATCATCGATGCTTAGGCCGGTAGTCGGGATGAAGATGAGATCGGTCTTGCGAATCTCGGAAATTGCCTTATCGGGTTGAATACGGATCCGCCCGTCGCAGCGAACGGCGCGCCCATCCGGCGAGGCGGTGGTGACGCGAAAACGCGGCGAGGGACGGGTCCCAGTGAGGTAATTCCATAACGCCCCGGCATGCCGGAAGACCTCCATGGGGCCGATGGCGGTGGAGGAGAAAGTCTCATCGAGAAAGACAACCGTGACGTCTCGCATGGGTACCTCGGTAAATATCGCTCTTTGCACTTTTTGGGTAAAGCTCTTAACCGCAAAGATCGCAAAGGAAACGCAAAGTTCGCAAAGCGAACCTCCTTCTTGCAATGAGAAAATGGCCCGATGGCCGATTCACCTAGCTACATTGGCATATCTGCCACCTTGTTCCCAGCCTTAGATGCGTCTACTCTTAAAAAGTCATCAGGATAAGGGGAAGTAGACGCCTCGCTCGTCCTCGCCTTGGGCTGCGGACGGTTCGGAATGACAATTCAAAGAAGCGACACAGGAGGATGGACATGGCTGATCACTATCATGATCCGGCGGATCTGCGGCTTTTGAAGGAAATGAGCAAACTGGCTCCGGCCGAGTTCAACGCATGGCTCAATCTGGACAAGATTGTCGCGCGCGCGGACGGCAAGATT
>Ga0187825_10000248_pt1 | contig 11941 bp, 9 predicted proteins | sample NC_wetland_sal_i_11_FD_132421 | JGI IMG/M metagenome (GOLD analysis project Ga0187825, IMG submission 132421) | Wetland sediment microbial communities from Neuse River Estuary, North Carolina, USA - SourceSoil_5 | ecosystem: Environmental > Aquatic > Freshwater > Wetlands > Sediment | place... | reverse complement strand
TTCCGCTTCCGCAATGGTGGCCAGCTGCATCTCACTTCCTCATGGCACGCAGCATGTCGCTGCTGGAATGGTCTTTGGGATCGCCGACTATTTCCACTCGTCCCCCGCACTCCACCACTACGTCGCGCTCGGGCACGCTCTCGGCGGTGTAATCGGTGCCCTTGGCCTGGATCTCAGGGCGGATTTCGCGCACCAGAGCCCGCACGTCGGGCTCGGAAAAGATCACCACCGCATCCACATCCTGCAGGGCGGCGATGATTTCGGCGCGCTCCTGTTCCGGCATGAGGGGGCGGCCCTGGCCCTTCAGGCGGCGGGCGCTGGCATCGGAATTCAGAGCCACTACCAGGCGGCCACCCAGCGCTTTGGCCGCCCTCAAATAGCGGATGTGGCCCACGTGCAACAGGTCAAAGCAGCCATTGGCGAGGACGACGGTCTCGCCCCGTCTCCGCCACTGCGCCACCCGACGCCGCAGCGCCTCCCGGTCCAAAATCTTGTTGGAGAGCACGTTCAATGTTATCGGAAACTCACGCTCAATGTTGCCGGATAGCGGGCGGAACGTGCTGCAGTGCGTCCAGCAATTCCTGGCGCGTCACCGTGGCCGTGCCCCGCTTCATGACCACGATGCCGCCGGCGTAGTTGGCCAGTTGCGCCGCCGCCTGGGGGTCAGCGCCTGCGGCCAGCGCCGCGGTGTAGGTGGCAATGACGGTATCGCCCGCTCCGGTCACATCGGTCACCTGGTCGCTGCCGTAAATGGGGATATCCACCGGCTTCTGCTTGCGCTCAAATGCCACCATACCGTCGCGGCCGCGGGTGATGACCAGCGACTGCAGCTTCATCTTCTTCATGATCTGCTCGCCGGCAGAGAGCAGCTTGGCCCAGTTATTGCCAATCTGCAGCCGCAGCAATTCCTCCACTTCCGGTTCGTTGGGCGTGGCCGCGCTCACCCCCGCGTAGTCGAACATGCGGTAGCGGGAGTCCAGGGTGATGGGAATACCGTTCCAGCCGCCGGAGCGGATGGAATCGAGAATCTCCGGGGTAGCCGCGCCATAGCCGTAGTCGGAAACCAGCAGCGCGTCGGAGGCGTGGGCGTACTGCTTCCCTGCCAGGATGAGTTCGCGCACCACGTGCTGGCTGGGCTCGCTCTCCGGCTCGCGGTCCACGCGCACCACCTGCTGCCGCGCGGAGTGCGTCATGCCCGCCAGAATGCGGGTTTTGGTGACCGTGGTGAAGCCCTTCTCCCGGATCAGCGCGCTGGTGGGAATGTGCTTCTGGCGAAAGCGCTTGAGCAGCAGCTTGCCGGTCTCATCTTCGCCCACCACACCCACGGGAAGCACATTTACCCCCAGGTCGGCCAGGTTGTAAACCGCGTTGGCGCCGCCGCCCGGCACCACCTCGCGCTCGCGATGTTTGAGGATGAGAACCGGCGCCTCGCGCGAAACCCGGGAAATCTCGCCATACACAAACTCGTCGGCCACCATATCGCCCAGCACGGTCACCGTGGCCTGAGGAAAGGCTTCCACGATTTTGCGCAGCCGGTCGGTCTCGCTAAGTTGCTTGCTCATGACCTGAAAGGGGATTTTCTCATACCAGGGGCAGCACACCGCAGTGATGTCCGTGAGGCGGCCGGCCTCGCTGTGTCCCCCGCGGCCTCTGCGTTGAAGGTTTTGGGGTTGCTGAGGTTAGAATGGCAGGTCATGAAGATTGCCTTGGGCGCCGACCACGCCGGCTTCGAACTGAAGGAGAGCGTCAAGCGCCTGCTCACGGCCAAGAGCATCCAGGTGGACGACCGGGGCACGCATTCGGCCGAATCAGTGGACTATCCTGACTTCGCCCGCGCCGTAGCCGAGGAAGTAGCCCGGCGCCAGGCTGACTTCGGTATTCTGGTGTGCGGTACCGGCATTGGCATGTCCATGAGCGCCAACAAGGTAGCGGGCATCCGCGCCGCCAAAGCGGATACGGAATTCGAAGTCGAGATGGCCCGCGCCCACAACGACGCCAACGTGCTCTGCATGGGCGCCCGGGTTATCGATGCGGCCACCGCCGAAAAGCTGGTGCGCAAGTTCCTGGAAACGCGCTTCGAAGGCGGCCGCCACCAGCGCCGGGTGGATAAGATCATGGCCATTGAGTAATTGCCGATTGCGAGAATTGATTGGATTGACGAATGAAGATTGAAGAATGACGATTGACGTTTGAGAGCTGGCTGTTAACTTCAGGAACAAAGGGCCAAGAGCTAACAGCCAAGAACCACAAGCTAGAAGCTCGTATCTAGAAGCTTTACGCCGAGAGCCCATCATGACCAACTCCATGACCCGCCCCCTCTACGAAGTTGACCCGGAAGTAGCCGCCGCCATTGACAACGAGGTTCGCCGCCAGCACGAAGGCCTGGAACTGATCGCCTCGGAAAACTTCGTCAGCGAAGCCGTGCTTGAAGCCATGGGCTCGGTGTTCACCAACAAGTACGCCGAAGGCTATCCCGGCAAGCGCTATTACGGCGGCTGCGAGTTTGTGGACGTGGTGGAGAACCTGGCCCGCGAGCGCGCCAAGCAGCTTTTTGGCGCTGAGCACGCCAACGTGCAGCCGCACTCCGGTTCCTCCGCCAACATGGAAGCTTATAGCGCGGTGCTGCAGCCCGGCGACACCATCCTGGGCCTGAACCTGGCCCACGGCGGGCACCTCACCCACGGCCATCATCTGAATTTTTCCGGCAAGACCTACAAGATCGTTCCCTATGGCGTGACCCGCGAAACGGAGACTATTGACTACGACGAACTGGAAAGACTGGCGGAGCGCGAGCGTCCCAAGCTGATCATCGGCGGCGGCAGCGCTTACCCTCGCATCATTGATTTTGCCCGCATGCGGCGGATCGCCGATAAGGTGGGCGCTCTCTACCTGGTGGACATGGCGCACTTTGCTGGCCTGGTCGCCGGCGGCGTGCATCCTTCGCCGGTGCCCCATGCCCAGATCGTCACCACCACGACGCACAAAACTTTACGCGGTCCCCGAGCCGGCATGATCCTGTGCCGGCAGGAATATGCCGCCGCCATTGATAAGACCGTCTTCCCCGGCGACCAGGGCGGGCCGCTGGTGCACATTGTGGCCGCCAAGGCCGTCTGCTTCCGCGAAGCCTTGCAGGCCGACTTCAAGGACTACGCCCGTCAGATTGTAGCCAACGCCAAGACCCTGGCCGAGGCGCTGCGCAACGAGGGCTTCCGCCTGATCTCCGGCGGCACCGATACCCACCTCATGCTGGTGGACGTGTTCGCCAAGGGCATGCTGGGTAGCGAGGCGGAAAAAGCGCTGGGCGAGGCCGGCATCACCGTGAACAAGAACGCCATTCCTTTCGACACCAATCCGCCGCTCAAACCCAGCGGGGTTCGCATCGGCACTCCGGCCCTGACCACCCGCGGCATGAAGGAGAAGGAAATGCGCCAGGTGGGGCGCTGGATCGCGGAGGCGCTCTACCACCGCAACGAGCAGGAGGTGCTGAAGCGCATCCGCAAAGAGGTATTCGAGCTGGCTGAGGCCTTTCCGCTCTATGCCCAGCGCCGCGCCCACGCCCACGCCGAAGCGCGGGTGTGAGCTGCGGCTGATTCGCCGCGAGACGACTTTCGCGATGCGGGCAATCACTTATTTCGTCGGGACTGCTGCATAGCCGTGGAGATTTCCGCTGCTATCGCTGTAGAGGCCGACTATGACCGCTGCAGGGCTGATCGCAAATGAGTCCGTAAGCACGGAGTTGAAAGGCGGTCCGCTCGGGACGTCAATCGTAACAGGCAGAGCCGCGCCCCGGCGCTGTAGAAATCCATGCTCGCTGCCGTCGGAGTCATCATACAAGCCGACGAACTCAGCCTCGGAGTTGATTCCCCAGATCTGCGTAAGCGTGCTGCCGGGAACATCATAAGTGTAGAAATTACCGTTCTGCACGATGTAGCCATGGTACTGCCCAGCGTTGGAAGCTGGATCAACATAGAGCCCTACGATAGTCCTTCCGTCTGGGGTGGCGTCATTGTTCATGGAGCCCGGTACCGACCGGGCGGGATTAGCCAGTTCACCACCGCCGGCATCCAGGGTCAGGAATGACCCAAAGCGTGTGCGCAAAAAACCAAACATTGATCCGAAATAGTCATCGTCGTGATCACAGCCGTAGATGTCACCGTCGGGCGTGATTGCGTTCGGAATAGAACCTTTTTTACCGGGTACCAGGACGTCCGAAAAACGGCCGTTGCTGTATAAAAACCCCCGCCGGCACGCCGGGGAAAAGGCAATCACGCACTCGGGAGCGCCCGACGCTCCTGGGGGAGCGAAGTAGTCGCCAACGATGTCGCCCGCCGGGTTAATTCCATTGGCTTCGGTCTGTAGCGTGCCCGAGACGCCCACCAAGCTGCCCGGCACGTCAACGGTGGTGAAATGACCGTCTTTCAGCAGGAATCCGTGCTCGTTAAAGTCGTTATCGAAGTAGATTCCAACGATGTCACCCCGAGCGTTGATACCGGCAGCTATAGTGCCCGCGGCGCCGGGCACATCAATGGACACAAACTTAAAGCCTATTGTGTCTTGCCTGCTCCTCGTCGGGCTCGTTGCCACCCGTCCCATGTTCCGGTACTGGTGATGCAACCTGGAAATGACGGCAGTAGGGATTGTGAACGACTGGGCGCCGCCATCAGCCCTTAACAGCAGCAATGCCGCAATCGCGACGAAGATCAGCCTCTGATTCCTGGCCGGCATAATGGCTCCTCCGTTTTGAATCTTGGGCCAGCAGCGCTATACGTGGTGCTGCCGAATCCCTTCTCTACTTCTCAAAAACGGAAAATACCTGAGGATCGGCTCATTTGCCGCTAAGCCGCCTGCAGATCTCCCCTCCAAGATATTGACGGGTTTGCATTTGCGCGCTATGTTGGCCCCGCCTGAAGTCGGGAGCCGTGGTGTGGATAGCTTGAGTGACCTGATGGCTCGCTGGGCTGCCGGGGATGAGGCCGCCTTCAATTCTTTGGTTTCTCTGGTTTATGACGAACTGCGCCGCCTGGCGCACCGGCGTCTGGGCCACCAGCACGGCGACCCAACTTTGAACACCACAGCCCTAGTTCACGAAACCTACATGCGCCTGGCTGGGCACCCGCCGCGCGAGGTCAACGACCGCCATCGTTTTTTCGCCTTGGCAGCGACCGTGATGCGCAGTGTTCTCGTCGATCACGCTCGCGAACGACTGGCGGCAAAGCGCAATGCTGGCATTCGCCTCGAGCTTTCGCCCGATATGCTCGTGACCAACGCCCGCGACGTCGAACTCTTGAGCCTTGATAGAGCTTTGAATGCGCTGGCACTTCTGGACGAACGCCAAAGCCGGATCATCGAATTGCGTTTCTTTGCCGGACTCTCCATCGAGGACACGGCGGAGATCCTGGGCATGTCCCCGGCTACTGTGAAGCGCGACTGGGTGACTGCGCGGGCCTGGTTGCACGATTCCATGTCCAGAGGGGAGCGCCCCACAAAGGCGGCTTCTGAATGACGGCTGACAATCCAGAGCGGTACTCGGAAATGACTCCGGAAAGGTGGCGGCGGGTGAAGGAGGTGCTCGGGAATGCATTAGAGATGAATGCCGTGCAGCGCCTTGCGTATCTGCAGAAGATCTCCGCGCAGGATCGGTCCCTTGGTTTGGCGGTAGAACGATTATTAGCGGCCGCAGAAGAGGCCAGACCCGACTTCCTTAAACCGGGAACGGTTTCACCGCCGACTGAGCAACCGCGATTCGATGCCTGGATCGGGCGCCGAATAGGCGCGTACCAGATTATGGAACCGATCGGCGTTGGCGGCATGGGCAGGGTCTATCGAGCGCGAGACACACGCCTGGACCGGCAGGTGGCGCTGAAATTCCTGCCCAACGAAATGGAGCGGGATCAGAAGGCCCTTGAGCGCTTTAAACGAGAAGCACGGGCCGCCTCCGCGCTAAATCACACCAACATCTGCACGATTTACGACATTGGTGACTCCGACGGGTGCCCTTTTATGGTGATGGAACTCCTGGAAGGGAGCACGCTCGAACACCGCATCTCCGGCAAACCACTTGCGCGCGAATTGCTGATTGACTTGGGCATTCAGATCGCCGACGCGCTTGAAAGCGCCCATTCCAAGGGCATTCTGCATCGAGACATCAAGCCGGCAAACATCTTTGTGACCGAACAAGGGCACGTCAAGCTATTGGACTTCGGACTGGCCAAGCTGGCGGGTGCAGACCCGATGATTGCGGAAACCCTGCCGGCGGTCGCGGTGGAAACGCCGCGGGAGCTTGACCTTACATTTCCGGGCGCCGTTATGGGCACCGCGCCTTATATGTCCCCCGAACAGGTCCGGGGGGAAGGTCTGGACGCGCGAACCGATGTATTCAGCCTGGGGGCAGTTCTTTATGAGATGGCCACAGGACAGCCGGCATTTACCGGGAAAACAACCGTGCAGGTCCGCGAAGCCATCCTGACCCGGGACCCGATACCGCCCCGCAAACTGAATCCGCGCCTGCCGGTACGGCTGGAGCGGATCATTAGCCGGGCGTTAAAGAAAAAGGCGAAGGAGCGCTATCAGCGTGCATTGGATTTAGGCGCCGAATTGAGGCGGGTGGAGCGCGAGATTCGATCTGCTCGCCAGCGGCAATTTGCTGTTGCCGCCTTGCTGGCTTTGGTGGTCCTCATCGGCATCGGTTGGAAACTTGTCGGCGTTCGCCTGACCGTGCCGGCCGGCCAACTCCACTCCGTGGCAGTCCTGCCGCTGGTAAACCTTTCCGGAGATCCGGCTCAGGAATTTTTTGCTGATGGCTTAACCGAAGAGTTGATTGCCGATCTGGCGAAGGTGGCTTCCTTCAAGGTGATATCACGCACTTCCGTCATGCATTACAAGGGATCGAACGAGACTCTGCCGCAAATCGCGCGAGAACTGAACGTGGATGCGGTGGTAGAGGGTTCCGTGATGCGATCCGGAGAGCACGTGAGGATCGTCGCCCAGCTCATACGCGCGGCTACGGACCAGCATCTTTGGGCCAGCCAATACGAGCGGGACGCGCGGGATGTGTTGGCCATGGAAGATGAAGCTGCCCGCGACATTGCAAATGAGATAGAAGGGAAATTAACGCCACGGCAAGAGTCTCGCCTCGCCGGACCTCGTGCCGTAGATCCGCAGGCGCACGAAGCGTATTTGAATGGTCGTTTTCATTTGATCAAGCGGACAGATAGAGACTTAAAAACGGCTGTTCAATATTTTCAGGCAGCCATTGATCGGGATGCGACGTACGCCCCTGCTTACAGCGGCTTGGGCTATGCCTACACGCTGATGTCGCAATACAGCGCAATGCCCATGTCAGAGGCTCGAGACAGAGCCGAGGCAGCCATACGCAAGGCCCTCGATCTTGATCCCTCGCTCCCGGAAGCCCATATGGTACTGGCGATAATCCAGGATGCGCTTGGCAAAGATTGGGTGGACGCGGAGCGTGAATATAAAGAAGCCATCGCACTGGATCAGAACGATTCGACCGCCCACGAGACCTATTCCATGTACCTGGCGGCAATGGGACAAACCGCGGATGCCATGGCCGAGGCCCAGCGGGCTTATGAATTGGACCCGCTGTCGCTGCGAGTAAACTCAGTCCTGTGCTGGCAATTGTTTTTCACCCGCCAGTATCAGCGTGCAATTGATGCAGCCCTCAAGGGATTCGAACTCGATCCCAATTACATGCCCGCCCACTGGTGCGCCGGCATGGCATATAACGGTAAGCGAGACTTCCCCAACGCCGTCCGAGAGCTCGAAAGAACGGTTGCGCTGGCGGGCAATACCGAATCCCAGGCATGGCTGGCCTACGCTTACGCCTCGGCTGGCGAACGCGTCAAAGCGGTGCAGATCCTCCATCGCCTGAAAGAATTGTCAACACGACAATATGTGTCGCCTTACCAGATTGCCGTGATCTACACCGCGCTCGGAGATAAAGATCGCGCCTTTGATTGGTGGGAGAAAGCGCGCCGCGACGGGTTCGACCGGGTTTACCTGAGCGCCTGGCCGACGAACGACAACATTCGCTCAGATCCCCGCTTCACGGACCTGCTGCACCGGGTAGGAATCTTAAAATAGCGCCGGGGGTTCGCCGGAATTTGGGAACCTTCCAAGCGTGGAGCTTGAAAGCTTCCCCCCGCCGTCAGCCCAGCTTTCGGTCTATACTCTCCCCGTGAAGATCGCCATAGACATTCGGCGCATTGGCGATTTTGGCGTGGGCACCTATATCCGCAACGTGCTGCGCGCCCTGGGCCGTCTGGATCAGGAGAACACCTACATCCTGATTGGCCCGCGGGAGAAATTCCGCGACATAGATCCGCTGCCGCCTAACTTTGAAGGCGTGGCCCTCACCGCTCCGGAAGCCTCGCTGGCCGGGTTTCTGGGTTTCCGCAGAATCCTGCGCCATGAACGCTGCCAACTGGTTCACATCCCGCATCTCTCCTGGATGCCGCAATCGCTGCCCTGCCCTTACCTCATCACCGTGCATGACGTGCTGGAGCACATGTCGCGGCTGCGCGACCACTCCGGGGTGCGCCGGGCCGCGCATTTTCATCTGACCCGCCGGGTGCTGCAGCGTGCCGCGCGCATCTTTGCCGTTTCCAATTTCACCAAGCAGGACGTGGAAGCTCTTTTCCGCATTCCGCCCAACAAAATCGAGGTGGTTTACAACGCCATTGACGAGCGCTTCCGCCTGGGCCACGCCACGGACGCCGACCGCCAGTTCATCGCTGAGCGCTACCAGGTCAACTACCCCTTCCTGCTCTATGCCGGCCGCATCAGCCCGCATAAGAACGTAGGCCGCATCATCGAGGCTTTTTCCGCTCTCAAAGCGGAATTGGACAAGGAAGGCAAACTTCCCGACCTGAAGCTGATCATCATCGGCGACGAACTGTCCCGCCAGCCGGAACTGCGCCGCACCGTGGTGCGCAGCGCGGTGCAGAATGACGTCCGCTTTCTCGGCTTTGTGCCCATTGAGGTGCTGCGCATCTTTTACGACACGGCCAAGATTTTCGTCTTCCCCTCGCTCTACGAGGGCTTTGGCTTAGGGCCCCTGGAAGCCATGGCGCATGGCACGCCGGTAGTGACCTCAAACACCACGTCACTGCCGGAAGTGGTGGGCAACGCCGCCGTGCTGGTCAATCCTGAAAACGTTTTCGAGATCATGCGCGCCTTGCACCGCGTGCTGCTCGATCAGGCTCTGCGCGAGAAGTTGAAACAGCGTGGCTACGAGCAGGGCGCCCGCTTCTCCTGGGAGGCCAGCGCCCGGCGCGTTCTGCAGGGGTACCGCGAGGTGGCGGGCGGGAACTGGCGGCCGCAGCTACCCCCGCCTGCGGAGGAAGCGGCAGCGGCCACGCGGCAGGAGCCGCCGTGCTGAGTCCCTGTTGCCCAGGCGGCACCCAGGCGAGTCTCGGAGCCCCACCCGAAATTACCTTCAGGGCGCCTGATTTCAGCTACTTACAAATTCTGCTCTGGGCTTTTCTGCTGGGCCCTCCGCTGGCCCTCAACTTGCTTCTAATGATAGGCACGGTCGAATACGCTCGACCAGGTGGGTGATTCGTGCATCGTGAAGTGGTAACCGCGTTCCTGATGTCGGCAATAGCTATTGTTCCAGCCTGGGGCCAGGCCCCTGCCCGGGCCCAGCAGCAAGTTCCTGCCACCATCCCGGCTAAGCGGCAAGTTACTGATTTGCAGGGCATTGTTGTCAGCATGGAGCAGGCGCAACTGGAAAACCGCGAGCATTACCAAGCCTACACTCTGGTGCGTGACTACAAGCTATTCAGCGGAAACGACCGGCAGGCTAAGTCCGATGTTGTGGCTCGCGTGAGCTTTGTGCCGCCTAACCGGAAAACTTTTACCATCGACAAGGTAAACGGTGCCTCCCGGGGGGAGAAGATCGTGCGTAAGATCCTGGAGCACGAGGTTCAAACCACCGCCCAGGACCATGGCGCAAGTGTGCTGAACCGGGAAAACTATAATTTTGTGCTCCTGGGAATGGCTGCCGTAGACGGCCACCCCTGTTACCTGCTGCAGATGGAGCCTAAGCACAAGCGCGAAGACCTGGTGCAGGGCCGGGGCTGGATTGATGCGGAAACCTATCTTCCCCGCCTGATTGACGGCGACCTGGCCAAGAACCCTTCGTGGTGGCTGAAGCGGGTGCACCTGACGCTCAGCTTTGCCGATGTGGGAGGCATGTGGCTACAGACCGGGACCAGGGCGGTGGCCGATGTACGCATTTTCGGCGAGCATACTCTGACCTCAAACGAACTCAAGTACCAGGGCGGTCAAGCAGAAGCGCGCAACCTGGCTCCCGCCAGGAAACGGCGTTCGGCGCACCATCCCGACCTGGTCGGGGCAAGCGTGTTCACCCATTAAACAGGTGCGGCGGTTGCGCCAAGTCCCTCCGCTCGAGCGGTGAAGAAAGATTATCCGTTTACAAGTGGTTGTGCTCACGTTCGAGAATGGCTTTTCCTATTGATTGTCTAGTCTTGCCCTCGCTGCCCAGCAAATAAGATTGCATTCCTCGCAGGTATGTAGGAGGATGCTGCCCCCCTTTGTGCACATCACGTGAGGACAGACAGGGCATGCGAACTCGTTTGGTCCTAATCGGGGCAGTGGTACTGCTGGTTATTTTTGCCGTGCTCGCGGCGAGGAATTGGTTGCGCTCCAAGCCGACCCCACAGAGCGCCCGCGTAGCGGGGCGGCAGCCAAAGAGTTTGCCGGCCGCTCAATCTGGCAGTGTGGCTCCACGTCCCCTGCACGGACAAAATCAGCTGGTGGCCCAGATACTTGAACAGGGCTTAACGCCAGAGCGCGCCAGGCTGCTGTTCAGCATGGTGGTGGGACCCTTGCCCGGAGTAAGCCCGCCACCTGACAGCCGCGATCCCGCTGACTTTGATGGCACACTGGCGGTCAGCTACATCTACCAGGTGTGGAGTTCGCTTACGCCCGAGCAACGGCAGGCCGCCTTACGGCTGATCCGGCGCGCGGGCAAGGTGCCTGGAAGAAATGTCGGGACACTCCACTCATCCTGGTCCCCCGACCATGCCGTGCTGATGCCCGTCGCCCTCACGCTGCCGCAGGTGCCGGCCTGGGATTACGAACAAATGGCCAAGGATGCCAATGACACGCTCTCAGTGTTGCTGGGAGTTCCACCCGTCCCATTTGTCGTCAATGTGGATTACGACCCTCCCGAAGGTACGGAGTACGCCCATGCCTGGTCATGGTGGAAACCGAACGACCCCAACAAGCCCGACAGGCCGGATGTTCCCCTCCCCTGGGGCTGTGAGCTCAGCATCCACGATCAGAAGTTCGTGCCGCTCAACGGGGTTGATGCCAAAGCGATTGTCACTCATGAAATGACACACTGTTTTCAGGACCGCGTGACGCAGACCGCGACCGCGATGTTCAGTGTTCACCCCTGGATTTCCGAGGGCGAAGCCACCTGGGCCATGTCGGCAATAGTGCCCGAGGCCGATGCTGTCATTCTGGGCAACAAGTGGAGCCCCTACGTAAATCAGCCGACCACGGTATATGCGAAACGCTCCTACGATGCGATCGGGGTTTACGGTCACTTGAGCGACTTGGCGGGGGACGAGGCGGTGTGGCCAAAGCTGCTGCCCATGGTCAAGATTGGGATCGGCGGGAACGACAGCGATGCGTTCACTGCTCTAGTGGAAGGCCATCATATCGAGTACTTCACTTCCTGGGGTTCCAGCTACTTCGTGGTTTCGGGCAATAAGCCCTGGACAATGACCGGTCCAGGAACACCCCCGACTACCGGACCGGCGCCGCAGACCATCACCATAGACCCACAGTTCAATGACGTGCTTCCGCCCGCAGGACCGTATCAGGGTGAGTTGTTTCAGCTCTCCGGGAACGCAGATATTGCGATGGTGTCCCTGCTCACCGGGTACGG
>Ga0187825_10000247_pt1 | contig 11944 bp, 6 predicted proteins | sample NC_wetland_sal_i_11_FD_132421 | JGI IMG/M metagenome (GOLD analysis project Ga0187825, IMG submission 132421) | Wetland sediment microbial communities from Neuse River Estuary, North Carolina, USA - SourceSoil_5 | ecosystem: Environmental > Aquatic > Freshwater > Wetlands > Sediment | place... | reverse complement strand
CTGATCGGCGGACGGTTCGCCGGAAACCGCCGGAAGCAGCGCATCCGGTTCTATGGGATTGAATGTAGAGTTATAGACATCGGCAATCGTCGGAGTAACTCTCGGCATGCGATCGCCGCGGTGACAGGTGTAGCAAGTCACTTCGCGCTTCCCGCCAAAATTCGCCTGGTTGATGGAATTCATCATCACAACCATTCTGCGGGTCGCCGCTTTAAGCTGCGTGTTATCGGCGTAATGCTCCCAGCTTCCGGCGCTGGCATCGCCATGGCAGGTGGTGCAGTTCGCTGTCAATGAGACGGCGAAGAACCCCATGGTTTCTATGAACTCGCTGGCCGGAATTCCCCGCAGTACCTGCACATCTTTGAATGCTTCTTCGGACATCAGTGGTTTTTGTGCGGCGTCAGTCTGTCCCTTTGCTGACGCAACGCCGAAGACGCAAACAGCGATGATGGTGATGGCATTCAGAAGACGTCGCTTTGATCCTCGAGACATATCGATTTCCCTTTCATTCCATGCCAGGCCCGCGATTCTCGACCAGTTCGTCACCTAACCGAGGGCGCGCGTGCCGCTATGGCTAAAAAAGCCGAGAAATTAGGCGCCGAGAATACAATGCTCTAGCTCAGTTTTCAATCGTCCATATATGGAGATGGCGGCGGGATTCGCGAAGCTGCCTGTTTGGCGAAGTGCTCAGGAACGAGCGCGAAGGCCCGAGGAGCATCTTCCCACCCGTACGGCAAAAGTGTATGCTACCGCCCGCTAAGGAAATTAGATCCAAGCTCCGGTCGGATTTAAAATAACAACCGCGATAGCTTGCTGGGATTGCAAGGGAGGATGGCTTTAATTTTATGAGTAGCTCGCTGGTTTTTTTGCGGAGAATTGGCGTCCTGACCGCTCTAATCTTTGCTGTTGCGCTGCTTACACACGCGCAGGGTGCGCCGCCGACCCTGGACGGGAAGACGGCCGAGCAGGTTTACAAAAATATTAAAGTGCTCAACGGAGTTCCCGCTGACCAGGTGATCGAGTCCATGCACTTGATCCGAGGCGCCCTTGGCGTGGATTGCGAATTCTGTCATGACGATCCGGATCGCGCCGCGGACACGAAGAAGCCTAAAGAGACCGCGCGAGACATGATGCGCATGGTCATGGACATCAACAAAAACAATTTTAAGGGTCAGCAGGAAGTGACCTGTTACACATGTCATCGCGGCAGTACCGATCCGGCGAGCACGCTAGCCCTGCCGACAGTGGAGAAGGGCGAAGAGCCTGAGCCGCAAGGCCTCCCCTCAGTTGATCAGATCCTGAGCAAATATGTGCAGGCCCTCGGCGGTGAGCAGGCGCTCCGGAAAGTGACGAGCCGCGTAATCACCGGCACTCAGTTCATCCCCACCGGGCCTGGTGGAACGGTGCCTGTGCCGGCCACGATCGAACGCAGCCAGAAAGCACCCAATTTAATTGTGAACGTTTACCGCACTCCCACATACACGGTTTCCGACGGTTTCGATGGAAGCAAAGCTTGGGCTCAAGCCGCCAACGGGCGCGTCACCGAGCCTGTCGCTACCGATCAAATGCGCGCCAAACGTGATTCGGATTTTTATCTGCCGCTGGATTTGAAACAGACCTATGGGCAGATGCAAGTGCGACGTATTGAGAACGTGAATGGCCACGACGCTTATGTGGTGATCGCCCGTCCGCAGGGTGACCACGCGGAGCGGCTCTATTTCGACGTTCAGACGGGCCTACTTGTGCGCAAGTGGAGCGCATTGCCGACCCCAGCCGGGGACGCGCCGTTCCAAGTGGATTATGAAGATTACCGTGACACAGGCAGCGGAGTGAAATTCCCCTTCCTGATAACCATGAATCCTGCAAACGCTCGGACGGAACCGTCTACGAACGCCACGATTCGCGTCACAAAGGTGCAGGACAACGCTCCTCTCGACAGTTCTAAGTTCGCTAAGCCGGAATCGAAAGCGGCTGCGGCGCAATAACGAAGTCAGGGCGCGGTCCGGCTGCTGTGAGCTAACTCAGTGCGGGCCGCTTCATTCCGACAAGGTTTTCATCAAGCGCGAAATGTCCTCCGTGGTGTTGTAGATATGCGGCGCGATGCGCAGGGCATCCCCGCGCAGGCTGACGGATATTTTCGCGGTGCGCAGCTTCTCATAGAGGACAGTCGTATGCTCCGGATTGCGCGCGGAGATGCACACGTAGGGGCCACGGCGTTCGCGTTCGGCAGGGGAGGCCAGGAGGCACTTCGTCCGTGGCAGCCCATCGATGATTTCCGCGACGAGCGTGTCGATCCAGTTCTGGATAGCCTCAGTGCCGATCCGCAGGATCAGTTCGAGCGAGGAATCGAAAGCTGCCAGGTTCGTGAAGTTGGCAGTTTCTGCCGAATCCCAGCGACGCGCGCCGGGTGCAAGGCGCAACTTGCTCGAAGGTAGAGCGTGAAAATCCCGTGCCCCTTCGAGCGCCATAAAATACGCAGCGCCGAGCGGCAGACGATCGATCCATTCCTCGGCAATCCAGAAGAAACCCGAGCCATATGGGCCCAAGAGCCACTTGTAGCCGCTGCTGACGGCCATCGAGGGCCCCAGCTCCCGGATATTCAAGTTTATCGCCCCAGCGCACTGGGATAGATCGAGGACCAATGCCGCGCCAACTTTTTCGCAGGCGCGCGCCACACGCGCCGCATCGAGACGCGCTCCGTTATCGAATCGCACGAGGCTCGCGGAGATCAAACGTGTGTGCGGTCCGATAGAATCGATGTAGTCGTCGGCCGAAATCAATCGACCTCCTGGTTCGACGACGCGAACGCGTAATCTCCCCGCCTGTTCATAACGCAGCCAGGTCGAGAAATGTGCGGGGAACTCTCCGCGTCCGACCAATACTTCATCGCCGGGTTTCCAGTCGATCCCAGCGGCGACGGCCGCGAGCCCAGCGCTCGCTCCCGTGGTGACGGCAACCTCGGAGGGGCGGCCTCCGATCACGCGCGCGATTTTTTCACGGATGCGATCGGGAAGATCGAAGTAGGCGCTATCCGGCAATCGGTATGGATGCATCTTCCATTCGAGAGCGGTCTGTGCTTCGCGCGCGGCAGCAAGCGGCATAGGCCCTTGAAGCGCTGCGTTCAGATAAGCCACGCCCTCAAAGTCGGCAAAATCAGCTCGATAATTTGTCGCTAAGGCCGTCGTTTCGCTTGTCATATGGCAATTCTACGGAGCGAAGTAACCAATGCAAAGCGTCCGGCTAGCCCGCGGCCCGGACAATTTGGACTGCAAGGAGGCGTACGCCTCAGTGTGCTTTTTAGATGCGCTTGCGAGGTTTCTTTGCCGGAACGGGAAGGTAGCTGCAGAAACGGGAATTCAAAAGCAAGTTGCCCGAAGCAACGTACCCCAGATCGTTCACAACGGCAGTTCATGTGCGAATATGAAACAGGCCCACACTCCTCCCATAGCTTTTCTCTCGTCCTATCAGCGCATTTCGGTGTGGTTTGTTAGGTAACGAATCAAATCGCGCCTCGTAATTTGGCTAACAGCGTGCCTCTCGTAATTCTCGGGGCGGTGTGTGGGCAGACGAAAAAGCGATCCCACGTGGCGATTGTCAACCGCGGTCCTGCTCCTGCTCGCGTTCCCGGCGAGCGTGCTCTTCTGTGCCATGGCGGCGGCCCAATCCGACGATCAGCCCGGCGAGTACGACGTGAAGGCGGCATTTCTATTTAACTTTACGAAATTCGTGGAATGGCCGGACAACTCGTTCGACGATGCTCGCACGCCGATCGTCATCGGAATTATTGGCGACGATCCTTTTGGCGATAGCCTCGTAGAAATCATCGCGGGACAAAAGGCTCAGGGCCGCAACATCGTCATCCGTGAACAGCATTTCGGCGAAGACCTTCGGCACTGTCACATTCTCTTCATCAGCACGTCCGAAAGGCGGCGCAGCGCGCAGATACTGGCCAGCGTTCACGATGCCAGCGTCTTGACTGTCAGCGACATCGATGGGTTTGCGGAGGCCGGAGGAGCAATTCAATTCGTATTGCAGGAGAACCGAGTGCGTTTTGTAGTGAACCTGGACGCGGCAAAGAACAGCAAGCTGCGTGTAAGCGCCAAGCTACTGGCTTTGGCGCGGGTGATCAATCAGAAGCAGGTCGCGAGATGAAAAAGATTCCATCGTTTCGCGACTTATCGATCCGCAGCAAGCTTACCTTGATTGTAATGATCACCACGTGCACGGCCATCCTGCTCGCTTGCGGGGCCTTCTTTGCTTTCGATATTCACACTTTGCGTCAGTCCAGAACGCACGATCTTCAAACGCTGGCCGAAGTGCTGGGCTCCAACAGTACCGCAGCTTTGACATTCAACGACCCCGCGGCGGCCCGCGAGGTCCTGCAATCGCTTTCCGCTAGAGAACACATCATGGCAGCCGGTCTCTATCGCAGCGACGGAGCGATTTTCGCAAAGTATCTCCGCGATGCGGCCGGTGCCCGTTTCGTTTTCCCTCTGCCCGAATCGACTGGAACACGATTTGAAGATAAGCGTCTTATCGTTTTTCACGCCATTCTCCTTGATGGTCATGGACTTGGCACGGTGTTCCTGGCTTCCGATCTAGGCGAGTTCGACGAACTGCTGCGCGTGTATTCCACGTTGTTTGGGCTGATCGTGCTGAGCTTGTCCGTGGGAGCTTTCTTCTTGGCCGCGCGGATGCAACGCGCCATCTCCGATCCCATTTTGCTGCTCGCGCAAACCGCCAAGGAGGTGACCACCGCAAGAGATTACTCGGTTCGCGCATCGCGCGGGGCGAACGATGAAGTAGGCGTACTGATCGACGGCTTCAACGAGATGCTAACGGAGATTCAGCGCCGCGACCGGGATCTGCAGAGGGCCCGTGACGAACTAGAGCTTCGAGTGGAGCGCCGAACAGCGGAGTTGCGCCAGGAGATATCCGTGCGCAAGGGGGCTGAAGCGGCCTTGCGTGAGAGCGACCAGCGCACGCGCTTGCTGCTCGACTCCACTGCGGAGGCCATCTACGGGCTCGATCTTCAGGGGCAATGCACATTTTCAAACCGAGCCACGCTGCGTCTACTGGGTTACTCGGACGTCAGCGAACTGCTGGGCCGAAACATGCATGACGTGATGCACCATACCCGCGCCGACGGATCGCGTTACCCTGCGTCGGAATGTCCCATATTCGCAACTCTCAGCACCGGTGAGGCCAATCACAGCGAGTTGGAGCTTCTATGGCGTTCGGATGGAACCAGTTTTCCGGCGGAATATTGGTCTTACCCTGTCGAGCGCGATGGCCAGATCGTCGGCGCAGTAGTCACTCTCATCGATATTACCGCTCGCCGTGCGGCACAGCAGGCCATGCTCTTGGCCAAGGAAGCGGCAGAATCCGCCAATCGCGCGAAGAGCGAATTCCTGGCCAATATGAGCCACGAGATTCGCACGCCGATGAATGGAATCATCGGCATGACCGAATTGGCGCTCGATACTCCACTCAATCAAGAGCAAAGAGAGTATCTGCAATTGGTGCGCTCTTCTGCCGATAGCCTGCTGCGCGTGATCAATGATGTGCTGGATTTTTCAAAGATAGAGGCGGGACGTCTGGACTTGGATCAAACCGACTTTGATTTGCCTGAATTGGTAACCCAGACGCTCAAAACGCTTGCCGTACGCGCGCACAAGAAAGGTTTGGAGCTGTCGTCGCGGATTGCGCCCGGTGTCCCGCAGATGCTCTCGGGAGATCCCGACCGGGTGCGGCAAATCCTTGTAAATCTCGTAGGGAATGCCATCAAGTTCACTGATAAAGGGAGCGTGGTGGTGGAAGTCGGCCCCGAAACGAGCAGCCCGGAAGCGGACCCATTTCGGCTCCATTTTATCGTGCGCGATACCGGAATCGGCATCCCCGTGGAAAAACAGCAGGCCATCTTCCAAGCCTTCTCACAAGTCGATGGGTCGACCACGCGTAAATATGGCGGTACGGGTTTAGGGCTGACCATCACCAGGCGGCTGGCGGAGATGATGGGCGGAAAAGTTTGGGTGGAAAGCCAACTCGACGTCGGCAGCACTTTTCATTTCACATTGAAGCTCGCTCCACCCGAAAAGAACAGATTGGGAAGGAGTCCGCGGCGCACCGAACTGGAAAGCTTACACGTTTTGATCGTGGACGATAACGAGACTAACCGCATGATTCTGGACGAAATGCTGAAGAATTGGCGCATGGTCCCTACGTTGGCGGATGGCGGAGAAGCCGCGCTAATGGCCATGCGCTGGGCCCGCGACCAAGGAAACAGCTTTCCTCTGGTCCTTCTGGATGGACACATGCCCGGCATGGATGGATTCGAGGTAGCCCGCCGAATCAAATCCGATCCTTCGCTCGCAGGAGCAACCATCATGATGCTGACGTCAGACCGGCAGGCCGGCGATGCGGCACGCTGCCGCGAACTCGGGATCAACGTCTACTTGGTAAAGCCCATCGGGCAATCTGACTTGCTTGACGGAATTCTGAATGCTCTCGGAACGCAAATCCTGGACGCAGCTGATTCGATCGTGCCGGCCAAGGCGATCAGGGCTATCCATCCGCTCCGGCTGCTTCTGGCCGAAGACAATGCGGTCAACTCTCACCTCGCACTAACTCTTCTGCGTAAGTGGGGGCATGAGGCTGTGCTGGCCACGAACGGACGTGAAGCACTCGATTTCCTCGAGCAGGCAGGATTTCAGGCTTTTGACGCGGTACTGATGGACGTTCAAATGCCGGAGATGGATGGCATGGAAGCCACAGTGGCCATCCGTGCTCGCGAACGAACTTTGGGAACGCACCTACCCATCATTGGAGTGACCGCGCACGCCATGAAGGGCGATCGCGAGCGATGCCTGGAGGGAGGCATGGACGGATATGTAAGCAAGCCGATTCGGCCGGACACGCTCTTCTCCGAGCTGGCGCGCTTGGTTCCAGGCTCCGCGCCTCAGGAAACCGAACCGGCGAAGGTTTCCCTGGCAACTGTTGCGGGGCCTGCGGGTGTATTGGATCGCAACGCTTTGATCAATCGCGTTGAAGGCGATATGGAGTTGCTGAGCGACATCATTGAGCTTTTCAAGCAAGATTCCGTTCGCCAGATAGCCGCCATTCGCGATGCCATCGGCAAGAAACAAGCGGACGATGTGCGGCGTGCCGCGCACACCCTGAAAGGAACCTGCGGCAATCTCGGTGCTCCCGAGGCCGCCGCAACGGCTCTGGAATTGGAAAGGCTCGCGGCTACCGGAGATCTCTCCCGCGCACAAGATATTTTGCGAGCGTTGGAAGTGCAAATCGAGCGAGCGGCCAAGCTTCTGGACGATCTCAAACAGGAGTGCCTCCGATGAAGATTCTAATTGCTGATGACGATCCAGTCTCTTGCCGCCTGCTGGATCGGCTGCTGCATAAATGGGATTACGAAGTGATCGTTGCTCATAACGGGACGGAGGCTTGGGAAGTGCTCCAGGCAGACAATGCGCCCCGCGTCGCTTTGCTGGATTGGATGATGCCTGGAATGGACGGCCTCGAGGTTTGCCGCCGCGTGCGGGCACGATCGGCGCAAGCATACGTATACATCATGCTGCTTACCGCAAACGACAAAGTAGGGAACTTAGTGGAAGGGCTCGAGTCTGGGGCCGATGATTACTTGACCAAGCCATTTCATCCGCAGGAATTGAGGGCCCGCTTGCGCGTCGGTTTGCGGATGCTGGAACTCGAGAGCGGCCTTGTGGAGGCGCGGGAAAGTTTGCGGTTTAAGGCCAGCCATGACGCGCTTACCTCGATCTGGAATCGTGGCGCGATTCTCGAACTGCTCGAACGCGAACTGAGCCGTTCACGGCGAGACGGCAGTTCCGTGGGCATCCTCCTGGCGGATATCGATCATTTCAAGAGAATCAATGACACTCGGGGACACCTGGTGGGCGACGAAGTTCTTCGCGCCGTGACGGGGCGGCTGAAGGGGGAAGTCCGTTCGTATGATGCAGTGGGGCGCTACGGAGGAGAGGAGTTTTTGATTCTGCTGCCCGGCTGCGACAATCCGAAACTCACGGCAAAGGCTGCACAGCTAGTGAAAATCGTGGAGCGCAGCTCGATCGAGACCTCCACGGGGCCTGTGCCAGTAACGATTAGCATCGGCGGTATCGCCAGCGGCGACTCGCCGCACGCCGAACCGAGCAAACTTCTCCGAGCGGCGGACACCGCCCTCTATCGGGCAAAGCTGTCGGGACGAAATCGCTCGGAGATGGCTAACCAATCCGATTTGGAACTCACGGCAGGAGCGGGGACCGCGGGCCCGTCGCCCGATACAGTGGAATCGCCTATTTCAGGTAAGTAGCCAGCCAGTCCAAAAAGGTCTTGTACCAAAGCCGGCTATTTTGCGGCTTGCCGATCCAATGGCCTTCGTCCGGGAAGATCAGCAGCTTGGAAGGCACGTTTTGGCGCTGCAGGTCCGTGAAAAATTCCAACGACTGCGTATAGGGAACTCGATAATCCATCTCTCCGGCAATCACGAGCGTTGGAGTGTGGAATTTTCCGAGAGACGCGGCGTAAGTGCTGGGAGACCATTTGCTATAGCTTTCAGGGTTCGACCAGGGCGTTCCCGCTATGTCGTGCTCCATGAACCACAGCTCCTCCGTGCCGCCGTACATGCTTACGTTGTCGTAAGGGCCGGCGTGGCTGATGAGCGCTTTGAAGCGGCCCGTGTGTGTAGCGAACCAATCCATCATGTAACCGCCGTAGGAGCCTCCCGCGGCAGCCGTGCGGCTAGGGTCGATAAACGGGTAATGCGCCAGCGCGTAATCAGCGCCCTTCATCAGATCTTCATAAACCTTTCCGCCCCAATCGTCACGGATGTCGTCGACGAACTTCTGCCCGTACCCGGTGGAGCCGCGAGGATTGATCATCACGGCGACGTAGCCCGGCGAAGCAAAGAGCTCTTCATTCCAGCGATAGCCCCAAGCGTCATCCCAGGCTCCTTGTGGGCCGCCATGCACGAGAAAAAGCAGCGGGTATTTCTTTGAGGCGTCGAAGTGCGGCGGGCGGATGAGCAATCCTTCCACTCGGGTGCCATCCGCACCCTCGAACCAGAAGGGTTCGGGCGGATTCATGTCCAACGCAGAGAGCAGGGAGGCATTGTGATGAGTGAGCTGGCGCGCGCGCTCTCCGTCTGAGCCCACGGCGAAGACCTCGGCAGGCATGGTCAGGCTGGTGCGCGTGAAGGCGAGGGTCTTTCCATCGGCGCTCACACTGATTTCGGAATTGTAGCTGGCGGGTGCGATCGTATGAGGCATGCCACCACTTGGCACGTCAATCGTGTAGATCGGTTGTTCGGCCTTATCTTCGGCGACAAAATAGATTCGCCGACCATCGGGTGACCAGATCGGCTCCTGCACACTGCTGTCAAAAGTTTCTGTGAGATTCGAGACCTTTTGTGTTGTTCGGTCGTAAAGCATCAAACGCCAGCGATCGCTTTCGTAACCGCCCACAAGCTGAGCGTGATACGCAATGACACGGCCATCCGGCGAGTAGATCGGATGGCCATCGAAGCCGGGATTCGTCGTAATTCGCCGGGGCTCACCACCTGTTAGCGATACGGTGAAAAGATCGCCATTGGTGCTGGTGGCTTCGGGCCGATCTGTAACGGCAGTGAAGCAAATCTCCTTGGAATCGGGAGAAAAGGCGATGTCTGCTGCGTCGCCGCGCTCATCGGGCGGAACGTCATAATCTACGCCGGGGGTAAGGTCGCGCGGCGCTCCTCCGGAAGCGGCAATCACGAAGAGATGACTGCGCTTGCCATCACTCCAATGAGTCCAGTGCCGAAACAGAAGTTGGTCATACGTGCGCGCCTTTACCGGATCCTTTTCCCGTGCCTCGTCGCGCTGATGATTGCAGGCATCGTCATGACAATCGGGGTAGACGGCTGAGGTAAACGCGATCCATCGACCATCGGGCGACCATTGTTCATTTCCCGCGCCGGTTGAAAGCGTGGTGAGGGGATCGCCTTCACCGCCACTCAACGAGAGCAGATAAATCTGTTCCGTTCCCGTGCGGCTGGAGACAAATGCGAGGCGTTTGCTATCGGGCGACCAGCGCGGCCGCCCATCCGAGCCGCCACGCGTTAATTGCCGCGGTTCGGAGATTCCATTCGTGCTCACGATCCAGATATTTCGCGTGAGGCGGTTGGCTGCAAGGTCTGGCTTCGTGACCGTATAGGCGACCCAAAGGCCATCAGGCGACACCATCGGCTCGCTGATTCTTTCCACGGAGATGAGATCGTCGAAGCTCAGCGGATGCTTTTGCTGCGCCCGAACGGGAGCCGTGGCCAGGATCAGCACGAGGGGAAAGAGCCAAAGTTTCGGCAAGTGTCTCATTTGGACCTCTTAACGCGCATCTTTTAGGGCGGTTTCGCGGGCATTTCCGCGCGAGGTGAGCGGCCGCAATGTATCACTCAATAGATCAGGCTGAGCGGTATTTCTCACCAGATGGGGATAACGCTCGCCGCCATGATATTGAATATTATAGGTGAGCACGAAACCACTATTATCCGCCGTAATGACGATCGGTTTCGTTCCGCCTTTAGTTTCGGCGATGGCCTCATGGAGCGCGCCCGGGGTGAATCCACGGCCATTTACGGAAACGAGCCGCATGCCTGAAGCGAGCCCGGCATCCGCTGCAGGCGTTCCGGGTATCACGTCAATCAATCGCCCATTATCTTCGCCGCCTGCAATTTGAACCACCATGCCCACGGAGAACCTGAGGTCAAGAACTGCATCGACACTCTCGCGAACACGCATGACGGCATTTTCCTGATCGTTAAAAATGAGCTGCCACCCCCCGCGCTCAATTCCGCCGACAGGCGGATGCGGGTTGATTTCGTAGACGCGCGCATTGAAGAAGGCGCGCCAATCGTAGGGCAGGATCGTATTCAGCGCGGCGATCACATCGTCGAGGGTGTAGGGCACGACCTTGGGACTGGAGTCCGGCGGGCCATAAAATCGCCGGCAGAAATCGTCGAGAGATTTCTGTCCGTGGGATTGCTGGCGAATCAGCACGTCGGCGTCAAGCCAGATGAGCCAGCCTTCGTCATAAAAATCGACGCCGCGTCTCCATGATTCCCAGCTCTGGCCGGCATCGTAAAGAAACGGCGCGGCGACGGCCGTATCTTCCAGGCTGCGCCAGGAGCGTCCCGGAGAATCCAGGTAGGCGGCCACGCGGGCGAGCGCCTCGCGGTAATCATCTTGCGTTCGCAGGCCGGAGCGCGCGGAGAGAAATTCGCCGATATATTGGGTGAGCCCTTCGTAGATCCATAAGAGATCGTCTTTCATGGGCTGCTCGAAATCGGGAGTAGCCAGCCCGGCTGGCCGGCGATATTTGCCGTTCCAGGAGTGGGTGAATTCATGCGAAAGCAAAGAATTCGAGGTCTCCTCTAGCTCGCTATTGATGAAGGTGCGCTCGGCGACGCGTTCGTCGCTCGACTGATGGTGCTCAATACCATTGGAATTGAAATGGTTGGTGAGCGAGACGAGAAAATCGTAGTGGTCGTAATGACGAGCGCCGAAAAGCGCGCCCCCTTCGCGCACGAGGCGACTATATGCGGCAATGTCGTCATCGGAAATCGCCAGCGCAGCGACGCTATCCGCCGCAAGATTCAAATGGTGCAGAGGCTTAACGTCAGGAGCAAGAGCAATCGAGCGGAAGTTCTGTCCAGCAAGCACTGGCGAATCCACGAGCGTCGTTAGGGAAACGGGCGCGAACAGAATCTCGTCGGGGTCTTGCTTCTCCACGGTCAAAGCGCTTGCGAATTTCCAGCCCTGAGGAAGACGCAGGGTGGCCTGGTAAGTGAGGGAATCAGTGGGTGCACCAGAGGGGTAGAGCACGACCAAGTTCCATTCCAGCACGGTCAACATTTGATCCGCCGTGGGACCAGCCGAATAGCCTT
>Ga0187825_10000245_pt1 | contig 11965 bp, 12 predicted proteins | sample NC_wetland_sal_i_11_FD_132421 | JGI IMG/M metagenome (GOLD analysis project Ga0187825, IMG submission 132421) | Wetland sediment microbial communities from Neuse River Estuary, North Carolina, USA - SourceSoil_5 | ecosystem: Environmental > Aquatic > Freshwater > Wetlands > Sediment | place... | reverse complement strand
CGCATCGGGAACGTGGAGATAGACCCCTACAGCTGGCTGAGCGGAATTCCGGATTGGCGGCTCGGGCGGAGCCCGTAGAGGCTAGGTTCCGGGAGGCCGCGCGCCCACGGTCCGGATCCTGGGCCACAGATTGTGGAAGAAGAGCGCGAGGCCGACAATCTGCCCCAGGCCGCCCGCCACCACGATCATCCTGACGAGCAGCGCCGCGCTGCCCTCTCGGACTATCTCTCCGGCAAATCGGAGCGCCGTCGCTCCCGTCATGATCCAATACGCCGCTTCCGCGACCTGCGGCCGATAGCGCGGGTCGTCCTTCGCCGGGCGGGGGAACATCCACTGCGCAACGCCCAGGATCATCATCATGACGAACCCGACGAGAATGACGTGCGCGTGCGCGCTCACCAACGTCGGCGAAGGATAGACCCCGGCCAGCTCCCACCGCGCCAGCAGCGCCCCGCCCAAGACGAGCCCCGCGAGCAGGAACACGATTCCAGTCTTGAGATAGCGTCGGACCAGTGGGTTCATGGTCTAGGCTCCTCGGAAGGTCCCCGGAATCCCGCCTAGCGGCGGCGGCGGGCGGCGCCCCCCGCCAGATCCGCGACGGTCGTCCCCGCGAAAAAGGCGGCGACGCGGGCGCCGACCTCCTTCCAGGCCTCGTGCGCTTCACAGGCCCGCTGGTCGGTACACACCGCCCGGCCGAGCAGGCAGCGCCGCTGGGAGCCGATGTGGTCAAACGGCTCGATCACGTCGAGCAGGCGGATCCGCTCGGCGGGCGATGCGAGACGGAATCCGCCGCCCTGTCCGCGGGTGGACGTGAGGACGGACTCCTGCGCCAGGCGGTAGAGGACCTTCGACAAATAGTTGCGGGGGATATCGAGAGCGGCCGCGATCTCGTCGATGCGGACCGGGGCTTCGCTCCGGTCGGCGAGGAAGACGACCGTACGGAGGGCGTATTCAGCGGTTTGGGATAGCATGTCTCACGGCTGATTCATCATATCATCATGATGTTGTGAGCATAATGCGGGCGGTTCCGGTGCGCAATCGGGGTGCGCCCCGGCCTCAGCGATGGTGAAGGCTTCTTCATACCTGATTCACCGCCACTGACCGCGCGTCGCGTACCTTGCCGCGCAGCCGCCCCGGCGCCCGCTCACCACAGGAGTTGAAACCGCGATGCGCACACGGATGACCAGCCTGACCCTCGGCCTTCTGCTCGCCGGCTGGGCCTGCGGACCAAAGGACGCCGCGCCGCCGCCGGGGGCGGGAGGCGAGCCTGCCGCGGCCCCCGCGGCGGGCGGCTCCGACCTGACGCCCTTCCAGCTCAAGAACGGCATCGGCCCGGTCACGACGGAGATCACCCTCGGGCCTCCCGATCGCGCCATGGCGGAGCGGGGCGAGAAGACCTTCGAGACCAAGTGCAGCGCGTGCCACAAGTTCGCCGAGAAGTACGTAGGCCCCGCGCTGGGCGGGGTCCTGGAGCGCCGAACCCCTACCTACGTCATGAACATGGTACTGAATCCGGAGGGGATGTATACGCGGCATCCCGTCGCCAAGCAGTTGCTCGCCGAGCACCTCACCCAGATGCCGAATCTCGGGCTGAGCCAGGATGAGGCTCGGGAGATAGTGGAGTACTTCCGGGAGGCTGCCAAGCCGGCGGCCAAGTAACCACTCCCGCTACGTGATGTTGAGAGAGGAGCATCCACGATGTCCACCCTGAAGGCAGTTCGCTCCCGGAGTACGATGGCCCTGGTCACAGTCGGGGTGATCGCGGCGGCAGGCTGCGGCAAGCCGACGGCGACCCGTATAGGCGACGTCGGCGACGCCGCGCAGAGAGTCTACGTCGCGCCCGGCAAGTACGACGAGCTCTACGCCTTCCTGTCGGGAGGGTTCAGCGGCCAGGTCGCCGTGTACGGTTTGCCCTCCGGCCGCCTCCTCCGGGTGATCCCGGTCTTCTCCCAGGATCCGCAGGACGGCTACGGCTACAACGAGCAGACCAAGCCCATGCTCACGACCAGCTACGGCTACGTGCCCTGGGACGACGCCCACCACCCCGAGCTGTCGCAGACCAACGGCGAGTATGATGGTCGCTGGCTCTTCATCAACGGCAACAACACGCCGCGGATTGCCCGGATCGACCTGACCAACATGGAGACCGCCGAGATCATCGAGATCCCGAACTCGGCGGGCAACCACGCGTCGCCGTTCATCACCCAGAATACCGAGTACGCGGTGGCTGCCACCCGCTTCAGCGTCCCGACGCCCCAGGCTGACGTCCCGATCCAGGACTTCAAGGACAAGTTCAAAGGGCTCCTGACCTTCGTGAAGGTGGACTCGGCAACGGGCCGAATGGCGATCGCGTTCCAGATCATGATGCCCGGGTTCGACTACGATCTCTCGCACTCGGGCAAGGGCCCCTCGCACGGCTGGTCGTTTTTCACCTCCTACAACACCGAGCAGGCCCACACCCTCCTCGAGGTCAACGCCTCGAAGAACGACAAGGATTTCATCGCGGCGGTGCACTGGAAGCGGGGAGAGGAGTGCGTCGCACAGGGCAAGGCGAAGGAGCAGGCGGCGCGCTACGCCCACAACTACATCACCGAGACCCACGCTGCCAAGAGCGAAATGCTCTCGGGGGTGAAGGTGCTGGAGGTCGCGGACTGCCCGGGGCTGGTCTACTACCTGCCGACACCCAAGTCCCCGCACGGGGTGGACGTGGATCCCACGGGCGAGTTCATCGTCGCCGGCGGCAAGCTGGCGACGGTCATTCCCGTCCACTCGTTCAGCAAGATGCTGAAGGCGATCGAGAACAAGGACTTCGACGGCGAGGTTTCGGGCATTCCGGTGCTCAAGTACGAGTCCGTGCTCGCCGGCGAAGTGAAGGACCCCGGGCTCGGGCCGCTCCACAACGAGTTCGACGGCCAGGGTTACGCCTACACGTCGATGTTCATCTCCTCCGAGATCGTGAAGTGGAGCCTCAAGGACTTCAAGGTGGTGGACCGGATTCCGGTCTACTACTCGATCGGTCACCTGATGATCCCGGGCGGCGACACCCGGAAGCCTTACGGCAAGTACGTGATCGCGCTCAACAAGATCACGAAGGACCGCTATCTCCCGACCGGGCCGGAGCTCAACCAGGCGGCGCAGCTCATCGACATCACCGGTGCCAAGATGAAGATGCTGCTCGACTTTCCCACGATCGGCGAGCCGCACTACGCCCAGGCGCTCCCCGCTTCGGTGATCAAGGATCGGCAGCTCAGGACCTATTCCCTCGCGGAGAACAAGGATCCCTACGCCGTGAAGAGCGAGAAGGAGACCAAGGTCGTGCGGCAGGGTCGGGTAGTGCACGTGTCGATGACCACCATCCGCAGCCACTTCGTCCCGGACAACATCGAAGGCGTGCAGGTGGGCGACTCGGTCTACTTCCACATCACCAACCTGGAGCAGGATTGGGACGTGCCGCACGGGTTCGCGCTTACGGGCGCGAACAACTCGGAGCTCCTGATCATGCCGGGCCAGACCCGGACGATCCTCTGGCTGCCCGACAGAGTTGGGGTCTATCCGTTCTACTGCACCGACTTCTGCTCGGCGCTCCACCAGGAGATGCAGGGGTACATCCGGGTCTCCCCGCGCGGGTCGAGCACCCAGCTCACTTACAACTCGCCGAAGTAGGCGCGCGGGGCGGGAGGGAGTCACCCTTCCGCCCCGCCGCCTGGAGGCCGCCATGCTCCGGTCGTCACGGGTCCTCGTCGCAGTCGCCGCGCTGCTGTTCGCCGCGGCTTATGTCCTCCCGCTCTGGCGCATCGACCTCGTCGCGCCGCAATACCCCGAGGGACTGGGGCTCCGCATCTGGGCGCATCAGATCATCGGCGAAAGACCGCAGGACCTGAACAGCATCAACAACCTGAATCATTACATCGGCATGCGCCGGATCGAGCCGGACGACATTCCCGAGCTCAGGCTGATGCCCTGGTTGATCGGGGCGATGATAGCGGGAGGACTGGTGACCGCTCTGGCCGGCCGCCGCTGGCTCCTCGTCGGCTGGGTCACCGCGGTGACCGCCGGCGCCGCAGTGGGCCTGGCCGACTTCTGGAAATGGGGCTACGACTACGGCCACCACCTGGATCCGGAGGCAGCCATAAAGATTCCCGGTATGACCTACCAGCCCCCGCTCGTCGGGACCAAGCAGCTGCTCAACTTCTACGCCACATCCTGGCCCGACGTCGCCGGTTGGCTGGCGATCGCGGCCGTGCTCCTGGGCTTGGGCGTCATGGTGCGGGAGCTTCGCCGGGGCCGCACCGTGAGCGCCTCCCGGCCGGCGCCGGCACGCCCCGCGCAGGAGCAGCTGGCGTGACCAGCGGGAGGCTTCGCGCCGCCGCCGCGGGCTTCGCCATGGCGGCCCTGTGGGCGTGCGGAGCCCCGCGCCCCGGCCGGATCATCTACGGCGGCGATGCATGCGCGCACTGCCACATGACGATCGCCGACCCCCGGTTCGCCGCGCAGCTGATCACGCCGAAAGGAAAGGTGCTGGCGTTCGACGACATCGGCTGCCTGGTCGCCTACGCGCGCGCGCGATTGCCGGGCGTGCCGGCGCCGGACGTCTGGGTGAATGATTTCCTCAGGCCGGACTCGCTGCTCGAGGGAACCCACGCCGTCTTCCTCCAGGCGGACAGCATCGCCACGCCGATGGGGAGCCACCTCCTGGCGCTCCGGCCCGGCGCGAGCGCCGATAGCCTGCGGATGCTGCTGGGCGGCCGCATCCTGACCTGGGCTCAGGTCTACATGCTCCCCGCCGAGCAGCTGAGCCCGCGCCCCGTGGACCGGGTGGAGCTGCCGCACGCCCCGACCGGGCGTGAAATCGTGGTCGATCCGCGGGGCACTCTGAGCACGGTGACGGCCGCGCTCGCCCTCGCCCGGCCGGGGGACGTGGTGCGCGTTCGCGCCGGGGTGTATCGGGAGCCCCGCCTGGTGATAGACAAGCGGGTGGAGCTGGTCGGCGAGGACGGCGCCGTGCTCGACGGCCAGAATGCGCACGAGGTCGTCACCGTAACGGCGGACAGTGTCCTTATCCGCGGCTTCACCGTGCAGAACGTGGGCGTGAGCTTCACGGAGGACCGCGCCGGCATCCGGCTCGACGGCGTGCGGGGCTGTGCTGTGGAGGGTAACCGGCTGGTCGGCACCTTCTTCGGGATCTACGCGGCGAAGGCCGCCGGCTGCAGGATCGCCGGCAATCGGATCCAGGGTGCCGGCACGACGGAGTCCGGGTCCGGCAACGGGATCCACCTGTGGTACTCGTCCGGAATGGTGGTGGAGAACAACGAGATTCGGGGACATCGGGACGGGATCTATCTGGAGTTCAGCCGGGACGCGACCATCCGGCACAACCTGAGCGCGGGCAACCTGCGTTACGGGCTCCACTTCATGTTCTCCCACGGCTGCCGCTACCTCGACAACATCTTCACGGGCAACGGAGCCGGGGTGGCGGTGATGTACTCCCGGCGGGTCACGATGGCCCGGAACCGGTTCGAGCAGAGCCGGGGCAGCGCGGCGTTCGGGCTGCTGCTCAAGGACCTGGCGGAAAGCGACATCGACGACAACGTCTTCGCGGACAATACGGTGGGCCTGTACGCCGAGGGCACGACCGGCAGCCGGATCGAGGGCAACGCGTTCCTCCGGAACGGCTGGGCGGTGAAGATCCTGGCCGACGCGACCGACAACCGGTTTCTTCGCAACCGGTTCATCGGCAACTCCTTCGACGTCGCCACGAACAGCACCGCCAGCACCAGCGAGTTCCGCGGCAACTACTGGGATCACTACGACGGATACGACCTTGACCGCGACGGCCGGGGGGACGTCCCGTTCCATCCGGTCCGGCTGTTCTCGCTCCTCGTGCAGCAGAACGAGCCGGCCCTGATTCTGCTGCGCAGCCCCTTCGTGGACCTGCTGGACGCCGCCGAGCGCGCCCTGCCGGTGCTGACGCCAGAAACGCTCGTGGATCAGCGGCCGCTGATGCGGTGGCCGCAATGACGGCGATGGAGCCGAGATTCCGCGAGATGACCACGGATTCCGCGGCCGCCGGCCGCCTTCACGTCCTTGGATCGGCCGCCGCGATCGTGGAGCTCCGCGGGCTGAGCAAGCGGTTCGGTCAGCGAACCGTGCTGCGAGCGGTGGACTGCGCCGTGGGGCGGGGGCGGGTGACCGCCGTGCTTGGCCCGAACGCCGCGGGCAAGTCCACCCTGATAAAGGTGATCCTCGGCATGGTCCGCCCGGACGCGGGCGAGGTGCTGGTCGACGGGGTCCTGGTGGACGGTGATCCAGGCTACCGGGCGGTGATCGGCTACATGCCGCAGGCGGCCCGGTTCCCCGAGAACCTCACGGGCCGCAAGGTGGTGGCCATGCTGCGCGACCTTCGCGGGTCCGCGACCCCGGTGGACACGACGCTCCTCGACGAGTTCGGCCTCGCGGAGGAGCTCGACAAGCCGGTTCGGACGCTGTCCGGGGGCACGCGGCAGAAGCTCAATGCCGCGATCGCCTTCCTGTTCCGGCCGTCGCTCCTGATCCTGGACGAGCCGACCGCGGGCCTCGACCCGATCGCCAGCGGACTGCTGAAGGACCGGATCCTGGCGGCGGCGCGGAGCGGGGCCTCGGTGATCCTCACGTCCCACGTCCTGAGCGAGCTCGAGGACCTGGTGGACGACGTGGTCTTCCTGTTGGACGGCGCTGTGCGGTTCGCGGGGCCGCTCGAGCGGCTCCGCCGGGAGACCGGGGAGGCCAGGCTCGAGCGGGCGATCGCAGGCCTCATGCGGCGAGGCGCGCGATGAAGACGACGCTCAAGGTGCTCAAGTACGAGCTGGAGGACGTCCGGCGGAGCCGGGGCGTGCTGGCGTACAGTCTGGTCCTGCTCGCGGTGAGCGAGGGACTCCTCCGCTTCGGCGGGAGCGGTCCCAAGGCGATGCTGAGCCTGTTGAGCGTCGTCCTGCTGCTGGTGCCGCTGGTGAGCCTGGTATTCGGGACGATGTACCTCTACAACGCGAGGGACTTCACCGAGCTGCTCCTGGCGCAGCCGGTGCGCCGGGGGGCGCTCTTCCGGGGGCTCTATCTGGGGCTCTCGCTTCCGTTGGCCGCCGGGCTCGTGATCGGAGTCGGAGCGCCGTTCCTGTGGCACATGTCGGTGGACGAAAGCTCCGCGGGCGCCTTTCTGGCGCTGCTCGGCACGGGCGTTCTTCTCACGTTCGCCTTCACTGCCGTCGCGAGCCTCACCGCCGTGACGATCGACGACCGGGCCCGGGGCCTCGGCGCGGCCATTCTGGCCTGGCTGCTCGCCGCCGTGGTGTACGACGGCCTGATCCTGCTGGTAGTCACGCTCTTCGCCGACTATCCGCTGGAGCGGCCGCTGCTCGGGCTCACCCTGCTCAATCCGGTGGACCTGGGGAGGGTTCTGCTGCTGCTCAGGTTCGACACGGCCGCGCTGATGGGTTACACCGGCGTGGTGTTCGAGCGCTTCTTCGGAACCATCTGGGGGACGAGCGTCGCGGTCGGCGCGCTGCTTCTGTGGACTGCGGTCCCCTTCGTCTTGAGCCTCTGGCGCTTCCGGACGAAGGACTTCTAGCCGACCAGGCTCTTGGTGTAGACGACCAGGTCGTCGCCGGGGGAATAGAAATCGGGAATGCGGGCGGTGAGGCGGTAACCGCGGGCCTCGTAGAAAGCCCGGGTGGCGTCGTAAGCCGGCCGTCCCGCGGTCTCGACCACCACCAGCCGAGCGCGGCCGAGCAGCTGCCGCTCCATCTCGGCCACCAGGGCGGTGCCGATACCGCCGTGCTGCACGGCGGGATCCACCGCCATCCAGTACAGGTCATAGGTACCGGCGGTGCAGGGGGTGGGGCCCCAGCAGACCCAGCCGACGAGACGGCCCTCGACGTCCGCGCCGAGGGCCGTGTAATCGGGATCGGGGAGGGAGGAGCGGGTGCCGGCCACCGCGCCGTCAAAGACCTCCATGGCGACGGGCACTTCGTCGTCGTGGAAGACGCCCACCGCCCGGGTGATCACCTCGATGCGGCCGCGGTCGGCGACCGTGAGCGGCCGGAGCCCGGGCCGGGCCAGCGTTCGGGTCAGGCGGCCGGCACCCCGCTGACGAGCTCGGCGGCGAACCGGCTGGGCTGCATCCGGGTCAGGGCTTCGTCCACGATCCGGTGGACGAGCTCGTCGTAGCTCCAGCCGAGGGCCTGTGCCATGCGGGCGAGCCCCGCGTTGCTGGACAGGTCGGGCGACGGGTTGACCTCGAGGACGTAAGGCTGGCCGTCTTCGGTGACCCGAATATCGACCCGCCCATACCCCTCGCCCCCCGCGAGCAGGTCCCAGGCGCGCCAGGCGACGTGGGCGATCCGCTTGGCCAGCTCCGGGGTGACGTCCGCCGGGCAGACGGGCACGGTGCCGAGGTCGTCCGGGCTTCCGCTGCTCCACTTGGCCGCGTAGGTGACGATCGGCCAGGCCTCGGGAGGCATCGAGTCGAAGCGGATCTCGGACAGCGGGAGCATCTGGCGGCCGACGAACCCGACGTTGATTTCCCGGCCCGGCACATACTGCTGGATCATCACGTCCTCGAACTGCTCGGTCATCTGCACCACCCGCTTGCGAAGTGCCTTACGGGTCGTGCAAACCGCGCTTCCGTCGATTCCCACGCTCGCATCCTCCGCTGCCGGCTTCACGATGGCCGGGAGGGGGATGTCCCCCGGGATGGAGTTGCCCTGAGCCAGGATGAAGCTGGGGATGGGGACGCCGGCATTCCGGAGCAGGGTGTTGGCGACGTGCTTCCGGTGGCAGACCGTGACCGGCCAGGCACGGCAGCCGGTGAAGGGCAGGCCGGTGAGCTCGAGCGTGTTGACGACGAAGTCCTCGTACTTGGCGTGGCCGTTGATCCCCTCGCAGAGGTTGACGACCAGATCCGCCTTCCGGGCGCGGGAGAGCCAGCGGAACTCGCCCAGCCGGACCGGGACGAGCTCGACGTCGTAGTCCCGGCGGCGGAGCGCGGTGCGGACCTCGTGCACGTTGCTCAGCACGGCGGCCACGTCCTGCGAGCTCCACTCGGCGCTGCCGGCGTCGTAGATGATCGCTGCTCTCATGAGGCTACCCCTGCCAAGAGTGAACCACCGCTGATCCGGCGCCAGGCGATGTCCGCCACCGTGCAGATCAGCTCGTCGTACGACATCCCGGCCGCGGCGGCGGCCTTCGGGAAGCAGGAGTTGTCCCGCGGGTCCGGCAGGATGCCGGGGAGCGGGTTCAACTCAACGACCATCGGGCGACCAGCGGCGTCACAGCGGAGGTCGACGCGGCACCAGTCGCGGCAGTCCAGGGCATGGTAGGCGCCCAGCGCGGCCTCGCAGACCTGGGCGGCGAGGGCTTCGGGAATCCGCGCCGGGCACTCGAAGATCTCGAGCGGATGGGCCGGCGTGTCCCAGAGCCACTTCGCCTCGTACCCGTAAATCGGTGGAGCGCCCCGGGGCAGCGTGTCGAAGCGCAGGCCCACGATTGGCAAACAGCGTGCCTCGTCGCCGTTTCCGAGGATGGCCACGGTGAACTCGCGCCCCGGAAGATAGGTCTCGATGAGGACAGGCTCGCGATAGGTGGCGAGGAGGTACTCCACCTGGGTCGTGAGCTCGCCCCGGTTGTGGCAGACGCTCCGGCTCGAGACGCCCTTGCCGGAGCCCTCGAAGGCCGGCTTCACGAAGAGAGGGAACGGAAGCCTGGTGGCCCGCGCGTCCGCCACCGTGCGAGCGAGGCGGAAGGGCGCCGTCGGGACCCCGTACCGCTCGAGGATCTCCTTGGTCCGGCCCTTGTGGAGGCAGAGGCCGAGTGTGAGCGGGTCCGAGGCGTGATAGGGAACGCCGAGAAACTCGCAGATGGCCGGGACGTGGCTCTCGCGGCTCGGGCCGAAGAGCCCCTCGGCGATGTTGAAGACGAAGTCCGGACGGTAGTCGCGGAGCCGCGCGGCAAACTCAGCGTCGGCTTCGAGGCGGATGACTTCCCCCACCTGGACCAGCGCGTGCTCGACGGCGTCGATCGTCGCCGGGTCGTCCCACTCGATGTAGAGGTCGGGCTGCGGAAGGTCGGGCCGGAGGGCCCGACTGGGAGGTTCGTCGGTCGTGGGGGAGTCGATGGTGGGCCCGGTAGCGGCAACCTCGGGCTTCACGTTGAAGGCGAGACCGATCCGAATTGGCAGAGCGCCCTCTACAAAAAAGGCCGTCCGCGCGAGACGAGCCGTGACGAGGTGACTACATGACGATTCTAAAGTAAGAAAAAGAATTCAGGTACACAATAGGTTTTTGCATGGTCAGACCTTGTGGAAGCCGACCCTGCCCGCCTCGGTGCCGTCCGCCGCGCGATAGACCTCGAAGTCGGCAAAGAGCGCCGGCGCTTCCTCCCGCAGCACGCGAAGGCAGGCGATCGCCATGCGGCGGATCTCGAGCTCGGCGCCCTCGGCGAGGCGGAGCTCGAGCATGGTGCGCCACGCGCGGACGTTGGCGCTGACCACGATCTTCACCTCGGTGGCGTTGGGCAGCACGCTGCGGGCCGCCTCCCGGGCCATCTTCCGCCGATGTATGCGGTCCTCGACCCCGGCGTACTTCGCCATGAGCCCCTCGACGGCGGCGACATAGGCGGTCTGGGCGGCGGTCACCTGCGCCGTCCACGCAGCCTCGAGCGCCGGGTCGCCCTCGATGGCCGGCGGCATCACGAAGGCCGCGTGCGACTCGTCCACGTAGCGCTGGGAAAGCTGGGAGTAGCCGAAGCCGGCGCGGTGGCGCACCAGCTCGTGGCTGCAGGAGCGGGAGATCCCCTCTACCAGCAGGACGTACACCGCGTGCTCGAAGACGGACCCGTGTCCCTGGCGAAGGATGTTCTGGAGATACTCGGCCGTGGTGCGGCCGGCCGGATTGTGCTGGCTCATGTAGCAGAGCCGGCCGGCGTACTCGGCCACTCGCTCGCCGTCGGTCGCCTCGCCCTTCCACTCGACCTTGAGGTGGGGCGGCTCGGTGAACCGGGGCCGGGCGATCAGCGAGACGGTGGGGTGCCTGATGATGTCCATGATGTCGTTAGGAGCTATTGGTCGTCCGCGATCTCCAGCCTCGGCCTCGCGTATCCGCCGCCGCGCTCGATGTCGCGCAGCGCCGCCGCGATGTCCGGGGGGAGCGGAACGGCGCCGGCACCGGCCTTGAGCCGCGCGATCGGCGCCTCGCCGGACGGAAGGATAATGCCCGGGTTCAGGATCCCAAGGGGATCGAAGCTGGTTTTGATCCGGCGGAACAGGTCCACGATCTCCGGCCCGTAGACCCGCTCGAGAAAGCCGGCCCTGAGCCGGCCGGTGCCGTGCTCGCCGGAGGGTACGCCCCCCAGGCCGACGACGGCATCGGTGACCTCCTCGAGCAGGGCGGCGACCTCGGCCTCCCATCCCGCCCGGCCGACCTCCGGCAACAGGTTCACGTGCACGTTGCCGTCGCCGGCGTGGCCGAAGATCACCACCGCCAGCCTGCGGGCCGCCGCCGCCCGGCGCACGGCCGCGACGTATTCGCCAACCCGCGCCACGGGCACGCAGCCGTCCTCGATCACTTGCAGTGAGCGGCGGTCGGGCGGCAGGCCGGCCAGGATGGGGCTGGCGGCGTGGCGCAGACGCCAGAGCCGCTCGGCCCCGTCGCGCGAGAGCGCCGCATCCACCTCGAAGGAGAGCGGACGGGCCGCGGCGACCGCGGACTCGGCCAGCGAGCGCAGCTCCTCGGGGCTTCCGGCCTCCAGCTCGACGAGCAGGATCGCCTCGATCCCGGGGCCGTGCGGGGCGGCCGCGTAGTCGCCACCGTGCGCGGCCACCAGCTCGAGGAACGTGCGGTCCATGAGCTCGACGGAGGAGGCTCCGAGGCCCACGAGCCGCTCGACCAGCTCGGCCAGGGTGGCGTAATCGTGGAGCAGAATCCGGAGACCGGCGCGG
>Ga0187825_10000244_pt1 | contig 11966 bp, 7 predicted proteins | sample NC_wetland_sal_i_11_FD_132421 | JGI IMG/M metagenome (GOLD analysis project Ga0187825, IMG submission 132421) | Wetland sediment microbial communities from Neuse River Estuary, North Carolina, USA - SourceSoil_5 | ecosystem: Environmental > Aquatic > Freshwater > Wetlands > Sediment | place... | reverse complement strand
GCACGATGGGATACAACACGAGCCAGGCCAGCAGCAGCGCCAAGGCAAGCCCGGCCGGTCCGCCCCGGCCCTTCCGGGTCACGATGGCGCCTCCGGGAAGCGCAGCGTCCGGCCCGCGTCCAGTGACACACGGTCACCGACGTGCGCGGCGTCGGGGGGCGCCTCGACCTCGAGCCGCTCGCCACTCTCGATCGTCACCGTGAAGAACGCCGTGGATCCCGTGTAGCGCCGCTCCGCCACGACGCCGCGCAATCCATTCGCGCCAAAGCGCAGCTGCTCGGGGCGCACCAGCGCCACCTGACCGGCGGCGGCGCCGAGCGGGCGAGCCGCGGCGCCGCGCAGCACGTTCGAGCGCCCCACGAACGTCGCTACGAACAGCGTCGCGGGCCGCTCATAGAGATCCTCGGGAGTGCCGACCTGCTCCAGCCGACCCGCCTGCAACACCGCGATGCGGTCTCCCAGATCGAACGCTTCTTCCTGCTCGTGCGTGACGAACACCGCGGTGATGCCGATCCGCTTCACCAGCTGGCGCAGCTCGCGCCGCGTCCGCTCCCGCAAGGACGGGTCGAGGTTGGACAGCGGCTCGTCGAGCGCCAGCACGCGCGGGGCCGGCGCGAGCGCGCGCGCCAGCGCGACGCGCTGCTGCTGCCCGCCCGACAGCTCGTGTACTTTGCGCCGCTCGAATCCCGCCAGATCGACGAGCGCGAGCGCCGCGTGCACCTGGGCGTCGAGCGCGGCGCGCTCCCCACCCCCGGCGAGCCCGAACGCCACGTTCTCACCGACATCGAGATGCGGAAACAGCGCGTAGTGCTGAAACACCATCCCGACGCGGCGCCGCGCCGGGGGGACCGTCGTCACGTCCTCGCCCTCGATCGACACGCGGCCAGCGTCGGGGCGCTCGAAGCCTGCAAGCATCCGCAGCAGCGTGGTCTTGCCGCTGCCCGAGGGCCCGAGCAGCGCGAGAACCTCGCCGCGCGCGATGCCGAGCGAGACGGGTCCGATGGTGACGGTATCGCTGAACTGTACGCGGAGCTGGTCGAGCGCGAGGAACGGGGGAGGCGACTCAGCGACCACCCTTCCCCCTGACGTGCTCGTCCCAATAGCGCATCCACTGCGGGCCTTGCCGGGCGAGCAGGTCCCAATCCATGTCGGCCTCGACCATGTGCGCGCGCACGTCGCGGGCCCAGGCGGGCAACGAGTCGACCGGGAGGTCGCTGCGGGCCGGCAGCCGGTACACCTCGCGCGCCGCGAGCAGCTGTACGGCGGCCGTCCCCACCCATTCGACGAAGGCGCGCGCCGCCGCTTCATGCGGGGCCCGGCGAATCACGCCGATCGCATCTTCGATCACCGGCGTCCCGCTCTTCGGGAACACGTAACCGAGCGGCAGGCCATCCCGGGCGTTGAGCTGGATGTCGGGCAGATCCCAGATCGTGATCAATCCTTCCTGACGCACGATCTTCTGATCGAGCAGCGGCCCGTTGAGGACGTATTCCTTGGTTTGGCCGTCGAGCCGGCGCAGCCACGCGAACCCCGCGCCGGTATCGCCCGTCTGCCGGATGCTGCGCTCGATGATCATCCCCCACACCGCCCGCATCGTGCCCGAGGCGATGGGATCGCGAATGAGAATCTTCCCTCTCCACTGTGGCGCGAGCAGATCGTCCCAATCCTGCGGCGCGGCACTCGGCTGCACCGCCTGCGACGCGTAGGCGATCACTGCCGGGGTCTGGTAGCACGCGACATAGAAATCCCCCGGCCCGCGCCCATGCGGCGCGATCGCGTCGGTCCACGCCGGCCGGAACGCCTGCAGCAGCGAATCGGCTGCGCCCATGGCGAAGATCGTCGCCGGCCCGCCGAACCAGACGTCGCCCTGTGGGTTGGCGCGCTCGGAGCGGACGCGCTCGTACACCTCCTGCGACCCCATGTCGAGCCAGCGGATGTCGACGTCGGGATGCAGCTGCTCGTAGCGGGCTTTCAGGAGGGTCAGGAGGTCGCGACCGTGCGGCGTGTAAATGACGAGGGGCGTCTTGCCTGCCCCGGTACAGGCGGCGAGCAGGATGGCTCCCACCACTGATAACCGATGACTGACGACGCCGTTACGGCACATGTCTCGCCCCGAGTCCCAGCAGGTTCGCGAACAGCCGATACGCTCCGACCACACCGGCGGGCAGCTCGCGGAAGAAGCTGAGGCCCGTGTACACGTACGTGCCGCGCCCGAGTGGCGCGACGAGCATGCCGCCCTGGAGCGCCGGGCCCCCGGAGTCGTGCAGCTCCAGCATCGGGACGTAGGTCGAATCCCAGTCGTGCGCGAAGTAAAGGCCTCGCTCCTGCACCCACCCCTGCCAGTCGTCCGGTCCGATCGCGTTGGGCACGCGGAACAACACCGCCGACGGCTGCAGCAGCGTGACCGGAGCGGTTTCGTCGGTGACACGGTCGTGCGGCTGCGCGATCGTCATCCGGTACGGCGCAAACCCGCCATTGATGAACGGGTATTGCTGGTACTGCACGATGACCAGCCCGCCGCTCCGGGCGTAGTCGAGCAGCCGCCCGTTGGCGCGCACCAGCGCCGCGTCGGTCTCGTAGGCGCGGCTCCCCACCACGATCGCGTCGAACTTCGCGAGATCGCCCCGTTCGAGCGAATCGGCGTCGAGCAGGACGATCGGCAGTCCGACCTGCTGCAGCGCCTCCGGCACGCGATCCGATGCGCCGCGGATGTAGCCGACGCGCGCGAGCCCCGGCAGCAGGATCTTCGCGACCCGGATCTCCACCGTCGACGGATGCACCGATGGGCGCGGGCGAATGTGCGGGTAATCGATGATCGTCAGCCCTCCGTCGCTCGTGTGCCCGTCGGCCCCCGTCACCGTCGCCGTGAGCGTGAAGCTGCCGACAGCGGGCGACGGCGGCAGCCGCACCGTGAACATCGCGCTGCGCTCCTCGTCTTCCCGCGTGAAGCTCAGGGACTCCGGCCGCTCGGGGGCCCAGCCGGCGGGGACCGCGAGACGCACGACGCCGGTCGCCGCACCGTGCGAGCGGTTCGTCACCATCACCGTGACGGTCCGCGTGCCCCCGCCCGATCCGTCGAGCGGCCAGACGACGAGTGCGGGCGACACGGCGACGTCGAACGGTTGCGTCACGAGCATCGGCCGGCGGATCTCACCGATCGCCTGATCGCGAAACCGATACGCCACCTCGCGGGTGAGCGTGACCGGCGCACCGCCGATTGAACAGTGGACGCGCGCCACGATGGTCGGCGGCTCGAACGGCAATCCCCGTACGTCGGCGGGAACGCCGCTCCAGTCGTACATCGCGCCCGCGAGCGGACGCCGCAGAAAGTACGGCTGCGAGCGCGGCGCATCCGCCGCGACGGTCAAGCCGAAATGCCGCACCGCGATCGTGCCCGGGAGGACCGTCACCTCCCCGGGCTCGAGACGATCGACGCGCCAGGCAGGAGGCGCCCCGAATTCGATCGACGAGACAGCCAGCGGGGCCGGGCCCGTATTCCAGAGACTCACCTCCACCTGCAGGCGCTCACCGGGAATGACGATCCCGTCATCGGCGGTGCCGTCGATGACGACGCCGGCCGCTTCGGCAAGCGCGGCGTCGAGGATGGCGCGCTGCTCGTCGTCACCGGGGCGGAGCTCCTGTTCGGCACGCGCCAGGAACGGGACGATCCGCTCCGGTGCATACGGGGTCAGCAGCGCGCGGGCCGAGTCGATCAGCGCGGTGTAGCGCGCATGTCCCGGCAGGACCGTATCGACTCCCGAGAACAGCTCTCCGCCCGTCCCCGCCTTCGCGGTGACGAGCGCCAGCCGCGCGAACGCCGGACCGGGCGTGAGCAGCTGGCCCATGTCCTGTGAGCGGTGACGGCTGCGCCCCAGCATCGCGATCTGGAAATACGACTGTCCCACGAGCGGATCGATGCCCCCGGTGGGGACGCGCAGCGTGGTACCTGTGGTGTCGAAAAACGTCGATCGGAAGAACTTGACCGGCCCCCAGGTCGAATCGCGCAGCAGATCGTAGGCCTGGCGGGCCACGAGGCCGGCCACCTGGTGTTGGCCGTGCCCGTCGGCCGGGGTCCCCGAGAACACCGACACGATGATTTGAGGCCGGAAGCGGCGGATCACGTCGATGACGTCCCGCAGCACCGAGTCGCGCGACCAGAATCGCAGTGTCTCGTTGGCGCTCTTGGAGAATCCGAAGTCGTATGCCCGGGTGAAATACTGGCGCGCGCCATCGATCGATCGGGCGGCGAGCAGTTCCTCGCTCCGGATGATCCCAAGCTCCGGCCCGAGCTCCGGGCCGATCAGGTTCTGGCCGCCTTCACCCCGATTGAGTGACAGATAGGCCGCCTGGGCCCCGATGCCCCGGGAGAGCCAGGTGAGCAGCTGGGAATTCTCGTCGTCGGGGTGCGCGCCGATGACCAGCACACGCTTGTTGGCGCCGAGCTGGCGCAGCGCGTCGGCCAACGCCGCGACGCCGCCGGTCCCGGCGGGAGCGAGCTGCTGCCCCCGCCCGGCCCCGGCGGCGCCGAGCCCGAGAGCCGCCAGAACGAGGAGTGCGCGTCGCACTATTGGGTAAGGTACACGGTGCCACCCTTCATAACGAACCTGACGCGTTGCAGTTCCGCGAATCCCGCGTCCGCAAACCGTCCGGGGGCGACCGCACCGGCCATCTCCGGCAGGCGTTGGGGCGGGGCGAATCTACTACATTATTTTGTATGACTACTACCGCCGCCCCCCCCAAGCCCAAGGTCAGCGCCGACGAGGCGCGCGCCGTCGCCGAGGCGGCACGCGAGGAGCAATGGGCCGCACCGAGTTTCGTGCGCGATCTGTTCCTCGGGACTCTGCGGATGGACCTGATCCACCCATACCCGCTGCAGGACCCCGCCGAAGCCGAGCGGGCGAAGCCGTTTCTCGACAAGCTGCACCACCTGCTGGCCACCGTGGATTCCGACAAGATCGACCGCGAGGGCGAGATCCCGCCGACCGTGGTGCAGGGATTGAAGGACATCGGTGCGTTCGGCATCAAGATCCCGAAGGAATACGGCGGACTCGGTCTGTCGCAGCTCTCCTACATGAAAGCGATCGAGCTGGTGTCGTCGGTCGACGGCTCGGTCACCGCGCTGCTCTCGGCCCACCAGTCGATCGGCGTGCCGCAGCCGCTCAAAATGTTCGGCAGCGAGGCCCAAAAGAAGAAATACTTCCCGCGCCTCGCCACAGGCGCCGTTTCGGCCTTCGCACTCACCGAGCCGAACGTCGGCTCCGATCCCGCGGCGATGGAAACGACCGCCGAGCTCACGCCTGACGGCAACGCCTGGATCCTGAACGGCGAGAAACTGTGGTGCACCAACGGCACCATCGCCGAACTCTTCGTCGTCATGGCCCGCACGCCGTCGAAGGTCGTCGGCGGGAAGGAAAAGAAGCAGATCACGGCGTTCATCGTCGAGGCGAGCTCGCCGGGCGTGAAGGTCGCGCACCGTTGCCACTTCATGGGACTCAAGGCGCTGTACAACGGGGTCATCACGTTCACCAACGTCCGCGTTCCGAAGGAGAACGTGCTGTGGGGCGAGGGCAAAGGGCTGAAGCTCGCCCTCATCACCCTCAACACCGGCCGCCTGACGCTGCCGATCTCGGCAGTCGCCTGCGGCAAGCGCTGCCTCGAGATCTCGCGCGAATGGGCCGATGAACGGGTGCAGTGGGGCCGCAAGATCGGCCAGCACGACGCCGTCGCGCAGATGATCGGCACCATGGCCGCCAACACCTTCGCGATGGAAGCCGTGGCCGAGCTGTGCGGCGCGCTCGCCGACCGCGGGAACTCCGACATCCGGCTCGAAGCGGCGATGGCGAAGCTGTACAACTCCGAAGCGGGATGGCGCATCATCGACGATACGGTGCAGGTGCGCGGCGGCCGGGGCTACGAGACCGCGGACTCACTGCGCGCGCGCGGCGAGAAGCCCGTGCCCGTCGAGCGCATGCTGCGCGACTTCCGCATCAATCTGATCTTCGAGGGCAGCTCCGAGATCATGCACCTCTTCATCGCCCGCGAGGCGGTGGACAAGCACCTCCAGGTGGCCGGGGACGTCGTGATGCCGGGCAAGACCACGGCCCAGCGGCTGTCGGGACTGATCCGCTCGGCGCTGTTCTACGGCTGGTGGTACCCGTCGCGCTGGATCGGCTGGGGGTTCTGGCCCAAGTACGGCGAGTTCGGGACTCTCGCCACGCACGTGCGCTTCGTGGAGCGCAGTGCGCGTCGCCTCGCCCGCAACGTGTTCCACGCGATGATTCGCTTCGGCCCCAAGCTCGAGCTGCGCCAGGGCGTGCTGTTCCGCCTCGTCGACGTCGGCTCGGAGCTGTTCGCCATGGCGGCGACGTGCGCCCGGGCGCAGCGTCTCCGCACGGACGATCCCGCGACCGGGGCGCACGCCGTCAAGGTCGCCGACGTCTTCTGCCGCCAGGCGCGCGGCCGCGTGAAGGGGAAATTCCACGGCCTGTGGCGCAACGAAGACGTGCCGACGTACACCATCGCGCAGGAAGTGCTGCGGGGCGAGCATCAGTGGCTGGAAAAAGGGATGGTGGAGGTGGACTACGGACGGTAGGAGACGGTAGGAGACGGTAGGAGATGGTAGGGGTGTCATAACGAACGACGGGACGGCTACCCAGTCAGGTATCCGTCCCGTTGGTTCTTTACCCCTACCGTCCCTTACCGTCCTCTACCGTCTCCTACCGTCACGCGGCCTGGTGCGCGATCATGATGCTCTTCAGCCGCTCGGGGCTATCGCCGGTTGCGTCGCCGTAGAGCGCCGGCGGGCTCTCCTGATCGGCGAGAATGTTGGGACAGATGAATTCGTACTGCCGCGCCCGGATGCGTTCCGCGGCGCTGACGCTGGCGACCGGCGTCGCGATCGCGATGCGCCGCCCGCCCAGCTCGGCCACGGCGCGGGCCGCGGCGAGAACCTTCCACGGATAGAACACCTGCCCGTCGACGACGATGATCTGGCGTCCCTCGAACTTCTTGATCGGCCGCTGCGTGCGGTAGAGCACCAGGTCGCGCCGCACACGGGCGCGCGACTCTTCGATCGCCGAGCCGAGCTTGTCGATCAGATTGGCGCCGGGCGCGAACTCCGGGTCCATCTCCGTCGAGGTCTCGGTCTCCGCCAGCGCCCCGATCGGCGCGAGGTTCGACCCGAGCCGGATAAATGCCGACACGATGACGTCGAAGCTCGCTGCCATGGCCTTGGCGGCATTCGCCGCGATCTCCACCCCCTCCGGCGTCACCCCCAGCAGCAGACACGACACGTACCCTTGCGACACGAGCAGTGCACCGAGCGTGGCGCCGGCCGCCGAGCGTGTGGGATAGAGGCTCTGGCGCGGCGGCGTCCGCGGGGCCGGCGGGGGTCCCTTGGGCGGCAGGGGGGTCGGGGGGGTCGGGGGCGGCGGACCGGCAGCGGGGCTCACGACGCCAAACTTACGAGAATTGCACGTTCCGAACAGAGGCGGGGTATCTTTCCCGCGATTTCTCATGACAGGACCGAGCCAGAGTGCCTACTGAAACGTTGACGATCGTCGATAACCGTACGGGAAAGACCTACGAGCTCCCGATTCACGAGGGGGCGGTGCGGGCGGCCGACCTGCGGCAGATCAAGACCGATCCCGAGGACTTCGGATTGATGAGCTACGATCCGGCGTACCTCAACACCGCGGCCTGCCGCAGCGCCATCAGCTTCATCGACGGGGATCGCGGCATCCTCCGCTACCGCGGCTATCCGATCGAGGAGTTGGCGGAGCGCAGCACGTTCCTCGAGACGGCGTACCTGCTGCTCAACGGGGAGCTGCCCAAGCCGGCCGAGCTGGACCAGTGGGTGTACGACATCACCCACCACACGATCATTCACGAGAACATCAAGAAGTTCATCGACGGCTTCCACCATGATGCGCATCCGATGGGCGTCTTCGTGAGCACGGTGGCGGCACTGTCGACCTTCTATCCCGAAGCGAAGCACATCGCCGACATCACGTCGCGACGCGACCAGATCCATCGCCTCATCGCGAAAACTCCGACGCTGGCGGCGTTCGCGCACCGTCACACCGTCGGCATGCCGTATGCCTACCCCGACAACGACCTCAGCTACACCGGCAATTTCCTCAACATGATGTTCAAGGCGACGGAGGTGAAGTACACGCCGCATCCGGTGCTGGAGCACGCCCTCGACGTGCTGTTCATCCTCCACGCCGACCACGAGCAGAATTGCTCCACCAGCGCGATGCGCGGCGTCGGGTCGGCACACGCCGATCCCTATTCGACCATGGCGGCGGCCGCGGCCGCGCTGTACGGCCCGCTGCACGGCGGCGCCAACGAAGAAGTGCTGCGCATGCTGCGGGAGATCGGCTCGAAGGACAAGGTGCCGGCGTACGTCGAGCGCGTGCAGCGCGGCGATGTGAAGCTGATGGGATTCGGCCACCGCATCTACAAGAACTACGATCCGCGGGCCCGCATCATCAAGCAGGTCGCCGACGAGGTGTTCGCGGTCACCGGGAAGAATCCGCTCATCGACCTGGCGCTCGAGCTCGAGCGCATCGCGCTGCAGGACGACTACTTCGTGTCCCGCAAGCTGTACCCCAACGTCGATTTCTACTCCGGCATCATCTACGAAGCGATGAAATTCCCGGTCGACATGTTCCCGGTGCTGTTCGCCATCGGACGCACGCCGGGATGGCTGGCGCAGTGGCAGGAAATGCTGACCGACAAGGAGCAGAAGATCTCGCGCCCGCGCCAGATCTACATCGGCGCTCCGCCCCGCGGCTACGTGCCGATCGACAAGCGCTGACAGGCTGCAATCCGATCTCGACAGCGTTTCTCATCAGCGCGTACGATCCTGCAACGCCGGGCACAGCGCGCCTCTACCAGAGCCACATCAAAGGGTCCGAGGTCGTCGTGTTCGATTCGACCGGCCACCTGCCGATGCAGGACTACCCCGCGCGCTACGTCGCGGCGGTTCGCGCCTCCCTGGACACGGTCGACGCAGGCGACGCGCGCTAACGCCGGCGCTTGGTGCCGCCACTGCGCCCGCGGATCGTCAGCGACGGCCGCTTCACCGCCGCCACCGCGTGCTTCGGCTGCAGCGGGGCGACCGACGGCTCGAAGCCGGGGATGATCTCCCGCGGAAACACCTGCCCCACCAGCTTCTCGATGTCACCCATCAAGAGCCATTCATCGGGCGACAGCAGGGTCAGCGCGAGACCGCGCGCGCCCGCGCGCGCCGTGCGCCCCACGCGGTGCACGTACACCTCGGCATCGTTCGGCACGTCGAAGTTCACCACCATGCGAATCCCGTCGACATCGATCCCCCGGGCGGCGATGTCGGTCGCCACGAGAACCTCCGCCGTCCCCGCCCGAAAGGCGTCCAGGGTGCGGGTGCGGTGGCTTTGGGCTTTGTCGCCGTGAATAGCGCTGGCCGTGATCCCGGTGCGTCGCAGGAACGTCACGAGCTTGTCGGCGCCGTACTTGGTGCGGGTGAAGATGAGGGTCTGCCCGGCCGGCTTCGCCTGCAGGATCGCCGCCAGGACGTCTTTTTTCTTGAGTTTGTCCGCCGCGACGATCACGTGTTCGATTCCTTCGGCGGTCTGCGCCCGGCGACCGATCTCGACCGAGGCGTGGCCGGACAGGGCGCTGCGGGCCAGCGCGTCCACCTCGAAGGAGATGGTCGCGGAGAAGAGCAGCGTCTGCCGCTCTTCAGGGAGCGCCCGCAGGATGCGCTTGACGTCGGGCGCGAAACCCATGTCGAGCATGCGGTCGGCCTCGTCCAGGACCAGAACCTCGAGATGCGAATAGTCCACGTGGCCGCGTTCCATGTGATCGAGCAGTCGGCCCGGCGTCGCGACGACGATATCCACGCCGCGCGCGAGCGCCTTGGTCTGCGGTTCCATGCCGACGCCGCCGTATACGGCGGCGGCGCTGACCGACAGATGCCGGCCGTACGTGCGCGCGCTCTGCAGCACTTGCTCGGCCAGTTCTCGGGTCGGCACGAGTATCAGCGCTCGCAGTGTGTGAGCGCGTTTTCCCGCGGCCAGACGCTGCAGGATCGGCAACATGAACGCGGCCGTTTTCCCGGTACCGGTCTGGGCCGAGCCAATGACGTCGCGGCCCGCGAGGGCGAGGGGAATGGTCTCCTGCTGGATGGGTGTGGGGTGCTCGTATCCTTCTTCGAATACGGCACGGAGGAGTTCGGGCACGAGCCCGAGGGAAGCGAAAGGCATACTACTCCTAATGCATTGACTGCGTATGGAACAGGCGTATGAGCTACACCGTGTGGACAACGACGTACGATTCCTCCGTACGTAGTTACCCCTACGCCTCTTCTCTACGTCGTCGGTTTTTCGAACCTGGGGATGAGCCTACAGATGTGAGGCCCGCTCCTGAGCGGGACCGTCCTACGGAAGGATGCCAGCTCGCGGTTCTTGACTGCGGACGGAAGTGTAAATGGAAGACCGCGGAAATGGAAGCGATGGTAGGAGACGGTAGGAGACGGCAGGGGTTTGTGCACCCTCTCCTACCGTCTCCCACCACCCCCTACCGTCCCCTACCGTCCCCTACCGTCCCCTACCGCCCAGCAGTTGGAGGCTCTTCTCCCCACCACCACATCGTGGGCAGATTTTTCTGCCGCGGCCAGACCTCGTTGAGCGTCGGGCCATCGTACAGCCGGCCGTTCTTCATCACGTAGTGAATGGTGTTGGTGTTGTGAATGTCCTGCATCGGATCGGCGTCGAGCACGATGAGATCGGCGTACTTGCCGGGCTCGAGCGAGCCCAAGTCCCGGTCGAGTCCCAGGGCACGCGCGCCGTCGATCGTGCCGACGCGGATCACTTCGAGCGGCGTCATGCCGCCCGAGCTCATCGCCCACAGCTCCCAGTGGCAGCCGATGCCGTCCATCTCGCCGTGGCATCCCATGCCCACGTTGCCGCCCGCCCGCAGCACCGTGGCCGCCGAGGCGGCGATCCGGTTGTAGACGTACTGATCATCGCGGAACCAGTCGCGCCGCTCGAAGCGCTCGTCCAGCACCTCGTGTGGCACGAAGCGGCGCATCTTCGGATCGTCGTGCCCGTTGTAATGCTCGAAGAAGTAGTCCTCGCCGAACGGACCGCCGTAGTTGACGAGCAGCGTCGGCGTATACGTGATACCGGACTGCGCCGTCAGCTGCACCACGTCCTGATACAGCGGCATGAGCGGGTAACTGTGCTCGTGCCCGGGATAGCCGTCCAGCATTTCGGTCAGGTTCATCTTGAAGTCGAGCCCGCCCTCGGTCGTGGGCATCAGGCCCAGCTCCTTCGCCGCCATGATCACCCACTGCCGCTGCTTGCGGTTCCCCACCATGTACTGCTTGATCCAGTGCGTGTGGTAGAACTCGCTGTAGCGCTTCAACGTGTTGCGGGCGTCGTCGAGACTCTGGAAGTTCTCGTTCCAGAACACCCCGGGGCCCGTGTGATACAGCCGCGGCCCGATCAGCTCGCCGGTCTCGATCTGGTCGGCGTAGGTCAGGACGTCGGTGGTCGCGGTCTGCGGATCGCGCACCGTGGTCACCCCCCACGCCACGTTGGCGAGGTACTTCCACACCTGCGTCTGGTGTACGCCGAACTGCGCCCACGGATGCGCGTGCACGTCGACGAGACCGGGGATGATGGTTTTTCCCGAGACGTCGATGATGCGGGCGCCGGCGGGAGGATTCCCGCCGCCTTGCGGGCCGACCCAGACGATGCGGTTGTCGGTCACCACCACGTCGCCCTTGTCGATGACCTCCTCGCCTTTCATCGTGATGACTTTCGCGCCCCGCAACACGACCGTCCCTCGGGGGACGTCGCGCGCCGCCCGCAGGGCCACGTCCGCGCGCACGCCTTCGTATGCCGGTACCTTGGCCAGCGAGTCGAGACGCGCTTTCGCCGCGGAGTCGGGCTTGGGACGCGTGCTGTCGGCTTGCG
>Ga0187825_10000243_pt1 | contig 11968 bp, 11 predicted proteins | sample NC_wetland_sal_i_11_FD_132421 | JGI IMG/M metagenome (GOLD analysis project Ga0187825, IMG submission 132421) | Wetland sediment microbial communities from Neuse River Estuary, North Carolina, USA - SourceSoil_5 | ecosystem: Environmental > Aquatic > Freshwater > Wetlands > Sediment | place... | reverse complement strand
GGCCACGGGCTCGACGACCGCGCTGCTGCCGCCCGACAACGCAACCGGCAACTTCGTGAAAGTCGTGCAACTCGTCCCCGTCCGCATCCAGCTCGACGCCGCGGAGCTGCGGCGCGACCCTCTGCAGGTCGGGCTCTCCGCCGAGGTGGCGATCAACACGCGCGGCCGCGCGCGCTGACCCCGGCGCCATGACCGTCGGCGCGCTCCCGAGCCGGCCCGCCGCGCCGTTCGCCCGCAGCGGCAAGTGGTTCGTCGCCTTCTCCGTCCTCTTCGGGTCGGTGATGGGGGCCATCGACACGAGCGTCGTCAACGTCGCGCTGGTCCACATCCAGGCGACCTACGGCGTGTCGGTCCAAGAAGTCACGTGGGTCAGCACGTCGTATCTGATTACGGTCGTCATTATCATGCCGTTGACGGCGTGGTTCGCTACGGTGCTCGGCCGGAAGCGATTCTACATGTATTCCGTGGCGCTGTTTACGGTCGCGTCAGTGTTCTGCGGCCTGTCCCGGACGCTCGGCCAGCTGATCTTCTTCCGCGTCCTGCAGGGGCTCGGCGGCGGCGCGCTGCAACCGGTGGCGCAGGCGATCATGCGCGAGACGTTCCCGCCGGAGGAACAGGGCCAGGCGATGGGCTTCTACGGGATGATCGTCCTGATGGGGCCTGCCGTCGGCCCGACTCTCGGCGGGTGGCTCACCGACAACTGGTCGTGGCCGTGGATCTTCTTCGTCAACGTGCCCGTCGGCGTCCTCGCGCTGTTCATGGCCTCCCAGTTCATCGTCGATCCGCCCTACATGCGGCGCCGGGCCCTCAAGTTCGACGGCGTCGGCATCGGCCTGCTGGCGGTCGGCCTCGCCTCGCTGCAGATCCTCCTCGAGGAAGGCGAGCGCGACGGCTGGTTCGGCAGCACGTTCATCGTGACGCTCGCGATCGTTGCGGCGCTCGCGCTGGCCGTGTTCATCGTGTGGGAGCTGCGCGTGCCGGCGCCGGCGGTCAATTTGAGGATTCTCGCGAACCCTACGTTCGCCACCGGCACGACCATCATCGGGGTCCTGGGACTCGCGCTGTTCGGCAGCCTGATCCTCCTGCCGCTGTTCCTGCAAACGCTGCTGGGCTACACCGCGACCCAGGCCGGCCTCAGCCTGATGCCCCGGTCGCTCATGATGATTCTCATGATGCCGGTCGCCGGTCTGTTGTACAACCGGCTGGGCGTCTACGTGATGCTGCCGTTCGGCCTGCTCGTGAGCGCGTCGGCTGGCCTGATGATGTCGCGATTCACGCTCAACACGAGCCATGTCAGCGTCCTGCTGCCCCAGGTGGTCCAGGGCCTCGGCTTCTCGTTCATGTTCGTGTCGCTGTCGACGGCCACGCTGTCCACAATCCCCCGCCCGCTGATGCAGGGCGCGACCGGCATCTACAACCTCGTCCGCCAGATGGGCGGCAGCTTCGGCACCGCGATCGTGATCACGCTGCTTGACCACAAGACCACGACGGCCAGCGCGAACCTCGTGCGGTACGCGTCGCTCTCCAACCCGACGTTCATGGCCTGGTGGGGCACCGTCCAGTCGGTGCTGCGGGGACGCGGTAGCGACGCGGCCACGGCCCACGCCCAGGCACTCGGGGTGCTGCAGTTCTGGATTGGCCAGCAGGCGTCGGTCGTCGCGTTCGATTATGTGTTCGCCATGGTCGGCATCGTGTTTCTGGTCTGCCTGCCGCTCGTGATTTTGATGCGCCGGGCGCCGGCCGGCGCGCGCGCCGAAACGGCGGCCGCCGACTGAGGAACATCGCCCGGGCGGGGCCGGACGCCTCCGGCGCCGTGTCCTGCGCCGCCTGCCGCATGGTATCATAGAAAGAACGCGAACGCGTTGTGACGGAGGCGGCTGTGGCCAAGATTCCGGACCCCGCGAGTCCCGATTACTTTCTCGACAGCTTTCCTCGGGACGATTTTCCGCGGTACGTCTGGACCGACCGGCCGGCGACGCTGCCCGCCGAGGCCTGGACGACCGAGACGACGCACCGGGACGGCCAGCAGGGCGGCCTGCCGCTGACCGCGGAGCAGAGCCTCCGCATCTACGACCTTCACTGCCGGTTCACCGGCCGCTCCGGCGCGATCCGCCAGGCCGAATTCTTCGTCTACCGCCCGTCCGACCGCCAGGCGCTGCAGGGCGCCCTCGAGCACTACCGCGGCGGCGCCCCGATCGAGCCCACGACGTGGATCCGCGCCACGCGCAAGGACGCCGAGCTGATCCGCACGCTCGGGGTGCGCGAGACCGGGATGCTTGCGTCGGCCTCCGATTACCACACGTTCCACAAGTTCAAGCCGGGCGGGCGCGCGCAGGCGGCGCAGACCTACCTCGACGCCGTGGCCACGACGCTCGACGCTGGCATCCGTCCGCGCCTGCACCTGGAAGACGCGTCGCGCGCCGACATGGACTACATCCTGGCGTTCGTGGAGGCGTGCCTCGAGGCGGCCCGGCCGTTCGGGCCGTCGATGCGGCCGAAGTTCCGCATCTGCGACACGATGGGCCTCGGCCTGCCCTACGACGACGTGGCGCTGCCGCGCAGCGTGCCGCTGATGTTCCGGACGCTGCGGACGCGCCTCGACCTCGCGCCGGCCGACCTCGAGTTCCATCCGCACAACGACACGGGCCTCATCGTCGCCAACTGCCTCGCCGCGATCCGGGAAGGCTGCGGCGTGATCAACGGGACGTGCCTCGGCAAGGGGGAGCGCACCGGCAACGCGCCGCTCGAGCAGGTCATCCTGCACCTGATCGGCATGGGCTACTTCGCGGCCGGCCGGCCCGACTTCACCGTGCTGAACGAGCTCGCGGATCTGTACGCCGCGATGGGAGAGCCGCTGCCGCCCAAGTATCCGCTCTTCGGCCGCGACGCCCACCGCACCCGCGCCGGTATCCACGCGGACGGCCTGAACAAATTCTGGTGGATGTACGCGCCGTTTAACGTCCCGGAGCTGCTCGGCCGGCCGCTCGAGGTCTCGCTGACGAAGGACTCCGGCCTCGCGGGCCTCATCTTCGTCATCAAGCAGCGGCTCGGCATCGAGGCGGCGAAGGACGATCCCCGGCTCATCGCGGTGCACGACTGGATGATTCGGGAGTTCGACGGCGGCCGGCAGACCGCGATCGAGTGGGAGGAGCTCGAGCCGATCGTGCGCCGGCACTTCGCCCCCGCCGCACAGCCCCACCCGGTACACCGCTAGCCGACCCGGCGCGTTCCCCGTGGCCGTGGAGGCACCGCCGATTCGTCTGTCCGAGGTTCTCATCCCGCTCTCCCGCGCGCTCGACCTTGCGGAGGGGCAGCCCGCCGGCCACGCCGTGCGCACCGGGCTCATCGGCATGCGGCTCGCCGACGAACTGGCGCTGGATGCGGCGGCCCGGTCCGCGCTGTACTACGCGCTGCTGCTCGCCAACGCCGGCGGGCCCGGCACCGCGGCGGAAGTGACCGCGCTGCTGGACGGCGACGACCGCGCGCTCAAAGCCGGCTTCGCGACGGTCGACTGGACCCACGCCGTCGCCGCTGCGCGGTACGGCCTCCGGCACGCCGGGCACGGCCGGCCCGCGTGGCACCGCACGCGGGCGCTGGCGCGCACGGCGGGATCGGCCCGCCGCGTGGCGCGCGCCTTCATCGCGGGACGCGCGGAGCGGGGCGCCGCGGTGGCGAAGCGGCTCGGTCTGCCGGATGAGACGGCCGGCGCGATCCGCAGCGCGGACGAGCACTGGGACGGCCACGGCCATCCGCTGGGCTCGGCCGGCAACGCCATTCCGCTGTCCGGACGGATCGTCGGGCTCGCGCGCACGGTCGACGTCTTCGCCACGGCGGAGGGCCTGGAGGCCGCCCTGCAGATGACGCGGGCGCGGCGCGGCAAGTGGTTCGATCCCGCGCTCGCCGACCGCGTGCTGGCGTGGGCCGGGGACGGCCTCTGGTGGGCCGGTCTCCGCGGCGCGGGCGCCGCGGCGCGCCTGGCCGAGGCCGAGCCGGGCGACCGCATCCGGATGACCGACGATGCCGGCCTCGACGAGATCGCGCGGGCGTTCGCCGACATCGTGGATTCGAAGCGCGCCTGGACCGTGGGCCATTCCGCGCGGGTCGGCGCCCTCGCCGCGTCGATCGGCAGGGCCATGGGCGCGGATGAGGCGGGCTGCCGGCGCCTCCTGCGCGCCGGACTGCTCCACGACATCGGCGAGTTGGGCGTCGCCAACCGCGCCCTCGAACAGCCGGAGGCCCTCACGCCGCTCGAGTTTGCGGAGATCAAAGAGCACCCCCGGCGGACGCAGGAGATCCTCGCGGCCAGTCCGCCGTTCGCGGGGCTGGCGCGCCTCGCTGCGCTGCATCACGAACGGCTCGACGGAAGCGGCTATCCCTGGGGCCTGCCGGCCGGCGAGCTCAGCCGCGACGCGCGCGTGCTCGCGGTAGCCGAGGTCTACGACGCGCTCACGATCTGGCGCCCGTACCGGGAGGCGATGACGCCCGAGGAAGCGCTCATGCTCATGCGCAGCGACGAGGGCCTGGACCCCCAGGTGATCGAGGCGCTCGAGGGCGTCTTGGGCGCCGAGAGCCGCGCCGGCTGAGCCGGCCGGAAGACGAGGAGGACGACCGAACATGTCGACGACCGCCGTTCCGACCCTGGGCATCGACACGCTGGACACGCCGGCGCTCGTGGTCGATCTCGACCGCCTGGACGCGAACATCGCGCGCTGGGCGGCGCACGCCAAGCAGGCCGGGGTCAAGCTGCGCCCCCACGGCAAGACGCACAAGTGCGTCGAGATCGCGCGGCGGCAGCTCGAAGCCGGCGCCGTGGGCCTGACGCTCGCGAAGATCGGCGAGGCCGAGGTGATGGCCGGGGCCGGCGTGCGCGACATCTTCCTCGCGAACGAGATCGTCAGCGCACCGAAGCTGCGCCGCCTGCTCGCGCTCGCGAAAGAGATCCGGCTGCGCGTCGGCGTGGACAGCCTCGAGGTCGCGACGCCGCTCGCGGAGGCCGCCGCGTCCGCCGGCGCCGCGATCGACGTAATGGTGGAAGTGGACACCGGCCTGGGGCGCTGCGGCGTTGCCCCCGGGGAGCCGCTGCTGTCGCTGGCGAAGGCGGTCGCGCGCATGCGCGGCCTGCGCCTCGCCGGGATCTTCACCTACCGCGGCTACCGCAAGGGCGAGGCGTTGGAGCAGGCCGGGCACGACGAGGGCGCGATCATGGTCCGCGAGGCCGAGCGCCTGCGCGCCGCCGGGCTGCCGGTCGAGGAGATCAGCGTGGGGTCGACGCCGACAGGGCGTCCGGCCGCGCAGGTCGAGGGCGTCACCGAGATCCGGCCCGGCACGTACGTGTTCAACGACGCGATGCAGGTGCGCTACGGCTCGGCTACGCCGGAGGAGTGCGCGCTCGTGATCGCCGCGCGCGTGATCAGCCGACCGTCGCGGGACGTCGCGGTGCTGGACGCCGGCAGCAAGGTGCTGACCGCCGAGCACGGCCCCTACAGCAGCCGCGGCGAGAGCTACGGGGAGCTGCGCGGCTATCCCGACTGCCAGATCGACCGCCTGTGGGAGGAGCACGGCCGCGTGCAGCTCACCGACGAGGCGCGGCGGCTGCGCGTCGGCGACCTCGTCGAAGTGCTGCCGTCGCACGTCTGCCCGACCGTGAACCTCGCGCGCCGGCTCGTCTGCGTGCGGAACGGACGCGTCGAGGGCACCTGGGAGGTCGCCGCGAGGGCCGAAGTGCAGTAGCGCCGAACCCGCTCCGCACCATATTCCGCGGCGCCCCGGGTCCGCGCGACGCGCCGCGCGACAAAGGACGTGATCCATGGACGCAAAGTCGTACGTCAAGATCATGCTCGGCCTCTCGCACGACCGGCTGCGCGAAGCGGTGAACGGCGTCTCCGAGGCCGACGCCCGGCGGGTACTGGCCGGCAAGCTGACACCGATCGTATGGCAGGTCGGCCACATCGCGCTGGTGGACGGCAACTGGGTGCGCCGCGCCGGCGGGGACTCACCCGTGCCCGCACGCTACGCCGAGATGTTCAAGCAGGGCAGCGGCGGCGAGCAAGACTACCCTCCGCTCGCGGAAGTCTGGGACGTCTGCGAGTCCGCGCACCGCGCGCTCGTGGACCGCGCCGACGGCGCCGACTATCAGGCCCCGATCGACGCGCCGAGCTACAAGACGGTCGGCGAGATGCTGATGTACGCGCCGTACCATCGCGGCTACCACATCGGCAAGATCATGTCGCTGCGCGCCCTCCTCGGCAAAGCCGCCGTGCGGTAGGCGGCCGGACACGGACACCGCGGACGTCGTCATCGTCGGCGCCGGAGTGATGGGCGCGACCGTCGCCCATCACTTGGCCGTGCGCGGCTGCCGCAACATCGTCGTGGTGGACCGGCACGGCCGGCCGGGCGAGGGCAGCACCTCCCGGGCGACGGGCGGGTTCCGGCTCCAGTTCGGCAGCGGGATCCACGTCCGGCTGTCGGCGCTCGCCCGGGAGAAGCTGCTGCGGTTCCGGGACGAACTCGGCGTCGATCCGGGCTACCGGCCCCGCGGCTACCTCTTCATGGTGCGCGACGAGGAGAACCTCCGCCGGCTGCGCACGGTGCTGGAGGTGCAGCGGTCGGCCGGCGTCGAGGACGCGTACGAGGTCACGCCGGACGACATCCGCCGCCTCGCGCCCTACGTGGCGGAGGACGGCGTCGTGGGCGGCACGTTCGGACCGAGCGACGGCTTCATTCGGCCGATGGAGATCCTCCGCGGCTACCTGGAGTCGGCCCAGCGCGCGGGCGTTCGGGTGGAGTACGAGGCCGGCTGGGTCGAGTGCCTGGCCGAAGAGAAGGACGGCCGGCGCCGCGTCAGGGGCGTGCGGGCGGGCGGACGGGAGATCGCGGCGCCCTGCGTCGTGAACGCCGCGGGGCCCTGGGCCGGCGTGTTCGCGGCGCACGCCGGCGTGGACGTGCCGGTGCGGCCGCTCAAGCGACACACCGGCATCACCCATCCGTTTCCCAAGCTCTCCGACGACACCCCGATGACGCTCTGCCACTGGGACGGCGTGCACTTCCGCGTCCGCGACGGCCGCGTGCTGCTGCTGTGGCACACCGACTCGCCGCTGCACGGCATGGCGGCGCCGAACCCCTTCGACACGACGTTCAGCCAGCGATGGCTCGACGATCTGCTGCCGCTGGCACACCGCTACTTCCCGGTTCTCAAGGAGGCCGCGGTAGACCGGCCGCGCTGCTGGTCCGGTCTCTTCGAGATGTCGCCCGACCGCCATGCCATTCTCGGCGCGGCGCCCGGCCTCGAAGGAATGTACCTCATCAACGGATCGTCGGGGCATGGGGTGATGCACTCGCCGGCCCTCGGCCAACTGCTGGCCGAGATCATCCTGGACGGCCGCGCCTCGTCCCTCGACGCCGAGCCGCTCAGGCCGTCGCGGTTCGCCGAAGGCCGCCCGAACCCGATCGACAACATCCTCTAGGGGTGCGCCGGAATCGGCCCGCCCGGTCCGTCGTTCTCCGCCACAGAGGTGAGGTAATCCATGTCCGTTGTTCTGACGCACGTTGACAATCCGCCGCTCCCGGACGCCGGCCCCGCGGAGCCGCCGGCCATCCGGCCGGACGGGGCGGACGAGCGCGACGCGCTCGACGCCTACTCCCGCACCGTCGTGGCCGTCGTCGAGCGCGTCGGCCCCGCAGTCGTCAGCCTGGCGACCACGCGCCCCGTACCGGAACGGCTCCGCCGCCGCGGCCTGCCGGCCATGCACGGCGCCGGCAGCGGGGTCGTCATCGCCCCCGACGGCTTCATCCTGACGAACAGCCACGTCATCCGCGGCGCCCAGCAGATCGAAGCGCGGTTCGCGGACGCCCGCACCATGCCGGCCGTAGTAGTGGGCGACGACCCGCACTCGGACCTGGCGGTCGTGCGCGTACCGGAGGGCCAGCTCCCCTCCGCGGACCTCGGCGACTCGGCGCGGCTGCACGTCGGCCAGCTCGTCGTCGCGCTCGGCAATCCGCTCGGCTTTCAGGCGACGGTCACGGCGGGCGTCGTGAGCGCCCTCGGCCGCACCCTCCGCGCGGAGAACGGCCGCCCGATCGACAACGTCATCCAGACGGACGCGCCGCTCAATCCCGGCAACTCCGGCGGCCCGCTCGTCGACTCCCGCGGCACCGTCGTCGGGATCAACACGGCCGTGATCGCGGGCTCCCAAGGCCTGTGCTTCGCGATCCCGGTCAACACCGCGGCGTGGGTCGCCTCGCAACTGATGCGCGACGGCCGCGTGCACCGCGCCTACCTCGGGCTGGCCGCGCAGACGATCACGCTGAACCGGCGGGCGGCCGTGCACTACCGTCTCGACGCCCCCACGGCCGTGCGGATCACGGAAGTCCACGCGGGGACCGCCGCGGAGCGCGCCGGCCTGCGGCCGGCGGACGTGCTGGTGCGCATCGGCGAGCGCGCGGTCCGGACGCTCGACGACGTGCTGCTCGCGCTGGGGCAGCACACCCCCGGCGCGCCGATCGACGTGCAGTTCATCCGCGGTACTGAGACCCGGACGGTCACCGCTTACCCGACCGATCTTCCGGAGGACGCGTAGGCCGACACGGCATCCGTACCGGCCGGAGGGAGCGCGACATGGGGGACGTCCGCGCCGCGGCAACGGACCGCTGGGGCCTCATCGCGCTGCGCATCGCGCTCGGCCTGGTGTTCATCGCGCACGGGTGGCCGAAGGTCGCCGCGGGCGGCGGCGGAGCGGGGTTCGCCGCCGGTTTGGCGCACCTGGGCTTCACGCCCGGCGCCGCCTGGGTGTGGCTCGTGGCGGCGGTGGAGTTCTTGGGCGGCATCTGTCTGGTGCTGGGCGTGCTGGTCCGGCCGGCCGCCGCGCTCATCGCGGTCGAGATGCTCGTTGCGACCGTCAAGGTGAACTGGGCGCGGGGCTTTGTGTGGACGCGCGGCGGGTGGGAGATGCCGGTCCTGCTGGCCGTCCTCGCCGCGATCCTCGCCGTCACCGCGCCGGGCGGGCCGCGCCGCGAGGAGGACCGCCCGAGCTGAGACCAGCCTGACCGCCCCTCGATATCCCGCATTCACGAACTGTTCGTTTGACGAATTGTATGCTATAGTAACGATATGGCCGCCGCGCTCATCGACCGGACGTCAGGCCGCCGCCGCGCGCTCGCCGCCGACTGCGCGGCGCGCCTCGTCGACGTGGCGCCCGTCGTCATGCGGCGCGTCCGCGCGCGCATGCGGCGGGAGATGCCGGACCTGACCGTGCCGCAGTTCCGCTCGCTCGTCTACATCGAGTCGCACCGCGGCTGCGCGCTGCGCGAGCTCGCCGGACACCTCGGGAACACCCCGGCGACCGCCTCGGCGCTGGTGGACCGGCTGGTGCGCCGCGGCTGGGTCTCCCGCGCCCCCGACGCGGCCAACCGCCGGCAGGTGCGGCTCGCGCTGACGGCCCGGGGCGCCGAGCGGCTCGCCGCCGCGGAACACGCGGCGCGGCGGGAAATCGCCCAGGCGATCGCGGACGCGCCGGTGCCCGTACTGCTGTCGGTGCGGAGCGGGCTCGCCGGCCTGCGCGAACTGTTCGTCGAGCGGCGGCCGCGGGAGGATTCGAAATGAACGACGGGCTGCAGGCGGTGCGCACGGATCACGACGGGCTGCAGGTGGTGCGCACGGACGGTCTCACGAAGCGGTTCGCGGACGTCACGGCCGTCGACGGCGTGTCGATCGGGGTGCGCGCCGGCGAGATCTTCGGCCTGATTGGTCCGAACGGCGCCGGCAAGAGCACCATGATCAAGATTCTGACGACGCTGCTGCCGGCCACCGGCGGCTGCGCCACGGTCGCGGGCGCGGACGTGCGGAGCGAGCCGGGGCGCGTGCGCCAGCGGATCGGCTACGTGCCGCAGGTCGTCTCGGCCGACGGCTCGCTCACGGCGGCGGAGAACCTCTGGGTGTCGGCGCGGCTCTACAACATCCCGCGCGCCGACCAGGCGGCCCGCATCACGGAGGCGCTCGAGGTCGTGGGCCTGCGCGACGCGGCGAACACGCTCGTGCGCCGCTACTCCGGGGGCATGATCCGCCGGCTCGAGATCGCGCAGAGCCTGCTGCACCGCCCGGCCGTGCTGTTCATGGACGAGCCGACCGTCGGCCTGGACCCGGTCGCCCACCGCGCGATCTGGGAGGACATCGAGGACCTCCGGACCCGCTACGGGATGACGATCCTCATCACGACGCACGACATGTCCGAGGCGGACGCGCACTGCGACCGGGTCGGCGTGATGCACCTCGGCAAGATCGTGGCCGTCGGCACGCCGGCGGAACTGAAGGCGCAGGTCGGCCCCGACGCCACGCTCGACGACGTGTTCACCGCGTTCACCGGCAGCCAGATCGTCGCAGGAGGCAACTACCGTGAGATCCTACGCACCCGCCGTACGGCCCGGCGTCTCTCCTGACGCCGCGCTGATCCCGGCGTTCGTCAACCACGCCGCCACCGTCGCCTGGGCCGAACTGCTGAAGCTCCGCCGCGACCCGGTGGAGCTGCTCAGCCGGGCGGCGCAGCCCACGCTGTGGCTGCTCGTCTTCGGACAGGTCATGGCCCGCCTCCGCGGCGTGCCGACGGGGGGTCTCCGCTACCTCGACTTCATGACGCCCGGCGTACTTGCCCAGAGCGTCCTGTTCATCGCGATCTTCTACGGCGTGGCCACGATCTGGGAACGCGACGTCGGGGTGCTCCACAAGCTCCTGGTGACGCCGGCCTCCCGCACCGCGCTGGTGGTCGGCAAAGCGCTGTCGGCCGGCGCGCGGGCCCTGTCGCAGGCGGTCCTCGTCTACATCCTCGCCCTGCTACTGGGCATCCGGCTCGACTCGAACCCGCTGCACATTCTTGGGGTCATGGCGGTGGTCATCATCGGCGCCGGGCTGTTCGCGACGCTCTCGCTGATCATCGCCTGCATCGTCAAGACCCGCGAACGCGTGATGGGCATGGGGCAGCTCCTCACGATGCCGCTGTTCTTCGCCAGCAACGCGATCTACCCGATCGCCCTGATGCCGGGGTGGCTACGCACGGTGTCGTCGGTGAACCCGCTGACGTACGAGGTCGACGCGCTGCGCGCCCTGATGGTGCAGGGGGGCGCGAGCGCCTACGGCATCGCGCCCGATCTCGCCGTGCTGCTCGTGAGCTCGGTCGTCCTGATCGCGATCGCCGCGCGCATGTTTCCGAGGATCGTCACCTAGATCAGAGATAGCGGCCGCCGGTCACTTCGATCACGGCGCCGGTGACGAAGCTCGCGAGGTCGCTCGCCAAGAACAGGGCGACGTTCGCCACCTCCGCCGGCGTGCCGATCCGGCCGAGCGGCGTGTCGCCGATCCGCGCCTTCAGCATCTCGTCGCCCATGGCACGGGTCATCGGCGTGTCGATCAGCCCGGGCTGGATGGCGTTGGCGCGGATGCCGTAGCGCGCGTACTCGCGCGCGGTGACCTTGGTCAGCGCGACGATCCCGGCCTTGGCCGCGGCGTAGTTGGCCTGGCCGAAGTTGCCGATCTTGCCCGAGATCGACGACATGTTGACGATCGCGCCGCCCCGCCCGCCGTCGCGGATTCTGGCGGCGACCGCGCGGGTGCAGAGAAACGTCCCCTTGAGATGGACGTCGAGCACCCGGTCCCAATCCTCATCGGCCATCTTGCGAATCGTGGCGTCGCGTGTCAGGCCCGCGTTGTTGACGAGGATGTCGATCCGCCCCCACGCGGCCTGCGCCCGGGCCGCGGCGGCCTCCACCTCGGACGCCACAGCGACGTCGGCGCGCACCGCCTCCGCGCGGCGGCCGAGCGCCCGCACCGCGTCCGCGGCCCCCGACGCGGCGGATTCGTTGAGGTCCACCGCCGCGACGTCGGCGCCTTCCTCCGCGAACCGCAGCGCGATCGCGCGGCCGATCCCGGAGCCCGCCCCGGTCACGAAGGCCACGCGCCCGGCGAGGAGCGGCGTCATCGCGG
>Ga0187825_10000242_pt1 | contig 11981 bp, 11 predicted proteins | sample NC_wetland_sal_i_11_FD_132421 | JGI IMG/M metagenome (GOLD analysis project Ga0187825, IMG submission 132421) | Wetland sediment microbial communities from Neuse River Estuary, North Carolina, USA - SourceSoil_5 | ecosystem: Environmental > Aquatic > Freshwater > Wetlands > Sediment | place... | reverse complement strand
CCGCCGGCATGGGAAACCGGAAGCACGCGAGCCTTGCCGCCGGCCGCGCGCTCCACTTCCCGCACCATCTGGCCCAGGTTCAGTTCGGGAACCACAAACGCCTTGACCTTTTGCGCCAGAGCGCGGATGCGATGCTCGGGGAAGGGCCAGGCGGTGATGAGGCGGAGTTTGCCGACGCGCCGGCCTTGCGAACGGGCCAGTTCGATGGCGCGCTGCGCTACCCGCGAGGTGATGCCGTAGGAGACCACCACCACATCGGCATCGCAGACGTTCTCTTCCTCAAGCAGAGCAATTTCTTCGTTGGCGCGCTGGATTTTCTGCTGCAGGCGCCGCACCAGCTTGTCCTGGGCGGGCACGGTCATCACCGGGTAACCGCGGTGGTCGTGGGTCAGGCCGGTGATATGGAATTTGTAGCCTTCGCCGGCATGAGCCATTTCCGGCACCATGTCGCCATTGGTCTCGTAGGGAAGGTAGTCGGCAGGGCGCTTGCTGGTGTGCCGGCGTGGAACGATCTCGATTTGCTCGGCGGGCGGAATCACAACTTTTTCCGTCATGTGCCCCACCACTTCGTCCATCATCAGCATGACTGGAACGCGAAACTGCTCAGCGAAATTGAAGGCCTGGACGGTGAGATCAAAGCACTCCTGCGGCGAATTGGGGCAGAGGGCGATGATTTCGTAGTCGCCATGCGAGCCCCAGCGCGCCTGCATCATGTCCGACTGGGCGGGCAAGGTGGGCAAGCCGGTGGAGGGTCCGCCGCGCTGCACGTTGACGAAGACGCAGGGTGTTTCCGTCATGGCGGCGTAGCCGATGTGCTCCATCATCAGGGAGAAGCCGGGGCCGGAGGTGACGGTGAAAGCCTTGGCTCCGCCCCATACCGCGCCCTGCAGGGCGATGGAGGCGGCCAGTTCGTCTTCCATCTGGATAAAAATGCCGCCCAGGGTGGGCACGCGCGCGGCAAAGCGTTCCACCACCTCGGTGGAGGGCGTAATGGGATAGCCGGATGCGAAGCGGGCGCCAGCGGCCAGGGCGCCTTCGCAGCAGGCGTGGTCGCCGTCGAGGAAGTGCACGCCGGTGAGGACGCCGCGCGGGTCAGCGTGCATCGGCAGTCTCCTTGGCGGGTGTTGCCTGGGGTTGCGGCAGGCGGTAACCGAAGATGGCGAAATCGGGACAGTACATGCCGCAGAGATCGCAACCGCTGCACTTTTCCGCCGCCACCACGTGCGGCGGATGGTAACCCTTGGAGTTGAAAGCGGAAGAAAGCGCCAGCACCTTGGTGGGACAAAATTCCACGCAGAAGCCGCACGCTTTGCAGCGCTCGACCACGATTTTGACCGCACCCTTGGCCATGATCCCCCACTTGCCGCGCAGGGCGGCACGAAGTCAAAAGCCATTATGAATTTGCCTGTCCCAGAGTGGTGTGATGTGGGTCACGAAGGCACGTGAGGCGGGACACAGGGGAAAGCCGTCAGCACTCAGCCATCAGCACTCATCCAAAGGCCGCGGCCGAGGATCTCAGCTAACGCCTGAAATTATCTTCGGCTTAATGCAGTCCTTTTTTCCGCCGGAATTCGCGCACTACGTCGGTGACCGAGCGATGCTGGCCGTCCACGGCGTAGTTCAGGGCGCGCATGTCCTCATCGGAAACTTTTCCCCCCAGTGGGGCCAGCGCGTCGCGCAGCTGGGGATGGCGGGCCAGCGCCTCCTCGCGCACGATGGTTACGGCGTAGTAGGGCGGGAAGTAGCGCTGGTCGTCCTCGAGCACAGCCAGATCGAGCACCGGAATGAGGCCGTCGGTGGAGTTGCCGGCGGCCAAGTCAATCTGCTTATTCACCAGGGCGCGGTCGAGCAGGCCCAGGTCCATAATCAGCGGCGGCCTGGCGAAGCGGAGGCCGTAGGCCGCCACCAGACCCTCGTAGCCGTCCGGGCGCTCCATAAATTCGTAGCCGAACCCGGCGCGCCACTGCGGCGTGTACTTCGCCGCCTGCGAAATGGTGGCCAGATGCAGGCGGCGCGCGTCCGCCCCACGAATTTCGATGGCAAATGTGTCATTGAAGCCAAACGACGGCAAAACCGCAAAATGGAACTGTTGCTCGTACTGCTGTTTCACTTTTTCATACACGGCGTCGGGATCCTTCAGCGGCGGCTGCTTGAGAATGGCGGTCAGCGCCGTGCCCGTATACTCCGGGTACACGTCAATCCTCCCCGCCAGCATGGCCTGCTGGCAGATATAGGTTCCGGCGAGATAGAAGCGGCGCTCGACTTTGAGGTGAGTCCTGGCTTCGATCTGCTGCGCAATCAATTCGCCCAGGATGAGCTGCTCAGGGAAGTTCTTGGAGCCGACTACCACCACGTTCTGTCGCGATGGACCGCAGCCCACCAAGATGAGGGCGAGCGCAAGTGCGGCAGTGAAAACGCGGTTCATGCGGGGCGAAGGCGTTTTTCCAGCAATCCCAGGCCGAAATCGGCCAGCAGGGCCAGAAGGGCTGCGGGCACGGCGCCGGCCAGAATGACCACGTTGTTCACCATGGCCAGGCCGCGGAAGATGAACTCGCCCAGTCCGCCGGCTCCAATGGCGGCGGCAATGGTAGCCAAGCCGACGGATATAACCGTGGCCACGCGTACGCCGGCGATAATCACGCTCAACGCCAGCGGCAGCTCCACCTGGAACAGCAATTGCCGGCCGGTCATTCCCATGCCGCGGCCGGCCTCCACCACGGCGCGGTCAACTCCCATGATGCCGACGTAGGTATTGCGGATGACCGGCAGCAGCGCGTACAGAACCAGCGCCAGAACCGCGATGCGCTCGGCGCGAGCGCCAATCCATGGCGCGGGCAGCAGAAATCCAAACAGCGCCAGGCTGGGAATCGTCTGGATTACGTTGGCCACGCCCAGCACCGGTTTTTCCATGACCTGGCGGCGCGTGAGCCACACGCCCACGGGCACTCCGATGGCCACCGCAATGGCCATGGAGATGCCCACCATCCAAAGGTGCTCCAGTGTGAGCTGCCAGACTTCGGCGCGGTTTTGCGCGAAAAATTGCCAGAGGCTCATGCTCCTCCTTGGGTCTTGCTATCAGCCAGAAACGCGGCAACGTAGGCCGCGGCCAGCGGCTCTTTGGCGTGCAGAAACTCTTCCGGCGTGTAGGTTGCCAGCAGGCGCCCGGATTCGAGCAGGGCGACGCGCGAACCCAGCAGCAAAGCCTCGCGCAGGTCGTGGGTGACGAACACAGTGGTCTTGCGCAAGCGCTGTTGCAGGTTCAGGAACTCGCGCTGCAGTTCGGCGCGGGTGAGCGCGTCGAGGGCGCCGAACGGTTCGTCCATGAGCAGGATAGGCGGGTCCGCCGCCAGCGCCCGGGCCACGCCTACGCGCTGCCGCTGCCCTCCCGACAACTCACGCGGGCGGCGGTGGGCAATCTGCGGCTCCAGGCCGACCAACTGCAGCAGTTCACGCACCCGCTCCTGAATGCGCTGCTGCGGCCATCCTTCCAGCGACGGCACCAGGCCGATGTTGCGCTCCACGTTGAAGTGAGGAAACAGCCCCACATCCTGAATGGCGTAGCCGATGTGGCGCCGCAGTTGAATGGGGTCCCACTGCGTAGAGGCGCGGCCTTCCACCAGCACCTGGCCGGAGGAGGGGTCGAGCAGGCGGTTGACCAGCTTCAGGGTAGTGGTTTTTCCCGAGCCGCTACGTCCCAGCAGCACCAGCAATTCGCCGCGCCGCACCGCCAGGTTAAGGCCGTGAAGAAGAGTGCCACCGTGGTCGAGGCGGTAGGAAACATCGCGGAACTCCACGGCCACATCGGGGTGTGCATCGGCCGGCATGAAATGCGAAGCGGGCCGCATGCCCGCGTGCGGCGATTTTCGCAGCCGGAGAGGCGTTGGCGCAAGCGCGCAGCAGCTATTCACCCGGGTGAGGAACACGGGCCGAGGAAGCCCGTTGTATCATGGAAGTAATGCTGTTCCGCTCGGTTTCTCTGCGAACAGCGCGCCTGCTGGCGGGCTTGTTCGCTCTCACCACGTTTCTGCTGGCCGCGTTCCTCGCCGGCAGTTGGCTGTATGTCTATCGCTATGTGAGCCAGGAAGGCACGCCACCGCCTCCTCCGCTTCTGCAAACTTTGCGTCCGGTGGCGGGCACGGTTTCGCCGCTGCAGGTGAATTACAAGCTGGAACTGCCCGGACGCGGCGAAATCTTTCCCGCGCTGACGGCGGGAAGTCCGGCGGATTACTGGCCGGTGGCCATCCTTACCATCAGTAATGCCAGCGATCGCCCGGTGGCGCAAACCGTCTCCGCGCAAATACCGGGATGGAGCGGGCGCGCGCAACACAGCCTGATTGTAGGACCGCACAGCACGCAGGACCTGCGGATCAGCCCGGAACTTCTGCCGCGCGCCTTCGCCAACCAGGAATTCCGGCGGGGCACGCTGGAGGTGCGCGTCAGCAGCCCGCGGGACCCGGACCACTATTTCCAGCAGCGCACGGTGTTCCTGCACTCCGCTTATGACCTCTACTGGGGAAAGAGCTTCAGCAACGCGCAGTTCATCGCCCGCTGGGTAACGCCGCACGATCCGGCGGTGCTGCGCCTGGTGGCGGACGCACGGCGCTACATCCGCAACGGCCGGTTGCCGGGATATGGCGGCAGCCGGAAAAATGAGATTCAACCCCAGGTGCGCGCCCAACTCAACGCCATTTTTCAGGCGCTCAAGCATTCGGGGATCAGCTACGTTACCAGCATTTACACTTTTGGAGATTTCACCGGCGACGCGCAGCGCATCCGCCTGCCGCAGGAAACACTGACCCTGGACACCGCCAACTGCATTGATGTCTCCGTGGCTTTTGCCTCGGCGGTGGAGAACCTGGGGATGGATCCGGCGATTGTGCTCGTTCCCGGTCACGCCTTTGCCGGTGTGCGGCTGGGGCCGGACTCCCCGGACTGGTTGTACCTGGACTTAACCGTGTTGCCCCGGGGAACCTTTCAGCAGGGCTTGGAGCGGGCCGAGCACTGGCTGAAGAAAACCCCGCCCAGCCAGGTGCTGATGGTGGACGTGGCCGCCGCGCGCGCACTGCGCATTTATCCCATTCCTTCTGCGGAGCGGCAGGCCAGCGTGGCTCTCAGTACAGCAGATGAAGGGGCATCTCTGCGCTGAGAGTGAGCATGCGCGCGAATTTCCGGCTTGTGACTACTGACTCCCGGTTTTTGCCGGCAGGCCGGTAATGCGAATGCCGGTGGCGTGGGCTTTATAGCGGATATTGATGCCAATGAGCAGGGCGGTAATCTGCTCCAGGATACGGGAATTTTCCAGCTTCCCGCCGTCCACGGCGCGAACCCCGGGAATCTTGTTGGCTAACTCAGAAGCGACCTGGCGGGCGCGCTTGTCGTCGCTGCACACGATCACATCGGACTCAATGGGCGCGTCGCCGTTGGAAGCGTCGGCGGAGATGTTGTGAAAGGCGGCGGCCACGGTGACTCCGTCCGGCACCAGTTCGGCGGCCTGTTCCGCGCACGAGCCCTGCCACACGCCCAGGGTGCGGGTGGGGCGTCCGCCCACCGCGGTCGCCAGGGCGACGGTGGCGTCAATCAAGACTGAGCCCGGGTGCATGTGCCGCGCCAGGTTCTTGAGCAGCAGCGCGTGGCCTTCAAAGGGAACAGTCAACACCAGCAGATCGGCGGCCTCGCAAGCGGCGGTGTTCGCCATGCCTTCGACTCTGGCGCCGGCTCCCGCGCGGGAGGCAACTTCGGCGGCTGCCTTCCGCGCGCGGGTCTCGTCCCGCGAGCCGATGATGACGGCTTCGCCGGCCCGCGCCCAGCGCAGCGCCAGCCCCATTCCCGCCGGTCCCGTTCCTCCCAGTACTCCGATTTTGCTGCTCATGCCGAGGCGACCTGCGCCGGCTCCACGCCTGAGGCCGTTTGCGGCATGATCTTCGTGTAAGTGGTGTTGCGCTCCGCCGGAAGCCTTCCGATCTGGCGAATCAGCTCCTGGAACTCGCGCGGGCTGGTGTACTGCCCGGCGGTGGCGCCGGCTTCACGGGAAATGTTTTCCTCCATCAGGGTACCGCCGTAATCGTTGGCGCCGGCTTGCAGGCAGAGCTGCGACAGGCCGCGGTTCAGCTTCACCCACGATACCTGCACGTTAGCAATCGAGCCCGCCAGCAGGATGCGCGCCAGAGCGTGAATCTTCAGGTGCTCGGCCAGGCTGGGCCCGGGCCGGGCAATGCCTTGCTGGTAAAGCAGGGTATTGTAGTGCACGAAGCCCAGGGGCACGAACTCGGTAAAGCCGCCGGTCTCGCTCTGAATTTGGCGGAACATAAGCAGCTGGTTGACCCAGTGCTCCGGGGTCTCCACATGGCCGTACATGAGAGTGGAGGTACTGCGAATGCCGCAGCGGTGGGCGGTGGTGATGACCTCGCGCCACTGCCGGGTGGAAAGCTTGTTGCGGGAGAGGACAAAGCGCACGTCGTCGTCCAGGATTTCCGCCGCCGTGCCGGGCAGCGTGTCCAGGCCGGAGTCGCGAAGCAGGCAAAGATAGTCGGCCAGCGGCATGCCGGTGAGCTCCACGCCGTGGACGATCTCCATGGGCGAAAAGGCGTGGATATGGATGCGGGGAACGGCGCGCTTCACCGCCAGCAGGATGTCGCGATAATAGAACGGCGGCAGGCCGTGCGGCAGCCCGCCCTGAATGCAGACCTCGGTGGCGCCCAGGGTCCAGGCTTCCGCGGCTTTGGCGGCCACCTGGTCCAGGCTCAGGAAGTAGGCGTCGGCCTCGCGCGGGCCGCGGCTGAAGGCGCAGAACTTGCAGCCCACGAAGCAGACGTTGGTGAAATTGATGTTGCGGTTCACCACGTAGGTGACCGCGTCGCCCACCAGCGCGTGGCGCAGGTCATCGGCGGCCAGCAGGAGCCCCAGCAGGTCGTCGCCTTCGGCGTGGGCCAGCAGCAGGCACTGCTCGCGGCTGAGCACGCCGCCATCGCGCGCCTGGAGCACGCGTTCCAGGGCTTCGCCAACTGCCGGCGAGAGCCTCGGCAAAACCTTAGGCCACTCCAGTTCGCGGAAGTGCTCCAGCTCGAATGTGGTCAGACTTCGCGACATCTAGCCCCCTACCGGAATAAGTCGCGTGAAGCCGGGCGGACCAGCTGCGTTGCCCGTCCCTCTCCCGGCGAAAAACGGAACCCTCGAATGATACACGCGGGCGTATCAGTCAGCTTGCCGCAGACCAGGCCGGCGGCGCAAGCCAGCTCGTCGGCCACGGCTTCTACGCTGGCGTGCAGCTTATATCCACGGCTATCGTGTCCGCCTCGGTAGTCGAGCAGCGGAAGCAGGCCGGCAACACCAATGGCCACCTCGCACAGCCCTTCCCGCCAGGGGCGGCCGAAACTATCGCTGATGATGACCGCGAGCAAAAGCCGCAACCGCTCCTGGAGGCGGCGGCGCAACTCGGCGGCGGAGCGGTCGGGGTTTTCGGGCAGCAGGACGGCGCTGCGCCCGCCGTCCACGTTAGAAAGGTCCACGCCGCTGTTGGCGCACACCAGGCCGTGCCTTGTTTGCGTAATGAGGATGCCATTTTCCTGGCGCACAATGCGGCTGCTCTCGCGCAGCGCCAATTCGACCACGCGCGCATCCAGTTGATAGCGTGCCGCCCACTCAGCCGCTTGCGCAGAAGGTTGCACGCTATCCAGCGCGACGATCCGCCCCTCGGCTTTCGAAATAATCTTGTGCTTGATGACCAGGACATCGCCCTCAGCCAACTGCAGGCCGGCGCGGGAAAGTGCATCGAGCAGCAACTCGGCAACGTTATCACCGGCTCGGACTTCGCCGACGCCGGAAATAGGGAGAACACGGATTTCCGTGCTGGTTTCAGTCATGCGCGGCAAGCGCCTGCGGCTCAAGATTCCAGCTGCGCAAAAGTTGCTGCGCCCTTGTGTTGCCCTCAGCGGCCAGCAGTTGGGCCAGGTCGGCGGGATTGTCCACATCCAGGCCCACGCGCGGCAGGCGCAGCACAACGCAGGGCATGCCGGTGACTTGCGCCGCCCGCAGGTGGGGCTGAAAACTGTCGTTGCCGAAGCGAAGAGGGAAGAGGTCGGCCGGGCGCCGCAATACAGCGTTGCTGCCGCGCCCATCCCAGCCCGGCACCAGCACCGAACCTTGCGGGGGAGCCGCGGCCAGCACCTGCTGGATATCCTCCGCCTGCACCAGGGGAATGTCCCCCGGAATCACCATGGAGTTGTCCTCACCAAGGGCGACGCAGTGCCCGGTGGCGTGCTCGATGGCATCGCTCTCGCCCAGGTTGGCGGGGTCGGGGATGATGGCAAATCTGTAGCGCTCAGCCAGGGCGATGGCCATGGGATCGCTGCTTACCACCGCCACGCGCGTGTGGTGATTCACGTTGGCGAGGGCCGCGAGCACATCCTGCAGCATGGCTTCGGCCAGGGCACGCCGTTCCGCGCGGCGGAGCACGGGCGACAGCCGCTCCTTCGCGTTTTCGAGATTTTTTACAGGTACAAGGATCATGACGCTCACCCGGCGCGCGCCGCGGAGCGGGTTACGAGTTCGAGCACGGTGGCGGCCAGCGCGGCCTTCTCGTCCGCTGTCTTCATAATGGTTTGAGCACAATGCACCTGCAGGCCGGAAAGGCGCAACTCCTCCGCCGCTTTGGCATCGCGCTCGTCCACAATGAGCAAGTCGAGAAAATCCCTGTAGGCCTGGGCCACGCCGGCAATGGAGACAGGCAGGCCCTGAGCGGCCATGAGCGCGCCCGCCGGGCCGGACACCGCCGCGCCGCCGACGATGGGGCTGATGGCGGCGACGAGCGCTTGGGTTTCCCGCAAAGCCTGGCGGATGCCGGGCACGGCCAGAATGGGGCCGAGGCTGGTGATGGGATTGCTTGGTGCGAGTAGCACCGCCTCGGCGCTCTTGATCGACTCCAGCACGCCCGGAGCGGGGCTGGCTTGCTCCGCACCCACAAAGCGCACGCCGCGCACTTCCGGCCGGTAGCGCTCGCGCACAAAGTATTCCTGAAAGCTGAGCTCGCCCTCCGGGGTTGTGACCCGCGTTTCCACCCGCGCGTCGCTCATAGGCAGGATGCGCGACTGCACACCCAGGGCGGAGGCAATCTCTGCGGTGGCTTCGCTGAGCGTCCGCCCGGAGGCCAGCAGCTGCGTGCGGGTCAGGTGGGTGGCCAGGTCGCGGTCTCCTACCCGAAACCAGGCCGGCGCGTTCATGCGCCGCATGGCCTCCGCGCACTCGAAGGTGTCGCCGTCAACGCCCCAGCCGCGCTCCTTGCTGAGCATCCCGGACAGCACATACATGATGGAATCCAGATCGGGGGAAACGTGCAGACCCCACCACTCGAGGTCGTCGCCGGTATTGACCACGAGCGTAAGTTTGCGGGCAGGGAGCAGTTGCTTGAGCGCGTCCACGAACTTGGCGCCCCCGGTGCCGCCGGTGAGAACGACCATCATGCGGCCCTCCGGGCGTAGCCGTTGTCGTCCGCCACGGCTGCGAGCCTGGTCCGCAACAAGTCCGAGGCGCCGGCCAGCGCCGCGGGAATGAACTCCGGATACACGGGCAGGCGCTGTCGCAACTCGTATCCTTTGGCTTGGGTGCGCTCCGTCAATTCCTGCAGATGAGGCCAGGGCGCCTCCGGATTGATGAAATCGGGAGTGAGCGGCGAAACCCCGCCCCAGTCGTTGATGCCGGCCTCGAGCAGGGAATCGTAATCGGGAGCGCTAAGGTTGGGCGGCGCCTGGATATTCATGTTGCCCAGCAACAGACGCGCCACGGCCACGGTTCGCAGCATGTCGCCATGGCTGGGCTCGGGCCAGTTGTGCATGGGAATGCCGGGCTTTACCCGGAAATTCTGAACGATTACTTCCTGAATGTGGCCGTAGCGGCGGTGGAGTTCGCGGATGGCGAGCAGGGTATCAACCCGGTCTTCCATCGTTTCGCCGATGCCGATCAGCAGGCCGGTGGTGAAGGGAATTCCCAGCCGGCCCGCGTCTTCCAGCACCTGCAGGCGCTTGAGGGGAGCTTTGTCGGGTGCATTGTCGTGCGCCGCGCCGGGGCGGAGCAGGACTTCGCTGGTGCTTTCCAGCATTAGCCCCAGGCTGGGCGAGCAAGCCGCCAGTCGCTTCAGCCATTGCGCGCTCATCAATCCGGGATTAGCGTGCGGCAGCAGGCGCGTCTCGCGCAGCACCAGTTCGCACATCGCCTCGAGATATTGCAGAGTGGAACTGTAGCCCAGTTCACGCAGCCGGTGGCGCATTTCGGGGAAGAGCAGTTCGGGCTTGTCGCCCAGGCTGAACAGCGCCTCGGTGCAACCCAGTTTCTCGCCGGCCTTGGCCACCGCCAGCACTTCTTCAGGCGACATGGTGTGGGCGCCGGGCTGGCCGGGATCGCGGCGAAAAGTGCAGTAGCCGCAGTAGTCGCGGCAGAGAGTGGCGAGGGGAATAAAGACTTTGCGCGAGTAGGTTATGGCTTGCGGCTTAAAGCGGTTCTTGAGCACAACGGCTGTGTGCAACAGCTCGGGAAGCAGATGATCATTAACGCGCAGCAGAGCGAGCGCCATTTCGCGCGAAACCGGCAGGCCAGCGCGCACTTCAGCCAGATAGGAACTGGCAGGGGGCACGGCCGTGGCTGGTTCGGCGATGGCTTTCATGATTGTGCTGCGGGTCAAAACGGTTCGCCGGCAGCAAATTGAAGAATTGTATTACACGCCGGGGACTCTCGGCTTTCGGCCAAGTCCACCACGGACCGATGTTATCTGACAGCTGATAGCTACGGCTTCTCAGCCGCACTCTGCACTGCTCCTCCCGCCATCACCGGCAGCACAATATGCGATGGGTATTGCGGCGAGCGGTAAATGCGCTGCGTGGCCTGTTGGTAATCGGCATCGGTGGCCTGGAAGATGTTGGGCACGAATTTCTGCGGGTTGCGGTCAATGATGGGAAACCAGGTGCTCTGCACCTGCACCATGATCTTGTGTCCCTTCTGAAAAGTGTGATCGTTGGTGTGCAGGTCAATCTTGTACTCGTTGACCTGGTTAGGCACGATGGGCTCCGGCTTTTCGAAGCTGTTGCGGAAGCGGCCGCGAAAGACTTCGTCAGCTATCATCAACTGATAGCCGCCCAACTTGGGCTCGGGCAGGTAATTTTCCGGGTAAACATCAATGAGTTTCACGATCCAGTCGCTGTCCGTTCCGGTGGTGGAGGCGAACAGGTCGGCCACGATGTCCCCGGCCACGGTCACGTCCTGCACCAGCGTGTCGGTTTCCCAGGTGGCAACGTCGGGCCGGGATTGGGAGAAGCGCTGATCTTCCAGCAGCCACGTGGGCCAGCCCGGGCCGGGATAGGTGGGCGAAATCGGCCGATGGCGGTAGGGAACCGGGTGGGCAGGGTCAGAGATGTAGCTGTCGAAGGGATCGCCCGCAGATGAAGCCGGCGCTTCGAATGACAGTTTGCCATCCTCGCGGAAATACAGGTTGCGCGGTTGGGCCTGGCGGGGAGGCCAGGAATCGTACTGCTTCCACTGATCGCTGCCGGTCTCGAAAGTAAGAGCCTCGTGCAGCGGCAGCTGGCCCTTATCCTTCAGCCAGTACGCGAACCATGGCGCCTGCACTTTGGCCCGGAAGTATTGGCCGGTGTTGCTGCCGAAATCAATCGGACCCAGCTTACTGCCAGGTCCGCGCGCCCAGCCACCATGGTTCCACGGGCCCACCACCAGGTAATTCAGATGCTTGGGGTCGTGCTTTTCAAGCAATTCATAGATTCTCACAGGACCGTAAAAATCCTCCTGGTCCCACCAGCCGGCGACGTTCAGGTCGGGCACGGTTGGATTTTTCAGGTAGGGCCAGAAGGCCAGTTTCTTCCAGAAGTCGTCGTAGTTAGGGTGCTCGACGAAGTCATCCCAGGTGGGCAGCTTGCCGTGGAAGTAGCGGGCGTTGGCGTTGGAGAGCGCGCCCAGGCGGAGATACCACTCGTAGGTGTCGT
>Ga0187825_10000241_pt1 | contig 11987 bp, 9 predicted proteins | sample NC_wetland_sal_i_11_FD_132421 | JGI IMG/M metagenome (GOLD analysis project Ga0187825, IMG submission 132421) | Wetland sediment microbial communities from Neuse River Estuary, North Carolina, USA - SourceSoil_5 | ecosystem: Environmental > Aquatic > Freshwater > Wetlands > Sediment | place... | reverse complement strand
AGCCAGGGCCGGCACCGGGTTAGCAGCCATCCCAGCAGCACCCAGCCGATGAACAGCAGGTGGAGGATGAGCACCAGCGCTGCCAGTAGGTGAAACCCACTCATGAGGTAAGAGGCGAAACCATTGCGTTGGCGCAGTCGGTCAGCGTTCCGCTGACAGCAGGTACCCAGGATGCGTCGCAAACGCGCCGGAGAACACCTGCTTGTCTGCTTCCCGCATGTCCCAGGCGAAGACTTTTGTGGGCGTGACCTGGACCGTAACATCGTCCCATGCGGCAAACACCGGCCCCACGTGCTCATCTGCGAGTGCGGCCTGGCTCAGGTACTTGCTGTGCACTTTGGCATTCCAATTACGGGCAGACTCCCCGGTCAAGAACCGCGCGGTGCCCGCTATGCAGACGCCGCGGGATGCGGCGGGGTCGCGCGAGTCAATCATCAGTGAGACTTTGGGGTTCGATTGGATGTTCCGCGCTTTGCGGGTTCGGGTTGAAGTGGCCACGTAGATGTTCGAGCCATCGAAGCAATACCACACCGCTACCACGTGGATGGATCCGTCGGCATTGTGACTGGAAAATGCCGCAATGTAGCGGCCGGACAGCAGTTCCTTGACCAGCGCATCCGATAATGAGGCCATAGCTATCTCCTGGCGGCACGCAGTTCCGCGAGCCCCCCTGACCAGTGGTCGGCTTATTATCCGCTTCCCAGTCCCTACCTTCCATTCGGGGTCATGCGCCATTCACTTATCCCATAGAATGGCAAGGCAAACCCAAACCCGCATGCCAACGCGCGAAACCATAACCCACTCCGCCGCCGAGACCATCGCCTTCGGCCGCCGCCTGGCGGCCTCTCTGGCTCCGCCCAAGCTGGTGGTTTTGCGCGGCGAGTTGGGCGCGGGCAAGACCACGCTGGTGAAAGGCATTGCAGAAGGCTTTCAGGCCGCCAGGCAAGAGGACGTGACCAGCCCAACTTTCACACTGGTGCACGAGTACCGCGGCCCCCAGGTGAACGTCTACCACATTGACCTATACCGGGTGGACACGCCGCGCCAGTTGGAAACCTTAGGCCTGGACGACCTCATGGCCGAAAATGCCGTCCTGCTGATCGAATGGGGGGAGAAATTCCCGCGCTTTGTGCGCGAGCGCGATGTGGAGATCACGCTTCAATCGGTGGGGGAAGACGAGCGGCGAATAACAATTACGATGTAGCGCCGTCGCCATCAAAATCAAGATCTGCAACGCAGAGGACGCAGCGGACGAGAGTCATTTCGTCGCGCGGTAGAACTTGCCGTCGAAGCGGTAGGTGTTATGGTTGCTTCGATCCGCGGAAACGTTCGCCGCGACATGCAAATCCTTTATTCCCAGTTTTCCATCCGGCCCGAAGCTGAAGCCCTCGACCACCGGCGCTTCCTCGCCTTGGAACAAGGCAAGCCACTTGTCGTCCACGCGCCGGAAGACAAAGATCTGGCAGTTTCCGGTCGCACCACACAACAGATCAGTCCCCTGCAACACTAAACCCGGCACCACTCCAAGTGAGATTTTCCTGGCGCGAAGCTCCTTTTCCCACGAGTCGGGGGAATCGAAGGCAGCCTCCTCTACCCCGGAAATAACCTGCGTGAGCTCCGATTGGGGCAGGTTCAGCTTGGCGAGGGTTTCATCGTTGCGTAGATGACCTGTCTGGGCAAATGCGAACAGACTGACCGCGAGGGCAAGAACGAAGGCGGCAACTACTCTGCCCAATTTCGGTGCACGAGGTGGGGAAAAAATCAAAAACAGGCCCTCCGCTGAGAAGTACGGAGTACTGACTGCTGATACTAGACTTCCGCCTACTTTCTCGTGCGCTCGTCGCCCGCGACTACGCCATCTTTCAGGTGAATCACGCGGTGGGCATAGCCGGCGATGTCGTGCTCGTGGGTGACCAGGACGATGGTGTTGCCCTGCGCGTGAAGGCGGTCGAACAGGGCCATGATTTCGTTGCCCGTCTGCGAGTCCAGGTTGCCGGTGGGCTCGTCAGCCAGGATGATGGCGGGATTGTTGATGAGGGCGCGGGCGATGGCGACGCGCTGCCTCTGCCCGCCGGAGAGTTCGTTGGGCTTGTGCATCATGCGCGGCTCCAGGTCCACGGCGCGCAGGGCTGCGCGCGCGCGCTCCACCCGCTCTTCGGCGGGAATGCCGGCGTAAATCAGGGGCAGTTCCACATTATGCAGCGCCGTGGCCCGGGGCAGCAGGTTGAAAGTCTGGAAGACGAAGCCGATTTCCTTGTTGCGGATGCGAGCCAGTTCGTCGTCGTCCAGATCGCTCACCAGTTGCTGGTTCAGCCAGTAGCGTCCATCGGAAGGCGTGTCCAGGCAGCCGATCAGGTTCATGAGCGTGGACTTGCCCGAGCCTGAGGGGCCCATGATGGCCACGTATTCATTGCGGTTGATGCGCAGGTTGATGCCGCGCAAGGCGTGCACCTGCTGCTCCGAGCCCATGTCGTAGGTCTTCCATAGGTCCTCGGTGCAGATCATGCAGCTATCGGGCGGCGCTGCGGCGGTACGTTCGCTCATGCCGGCTACTTCGGTTGCCATTATGATCTCCTGGCCAGGAACTCTCTAACTTTGAGCCCGTGTACTGTTGGACGTGGCAGCGCGCTAAAAGTCACGAGCTCTCCTCATCCAGCTTCTTGGGAACGGAATTGTCAATGCGCACGCTGGCTCCGTTGCGCAAAGTACGCAATACCTTGTAGCTGCCGGTGACGATTTCATCGCCCTTCTGCAGCCCTTTGAGCACCTCGATATCGGTGGTGCCGCTGATGCCCGTCTCCACCGGCACAAAAACCGCCCGGCGGTTGCGAATTACGAACACGCCCTGAATTTCCTTCTTGTCATCGCTGTTGCCGGCAAGAGGCAGGGAAGCCGCCTGCACCGAGCCTTTCCCGGGCTTGCTCTCCTGCAACTCCGAAGCCCGGCGCACGGTTAAGGCCTGAATGGGGATGGCCAGCGCGTTTTGCCGCGTGGCGGTGGTGATTTTGGCGGTGGTGGAAAGGCCGGGCCGCAGGTTGTCGGGCGGCTTGCTTAAGGTCACCACCACTTTGAAATCCTTGGCCTCCTCGCTGGCAATGGTCTGTTGCGAGGTGGAAACCCCGGTGGAGCGCACCACGGCGTTGTTGCCGATCTCGGTCACGATTCCCTTGAAGCTCTGGTTGGGAATGGCGTCAATGGTCACTTCCGCCGGCTGTCCCAATTGCACGTTCACGATGTCAGTCTCGTCCACCTTAACTTCGGCGGTGATGATGGACATGTTGGCGATGGTCATCAGGGTGCTGCCCGGCGAGTTCTGAATGCCGATGACCACGGTTTCCCCTTCGCGCACCGGCAGGTTGGTGACCAGTCCGTCATAGGGCGCAAAGTAGTAAGTCTTATCCAGCACGTCGGTGACGCGGCGTAAGTTGGCCTGGTTCTGGGTGATGCGGCCTTGTGCGGAGTCCAGTTGTGCCCGCGATTGCGCGATCTGAGCCTGGGATTGGGCGATGCCGGCTTCGGCCGCTTCCCAGGCTGCTTTCTTGGCGTCGTAATCGGCTTTGGCGATCAGCGCGTCCTTGTACAGGCCCTGGGCCCGGACCCAGTCCAGTTTGGCGCGGTCATCGTCCGCTTGCGAGCGGGCCAGGTTGGCCTGCGCCGTTTTCAACGCCGCTGCCGCGGCAATGGCGTCGGTGCGCGCCGCCTCCAGCGAGGCTCGCGTGGCGGCCACATCGGCGGAGGATTGCACGTTCTCAAGTTGCGCCAGCAATTGTCCCTTCTTGACGTGGTCGCCTTCCCGCACGAACAACCTGGTGATCTTGCCAAAGGCGTTGGCGCTCACATTGACGTAGGTTTTGGGCTTGATTTCGCCCGACCCGGAAACTACCGCCGCCAGGTCTTCCACCTGGGCCTTGCCGGTCTGCACCGTGACCACATTCTTGCGGCTCTGGTAAACGGTGAAGCCCACAATGGCGGCCAGCAGCAGTATTGCCCCCACGCCAAGGGCGGCCTTTTTCCAGGTCTTCATCTCACCCCTGTGCTTAACTTCCTGCACCGGGGGGACAGGTGAAGATACGGTCTCAACGCGAAGGAAGTTCCCTGCTCCTATAGTCATACGGGGCGTGCCCCATGCCCGGCGGATTTCGCTAAGTTCGCGGGCGACTTACCGAGGGTGCGGGTGGGTACAAGTCCATTCCTATAATAGCTTCCATGTCGGCCTGACCCAAGCTGATTACGCCAAAAAGCGTTCAAAGCCCTATTTTTCCTGTCTTTACATAGCAAGCAGCCGGTAACCTGCCTTGCTTTGCGGCCATCAAATACTTACAATGAAATGACCAGACGTTTGTGGAGGAGTGCCCAATAATGCCGGCTGATGGTTTTCGGCGCACTGTCCTGGCGACGATTGTGGCGGGGTCCTTTTTGCTGGGTGGGATGATGGCGACCGCCCAGGATTCGAAGACTGATTCCGATAACAATTTACCGGCCAATTCTTCGCTCACTGCGAAGGATCAGAAATCCCAGAACCAGGAAGATCCGCTCAAACGTCCGGTCAGCACCAAGCAGCGCAAAAGAAACGAAAAAGCACTCCACCAGGAACTCAGCAAGACCTACAAGAAGTGGCTGGATGAGGATGTGCGCTGGATCATCACCGACCAGGAGCGCGAAGCTTTCCTGAAGCTGAGCAACGACGAAGAGCGTGACCAGTTCATCGAGCAGTTCTGGCAACGCCGTAATCCCACTCCTGACAGCGTAGATAACCCTTACAAAGACGAGCATTACCGGCGCATCGCGTACGCCAACGAGCATTTTGCCGCCGGCATCCCAGGATGGAAGACGGACCGCGGCCGCATGTACATCATGTACGGTCCCGCCGACGAGGTGGAATCTCATCCTGCGGGCGGCACTTACGACCGGCCGATTGACGAAGGCGGAGGCACCACTTCCACCTATCCGTTTGAGGATTGGCGTTACCGCTACCTGGAAGGCATCGGGCAGAACATCATCATCGAGTTTGTGGACACCTGCATGTGCGGCGATTACCACATGTCCATGGACCGCTCGGAGAAGGACGCTCTGCTCTATACACCCAATGCCGGTCTGACCTTCTACGAGCAGATGGGAATGGCCAACAAGGCTGACCGCTTCACCAGCGGCGGCATTGAGCGCCTGGGCAACGGGCCATTGGCGGCCTCGGAGAACGCCAAGGAATTTGATCGCCTCGAGCAGTTCGCTAAACTCTCGGCGCCGCCGGTGGTTAAGTTCAAGGACCTGGAAGAGGTCGTCAGCCACAAGATCAGCGTCAACCTGATGCCGTTTGACGTTCAGACCGACTTCGTGAAGGTGACTGACGACACCATCCTGGTGCCGGTGACGGTTCAGATCAAGTACAAGGACGTGACCTTCCAGACCAAGGAAGGGGTATCCTCCGGCGTGGTGCATATCTTTGGCCGGGCTACCACCCTGACCGGGCGGATTGCTCAAACTTTCGAAGATACGGTAAAGGTGGATGAGCCCGCGGAATTGCTGCCCAAGGAAACAGAGAAATCCGCGGTGTACTGGAAAGCTCTGCCGCTTCGCCCCGGACGCTACCGTGTTGACCTGGTAGTGAAGGACGTGAACGGCGACCGCATGGGCACGTGGAGCCGCGGCATCATGGTGCCGGAGTACAGCGAGGACAAGCTGGCCACCTCCTCTCTGATACTTGCCGATGACATGGAAAAAGTGCCCAGCCGCGACGTAGGCACGGGCAATTTTGTGATCGGCACCACCAAGGTTCGGCCCCGCCTGGCTGCAGCCAATGGCAAGCCGCCCACCTTCAAGCGCGACCAGAAGGTGAATTTCTGGATGCAGGTGTATAACCTGTCGGTTAACCAGACGACGCACAAGCCCAAAGCGACCATTGAGTACAACCTGATCAACACGGCCACCAATAAGGCCGTGCTGCATAAAATTGAGTCCACCGACGACATGGGCAACGTCGGCGACCAGCTCACGCTGGAGAAGAGCCTGTCGGCAAGCGCGCTTCCGCCGGGCCTTTACCGCTTAAGCATTAAGGTGAACGATACCCTATCGAAACAAACGGTCGATCCAACAGTAACCTTTGCCGTTGAGTAAATTACTCACGTCCCCCAGCGAGGTGGCGAGTTGAAGACCTGCAAGCTCATTTGGTTGGCCGTGACCGTGGCCCTGGTCCTTTCGGCGTCAGCCTGGGCTGCGGGCAAACCGGCTGCCCTTTCCGGCTGGGTGCACAGCGCCGCCGGCGTGCCACAGATGGGAGCGGCGGTCGAGATCATGACCTCCGGCTCGCTCAAGGCCGTGCGCGTCTTTACCGACGAGAACGGCTTCTACTCGGCCAAGAACCTGCTCCCCGGCATTTACCACATCCGGGCTACCGCTCCCACCTTTTTGCCTTCGCTGCGGGAGAACGTCAATTTGCGTTCCGGTGCGGAGCGCGTCGTCAACCTGACCCTGGACACGCTGTTTGACGCCATGCAAACCTTGCCGCGCAAGCCCGGGGTGAGCGACGACGATGACTGGAACTGGACCCTGCGCTCCTGCGCGAATCGCCCCATTTTGCGCATGGTCAATGGGCTGCCGGAAATAGTTTCCAGAGAAGGCGGCGAGGAGCGTCCGCTTAAGGGCCAGGTCGCCTTCGTGGCCGGAGCCAGTGATGACTTCAACACCGCCTCCTCGGGCGATATGAGCACAGCTTTTTCCGTGCAGAGTTCGGTGTTCAGCGCTGGCACGCTGTCATTTGACGGCAATGTAGGCTACGGCAGCGGCACTCCCGGCGTGGTGCGCGCCACCTATACTCACAAGATGGAGAATGGTTCCCGGCCGCGGATTGCATTCACCATGCGCCGCTTTGCCACTCCTGATAGCGTGCTGCACGATGGCGCTCTGCAGGCCCTGTCGCTGACCACTGCCGATGATTTCACGGTGGGTAATGCCCTGGAATTCAAGGCCGGCAGTGAGCTGCAAACTATTCAATTCATGGGCCGAGTGACGGCGGCACGGCCCTTTGGTTCGGTCACCCTGCACCTTTCACCGGATACGGTGGTGGAGTACCAGTACGCTACTTCCGAACCCAACACGCGGTTGGAAAAGGGTTTTGACTCCGCGCCCGCGGACCTGAGCGAGTCCAGCCCACGCATGTCTGTAGTGGGCAACAATCCCGTTCTAGAGCGTGCCCATCACCAGGAACTTTCCGTCTCCCACCGCATGGGCAAGACCAAGGTGCAGACCGCCTTTTACTATGACCGCATCGCCAACACCATGCTGACCGGCGTGGGCGATGCCAGTGCGGAAGTCGGCACCGTTCTGCCCGATATCTACTCCGAGACCTTTACCTACGCTGGGCGACAGTTGAAAACAACCGGCTTGCGCCTGGTGGTGCAGCGCAGCCTGCCTGCCGGCCTTACTGGCACGGTGGATTATGTCTACGGCGGGGCCCTGGACGTGGCTCCCAATACTTCCTGGGAAGCCCTGGACGGCAGCCTGCGCAACGTCCGGCGCCAGGCCGTAACCGGCAAAATGAGCGGCACGGCTCCCAAGCTGAAGACTCGCTGGATTGCCTCCTACCGCTGGATCAATGCCGATGCGGTCACCCCCGTGGACATGTTCGACACTTCCCCAGGACAGGCGGGCGCTTACTGGAACTTCTTTATCCGCCAACCTCTGCCGGGTTCCATGTTCATGGTCAATCACGTTGAGGCCCTGCTGGAGGTGAATAATCTGCTTGCCCAGGGATATGTGCCGGTTATGGGCAAAGATGGGCGGACGGTGTATCTGGTGCAGGCGCCCCGTACCCTGCGCGGCGGCCTGGCTTTCAGCTTCTAACCTTGTAACCCTGTAATTTTTCGGATTACTCGAGAATCCTCTGCCACCACTTTTTCGCCGCCTGCGCCTCTGGAATGTAGACCGGCTGATCGCCCAGGCCGAGAAAACCGCTGGCCTCGAAAGCTACGGGATCATTGCTGGCCGCATGCGGAAGCAGGGTGTGGCGGCGCTGGAACTTTGCCACCAGCACGCGTTTTCCGTCCTCCGCCGGGACCGCGAGCAGAGAGGTGGGAGAGTTGCTGTGAAGGGCGGATTGCACCGGATCGGCTTCGGGGTCGCACACGGTGAGCAGGTGCAAATTCCTGGAAACGGCTTGTGCCGTGGCCTTATCAAAGGCAATGCATCGCGCCATAGACCCCTCCCGGAATGCCCATTTTGGGCCAGCTTGCAATATCAGATGCTTGCGAGCGGCATTTTGATGGTTGACTCCCACACCCGCTTTCAGTAGATTTGGCCCGTTTTTTCCTTTTCTCAACATTGCGCCGGGTTCGCTCTGGCTGTAGGCTCGGCCCATCCGGTCAGTATGTTTCATTTTTACCCAGATTCACCGGGCGTGTCGGTTCGAGGGCCGGAACGCTGAATGCCTGAACCGATCGGCCTTCGGCCTCATTGTGCTGCAAGGAAGCATAGGAGAATCATCATGAAGATTCGTTTATTCCTGGGAATTTTCCTGCTAACGGCAGTTGGGTTGTCAGCGCAGACCTTCCGCGGAACCATCCTGGGCACGGTGACCGACCCTTCCGGGGCAGTGGTTTCCGGCGCCAAGGTGACGGTGCGCAATACGGCCACCGGGCTGGAGCGCGTCACCCAGACCACTAGTGATGGCACCTATAACGTTCCTGAGTTACCCATTGGGACTTACTCGGTGACCATCTCGCAGAGCGGATTCCAGACCTTCGTCGCCAGCGGCGTCGCGGTGACCGTCGCCGCGGAAAAGCGCGTAGATGCCAGCCTGAAAACCGGCCAAGTGGCGGAGCAGGTGATTGTATCCGCTGAGAGCCTGCCGCAAGTGGACACAACTACCAACGAACTGGGCGGCACGCTTACAGCCCATACCATTGAGAACTTGCCGGTCAACGGCCGCGATTACACCAAACTCATTTATCTCAATCCCGGCATCTCCGGTTCTCCCGACCAGATCACGGATTCCCCCGGCTCTTTTGGCGAGTTTTCCATGAACGGCTCGCGCGGCCGGTCGAACAACTTTCTGCTCGACGGTACCGACATGAACGACGGCTATCGCAATGATCCTTCCATCAATGAAGCGGGGGTGTTCGGCGACCCGGCTACCATCCTGCCCATAGACGCGGTGGCGGAGCTGCGCGTGCTCTCCAATTACGAGCCGGAGTACGGGCGCAACAGCGGCGCCATCATCAATATCGTGACCAAAAGCGGCACCAACAGCCTGCATGGAACCGCCCTGGAGTACTTCCGCAGCAATGCGATGGACGCACGCAACTACTTCAACTTTGTGCCCAATCCGAAGAGTTCGTTCCACAACAACCAGTTCGGCGGGTCGCTGGGCGGCCCGATTGTGAAAGACAACACTTTCTTCTTCCTCGACTATGAAGGCCAGCGCGAGACCGGAGGCCTGAACAGTCTGAACTGCGTGCCCGATCCGGCGGTAATTTCCGCGACCGAGGCCAGCATCCTGGGCGGTGGCGGGACGCTGAGTCCGACCATGACCGCGCTGCTGAACCGGAATCCCTGGCCGACGCCAAATATTGCCGGTGCAGGCAGCGATGCTTCCGGCTGTACCAGTCCCAATCTCTCGACGACTACCAACTTCCGCAACAGCATTGACAGCGTAATCGCCAAGATTGACCACAACTTCAATGCCAAGAACATGCTGACTGGGCGCTATTACTTCGGCAACAGCGACCAGAGCTTCCCCCTGGCGCTGCAGGGCGGCGGCGTTCTTCCCGGTTACAACACCATCACTCCAACCCGGGTGCAGTTGGTATCGCTTTCCTACGTGAAGATCGTCAACGCCCAGCAGGTGAACGAGGCTCGCCTGGGGTGGAACCGCTTCGCGGAAGGTTTTTTCCCCGAGGACCAGAGCTTCAATCCTGCTTCTATCGGCATGGACACCGGAGTGAGCGCCTACAACTACGGCTTACCCCACATCAGCGTGGGCAATTTTTCCGTGCTGGGGGCCGCTGCCTCCGTGCCGCGCCAGCGCGTAGACCAGAACTGGCACTTCATTGATAACTACTCCTGGAACAGGGGGCGACACGCCATCAAGTTCGGTTACGAGTTCCGCCGGACGACGATTGCCAACATTGTGGATACCAATTTCCGCGGCAAACTGAGCTTCGATGATCTGACGTTCTTCCTGGAGGGAATTCCTTCCGGCGGCAGCCAGGCCCAGGGCTATACCAACCGCCATGGTTTCGAAAACAGCCATGGATTCTACGTGCAGGACAGTTTCCGCTGGACCAACCGCCTGACCGTGAACTTCGGAACGCGCTGGGATTATTTCGGCGTAGTAGGCGAGAAGAACAATCTGTTTTACCGCTTCGATCCCACCACTGACGCCACCGTACAAGTGGGCACCAATGGCATCTCCGGCCTGTACAATCCCGACCATAACAACTTTGCTCCGCGCGTAAGCTTTGCCTATGACGTAACCGGCAAAGGCAAAACCGTGGTGCGGGCGGGTTGGGGCGTGTTTTACGACGCGTTTTCCCAGGACTTCTTCATGGGGCACCTGCCCTATAACTGCGTTTTCTGCCCTGGTCCGACTTACGCGGGCATAGGCCCGGCGGCAATTTCCTTTGCCGGCGCCACTTCCGGCCCCATTGTTCCCGGCTCTCCGGTATACGTCAGTCCGGCCCCGCTGAGCGATTTCTTTGGGGCTGACCCCAACATCCGCACGCCGTACACCCAGAACTGGAACCTCAATATTCAGCAGCAGTTGGCCAGCAAGGTTGTCCTGCAGATCGGCTACGTGGGCTCCAAGGGAACCAAGCTGTTCCGCTTCCGCGACATCAACCAGCCCAGCCAGGCCGCGATTACGGCGGCTGACCTGGCCAGCGGAGTGAGCAGCTACGGCGTGCCCCGGCCCTTCCCCAACTTCTTCTATATCAACCAGGAAGAGTCCACCGCGGGCTCGGTCTACCACGCGCTGCAGACTTCGCTGCGGGTGGATAACTGGCATGGCCTGCAATCGCAGGTGAATTATGTCTGGTCGCACGCCATCGACAACGCCAGTGATGGTGAAGATTTTGTGCCCAACGCGGCGCAACCGGAAAACAGCCTGTTTCCCAACTTCGAACGCGCCAACTCTAACTTCGATATCCGCCAGCGCTTCAGCTGGAATTTTGTCTACTCTTTGCCCAGTTGGAAGGGGCGCTATGCCAAGGTGACGGATGGCTGGGGATTCGACGGCGTGCTCAACCTGCAGACCGGCCAACCCTTTAACCTGAACTACAACTTCGAAGGCGATTACTCGGGCGCCGGAGAAGGCTTCGACCGGCCCGACCTGGTGGGTCCGGTTCAGTACGGCGGCCTGCCGGGGAACTTCCTCAACCTGGCTTCATTCTCCGTGCCATGCACGCTCTCTGGAGGCACAGCCGATACCAACTGCGTTCCCGGCACGCGCCATTTCGGCACTCTGGGCCGCAATTCTCTGCTGGGGCCCAATTTCCGGGAATTGAACTTCTCCGTGTTCAAGAACACGCCGCTCGGCGAACGCGCCACTCTGCAGCTGCGGGCGGAGTTCTTCAATATCCTGAATCACCCTAACTTCAGCAGCCCGTTGCTGCCGAACTTTATAGCTGACCCGGCGAACAATGGTCTGGACGCGACGGGACGGGGCATCGGCTTCCTGCCTCTGACCGCCACCGGCGATGTGGGCATCGGCAATCCCTTCCTGGGAGGCGGGGGCCCGCGCGGCATCCAGCTTGCGGCCAAAATCAGCTTCTAGTTATCATCTGATATCGCTTAGTTCATAGGCAGGCTCCGGAGTTCGGGCCTGCCTTTTTTGTTCTCCCGAAGGGCTTGTACCAAGGTACCGAGGCGGTAACGCAGGCGACACCTTGGCCGCTGGCAACTCGCGTGTTACCCTCCTGTTTCAGAACGAAAAATTCAGCTGAAGAGACCCGCTCATGCGACGACGCATCGGCATTCTGCTGCTGTGCCTGACCCTT
>Ga0187825_10000240_pt1 | contig 12019 bp, 7 predicted proteins | sample NC_wetland_sal_i_11_FD_132421 | JGI IMG/M metagenome (GOLD analysis project Ga0187825, IMG submission 132421) | Wetland sediment microbial communities from Neuse River Estuary, North Carolina, USA - SourceSoil_5 | ecosystem: Environmental > Aquatic > Freshwater > Wetlands > Sediment | place... | reverse complement strand
CCTGCAATCCTTCCGCCTGGAAGCCGCCATCCCTGTCTGGACTTTTCAACTCCCCAACGTCCGCCTGGAAAAACGCATCTGGATGCAGCACGGCGAAAACACCACTTTCGTCCGCTACGCCCTGCTCGACTCTCCGTCCCCCATCCGCCTCGATCTCAAAGTGCTCGTCAACTACCGTGACTTTCACTCCTGCACTCATGCCGGTTTGCCTCCCAACGAATGGCGCATGCGCCTCGATCCCGTCGAAAATGGGATGTGTGTCACGGCTTTCGACGGCGCCAGCCCCTTCTTTCTCAAATCATCCTCCGCCACCTGCGAACCTCAGCACATCTGGTATCGCGACTTCTTCTTCCCCCTGGAACGCGAACGCGGCCTCGACGACCACGAAGACCAGCTTTTCGCCGCCAACTTCCGCGCCCAGCTCCAACCCGGCCAAAGTCTGTCCCTGACCTTCTCCACCAACCCCAATGCCACCCGGGACGTAGATTCCGCCCTCCAACAAGAGCAGCAGCGCCAACTCCAAATCGTCGCAACCCCTTCCTCTACTTCCTTAACCTCCTCTACCTCATTTCCTGCTCTCCTTAGCGCTGCCGATCAATTCCTGGTTTCCCGCCCGCTCCCCGACCAGCCCGACGCCAAATCCATCATTGCCGGCTACCACTGGTTCGGCGACTGGGGCCGCGACACCATGATCACCCTCCCCGGTATCACCCTTACGACCGGGCGCCCCGAAATCGTCAAACAGATCCTCCTCGCCTTCTCTCGTTACGTGGATCGCGGCATGCTCCCCAACAATTTCCCCGATTCCGGCTGCGCCGCGCCCGGCTACAACACCATTGACGCCACCCTCTGGTATTTCGAGGCCATCCGCCAATACTTTGCCGCCACCAACGACACCGCCACCCTCGCCGCCCTCTTCCCGGTCCTTGCACGGATTATCCAGGCGCACCTCGAGGGCACCCGCTACAACATCCACGTCGATCCCGCTGACGGCCTGCTCTATGGCGGGGGGCCCGGCGTTCAACTCACCTGGATGGACGCCAAAATCGGCGACTGGGTGGTCACTCCGCGCACCGGAAAGCCCGTCGAAATCAACGCCCTCTGGCTCAACGCGCTCGATTCCATCGTCTCTTTCGCCAATGCCCTCGGGCAATCGGGTCAATCCAAATCGTCATTCCGAGCGGAGCCGGCCGGCGCTTCTTCCGCGTTCGCTCCTGCGAACGCGCCGGTCGGCGCAGCCGAGGAATCTCTCTTCTCTCTTTCCTTTTCCGATTTAGCCGCGCGCGCCCGCGCCAGCTTCGCCAAATTCTGGAATCCGGCCCGCGACTGCTGCTTTGACGTCCTCGACTCGCCGGGCATTGGCAGCGACGCCTCCGTCCGCCCCAACCAGATCTTCGCCGTCTCCCTCGGCACCAGCCCACTCACTCCCGCCCAGCAAAAATCCGTCGTGGACTCCTGCGCCGCCCAACTGCTCACCCCTTATGGTCTGCGCAGCTTGGCCCCTGGCGAACCCGGCTACTCGCCTGCCTACACCGGCGGACCTCGCGAGCGCGATGCCGCCTACCACCAGGGCACTGTCTGGGCCTGGCTCCTCGGTCCCTTCGCCCTGGCCCACTACCGCGTATATAAGGACCGCTCCGCCGCTCTGGCCCTCCTCGCTCCGCTCTCAGAATTCAGTACCACTTACGGCATCGGCACCCTCCCCGAACTCTTCGACGCCGAGCCTCCTTACCACCCGCGCGGCTGCATCGCGCAGGCCTGGTCCGTCTCCGAACTCCTCCGCGCCCACCACCTCCTTTCCAAGGTCTAAACGTGCCGCCAGGTCTTTCAGGCGGTCCTACGCTCGCAATTCGTGCAGTTCTACCCCCCGGCCAGGCTGTAAATCCCCTGAATTTCTTACGCATGACGGACGACGGATTACGGAGGACACTAAATGAGGCTTTAGCCCCTGAGGAACTGGTTTAAACTCTCCCACCGTGCCCGCCTTCACTTCTTCAGATCACTTCAACGCTGCCGAATACTTCATAGACCGGCACCTCCTCGAAGGCCGCACCCACCGCACTGCCATCGAATGCGGCGACGACCAAATCACTTACGCCCAGCTCAGCGACCGAGTAAACCGCTTCGGCTGCGGCCTGAAAACCTCCCTGGCTGTCCGCATGGAAGAACGGGTCTTCCTTCTGCTCCCCGACATCCCCGAATTTGCCTATTGTTTCTTTGGCGCCATCAAGATCGGTGCCGTCCCGGTTCCTGTCAGCACCCTGCTCCGCGCCGACGAATACGAATACCTGCTGAACGACACCCGCGCCCGCGTAGCGGTCGTCTACCAGTCGCTCGCTCCGCTCTTCATGCAAATTCCCCGCGAACGTCTGCACTTCCTCGACTCCGTGCTCGTTGTAGGCAACGGCAGCGAACTGCCCGGCGCTATTTCCTTCGCGGACTTCCTCTCATCGCATTCCCCGGAACTTGCCGCCGCTCCGACGGGCCCGGACGACGCCGCCTTCTGGCTCTACTCTTCCGGCAGCACCGGCGCGCCTAAAGCCTGCGTTCACCTGCATCACGACATGCGCGTCGCCACCGGCCAATACGCGATGCAGGTGCTCCAGATCCGCGAGTCCGACCGTCTTTTCAGCGTAGCGAAACTCTTCTTCGCCTACGGCCTGGGTAACGCCTTGTATTTCCCGCTCGCGGTCGGCGCCACATCCATCCTCTGTCCGGCTCCGCCTTCGCCCCAGAACGTTTTCCGCATCATCGAACGCCATCGACCGACCCTGTTCTTCTCCACGCCCTCCAATCTCGCGGCCCTGGCCGAATTTCGGCCCGACGCCCGCGAATTCGATCTCTCCAGCATTCGCCTCGCCGTCTCCGCGGGAGAGTCCCTGCCGGCAAGCGTGTACCAGCGCTTTACCAAGCGCTTCAGCGTGGAAATTCTCGACGGCATCGGCTCCACGGAAGCGCTGCACATTTTCATCTCCAACGTGCCCGGCGACGTGCGCCCCGGCTCCGCCGGCCGGGTCGTTCCCGGTTGCGAAGTGAAAATCCTCGACGAGCACGGCCTGCCAACGCCCGCGGGCGAAATCGGTAATCTCTGGCTCAAGAGCGACGCGGTCTGCTCCGCCTACTGGAACCGCCACGACCGCACCAAGCTCACCATTCAGGGCGATTGGATCGCCACCGGCGACAAGTTCTACCAGGATCGGGACGGCTTCTACTGGTATGCGGGCCGCGCCGACGACATGCTCAAGGTCAGCGGCGTTTGGGTGAGCCCCGGCGAAATTGAAAACGTCTTGCTGCAACATGAAGCGGTCGCCGAAGTTGCGGTCGTCGGCCATCCTGACAAAGACGGCTTGACCAAGCCGGTGGCCTGGGTCGTGCTCCGCGACGGCTTCACCGGCACTCCCGAACTGGTTTCAAACCTCCTCGATTTCGTTCTCACCAGGCTTCCGGTGTACAAGCGCCCGCGCAAAATCGAGTTTGTCCCCCAGCTCCCCAGAACCCCCACCGGCAAAGTCCGCCGCTTCCAACTCCGCCAAACCCCAGTTGATCTATAGCCTCAGATCAGTCCACGAATCTCACGTTTCATGTGGGGTAAGTTCCAAAACGTATAGTTCTATACCTCTCGATAAGTCATGAAACCACAGGGCGGCCTGTCACTTTTTGGATACCTCTTACTATAAATAGAGCTGTTAATCGTTGTAACCAAGGGACTTACTGCTACAAAGGCTTTGGAAACGGTCGTGCTTCACCTTTCGGTTTCTATCCTTAATCATTAATGAAAGGATCTTCATGACCAGCCCCCTGAAATGGCTTGCACCGCTATTGCTGCTTCCAGGCATCGTCCCGTCTGCTCGCGCACAAGACACACCAGCTTACGAAGTTTTTGCCGGGGCTGCCTACACGCGCGAAGACATTACCGACGCCAAGTTCGTAAACGGCAAGCTCGAAGATCGGTATATCAACGGCATTGGCTGGCATGCCTCTTTGACCGGCAACGCCAACAGTTGGATCGGGGCCGTATTCGATTTTTCCGGTGAGTTTAGTAATCCGAGATTTACAGGGAACGATGTCGGATTGCCCGGAACCACCCCTGTCACCATCAACAGCAGCACCTTCACCTACCTCTTCGGACCACGCTTTACCTATCGCAAGATGAGCCACATCACTCCTTTTGCGGAGGCCTTGTTTGGGCCAGCGACACTCCGGGCCAGCTCCTCCGACCTGGGAATCACAAATGTGATCTCTACTACGGCTTTCGCGACCGCGTTGGGAGGAGGTGTGGACATGCCGATGAATAGGCACATCACTCTCAGGCTGATTCAAGCCGATTACATCCTCACTCGTTTCCGAGAGCTCGGGCTTGATCCGAATACCGGACTACCCATCTTTAGTGGAGAGCGCCGGACGCAGAACAACCTGCGTGCTTCAGTGGGCGTGGTCTTCCACTTCGGTAGCCGCTGAACGCTGAAACGCACAGGCCATGGTGCTCATGCCCCATCGCGCTTAAGCGGCCTTTGTTTTCGGGGCGGATCCAGCAGCAGATAAGCGCTGATTCAGCCCCGGCCCCGGGCGCCTCAAGCCGCAAGGGAACCGGCCGCGTTTCTCCATAGCCACGGTTTGAACGTGGTATGTTTCTCCGCATCGCGCATGCGCGCCTATCTCTATTACCGATACGGCCCGCCAGGTGTCCTAAAACTCGAAGACTGCCCCAAGCCCATTCCAGCCGCCAACGAAGTCCTGCTTAAAGTCCACGCCGCATCCATCAATCCCTACGACTGGCACTTCCTCCGCGGCGAGCCGTACCTCCTGCGCCTTATGGCAGGCCTCGGCCAGCCCAAGGATCCGCGCTTGGGAGCCGATCTCGCCGGTGAAGTCGAAGCAGTTGGCAGCAGTGTTACTCGCTTCAAGCCCGGCGACGCTGTCTTCGGCGTGGGCAAAGGTGCTTTTGCTGAATTTGCCTGCGCCAGGGACATGCAAATCGCCCCCAAGCCCGCCAACATCACCTTTGAGCAAGCCGCCGCTGTCCCCATCGCCGGCCTCACCGCGCTGCAAGCCCTCCGCAAAGCCGGCCTGCAGCAGCCAAACGCCGAGACTGCCTCGCAACCTAAAGTCCTCATCAACGGCGCCTCCGGCGGCGTTGGCACCTTCTCCGTCCAGATCGCCAAAGCGTTGGGCGCGCACATCACCGCCGTCTGCAGCACTCGAAACGTGGAGATGGTCCGCGCCCTCGGCGCCGACCACGTAATGGACTACACTCGCGAGGACTTTACGAAAACCAACGAACGTTTCGACATTATTCTCGACAACGTTGGCAATCGCCCTTTGTTGGCTTGCCGCCGCCTCCTGCTTCCCAAGGGCTTTTACATCGGCGCCGGAGGCTCGGCCGGGCGCTGGATGGTGGCTACCATCGCCCGCGCCATGGCGTCTCTCGTGCTTTCCGCCTTCGGCGCGCGCAAATTCATCGGCGTCTTCGCCAAACCCACCACCGACGACCTGAACATCCTGCACAACCTGATGCAAGCCGGAAAAGTCACTCCGGCCCTGGATCGCCGTTACCCCTTAGCGGAACTCCCCCAAGCCATCGCCTATCTGGAAGAAGGCCATGCCCGCGGCAAAGTCGTCATCACCGTGCATCCATAGCGCAGGCAATCCTGTCCGAGCAGCAGCTTACGCAAAACAGCACAACCCTCTCAAACCAACCAATCCCGTTCTGGCGCCTTCTTCACCGCCCAACTCCCGCTGGCGTGCGCCGTAGCGCCTCCTGCACCTTGTCAATCAGCGTCGCTCGTGAAAACGGTTTCTGCAGAAAGAAATCATCCGACAACTCTTCATTCTTCGTGTTGTACTCCAGGTATCCCGACATATAAATGACCCGCAGGTTCCGGTTGCGCTGCTGCAGCTGCTTGGCCATCTCCGGCCCCCGCATGACGGGCATCACCACGTCCGTCAGCAGCAGGTCGATCGGTCCATTCCGCTCACTCGCCAGCTGCACCGCTTCCTTTCCGTTTTTCGCCGTCAGCACCTGGTATCCCGCCGAACGTAGGAACTCGCTCGCCAGCTCCCGCACTCCCTCTTCATCCTCCACAATCAACACCACTTCCGCGCTTTCCGTGCGCGCCTCAGGGTGTCTGCCGGCGCTCTGCTCGTCCGGCGTTGCCTCCGTGGCCGGCAGATAGACCTCAAACCGTGAACCTTCGCCCGGCTCCGACTCCACCCAGATGCAGCCGTGGCTCTGTTTCACGATTCCATATACCGTAGCCAGCCCCAGCCCGGTCCCTTTCCCTTGCTCCTTGGTCGTAAAGAACGGCTCGAAGATCCGCGCCTTCGTCTCCGCGCTCATCCCTTCGCCGGTATCTGCCACCGCCAGCACGACATACTTGCCCGCAATCATCGGAGGGCGGTTTCGCGCAAACTCTTCATCCACCGTCATGTTGCGGGTTGCGATGGTCAGTTGACCTCCCTTAGGCATCGCATCGCATGCATTTACCGTCAGGTTCATCAGAATCTGCTCGATCTGGCTCGGATCGGCCTTTACCGCCGCCAAGTCCTTCCCTGGTTCAAAGCAGAACGCGATATCCTCCCTCACCAGTTTTTTCAGCAGGCTGCAGCCTTCATTGATCAGTCCGTTCAAATCCAGCACCTTAGGCTGCAACACCTGCATTCGGCAAAACGCCAACAACTGCCGCGTCAGTGAAGCAGCTCGCGACGCTCCCTTTTCAATCTGCGCCGCGCTGCTCCGCAGCGAATCCGCCGCCGGCAGCCGGTCCGACAGAATGTCCGCGTGCCCCTTGATCACTGTCAGCACGTTATTGAAATCGTGCGCCACGCCGCCCGCTAGCCGACCCAGCGCTTCCATTTTTTGCGACTGACGCAGCTGTCCCTCCAGCTCTTGCTTCTGTTGTGCGTTCTTTTCCAGCGTCTGCCGCATGCGGTCGAACGCTTCCGTCACCTTGGCCACTTCGTCCGTTCCCTGCGGCGGCAAGGGGTAGCTGGCGTCTCCTCGCTCAAATGCCTGCACACCTTCCACCAGCGAACCCAATGGCCGCGTGAACCGGTCCGACAGCACAAACACCAGCAACCCCCCGCCGATTACCGCCACCAGACCCAGCCCGACCAGCAGCCGGTTTAGATTGGCCAGATACTGCTCGGATTCCGTGTAGGACTTGAGGATCGTAATGGTCGCTATGCCGTCCACCGTCAACTTCTGCAACGCCACAAAATAATTCTCGCCGTCCAGGTTCAGTTTTTCTGACAGCACTCCTTCACGCGCCCGTCCAGCCAGTTGGCGCTCCGCCGAATACGAGACTGCGTTTCCGACAAATTTTCCGTCGTAACGAAACACCACGTGGCTGGAGGAGGCCTGGCTCAAGTCCCGCACCGCGCTTTCCACGCCGCGTCCGACTATCACGGTTCCCACCAGTTTGTTACCGTCGTCTCCGTCATAGAACGGCTGCAGTGCCACTTGATACAGCCGCGTTCCGCTGTACCACCATCCCGCAGTTTCCTTGGTCGCCAGCGACCGTTTCAGCTCCGCTTGTGCCGCCTCCATCGGAAATCCCGGGATGGTGGCGTGCAACGCGACTATCTTTCCCTTGGCGTCTGCCAGCGCCATCAGCTCGCAGTCATCGGATTGCCAGGGGTCCTCGCCGGCGTCCTTCACCGCGCTGGCGTCCCCGCTGCGGATCATGGCCAGCGTCGCCAGCAGGTCCGCTTTACGGGCCAGCGCCTCCTGATGCTCGTGTTGAATCACCTGAAATGTGTGGAGTGTCCCCAGGGCTTCTCGGCGGACTTCCTGGCTGGCCCGCAGCCCGGCCGTTTGCCGGACCGCCAGCAGAGTCGCGCAGGTCAGGCTCGAAATGACGGTCACCAATGACAACAGAAACTTGGTCCTCAGGCGCATGGTTCCAGAATGTCCTCGCGCGCTTCGCGCAGACGTGCCGTATCTTCGAGCCGTACCTTGCCGTTCGCTCGTGACCTGTACTTGCCGTTATTTAGACCACCTTACGTTTCGCCCTTTCCCTCTCCAATAGCCGCATAGTACTAAGAGTGTCCAGTCCACTACCCCTACGCCGCCAGTGGCCCGGTTGCCCCGGGTAATGCACGAAAAATCCGGGGGTATCGACAACCACCCCGGACCGCACCAATATGTCCGTTGCGGGCTGCGCCGCGATGCGGGAAAATCAAGTCCTGTCCGAAGAGCCCTAAACTGCGGGCACCATCCCGCCACCTGAAGAGGTTTCCACATGACCCACGAAACCAAAACGCCCATCGGAGAACTGGTGCCGCCGATGCGCCTGATGATGACCCCTGGCCCCTCCTCGGTGGACCCGCGCGTCTATCGCGCTCTATCCGCCCCGATCGTTGGCCACCTCGACCCCTGGTTCAAGACCTGCATGGACGAGACGCAAATCCTGATGCGCCAGGTGTTTCAGACAGAGAACCGCATTACCATGCCGCTTTCGGCTTCCGGCTCCGGTGGGATTGAAGCTTCTGTGGTGAACACCCTGGAAGACGGCGACGAAGCCATTGTCTGCGTGAACGGATACTTTTCCGGCCGCATGTACGAGACGGCGCTGCGCACGCCGGCAAAAATCACCAAGGTGGAAGCCGAGCTGGGACGCGCGGTGGATCCGGAATCTGTGCGGAAAGCCGCCGCGGGCAGGAAGATCAAGATTGTCGGGCTGGCGCATGGCGAGACTTCGAGTGGCGTGGTCACCGCGCTCGACCCGTTCCGCAAAGTAGCCGACGAATTAGGCGCGCTGCTGGTTGTGGATACGGTGGCCTCGCTGGCCGCCGAACCATTGCACGTGGACCAGCAGCGGCTGGACATTGTATTCAGTGGATCGCAGAAAGCGCTGAGCGCGCCGCCAGGCATGTCACCCATCACCATCAGCCCGCGCGCGGAAGAAGTATTTCGCCACCGCAAGAGCAAAGTGCAGAGCTGGTATTTCGACCTGACCACGGCCATGAATTATTGGGGCAAGGACCGGCTGTATCACCACACGCCGCCGATTTCGCTGATTTACGCGCTGCGCGAGGCCATGCGGCTCACCATCGAAGAAGGGCTGGAGAATCGCTGGGAGCGCCACCGGCAGAATCAACAGGCTCTGATTGCCGGCGTGGAAGCGATGGGGATGAAGCTGCTGGTGGAGAATCCCAAGGAGCGCCTGGTGACCGTAACGCCGGTGATGGTTCCTGCGGGCGTGGACGATGTGAAATTCCGCGACCAGTTGCTCGACGAATTCAACATTGAGATCGCCGGCGGCATCGGCCCGTTGAAGGGCAAAATCTGGCGCCTTGGCCTGATGGGTTACTGCGCGCAGCGTGCTAATGTATTGTTGCTGCTGGCGGCCATGGAAAACGTGCTGACCGCGCAGGGTGCGCGCGTCCCCGCGGGCGCCGGGGTTGCTGCCGCCATCCGCAGCTACACCGAAGCGGAAACTGCCGTAGCCGCCAGACGGTGAATAGAAGGCGCGGGCTTCCGTCCCCCGCGTCAAAAGATCGCACAAACGGGGCTTTAGCCCCTGAATACACAAGGAGCCAGCGTGAGTGCATTTCCAGTCCTAGCCAACAACGGCGCAATGAGCCAGTTCGTCGGAGCCTTCGAGGTGGTTTCGAAATTGACCGGCAAGGTGTACCATCTGCGCTTTTCGCACATGTGGAACGGCATCGCCACCCGCCACGCCGATACGATTGACACCAAATTTTTTGTGGATGGCGACGCCCTGGTGGTCGGCCTGGCCCACACCGGTTTCACCAAGTTCCGCGAAAAAACCGGACGCGACCTCAGCGACCGCGAGGCCAGCTTTGTTGCCGCAGAATATTTGCGCGAACGGCTGGAGGAAGAAGACGAACGGAAGCTTTACGACGTGTCCGGCGAGGATGTGACGCGCCTGACCGCCCAGGTCGGCATCAAGTAACCAGAGCGCGGCTTTACTTGGACAATTCCGGAGAATGTTCCACGTGAAAGGCCTCCAGATGCGGATGGCGCAGCCCGTCGCGCCGGATGAAGTGGATCACCAGCAGCATCAGCAGCGCGCCGCACACCAGCACGGCCACGGCGATCTCCAGCCCCACCTGTAAATCGCGCAGATCGGAAATCTTGCCCACGATTTTTGGACCCAGGCCCCCGACCAGCTGCGTGAAGAACATGTACAAGCCAATGGAAGTGGAATGCGCGCGGCGCGGCATCAGATCGTGAATCACCGCGGTGACCGGCCCGTGATACCAGGACATGAAGAATCCCGCGATGAACAACCCCCAAAGGACCACGCGCTTATCGTCAGAGAGAATCGCGAACAGCAAGAAGGGAGTAGCGAAGAGCAGGGCCATGCCGATGGCGATAAGCCGGCCGTAGGGAAAACGCTTCTGCAGCTTGTCGGCGACGAAGCCACCGCACAGCACGCCCAGAATCAGCGCCAGCAGCGTGGAGATGGAAAGCAGCACGGAAGCTTCGCGCACGCTGAAATCCTTGTAGCTGACAGCAAAATCCACCCCCCAGGAGAGCAGCGAGACGCTGGCGAAGGTGATGCAGATTCCCGCGGTAATCATGGCCAGGAAAGCCGGAACGGACAGAATTCGCCAAATGGGCACCACATCGGAGCGCGGGCCGCGCGGTGGCTCCTCCAGCCCAAAGAGCGCGATCCCGGGGAGCAGTCCCGCGAATCCGAGGACGAACAGCGCTTCCTGCCAGCCTTGGCGGGGGCCAATGATCCCGCCCATGGCCTGGCCGCAAACACCGCCAAGCAACATGCCGGAAGCGAAAATCGCCTGGGCAGAGGCGCGCCGCTCGGTGGGGAAGCCACCGGAAATCATGGACTGCGCGGCGGGAGCGTAGGCCGCTTCGCCCAAGCCCACGAACGCGCGAGTGACCAGCAGGAACAGAAAGCTGCCGGCGAGGCCGCCGGCGAAGGTGGCGATGCTCCAGGCGAGAATGCCGATGGCGATGATGAACTTGCGGCTGAAGCGGTCAGCGAAAAATCCGAAAGGCACGCTGCCGAGGGCCAGCACGACATACAGAACGGTTTGCAGCGTACCGAGTTGGTCGTCGGTCGCATTCAGCGAGCCACGCAACAACGGAATCAGCGGTACAAAAACCTGGCGCGCGGCGAAGTTGACAAAGTTAATTAATACAAGTACAGCAAGAAGGCGGTATTGATAGGACGACAGCGAGTTGGGGCTCGAAGACATGCGGAGTTGCGGTACCTGGCTCCGTGACCTGTTGTCGTGAGAGCTACAGGATTATATAACGGTGACCAAGACCCTTCGCGAAAGAAACCAGACCACCAGCGACCAGGTAACCACGGTATTGTCCTACGGGGCGTTGCTGCTGCTGGGGTACCTGGTTTATCAAATCACCGCGCCGTTCCTGGTGCCGCTGGCCTGGTCGGCGGTGCTGGCGATTTTCTTCTACCCATTGCACGAAAAGGTTTTGCGCAAACTAAAGCCGACGCGTGCGGCGCTGGTCAGCACTCTGGCTGTAACCTTCCTGCTGATTGTGCCGGCGTTGCTGGTGTTGTTCTATACCTCGAAGCAGGCGATTGACGCGGCGGGAAAAGCGCAGGTGATGCTGCAGGCCCCGGACAAGGCGCTGCCGGCGCACGTGCTGGACTGGCTGAAAAGCCAGCTCCCGGAATCCTTGCAGGATGTGGACATTTCTGACCAGCTGAAACAGGGCGCCGAAACCGCAGCGCGGTTTCTGGCGGAGCGACTCGGCGGGCTGGTACGGAATCTGTTTACCTTTTTTCTGGACCTGTTCGTGGTGATATTTGCATTGTTTTTTATGTTTCGCGACGGTGATGAAGTGGTGCGTGCCATAAAGCATCTGGTGCCGTTTGACCGCGCGATCCAAGAGGATATGGTGCACGAATCGCAGGAGCTGATTTTCGCGAGCGTCGCGGTGGGATTGCTGATTGCGGCGATTCAGGGCGCGCTCGGCGGATTGGCGTTCGCCGTGGTCGGGGTCGGGGCGGGAATTTTCTGGGGCGTACTGATGGGATTCTTTTCGCTGCTGCCGGTGGTT
>Ga0187825_10000239_pt1 | contig 12046 bp, 13 predicted proteins | sample NC_wetland_sal_i_11_FD_132421 | JGI IMG/M metagenome (GOLD analysis project Ga0187825, IMG submission 132421) | Wetland sediment microbial communities from Neuse River Estuary, North Carolina, USA - SourceSoil_5 | ecosystem: Environmental > Aquatic > Freshwater > Wetlands > Sediment | place... | reverse complement strand
CCTTGCCGACGACGAAGCCGCCCGTGTCCGCCGGGCCGCGGCGGATGATGCGCTCCACCTCGCACGTCGAGATGGAGAGGCGCGCGGCGATCTCCTCGTTCGTCGCCTTCGGGTCCGCGTACTCGCGGAGCCAGCTCATCGGGACCCTCATCAGAACTGCCCCAGGAAGCGGAGGTCGTTCGCCCAGAGGTCGCGGATGTCCGGCAGCCCGTGCCGCAGGATGGCGATCCGCTCGAGGCCCCAGCCGAACGCGAAGCCCGACACCTCGTCCGGGTCGTAGCCGACGAAGCGGAGGACGTTCGGATCGACCATCCCCGAGCCGCCGATCTCGATCCAGCCGGAGTGCCGGCACATCGGGCACCCGGCGCCGTCGCACTGGAAGCAGGAGACGAGCACCTCCAGCGAAGGCTCCGTGAACGGGAAGAAGTTGGTGATGAACTTCGCCTCGCGGTCCGCGCCGAACAGCTGGCGCAGGAGCAGCCGCAGCGTCCCCTTCAGGTCGGCGAGGGTGATGCCGCGGTCGACGGCGAGGCCCTCGACCTGGTGGAAGATCGGATAGTGGGTCGCGTCCGGCGTGTCGCGGCGATAGCAGCGCCCGAGCGAGACCATGAAGACCGGCGGCGGCTTCGCCTCCATCGTGTGGATCTGCGACGGCGACGTCTCGCTGCGGAGCACCGTGTCCTCGCCGAGGTAGAAGGTGTGGAGCGGCGAGCGCGTGATGTGGTTCGGCCCCATGTTGAGGGCGTCGAACAGGTAGCGCGTCGTCTCCACCTCGCGGCCGTCCACCACCTCGTAGCCCATGCCGAGGAAGATGTCCTCGACCTCGCGGCGCACCTGCGTGACGAGATGGGAGTGCCCGCGCGGGTGCCGCTTCCCCGGGAGCGTGACGTCGACGCGGTCCTCCGCGATCGAGCGGTCGAGCTCGGCGCGCTCGAGCTCGGCCTGCCGGGAGGCGACGGCCGCCTCCACCGCCTCGCGGACTGCGTTCAGCGCCATGCCGCTCTCGCGGTCGCGGACATCGCGGAGGGCGAGCTTCAACGAGCTCTTGCGCCCGAGGTACTCGACCCGTGCGTCGTCGAGCTCGGTGAGGGTCGACGCGGCCGCGACGGCGGCGAGCGCCTCCTGCTGCAGCGCTTGTGGATCCACCCGGCGACTGTATCTATATGCCGTGAGCGCTTACGACGGCATTGCGCGCCTCTACGACGCATGGAGCACGGGCGTCGTCGAGGACATCTCCTTCTACGTCGAGGAGGCCCTCGCGTCGGGCGGCCCGGTGGTCGAGCTCGGCGTCGGCACCGGACGCATCGCCATCCCGACGGCGATGGCCGGCGTGCACGTCATCGGCGTCGACGCGTCGGCGGGGATGCTCGCAGTTTGCGCCGAGCAGGCGCGGCGCGCAGGCGTCGGCGAGCGGCTCGACCTGCGTCAGGGCGACCTGCGGCGGCCGCCGGTCGAGGAGCGCGTCCCGCTCGTCACGTGCCCGTTCCGGGCGTACCTCCATCTCGCGTCCGACGAGGAGCGGCTCGAGGCGCTCGCCGCGGCGCGGGAGCTCCTCCTCCCCGGCGGCCGGCTCGTCTTCGACGTGTTCGCCCCGTCGGCCGACGACATCGAGGAGACCGACGGCCGCTGGATCGAGCGCGAGCCGGGGATCTTCGAGCGCGCCGACTGGGATGCGAACGCGCAAACGCTGACGCTGTCCGTGCGCGGCGCGGCCGGCGAGTCGTCGATGACGCTGTGGTGGCTCGAGCCGCAGCGCTGGCAGACGCTGCTCGCGCAGTCCGGGCTCTCGCTCGAGGCGTGCTACGGCTGGTTCGACCGGCGTCCGTACGACGGCGGAGAGGACTCCGTGTGGGTCGCCCGCAAATAGCGGACTTTTCATTGTGGTTCGCACTTGACCGCCGGGTGGTGAAGTCATAGGTTTCCTCTTGCGCCAAGCACGGAGCGCGACTAGGTCGAAACCCCGACCGAGCGGTTCTACGAAGAGGGGGCAACCCCGAGGCGGAAGGCCGGTTGGACGAGGTAGACGAAAGCGCAACCGGCTTGGCGACTCTTTTGGTCCGGCCCCGGCAACGGGGCCGGACTTTTTTCATGGCCGGCGTGCGCGCTCGTACAGCGCGACCGTTCCGGCCATGGCGACGTTGAGCGAGTCGGCGCCGCCCGCGATCGGGATCGTCGCCTGCACGTCGCAGCGCGCGAGCACCTCGTCCGGCAGGCCCTCCCGCTCCGCGCCCAGGACGAAAACGACCTCGCCGGAGACGTCCACCTGGGACAGCGGCTCGCCGCCGCGCGCGACGAGCGCGATGCGCCGTCCCGCCGGCTCGTCGAAGCCGCTCACCGGCACGCGGAAGATCGAGCCCATCGACGCGCGCAGCGCCTTCGGCCCCGTCGGATCGGCGCAGCCCTCCGACAGCGCGACGCCGGCGTCGAACGCGTCCGCCGCGCGCAGCAGCGTGCCGGCGTTGCCGGGATCGCCGACGCGCCACAGCGCGAGCGTCGCTTCCCTCACCCCGCGCGGCAGGTCCTCGCGCCGGAACACGCCGACGACCCGCGGCGGATGCGCGAGCGTCGACACCTCGGCCAGGAGCGAGGCCTCGACCGTCTCGCCGGCGACAAGCAGGTCGACGGGCTCGATGCCGGCGGCCTCGACGAGATCCTCGCCCTCGACGACGAAGAGGCCGAGCTTGTCACGCCAGCGCCGGTCACGGAGCTTGCTGACGGTACGGGCGACGCAGGTCCCCGACCGGCAGCGCCGGTCGAGCCGCCCGCACTGCCCGCTGGCTAATCCGCAGCGCGCCATGCGCTCTGACGCTACCTGGCGGCAGGCTCGGTTAGGGCGTCAGTACGTGGCCTTCACGACCCAGTTGAAGTAGGGAGCCGAGCCGAGCCCGAGACCCTTGGCGCAGTTGCCGCTGATCTGAACGTCGGGAGGAATGCCGCGCATTGTGACACCGGGGCCTTTGGTCCCGGCTTGGCAGGTGAATCCCGTCGGGCCGTTGGAGAGTACGACGTTCGACGAGTGCGCCGCCAGCCGCGCGCCCGCCAGTTTCGCGACCCACTTGTCGGCGAACGAGCACAGAGTGTGCGTCTCGCTGACGTAGTACACGTGACCGCCGACGGAGACCGGGGCGCACTTCTTCACCTGCGGCGTCGCGAGCGCGGACGGCGCCATCACCGCGGCCGCCGACAACATAGAGGCGGCGAAAGCTACGACGAACGGAACCCGACTCCGGACCTTCGGCATCTGCCCTCCTGCTTGCGATGCGCCCGGGACCTTATAGGGCCGGGGTCGGGGCGGCAAGGAGGGCCGCTTGGAGCTTGCGGACGAGCTTCAGCCTCTCGTCGTCGCGAGAAGTGATCATGTGGGCGCGACCGCGCGGTCGCGCCCACTACGCTTCGAGCGCGGCCTTCGCCTGCGCGGCGATCGCCTCGAACGCGGCCGGGTCGCTCACCGCGAGGTCGGCGAGCACCTTCCGGTCGAGCTCGATGCCGGCCTTCGAGCAGCCGTTCACGAACTGGTTGTACGACAGCCCGTGCATGCGGGCGGCCGCGTTGATCCGGGTGATCCAGAGCCGGCGGAAGTTCCGCTTCTTCGTCTTCCGGTCGCGATACGCGTAGACGAGCGAGCGGTCGACCTGCTCCTTGGCATAGCGGTAGTGGGAGCTCTTCCAGCCCCAGTACCCCTTCGCCTGCTCGAGGACGTTGCGGCGCTTCTTCTGCGCGTGGACGGAACGCTTGACGCGCGGCATGGCTAACGGATCCCCAGCATCTTCTTGAGAGCGCTCCGGTCGGCGCCGGTGACCTCGATGTCGAGGCCGAACTTACGCTTCTGCTTCGACCGCTTCTTCTCCAACTTGTGCGCGCGCATCGTCGGCCGCCTCAGGATCCGGCCGCTGCCCGTCACCTTGAAGCGCTTGGTCGCTGCTCGACGCGTTTTCGTCTTCGGCATCTCGTTTCACTCCTGCGTTCTTCGTTGGGCCCAGCACCATCACCATGTTGCGCCCGTCCAGGAGCGGCTGGGACTCGATCGCCCCGATCTCCTTGACGTCGTCCGCAAGGCGGAGAAGGAGGTCGCGACCGCGTTCCGGATGGGTCGTCTCGCGACCGCGGAACATGATCGTCACCTTGACCTTCGCGCGCTGGTTCAGGAACCGCTCGACGTGCCCCTTCTTGGTGTTGTAGTCGTGTACCCCGATCTTCGGGCGGAGCTTGATCTCCTTGACCTGGATCTGGCTCTGGTGCTTCCGCGCCTGCTTCGCCTTCTGCTCCTGCTCGTACTTGTACTTCCCGTAGTCCATGACCTTCGCGACCGGCGGGTCCGCCTGCGCCGCCACCTCGACCAGGTCGAGGTTCTTGCCGTAGGCGTATTCGCGGGCCTCGTCGGACGTCTTGATCCCGAGCTGGGCTCCGTCGGCGTCGATCAGGCGTACACGTGGCACCCGGATGGCGTCGTTGATGCGCGTCGTGTCCCGGTTGACCGGGCGGACGGGCTCGATCGGCCTGCGCCGGGGCCTCAAAGACTGATCACCAAGTGGGGCTTACTCCTCCTCCGAGTCGACAACATGCGGCGGCCCGATCCTCGTCGCTTCCGACTCGGTTGAACCCCACGCGGGCTGTCGTGCACCCGGGAGGTGAGGAACGGGTCCGCTCCTGCTTTTCAGGGCTCAAAGGGTAGCAAGCTTCGCGACGAAGTCCGCAAGCCCGAAAGTCTCCTGCGCCCCGCCCCGCTCCCGGACCGCCAGGCTCTCCTCCGACTCGCGGTCGCCGAAGACGACGACGTAGGGGATCTTCTCCAGCTCGGCCTGGCGCACGCGCTTCCCGATCGTGTCGTTCGGCTCGCCCACGTCCGCCCGATATCCGGCCTCGCGGAGCTTGAGCGCGATCCCCTGCGCCCCGTCGTGGTGGGCCTCGCCGACCGGGAGGATGCGCACCTGGACGGGGGCGATCCAGAACGGGAAGGCGCCGCCGTAGTGCTCGACGAGGATGCCGATGAACCGCTCGAACGAGCCGAAGAGCGCGCGGTGGACGACCCACGGGGTGTGCTCGCGGTTGTCCGGCCCCATATAGGTACACCCGAGGCGCGCCGGCTGGACGCCGTCGAGCTGCACCGTCCCCATCTGCCACATGCGGCCGAGACCGTCCCGCATGTGCAGGTCGATCTTCGGCCCGTAGAAAGCGCCCTCGCCCTCGCCGACGAAGTAGTCGACCCCGCGGCGGTCGAGGGCCGACTTCAGCGCCGCCTCGGTGAAGTCCCACTCCTCGTCCGAGCCGAGCTTGTTGTCCGGCCGGGTCGAGAGCTCGAAGCGCGCCTCCATCCCAAAGAGGTCGTAGAGGAAGAGCGCGTAGTCGATGCAGCCGAAGATCTCCTGCTCGATCTGCTCGAGCGTGCAGAAGATGTGCGCGTCGTCCTGGGTCACGTGCCGCACGCGGGTGAGGCCGTGGAGCGCGCCGGCGAGCTCGTTCCGGTGGAGCGGCGCCGCCTCGGCGAAGCGCAGCGGCAGCTCCCGGTACGAGCGCAGCCGCTCGGCGAAGAGGAGCATGTGCCCGGGGCAGTTCATCGGCTTGATGCTGTAGGTGCGGTTGTCCTCCTCGATGAGGAACATCGCCTCCCGAAATTTCTCCCAGTGCCCGGAGCGCTCCCACAGCGACTTGTCGTAGATGAGCGGCGTCTTCACCTCGACGTACCCGCGGATGAGGTTCTCCCGCCGGCGAAGGTCCTCGAGCTGGTTCCAGATCACCATCCCCTTCGGGTGCCAGAACGGCGACCCGGGCGAGATGTCCTCGAGGTGGAAGAGGTCGAGCTCGACGCCGAGCCGGCGATGGTCGTTGCGGCGCGCCTCCTCGACGCGGGCGAGGTACGCCGCGAGATCGTCCTTCGAGTAGAAGGCCGTGCCGTAGATGCGGGTGAGCTGCTTGTTCCGCTCGTCGCCGCGCCAGTATGCGCCGGCGAGGCCGGTGAGCTTCAGCGCCTTGATCGGCGACGAGTTCTGCAGGTGCGGCCCGCGGCAGAGATCGGTGAAGTCGCCCTGGGTGTACAAGGAGATGTCGCCCTCGGCGGTGTCGATGAGCTCGAGCTTGTACGGGTCGTTCGAGAAGAGCTGCTGCGCGTCCTCGCGCGAGATCTCCCGCCGCTGCCACTCTCTGCCCTCGGCGAGCTCGCGGTCGACCTCCGCCTGGATCTTCTCCAGGTCCTCCTCCCGGATCGGCTCGGGGAAGTCGAAGTCGTAGTAGAAGCCGTTCTCGATCGGTGGACCGATCGCGAGCTTCACGCCCGGGTAGAGCCGGGTGACCGCCTCGGCGAGGAGGTGCGCGGACGAGTGGCGGAGCACCGCGAGCGCGTCCGGGTCGTCCTTGTCGCGCGTCGTGAGGATCTGGACCGCGTCGCCGTCGTGCAGCGGCAGCCGCAGGTCCTGCAGGTGCCCGTCGGCGCGCACGAGCACCGCCTGCTCGGCGAGCCTCGGGCCGATGGCGCGCGCCGCGTCGAGGCCCGACGCCCCGTCGGGAAGTTCAAGTTCGGAATTGTCGGGGAGTACGACCTTCATGGATATGCACCTCCAGGACGACAGCCGGAACGGAAACGCGAGTCGCCGCGCTAGAGCGCGGCGGTGGCTGTCGATGTCCGGATCTCGTGCATCGGTGGAAAGCGTACAGCAGGAGGGGTCAGATGCCGAACAAGCGTCCGAGCGTGAAGAACGAGAAGCAGTACGAGAAGCTGAAGGAGAAGGGGATGTCGAAGGAGCGGGCGGCGCGCATCTCCAATTCCTCGGGCGCCTCGAGCCGCGGCGGCAAGTCGTCCGGTTCGGGCACACGACGGAGCAATTCATCGCAGGGTGGAACGACCGCGCAGAAGAAAGCAGCGGGCCGCAAGGGCGGTCGCGCCGCTGCGCGCAAGTCGTAAGCCGGAGAAAAGATTTCCAAGTAGCGAAGGAATTTCCCATGCAGGTGATGAAAACGTCCGATGCACGGCGCATACTGCGCACTGTCGTTGCCACCGAACTCGCCCAATAGGAGGAGGCAGATGGCGACAAGAAAGAGGACCGGGACGAAGCGGACGGCCGCAAAGCGGTCGACCGCGAAGCGCCGGCCCGCCGCCAAGCGGACCACCGCGAAGCGGACCACGGCCAAGCGGACGACCGCGAAGCGGACGACCGCCAAGCGGAGCACCGCCAAGCGCAAGACCGCGACGAAGCGCAAGAGCGCTGCGAAGCGGACGACCGCCAAGCGGAGCACCGCCAAGCGCAAGAGCACAGCGAAGCGGAGCACGGCGAAGCGCAAGACCGCGACGAAGCGCAAGAGCGCTGCGAAGCGGACGACCGCCAAGCGGAGCACCGCCAAGCGCAAGACCGCCGCCAAGCGGACGACGGCGAAGCGGAAGACCGCTGCGAAGCGGACGACCGCCAAGCGGACGACCGCGAAGCGTCGGCCTGCCAAGCGGAAGGCTGCGGCGAAGAGGACCACCGGTCGCCGCACCGGTCGCAAGAGCTCCGGCCGTACCGGCGCCCGGGCGACACCAACCGCAACTCGTCGCACGGGCGCGGCCGGTTCGACGGGCAGTGCGGCACGCGCGCGGTCCGGCGCGAGCCGCACAGGTTCCATCGGCACCCCCGAAGAGATCACGACGCCGGGCGCCGGCTATCAAGAGCCGACGCCGGAGGTCTTCGGGGGGTTGGGCTCGGAAGAGTCCTCGCCGTTCCCCACGCGTGACGAGTCGGAATAGCTGAACCCCGACTCGGCGGACACACCGCCTTGGGAGGGCCCCGGCAACGGGGCCCTCTCCACGCTTTGACGTGAGAAAGCGCCGGCCTCCCGAATCTCATTGCCGTGGACGGGGTCGCCACATACCGGGGGTCCTTCGGCGAGGTCCAGGCGGAGCGACTGCTCTGGCGCGCCGGCCTCGGCCCTCGGACGGGCGAGGCGGAGTCGCTCGCGAGGCTCGGGCTCGACGGCGCGGTCCATCAGCTGACGAACCCGGGCCGCGAGCGACTCGTCGGCCACAGCCCGCACGACGAGAAGGGGCGCCCGCTCGCGCCGTACGACGCGTGGGGCCACGACCACCTGTGGTGGCTCGACCGGATGGTGCGCACGTCCCGCCCGCTCGTCGAGCGCATGGCGCTCGTCTGGCACGACTGGTTCGCGACCTCGAACGCCGGCGTCGGGAGTCAGAAGCTGATGCTGAAGCAGAACGAGCTCTTCCGGGAGCGCGGCCTCGGCTCCTTCCACGAGCTCCTCCTCGACGTCACGCGCGACCCGGCGATGCTGCTCTGGCTCGACGGCAGCGACAACTCGAAGTACTCGCCGAACGAGAACTACGGCCGCGAGATGATGGAGCTCTTCACGCTCGGGGCGGGCCGCGGCTACGGAGAGGAGGACGTCCGCCAGAACGCGCGCGCGCTCACCGGCTTCCGGAACGACTGGCGCAGCGGCGTCAGCGACGTGAACTTCCGCTACGACCCGCACTACCACGACACGGGCGTGAAGACCCTGTTCCGGAAGCGCGGCGCGTGGACCTGGCGCGACTCGTGCCGGCTCTGCGTGACGCACCCCGACCATCCCTCGTTCTTCGTCCAGAAGCTGTGGAGCTACTTCGTGCCGACGGCGCCGGACGCCGGGACGGCGAGCGCGCTCCAGCGTCTCTACGTCCAGGGGAACTACGAGATCCGCCCGGTCGTCAGCGCGATCCTCAAGCACCCCGCGCTCTACGACGGCCCGCGGATGGTGAAGTCGCCGGTGCTCTACACGGCCGGGCTGCTGCGGCTGCTCGGACGCGGCATCGACACGACGGCGTGGGTCTGGCTCGACTCGCTCGCCGGCCAGCAGCTGTTCTATCCGCCGAACGTCGCCGGCTGGGACGACACGCGCTGGCTCGACACGGCGACGTGGCGCGGCCGCTGGTGGATCGCGCAGGAGGCGCTCAACCCGTACGCCCTCGACCCGGGGAAGAAGCACGAGCCGTACGACGCCGGCCGGCTCGTCGAGCGTGCGCTCGACTTCTGGCGCAAGCCGTCGCTCGCGGAGCCGTCGATGTCGGCGCTCAACGCGTTCGCGCGCAACGCGCTCGGGGACGCGAAGACCGACAAGTGGAAGCAGCAGCAGTACCCGCCGATGGTGCTCAACGCACTCAGGCATCTCATCGCCGCGTCTCCGGAGCTGCAGGCGGCGTGAGCGACTGCCTGCACTGCGACGGGCTCTCGCGGTCGCGCATGCTGCACCGCGCGATCGCCGAGGCGGGCCGCGGGCTGCCTGCGATCGAGCCGGGGATGCCGCTGCCCGCGGGCACGGGGCTCTCGCGCCGCTCGTTCCTCGCGCGTGGCGTCGGCGCCGCGCTCGCCGTGTACGGCGGGTCGCGCCTCGGCTTCTCCGCGTTCGACGAGGGGATCGCCGCCGCGGCGTCCGGCACACCCGGTCCCGTCCTCGTCTCGGTGTTCCTCGAGGGAGGCGCCGACGGGATGTCGATCCTCTCGCCGCAGGGCGATCCTCTGTACCGGAAGCTGCGTCCGAAGCTCGCCCTGTCGGGCGGCACGGCGTTCGCGGAGGACGACCGGCTGTTCTGGCATCCGGCGGCGGCCGGTCTGACGCAGCTCTACGGCGAGCAGAAGGTCACCGTCATGCCCGCGGTCGGGTACACGCATCCCGACCAGTCGCACTTCACGTCGCGCCACTACTGGGAGGTCGGTGCGACCGACACGCATCTCAACACGGGCTGGCTCGGCCGCTACCTCGACGCCGTCGGGACGATGGACAACCCGCTGCAGGGCGTGTCGTTCGACGACACGCTCGCCCCGGCGCTCGCGACGGCGCGCGTGCCCGTGGCGGCGATCTCCGCGCCCGACCAGTACGACTTCTACTCGCGGAACGTCTGGGGAGAGGTCGAGCAGCGGATGCTCGAGACGTTCGGGGGCCTCGGGCCGATCGGCAGGCAGGTCGACCGGCTGCGCAACCAGCTGCTGCCGTTCCGCTCTCACGACGACGGCTCGCCCGGCTTCACGAGCCCGGTGACCTATCCGCAGTCCGACGACGACTTCCCGAAGAAGATGGCCGGACTCGCAGCGATGATCGCCACCAACCTCCCGCTCCGCGTCGTCGCGATCTCGGCCCCGGGCGAGTACGACACGCATTCCGACGAGGCGGGCGCGCTGTCGAACGGGCTGCAGCTGACGTCCGACACGCTGCTCGCGTTCCAGCGCGACCTCGAGGCGCGGGGGATCGCGGATCGCGTGCTCGTGCACGTGTGGACGGAGTTCGGGCGCCGCGCGGAGGAGAACGGCAGCGCGGGCACCGATCACGGCGCGGCCGGCGTCGGCTTCCTCGTCGGCACGCGCGCGAGCGGGCAGATGGTCGGCGAGTTCCCCGGTCTCGCCGACAAGACCGGCCTCGACGACGATGGGAATCTCATCGAGACGACGGATTTCCGGGCGGTCTATTCCTCGCTGCTCGAGCAGTGGTTCGACATGGATGCGACGGTGGTCGTTCCGGGCGCGAAGACGTTCCCGCGGCCGGTGCTGGTGAAGTCGTGATCGCGGCGCCGCCGCCGCCTCCGGCGCGGGTTCAGGTGGTGGCGCGGGAGTTCTCGTTCGTGCTGTCGCGTCAGGTGATCCGGGCCGGCGCTGCGATCATCGAGCTTCGCAACGCGGGACAGGATGCGCACGATCTCCGGCTGCGGCGGGTCGGCGGGACGAGGGTGTGGAAGTGGCCGGTGACGCAGGCCGGCGGCGTGGTCGACGAGCAGGTGACGCTGCGGCCGGGCCGCTACGTCCTGTACTGCAGCGTCGCGAACCATCGAGCCTTGGGCATGCAGGCCACCCTTGTCGTAAAAAGCCGCGGCTAAGACAGGCCCCGCCGGGCCACGGCCGGTGCCAGGTACAAAAACGGCTTCGCCACGACTCCCGCGCGGCCCTTCCCCGTTCTCGTTACACCGAGCCCGCTACGAGCGGCGGACGACGTTCGAGTTCCGCCCGCCGCCGGTCAGCAAGTCGTGACGGTGCCTGGCACCGGTCGTGTCCTATGAGGCGCGGACCGGAAAGGGCCTGCGGTCCGGGCCCACGTACTCCGCCGACGGGCGGATGATCTTGTTGTCCGCGTGCTGCTCCAGGACATGTGCCGCCTGGCCGGCGACGCGGCTCGCCGCAAAGAGGGGCGTGAACAGATCGGTCGGCACGCCGAGATAGGTGTAGACCGACGCCGAGTACAGGTCGACGTTCGGGTACAGCCCCTTCTCCTCGAACACGGTCAGCTCGGCCGCCTCCGTGATCGCGTACCAGTTCGGGTCGCCGGCGTCCTCGGAGAACTCGTGCGAGATCCGCTTGAGGATGGTCGCCCGCGGGTCGTAGGCGCGATAGAGCGGATGCCCGAAGCCGTACAGCTTCTCCTTCCGCTCCAGCATCCCGCGCACCGCGGCCGGCGTCGCCTCCGCCGACCCGAACGTCTCGAACAGCTTCATCGCCGCCTCGTTCGCACCGCCGTGCAGCGGCCCGCTCAGCGCCGCGATCGCGCCCGTGATCGCCCCGTGCACGTCCGCGCCCGTCCCCGCGATCACCCGCGCCGTGAACGTCGACGCATTCATCTCGTGCTCGGCATGGAGGATCATCGCCACGTCGAACGCGCGCGCCGCCTGCTCGCTCGGCGCCTCGCCGTGCAGCATGGTGAGGAAGTTCTCCGCATACGAGAGCGACGGATCCGGGGCGACCGGCTCCAGCCCCTGCCGCCGCCGGTGGTAGCGCGCGATCACCGTCGGAAGCTGCGCGACGAGCCGCGCCGCCTTCCGGAGCTCGGCCTCGCGCTCGTTCGCGTCCCGGTCGGGATCCGTGAACCCGAGCGCCGAGACCGCCGTCCGCAGCATGTCCATCGGCCGAGCCGACGCCGCCGACCGATCGATCAGCTGCACGACGTGCGGCGGCAGCTCCCGCTCGGACAGCTGCTCGCGGAAGCCGTCGAGGTCCTCCGCCGACGGCAGCTCGCCGTGCAGCAGGAGGTACGCCACCTCCTCGTACGTCGAGTGCTCCGCGAGATCGGCGATGTCGTAGCCGCGGTACATGAGCACGCCCTCGTCCGG
>Ga0187825_10000238_pt1 | contig 12057 bp, 9 predicted proteins | sample NC_wetland_sal_i_11_FD_132421 | JGI IMG/M metagenome (GOLD analysis project Ga0187825, IMG submission 132421) | Wetland sediment microbial communities from Neuse River Estuary, North Carolina, USA - SourceSoil_5 | ecosystem: Environmental > Aquatic > Freshwater > Wetlands > Sediment | place... | reverse complement strand
TCATCCAGCATCGGTGGATGCAGAAGGTAAGAGGTCGTGCGTATTTCTTGGGACAGATGGCGAACCAATTCATCGGCATTTTCAACGGACTTGGCAAGGGCGGGATCGCCATTTACCTTTCGAGCTAACTCCGCCAGACTCATCCCCAATGCGGCCAATGTCTGCCCCGCACTGTCATGCAGTTCGCGTGCGATATGGCGCCGCTCCAAGTCTTGAGTCTCCATGAGCCGCCCTGAGAGGTCACGCAGTTCCGAATTCCTTCTCTCCAGTTCCTGCGTACGAAACTGCACCTGGACGTCGAGTGCATCCGCCAATGTTCGATAGCGTTCTTCGCTTTCTCGCAGCGCCCGATCAATTCGTTTTCGTTCGGTGATGTCACGGGCAATTTTGGAAGCTCCAATGATGTTCCCGCTGGCATCGCGAATGGGTGAAATTGTTAGCGACAACTCAATGCGCTTGTTGAACTTACACAGACGTACCGTGTCGAAGTGTGCGATCCCCTCGCCTCGCTTGATCTTTTCGATAATGACTTCTTCTTCGCCCTTACGATCGGCCGGAATGATCAGTGAAATGTGTCGGCCTACCGCTTCGCCGGCGGTGTAGCGAAACAACCGCTCCGCACTTGCGTTCCAACTGGTGATGATGCCATCCAACGTTTTGCTGACGATGGCATCGTCCGACGAATCCACGATCGCCGCGAGTAAGCCAATGGCCTTATCCGCTTTGAGGCGTAATGCAGGCAGCTCATCCAAAAGTGCCTGGCTGATATTGTCAGTGGCCTCGGGTCCATGGAGGACGCATTCCGCCAGTTCTTCATGAGTTGCCAGTAGTCTCTCGATGTCATCTTCCAGGCTAATTTCAGGATGGGTCTCGGTCCAATAGTGCGCTGCCCTGACAAATGCCAGCAACAACAGCAAGTACTGAAGGCGAACCGGACCAAATAACCGCTTCAGCGCGTCCAAACACACTAAGTAGTCAGAAGTCTCCAGGAAGACATGCCCTGCCAACACAAAGATGGCGTCTTCCGTTTGCGTGTCCGGCGCAGGCATTTCAGCGATTGGTGCGGGGCAGGCCGCGGCCTGTGATAGATGAGACCGAAGTTCTTTTCCGCGTTGAAAAGGCCGCCGAAGGAGCTTAACCACGTCCGCAGCACTTTGCGTGCGCGCAGTTGGATCACCAGCGGGACGGCCAAGCCCAATCAAGAATCCAACATGACGAGCAATGCAGTAGCGGACGGCACAAAACCGCGAGAGGTGAACGAAGAGCCGCTCCTTAAAGACCGAGGGAAGGGGATTGTCGAGGTAGGCAGCTTGTGCGAATCCCCACAGTTTCGCAGTGATCTCGGGAGTCTCGGGTGCGAGGCGGAAGAAATTTGGAAGAACCCCGAATCGCCGCTCTACGCTATTCTCAAGCTCGGATGCTGCATTTCCCCGAGGCTCATCGCCTTTGAGGGGGCCCTCTTCTTGGGCACCGCGACCATCGTTGTTTTCGCGATCTTGAAATTCGCTACTTTCGGTCATGCTCTCACCCGACTATCGATGATCATCTGCTGGAGGAGGAAATGGCAGCGCTTAGTTAGAATATAAATTTGCTAGCGGAAGAGATGAGCACTATTGACCATTCCTAAGGAAGGACTTAGTTTTTGCCTTGGACGAATGAAAGCGAAGGCACTCAGGAAGCCGCATAGACACTTTGGGAACGACCGCATACTCAGAGTGAGCGCCATTCGCTCTGGTAGAGGATCCGCGTTTTCCACCAGGGCTCGCTTTGAATCGTGAAAGTCAGGAACTCAGCCCCACCCACCCGTCTCTTCGATCACTTGCCCCGATCAAGGTACGTCCCTTCGAAACTGCTCGAATTGTGGTGCCTTGCACTCAAGGAGGACCCGTGCTCGCATGGCGAGTCAGGGGCGGGAACGTTATTGAAAGGGCTGGTCCGTGCAGCGCTTTGGATGATTTCGACTCAAGGTTCCTGAGCAATATCGAACAGTCAGACTTGGGCCGGGTTCGGTAGGTTAATGGCATGACAATTGTGCGGCATTATCCCGAAACGTCACCAGAACCAACCGAGAGTTCCTTCCCGGGGTACCCGCTTGGAGTCTGGCCTCCGATTATTTCTTCCTTCTGCCAGGAGAATGCGACGTACGAAACGAGACACAGTGATTGCAGCCTGCCCGGTTGCACCTGCCCATGCCATTCCAGGCCAAGATAAAAGGCCGGGGAGCGTGGGGCGTCTGTTGGCTGGCAAAGCGGAGCACGGTATGGACTTGGGGGAAGCAACGTGGAATGTAGGTCGGGGTGTGGCCTTGGTCCCGCAGCGTGCACTTCGCATGTCTGCGGGATCTCAGCCTGACAAATCACTGTCAGCGTTTTTCAACTCAGCATTCTCGTCCCGGTGGCCTAATTGACCATTCATGCTCGTATTGCCGCCCTCATTGTTCTGGTCCTGCTCCACGGCACCCTTGCCTCGGTCTTGATCCGTTCCATGCTCGATTACTTTGCTGACGATCTGAGTGAATTCTTCATGTGTCATCTTGAGTTCCCCTTTACCCGCAAGAATGTGTGGCCGGCAACAAGAAGGAAGGCCGCAGGTTCGCAGCCCAGGCTTTGTCCATATGCATGCGTACCTAAATTACGAGATATTCCTATTGCCGTATGGTCAGAAGCGATCACTTTTTCTGAACGCGCAAAGGTTTCGATACCAAACCCGATTGCCATTTTCAGTAACGGCGGCTTCCGACCGTTGTTTTCAGGACATGCGACTCCATGATCACCACTTCGGTGCAAGTCCAGCGCACCAGCACAATCCTCCGGCCTGACCAGTCCCGCGTTCTCCTGCGCCCGTTCCGGCCGGAGACTCCCGAGCGAGCCAGCAGGATTATCGCCAGGGTTATGTCGCTCCCAGAAAGCCAAGTCGGCCCACTGCTGGACGACGTATCCGCTGAATTCTCACAGCGCCACCAGCAAATTCGCAAATCCTTTCTGGAACGGTTCGAACAGGTCCGCGACCTCGTGTTGACCGACGTGGAAATTTCCGAAGAGAGAAAGCTGTTGATTGGTGCTTATTTCCTTTGTGAATTTTCTTTGGAGTCTGCAGCCCTGTTCAATCCGTCCATCGTGCCGCATACTAACCAATCCGATCTTCCTCCCGGTGCGTTGCGTTTTATCCTCAGCTTGCGCGCCACCGGGGAGGGACACATTTCCTCCATCACTTTTCGGACGGGTGTCATCCACTCTGACAGCCGGATCGAGGTCGAAACTCCAACCGGCTTCCTCACCGAGCCTCGTCAAATCCCGAATCCCCACTACGAGAAGGCGCTCTTCGAGCGGAAGCTCTTCGAGTTGGGCCTGACCAGCGGATTCACGCGCCGGATTATGGACAAGTATAGAGAACGGTTTTCATTGGAAGAACTGCGCGCCAATCTCGAACTCGAGATGAAGCAGTCGCGCTCGTCGGATCAGGAGGCGATCCGGGGAATTTTGATGCTGGCCCGGTCCAATTACGAGGTTCAGTTTCAACCCGAACAGCCGTTGTCGGAACGCATTCTTTTTCCCGCTACGCCCTCGCAGCGAAACGGCATCGAAGACGCCCGCTTCGTCCGTTTTCAGAACGATGACGGCAGCTATGTCTATTACGCCACCTTCACAGCATTCGATGGCAAGGTGATCTTTCCAGAGCTTGTAGAGACCTCCGACTTCCTTCTCTTTCGATTTATCACCTTGAACGGTCCGGCAGCCAAAAACAAAGGCATGGCCCTCTTTCCCCGAAAAATCAATGGCCTCTACGCCATGCTCTCCCGCCAGGACAACGAGAACATCTACTTCATGCTTTCTGACAATGTCCACTTCTGGTATGAGAGCAAGGTACTCCTGAAACCAATGTTCCCGTGGGAACTGGTCCAGCTCGGGAACTGCGGGTCCCCCATTGAGACCGAAGCAGGCTGGCTAGTCCTCAGCCACGGGGTTGGCCCCCTGCGAACGTACTGCATCGGCGCTTTCCTCCTCAGTCACGACGACCCCAGCAAAGTGATCGGCCGCCTCCGCGAGCCGTTGCTCACACCGGATCAAAGGGAGCGTAAGGGCTATGTGCCGAACGTCGTCTATACGTGCGGAGCTCTGGTCCACAACGGCGAGCTGATCATTCCCTATGGCATGGCCGACCACGCTACCGGTTTTGCCACGGTTCCCCTCGATGAAGTGCTGGCGGCCATGCAGTAAGAACTGCGTCGAACCGCATGAGAGAGACCAACAAACGAGTAGCAGTCCTGTCGCCCATCGCCTGGCGAACACCTCCTCGGCATTACGGCGCCTGGGAAACAGTGGCCAGCAACATCACCGAGGGGCTCGTCGCCCGTGGCTGGGATGTGACGTTGTTCGCCAGCGGGGATTCTGCAACCCGCGCTCGCCTGCATGCAGTGGTGGACAAGGGATATGAAGAGGATTCCACCGTCGATCCCAAAGTGGCCGAATACCTTCATATCTCCGAGGCATTCGAGCACGCTTCTGAGTTTGATCTGATCCATAGCCACTACGACTTCATGGCATTGACCTACACCCGGCTGGTTAGAACACCGGTCCTAACGACCATCCACGGGTTCTCGTCACCCAAAATCATGCCCATTTATTGCAAGTATCGTGACGGGTACTTCGTTTCCGTCAGCGACTCTGACCGCTTCGCAGGGCTCAATTATTTGGCGACCGTCTACAACGGCATCGATCTCTCGTTGTATCCATATCAGGAACGTTGCGGAGAAGACTTGATTTTCCTGGGCCGCATCCACCCGGATAAAGGTGTTCATCTTGCTATCGAAGTGGCTCGACTGAGCGGAATGCGTTTGATCATCGCAGGTATCATCCAGGATGAGGCCTATTTCCGCGAGCAGATCAAACCCCATCTCGACAATCAAAACATCCGCTATATCGGAGCGGTGGACGCGAAGGGCAAGAACGAATTGTTTGCGCAAGCCCGGGCTCTTCTCCACCTGAACACCATCCCGGAACGATTCGGACTTGTCCTCGTCGAAGCCAATGCGGCTGGCGTCCCCGTCATCGCCATGGACCTAGGCTCCTGTCGCGAAGTCATCAAGGATGGCGAGACTGGTTTTCTGGTTGACAACGTTGCTGAAGCGGTTCGAGTCCTTGGCCGAATTTCTGAAATCGACCGCCAGGCCTGTCGCGACCGTGTCCGACAACACTTTTCGATCGACACCATGGTGGCGGGATACGAGCGGGTCTACTCAACAATCTTTGATCTGGAGGCGAAGAGCCGATCATGAAGCCGGACATTGTCAGGCGCTACCGCCACAACCCCATCCTCACCAAGGCCGAGATTCCGTATCCCGTGGAGACTGTTCACAACGCGGCGGTCGTGAAGCACGGCAACGAATACATCATGCTGTTCCGCTCCCATCTTCGCACCGGACGGTCCATCATTGGCTTGGCGCGCAGTCCTGACGGATTCCGCTTCACCGCCGATCCACACCCTTTTTTGACTCCTGACCGGGACGGCCCTTTCGCCGACTATGAAGAGTTCGGCGTGGAGGACCCGCGCGTGACGAAGCTCGACGGCCAATACATCATCACCTACAGCGCATACTCACGAAATGGAGTGCGGATCGCGCTGGCCAAGACGAAGGACTTTATCCAAGTCGAAAGAGTTTCGCTCATCACCGAAGCCGATTATCGGAACGTGGTCATCTTTCCTGAGAAGTTTGATGGGCTCTATGCCCGGCTCGACCGCCCTCATTCGGAGATCGCCCCTTGGTCGATCTGGATTTCTTATTCTCCGGATCTACGCTATTGGGGAGAATCCCAGTTGATCATGAGGCCTGTGCCGTATCACTGGGATGAAATGAAAATCGGGCCGGGTGCGCCACCCATCAAGACAGACCGGGGGTGGTTGTCCATCTATCACGGAGTCTTCCAAACGATGGATGGCTCGATCTATCGTTTAGGCGTTGCTCTTCACGACCTCCGAGACCCAGCCAAGATCATCGGAGTGGGTGACTCGTGGATTTTGCAGCCGGAAGATCCTTGGGAAATCACGGGATATGTCCACAACGTAGTCTTCAGCTGTGGCGCCGTTTTGGAGCCCGACGGGATCGTTAAGATCTACTGGGGCGGTGCAGACACGGTCATGTGCATGGGCGAAGCAAACATCTCCGACCTGGTCGCGCTATGCCTTGAGAATGGAAGACCCGCCAAATAGCATTCTTGCTAAATTTGGACATTTCGCAATTTGGGACGCGGAATGGCCTGCTGCACCGCGAGTGGTTGACAGTCTTCTAGTCCATCACCCATCGATTCTTCCGATAGCGAATGACGGGCGCGAGATTCATTCCCGGAAGTCGCGGAAGTACGCCCATCAGCAGCTTTCCCCATGATTTTTCGAGGGCAGGGACGCGTGCAAGTTGGGCGCTGATTTCTCGAAAAGCCCTCAAGGCTCCCGCGTTGGGCAACGATGCCAGTTCCTTTTCAAGAATTTCCTCGTGCACCCGGTGGCATTCCGCCAGATCTTGCAGGCCGAGCGAGTCGGGATGCGAACGGAACCCGCCAATCAGCGCGTCTACGCTGTAGAGTCTTGCATACCGAAAGAATCGCACCCACAGTTCGAAATCATTTCCGTTGCGACGGGAATCATCCACCCGGCTGCCTGCGCGTTCCCACAAACTGCGGCGCCAGTAGGTGGATTCCTGCTGAATGTACCGGTTCGCGCCCAACAAGAAGGGAATCCGCGCCCAGCGGCGCAAATGGAGTATTTGCGCACCCATGCCTTCGTCGGTAAAGCCTGTGGGGTGCCCCGTGATCCATTCGACCTCTGGGAACGTTTGAAATACGCTGCTCACCACGAACAAAGACCCGGCGTGCAGCATGTCGGTGGCGCTGATCCAGCCCATGAGATCGCCTGACGATCGCGCGAAACCCTTGTTCAGAGCGTCGTACATTCCGCGGTCCGGTTCGCTGATCCAACCGGCTAGCTGCCGCTCATATTTCGTAATGATCGCAACGCTGCCGTCTGTGGATCCCCCATCAACAATGATGTATTCGAGATTGGGATAGCCTTGGCTCAAAACTGAGCGAATCGCTGACTCGAGATAGCGAGCGGAATTGAAGACCGGGGTGATCACCGTGATTTTCGGCCACGCGGCCCCGGAAGCTGCCATTGGCTGCAGAGTCTCTGTGGGTATGGGAGTCGTCACGGCGTCGACCCTTTGGGGACAGCAATGATGTTTTCTGAATCGAAATAGTCCCTGCGATGCAGCGGTACCGGGCAACCTGAGGCTCCATCGAACCCGTACATTTCGTATCCATGATTGGCAAGCAACGCGAGCACTTCCGCGCTGGTGGCATTTTGAGGATTCAGCGCGCGGTCAGAGAGTTCCAGGAGCATCGTCGGATGATCTCTCTCCAGGGTCACCGCCGCACCCTTCAGTGCCGCAAGCTCTGCGCCTTCGATGTCCATCTTGATCACGTCCACGCGCCTGACGCTTGCCGATTCCAAAACGTCATCCAGCCGCCCGATACTCACCTTCTCCCGATTCGCCAGTTCCGTATCGTATCCAAAAGCACCGAGTGTATTGTGTCCTGCATGCCGAACCGATGCGATCAACAATTCGACTTCTCCAGCACGGTCGGATACCGCCACATGCAGCGGGTAAATGTTTTTAAGGGAGTTCAGCTCCACGTTCTTGCGCAGAGCCTGCATCTCCCGGCTGCTGGGTTCGATCGCGATCACGCAGCCGCTGTCGGATACGTGGCGCGCAGCGAATAGAGTATAGGCACCAAGATTCGCACCCACATCCACGAACGTCATACCTGGTTTCAGAACCCGGTTGAGCCAAGAAAACTCGTTGGGCTCGTAATGGCCGGTGACGAAGATGGACCGGCAGATCTCGTTGCCGGGATACAGCGTGAGACGCAAGTCATCCAGCCAGTCGACATCAATGGGCGAGCGCAAGAGACGCCAAACGATCTTGCGGAGTCGCGTCGCAAGATCGGCAGACTGACCGGCACCCAGATACCAGCCCGGAGATGCTGCGATAACCGGGACCGCCGCCAGTCGTGCCGCCAGACCTCCCGGCGTGGATGGCGGTATCAGGATGCCTCGACCTCCAGCCCGGCCTGCGCAAGAACCCGGCGAACTTTCATTTCGCCTGGCTCCCCGCGACTGCCTTCTCGGGCTTGCTTTTGCCGGGAGCGTCCGTGAGGGCACGCTTTGCCAGTTTCATCATGCCCAGCGGCCGCGAACTGTAGCGCTTGAATTGCTTCCAGAGCCGGCGCGGGTTGCTGCGGATCCCTGCCGACGTCAGCTTGTGGGTCGCATCGTCAATCGTGTAGGCGTAGCGCCAGAAGAAGCCTTCGTCATAGTCGCGAGGGTCGGCCTCGCACGTCATGCGCGCATTCCGGATGGATTCCTCGCTCGCCATCACATCGAGTTTTCCCCGACCGTAGCCCGTGTGGCGGTAGTCGTGATTCTGATGCACGATCAGCACCGATCGCGAAGCGTCGACCACGGTGGCGCCCAGGGCCCGCGCTTTCCACAGCAGCCAGTTGTCCCACCAGAAGCGGCCGATTGCGAGAGGCGGCATCGACGGATAGAGACCCCGTGAAAATGCAAAGTAGTCGATGCTGCGCGCAATCTGCAGTACGCCTTCGCATTGCGCACGCTCTCTCATTTGCGAAACCCAATTCGTGCCGAAATCGATCGGCTCTTTGATATCGACATCCGTGCGCCGGCCTACCATCAGGAACTTCTCTGAACTTGCCGCAACCCGGGTCAAGGCAGCAGGGAAGTCGTCGAAAAGAATGATGTCGGAATTCACGTAAGACAGCACCGGGGTTTGCCCCAGCTTTTCCGCCTGCTCGAACAGGTCGCTGACCAGCGGTGTGCCCCATTCGTTGGTCTTGATATGCGGAACATGCTGCAGCCCGAACTCTGCTGCGATCTCGGCCGTCCCCGCGTCGTTCCCGAACAGAATGATTGCAGGCCGCGGATTTATCCGTGTCCAGCTTGCGATGGCATTCCGCTGGATCACGCCGATGTGGCCCGCGAATTTCTTCGGCGTAGCAAAAATGGTGAGCAGGGAAGAGCTCATGAGAAGCCCTCGCCCATTCCCAGCGCCAGATAGTGCACTCCGGGCTGCTCGCGCAGAAACTTTAACGCTCGCCAGCAGTCCACAACCGTTCGTGGCTGACCATTCGCACCCGCCCATTCCGCCGCGGAAATTTTGCCAAACTCGGGCCAGGAAGTGGCCAATACCACGACATCTGCCTTGCGGATGCACTCCTGGGCGCTCGCGGCGAAACCTACCCCGTCCAGCGCAGGACGCGCCGGGTTGCGCCCATACGCCGGATCGTACGCAATCACCTTCACGCCGCGTGATGCCAGTTCCTTTGCCAGCAGGAAACCCGCTGCCTCCTCGACCACGTCGGTTCCGGCTTTGTAGGTCAGACCAAGAATTCCGGCCGCTCCCGATGTCCGCTGCTGGACCAGGTCCGCCAGCCACGTAATTTGACCGCGATTGAAGCGATCCACGGTCTGCGCCAGATCGGGAGGCACTCCTAACTGCCGCGCCAATTGTGCCAAGGCCAAATTGTCTCTCGGAAAGCACGGGCCGCCATAACTCAAGGCGCCCTTCAGGTACTTGGCGCCGATACGGGTGTCGTTCCCGAGGGCCGTCGTAACCACGTCCACATTCGCCCCCGGCAGTTGCTCGCAGATGCGGGCCAGCATGTTCGCGTAGCTGATCTTGGTGGTGACGTAGGTGTTCACAGCAAGCTTCGTGATTTCGGCGTTCACGAACGACATGCGCGCTACGGCCGGATTGTTCTCACACACATCCGCGTAGAGAGACTGCAGGAAGTCACCCGCCCGTGCGTCGGATTCCCCGATCAAAAGCATGTCAGGATTCAGGAAGTCGCGGATCACGCTGCCCAGCGCGATGAACTCGGGGTTGTAGCACAGCCCGAGATCCGCACCTACCCGCTTCCCACTTGTCTTTTCAAGAAGCTCGCGTACAGAGCCGCCCGTGGTTCCGGGCATCACGGTGCTGGTAAGCACAACCACGTGGTAATCAGATTTCTTTGCCAGCGCCCGTCCGACAGCCTCGCAAACGGGATTGACATATCGCAGCGAAAATCCGCCCGAGGGCTCGCTGGGGGTTGCCACCACGACAAACGTGATGTCGGTATCGCGAACCGCGGCCTCAATATCGTCGACCGCAGTCAGCCGTCCCTCAGTCTTCGCCAGCAACTCGTTCAACCCCGGTTCGTGCACCGGTGCTTCCTGGCGGTTCATGGCCGCCAGCTTGCGGGGATCGTTGTCCACGCCCACCACGGTGAGTCCCTTGGCCGCAAGGCATGCGGCAAGGGGAGCCCCCAGTTTTCCCAACCCAATTACTGCAGCTTTTTTAGCCATCAATCGACCCAGTTGTGCTGGGTCATCTCCTTGTCTTTTACGAGTCGCTCGCCGATTTGTCTTGCGATGCGTCCGGTCGCCTTAAGCGGCTTGATCAGCCCCACCGCCTCAAATCCCAGAAGCACATCCACCCAGCGGGCGCCGTTCCGCAGGTCCGTGGTGTACTGCTTGCGGCTTTCGCGAATCCTGGCTTCTTGTTCCTGAGAAAGAGTTCCGATTTTTCCCTCCAGCAACAGATCCATCCCCTCCAGCGCGTAATCGTGAAAGCCCAAATGTGCCGCCACCAGGCACAACCGAAAAACATGATCCAGCTCCGAGCGCTCAGCGAACCAGCGATAGTCACGCAAGTAAAGCGCATCTCCCCAGAGCAGTTGTCCACGGGTCAGTTGGGCGGACGGCAGGTTTTTTCGACGATACCGGCTTCGCGAAAGATCAAAGAGAGCAAACCCGAATTTTCTTAAGTACTCATCGACATCGCCAAACAACGCCTGGTCTTGATATAGCGGAGCGAACTCCACCTCGACCTTAATGGCAACTATGCTCGTGGAAAGCAAGCCCGCAGCACCGTGCAGGATTTCCAGCTCCGTCCCTTGCGTGTCCAGGTCTAAAACATCGACATTGGGAACGCCGAGGCGGGACATGACTTCGTCCAGCGAAATCGTTTGAATTTTCTTTTCCTGTACAACTTCTGTTGCGTGCTCCCCGTTGAGCAACCGCGCGAAGATTTCGGCATTCGGCCGAAGCAGAGACGAACAAGCTGGATCCCGGGTTACGTAAAGGGTTCGCTCCGATGCGCTGCCGGCGATTGCGGCATTCTCGAACCGGAAACCGGGTCGCGCATTCTGTTGGAGTCTCTCGCACTCTCGGGGATCAGCTTCGAACCCGATGTACTTCACCTGCCCGATTCCGCGAATCGGAAGCTTGCCCGTTTCTTCTCGGGCCCCGCACATCACATACGTGATCTCTGGAATCAATTGGCTCAGCCCGGCAAGGGTCCGAGATCGATATTTCATGACGGGCATCGAGAAAGTTGATAACACGCCCAGGACGCGAGATTAGTCCACGTCCAAACCCATTACGTCTTGCGTATTGGCAATCGCGGTTAGCGCGCCGCCTGCCCCGCCACTGCCGCAGGAATTCTTCCCGCCTTGCGCAGTTCACCCTCGATCCACGCATACGTCGTCTTCAGACCCGCTTCCAGCGTGATCGAAGGCTCCCAACCCAGCACCGAATTCAGCAGCGTGTTGTCACTGTTGCGCCCACGCACCCCTTGCGGCTTCGAGAGGTCGTGACGCTTGTTCAGTTTCTTTCCGGCAATCGCACTGACCAGCTCGATCAATTCATTGATGGTTACCAGTCGATCCGTCCCCAGGTTCAGCGGCTCGGAATAATTGCTCGCCATCAGCCGCACGAGCCCTTCGACGCAATCGTCGACGTACATGAACGAGCGCGTCTGCTCGCCATCGCCCCACACTTCAATCTCGCCGCCGTCCTCCGCCAGAGCGACCTTGCGGGCACGCGCAACGCTCACAACTTCCCGCACAGCGCGCTCGATCAGCAGATGGCCCAGCGTCGTGGCGAGGAGCGGACCAATGGCGGTGCGTGACAGCCCGCAGGCCGCCGCCATGGAAGCGATGAACG
>Ga0187825_10000237_pt1 | contig 12062 bp, 14 predicted proteins | sample NC_wetland_sal_i_11_FD_132421 | JGI IMG/M metagenome (GOLD analysis project Ga0187825, IMG submission 132421) | Wetland sediment microbial communities from Neuse River Estuary, North Carolina, USA - SourceSoil_5 | ecosystem: Environmental > Aquatic > Freshwater > Wetlands > Sediment | place... | reverse complement strand
GGCTTCCTCTTCCTCAGCCTCTACGGCGGCATCCTCGAGAACCTCGAGGAGCTGCTCTTCGGAGCCTTCCTCGGCATCACGACGACGCAGGTGCACACGCTTGCGGCGATCGCGATCGGCGTGCTCGTCTTCTTTTTCGTCGCCGGCCGACCGCTGCTCTACAGCACCGTCGACGAGCTCGCAGCCGGCGCGAGCGGCGTCCCCGTCCGGCTGCTTCAGGTCGGGTTCCTCGTCGTGCTCGGGCTCGCGGTCGGAGCGACCGCCCAAATCACCGGCGTGCTGCTCGTCTTCGCGCTGCTCGTCGCTCCTGCCGCCGCGGCACAGCAGCTGACAGCGCGGATCCCGCTCAGCCTCGGCCTGACCGTGCTCTTCGCGCTCGCGATCATCTGGGTCGGACTGACGCTCGCCTACTTCAGCGTCTACTCCGTCGGCTTCTACGTCGCCACGATCGCCTTCGCCCTCTACCTCGCCTGCCGGCTGAGCCGCACTGCGGTCGCGTGGATCGGCCGCCGCGCGACCGCCGCGCCCGCGATCGCGTAACCGTTGTTCGCGCACGACTTCATCCGCAACGCCCTGCTCGCGGGCACGCCGATCGCGCTTGCCTGCGGCGCCGTCGGCTACTTCGTCGTCTTGCGCAGCCAGGTGTTCGCCGGCGACGCGCTCAGCCACGTCGCCTTCACCGGCGCCCTCGCCGCCGCCGCGGCCGGCGTCGACCTGCGCCTCGGACTGTTCGCCGCGACCGTGTTCGTCGCAGCGCTCCTGGCGACGATCGGAGAACACACACGCATCGATGACGTCACGATCGGCATCGTCTTCGTCTGGGTGCTCGGCCTCGGCGTCTTCTTCCTCGACCTCTTCAACCGCGGCGTCAACGGCGGCAACGGCATCGTCGCCTCCCGCACGCTCTTCGGATCGATCTTCGCGCTCACCACAAGCGAGGCGCGGCTCGCCGCCCTGATCGGCATCTGCGTCGTCCTGACCGTGCTCGCGATCGCGCGGCCGCTCCTCTACGCCACCGTCGACCCACAGGTGGCTGCGGCCCGCGGCGTGCCCGTCGCGCTGCTCGGCGCCGCGCTCCTCATACTCCTCGGCATCGACGCAGCCGAAGCGACCCAGGCGGTCGGCGCGCTGCTCCTACTCGGCCTGATCGCCGCGCCCGCCGGCGCCGCGATCAAGCTCACCGCACAGCCCTATCTCGCGCTCGCGCTCTCGTGCCTGTTCGCGCTCGCCTCCGTCTGGCTCGGCGTCATCGGCGCCTACCTGATCTCGTCACTGCCACCAAGCACGGCAATCCTCGGCGTCGCCGCACTCACCTACGCCGGCTCGTTCGTCATCTCATTCGCCCGCCGGCAGGCGCAAGCGGCACCGTCGGCAGTGAGCCCCTAGCGGGACTGCCAGTTCCATTGTGCAAACGGCTCGAGCCAGCGTCCGCGAGCGACCCTGGTCGAGCGGCTCGGAGAGAGAGGCGGTGAGTTACGTTGCGTATTGCTCGAACTGCGGAAGCCCGTCGCTGATCTCGTCCCACGGCGCTTTGGAGCCAACGAAGATGGGATGGTCGGGAAGCAGTGATGGTGCGTCGACGAGCGAGCCGAGCGTGACCTGCATCCACTTCCGCTGTCGACAGTGCAAGCAACCTCGATCACAGCTGAGCTCGCGACGCGCTCGAGCGTTCTTGGCGGGCAGGCGCAACGCCCGAGGGGCGAGCCCAACCCGTGTAGGGCTTGACTTTCGTAATCGCCGGTAGAGAATCGGAGCTAGATCCTCGGCAGGAGAGTTCGTTTGTTTCGTTTGGGGCGGGTTGCTTCTCTCACGGCGGCCCTAGTTGTCGTTCTTTTGGTGTCCGCGCTTGCTCAGGCGTCGGTGGGACCGGCGAAGCATCGCTTCACCGTGACGGTGGTGGTTGTCGGCCCTGGCACGGTGAGAAGCTCACCGATCGGTATTGCCTGCCCGCACAAGTGCCGCTTTGCGTTCTCATCGGGGGCGCGAGTGGTGCTGACCCAGCATGAAACGGCCGCTTCCGTTTTCGACCACTGGGCAGGGGCTTGCTCCGGCGACGGAAGCTGCGCCGTTCGCGCTACGCAGGCGCGAACCGTGGTCGCCGTGTTCGACCGCACTGCATCGCCGGGATCCTCAACCACGTCGCCACCGCCGCCCACGATCACGATCTCGCCGCCGGTCGCGACGCCGGGTCACTACGCCGGATCCACTAACCACGGAAACCACGTGACCTTCGACGTGAGCGCTGACGGACGGACGATCAGCAACGTTTCCTTTGACGCAGTCGACGAGGGCTGTACGTACAACTACTACCTGGATGCTCCTTTGCAGCTGACCTATCCGATCTCGATCAACTCGGACGGCAGTTTCAGTTCGGACTTCACTTGGTCGGGAACTCTCAGCGGGCAACCAGCCACTGACACTGGGACTTTTGAAGGTCGCTTCAGTGGTGGAAGCGTGGCTGGAACGATCACTCGAAGCGACGATCTCTACAACGACAGCGGCGGCACGCACGTCCAGTGTTCAGGGAACGAGACCTGGACAGCATTCGCTATTTCCTAAGTCGCAGGGCTCAGAAGTACTGGGTAGGTTCACGCGCAGATGGGACCCGCTCGCAGCGGGGTGCCCACCCTCCGCTCTCCTCTCTGACCTCTATCGATTGGTTCGCTGAGGAGGTGATGCCGCGCCAGGAATCGAAATTGGGCAGGCGGTTTGGGGAGCCCGCAGTTCGTCCCTTGGAGTGCGCCTGTGTTCGAGGAGTCCGTCGTGAACGGGAAGTGCTGTTCGGTGGATGGCCGTCAGTTCGCTCTGTAGACCCGTGCCCGGCCCGTCCTGGTAGACGGCTCTTAGACGGACAGGCTCATGCGTAAGGACGCTCGCGCAAGCGAGAGGCGCGGCGCTGACTCCCTCAAGCTCGCCGCTTGAGATAGACCGACCGGGCGTGGCGTCAGTAGTTCGCGGTAGAGGGGATCGGGGCGGCCCCCGCTGTCAGAAGAGCCCGGTTGAACCACTTGATGGGTGCTGAGGTCGATTAGGAGGTGTCTTCATGGCTGTTGCAGCACCATCCAAACACGAGCAGCCGCCAGAACTCGAGATGAACGCCGAGCCCTTTGACGAGGCGCGCGAATATGCGATCGCGACTCTCAAACGCAAGCGGAAGTTCGCCCAAGATTCGGTCGCCTACGTCGCCGTAAACGTATTGCTCTGGCTGATCTGGCTGTTCACCGGCCACTCAACCAACGGCAGCATCCCGTGGCCTGCCTGGGTTTCGCTTGCCTGGGGGTTCTTCCTCGCCCTCGACGGCTGGCGTGCCTATGGGAGTCTGAATAAGCCGATTACCGACACCGAGATCGAGCGCGAGCTCGAGCGGACGCGTATCCGCTGAAAGGGAGGCCAACGGTGGCAAAGACCTACCGCATGAGCCGCGCAACGCGGCTGATCAACTCGCTCTTCCGGATTCTCCCCCGGCTCGGTCTGGGCCCTTCCTATCTGCACACCCTCACGGTGCAGGGGCGGAAGACCGGCCGCCTCTACTCGACGCCGGTCGACGCTCTCGAAGTCGATGGCCAACGCTGGCTCGTCGCGCCCTACGGGCCGACAAGCTGGGTCGCGAACGCCCGCGCCGCGGGCGAGGTCACGCTCAGCCGCGGCGGGCGCTCTCAGCAGTTCGAGGTCGAGGAAGCCGCGTCGACGGCCGCCGTCCCAGTGCTTCGCAACTACATCACTGAGATCCGCGTCACCCGCCCCTACTTCGACGCTGGCCCGTCGTCAACCGACGAGGAAATTGCGGCAGAACTCCCGAAGCACCCAGTCTTCCGTCTCGTCCCGCGCTGACCGCCTCGGCTCAGGGGGTTATTCGACACCGGCAAGCGAGTCACCCCCCTTCAAGGCGTCCGCGAAAGCCCGGATGGCGACAGGCAGACCGCGATGCACCACTAGCGATATGTGGACCTGGATCTGGATCGCCATCCTCTACGTGGTCGGGATGGGTTTCTTCTACTGGCTCGGCGGGATCGGCGCCGCCTCGAAGGCCATTGAGCGTTGGGGCCACCTGATCGGCAAACGCTCAAACAACGACGCCCAGCGGCTCTAGCCGCGACGCCGGACTTCGCGTCGTACGAAGATCGCCGCGATGACCAGGAGCACGACCCCCACGACCCAGCCTGCCACTCCGCCAGTGACGATCGCGGCTACACCGACGAAGCGAACACACCGACCCTGATCCAGACGTTGACCATCAGGAGAGCATGCCACCCGCATCAGGGGTCATTCGCGAGCACTGGCGCAGGGCAGTGCCCCGTCATGCTCAGGTGCTTCACCGCTACCTGCCGGGACATCCGCTGTCTTCCGGAGTGACAGCGACCCCCGCCACCGTCGCCCCGGCGACTGGACGTGCGATTGAAGCCGTCTCGTAGGTGTGGCCGTGCACCCGCCCGTCGCCACGAGCGGAGCGCCGGAGGTCCAGACTGCCCCGCTAGTGGCCGGGAGGCGGGCCAGGAGGGCCGAGGATCTCGAACCCGTTTCGCTTGGCGATGGGGGCGAGTCGTGCCATGTCCGGGTGGCCGTCGGCCGGCGGCGGTAGGACGCGTTCGAGGGCGGGCTCGCCGACTTCTCGCTGGAATCCCTCGAACTGCATCGGTGCAAACCCGACTAGCGCTCTTGCCCCGCCTGCCTCGGCGTAGAAGGTGTGGGGCACGCCTTTGGGGCCGAATGCGAACGAGCCAGCCTTGAGGGAGAGGCGGCTGTCGCCGACCCAGAAGGTGAGCGCGCCCTCGAGGACGTAGAACCATTCGTCCTCCTCGGGATGGACGTGCCATGGTGAGCCGAGACCCTCTGGCACGACGACCTCGACCAGCCCGTATGCCCCGCCGGTTTCCTCGCGGCCGATCTTGATCGTTTGCAGCATTCCGAGCAGCCAGAACGCTTCACCCTCGTTTTCGTGGAGCGCGTATCCGAGCTGTGCTCGCTCCGGAGCGATGGCACCCATGCCTGTACTCCCTTTCCGGTTGCTGATATGATTCGCAACAATCTATGGGCAAACAGTTGCATAAGGGACTATCCACTAGGGAACGATCGTTGTCAAGCCCTTCGCCGGACCGACTTCGAGCGTGGCGCCTGTTCTTCGAGAGCGCGCTGGCGCTGCTCGACGTGCTCGACGCCGAACTGGAGCAGGCCGTAGGCATCTCCCAACGCTGGTACGACGTCCTTGTGCACCTCGAGGACTCACCGCACGGCATCCCGATGAACGAACTCGCCGACCGGATCCTCTACAGCAAGAGCGGCTTCACCCGAGTCGTCGACCGAATGGAAGAGGCAAAGCTCGTCCGCCGCGCCCGCCCCGAGAACGACCGCCGCACGATCCTGATCGTCCCCACCGACAAGGGCACCGAGATGCTAGAGCGCGCGCGCCGCCATCACCGAGACGGAATCCAACGACACTTCTCCCAACATCTCACCCACACCGACATCAAAGCGCTCACCCACGCACTCGAAAAGGTCAGCACCCACGCACGACCGCTCCGCCCCGGCCGCATCCGCGGCTAACCGGGCATCGCGCAGATGGGACCCGCGCGTGGCGGGGTACCTCCCCTCACCCCCTCCGATTTCTGGCCGCCCGTGAGCTCGACCATCCCGCGCCGCACTCGACGTCTTCGACCTCTGGGCACAGAAAGCCGGAGGTCGCAAGCTCAGCCCACTTCTCGAGCAAGTTCAAGTTCGCTTGGCAAGCGGTTGGCAACTGGCTGCACGCAGGTTGCAAGCAACGGGCAGTGCTACGCCGTCGCTGTTCGTCGGCGTGGCGACTCGCTCACACCTGCGTTCGCGACGCACTCGAGCGTTCCGCAGCTCGTGTGTCGCGCCTTACTCGGCATGACGTGCTCTCTATTGGAGTGAGATGGGGAGCCCCGTGTGCAGAGGGAGCGGGGGAGGCGCTCGAATGCACCCTCCCCCGCTTCCCTCAGAACGACTGCGCTCTACTTGACGAGCGATGCGCACTGGCCGACGGCGTTGCCGCCGACCGTGTTGGGGCCGCCGCCGCTGTCGCCGAACTGCGCCGCAGGCTCGTTGCCCTTGCACACGAGATTCCCCGAGATGACGTTGTCGGCGACCTCGGAGGAGTCCAGCTCGCCCGTGTCTCCGATCTGGGTGCCGGTGTTGTTCGAGAAGATCACGTTCCCGCCGATCGTGCTGCGGAACAGCCCGATCCAGAGACCACTCCAGTCGTGGAGCTCGACGTTGCCGTCGACGATCACGTTCTTGATCGGGAAGTTCAAGCCCGGGCCGCTGCCGCCGTCGGAGGACAGGTTCCCATGGATCGTGATCGCGCTCAGATAGAGGCTCTGCGGCTGGTGCGCCTCGATGTTCCCATCGACGACCGTGCCCGTCTGCTGGATGTCCGGCGGGCCGTACTGACCAAGACCGAGAATGCCTCCCTTGCCGACCTTGACGTTCCCCTCAACGTGCACGACCGCAAACGACTCCGCGTGCGGGTTCAGCGACGCACCCGCAGCAACCGTCAGGTTCTTCGTGATGGTCACATTCCCGCCCGCGAAATCGCACGCGCCCGTGACCGTGAAGTAGCGGTAGGTGCCAGGCTGGATCAGACCACTTGCACACGTTCCATCCGGCGGATGATCAGCAAACGCCGACGACGCCGCCGCACCGCCCACGATCGCAGCACAGATCGCAAGTGCAAACCGAACCTTCACACCCTTCCCCTTTCCTCGATGACTGCAAGACCCTACACCCGGCGAGACTCGCCCACGCGTGTTGCAAAAACCTTGCAAGAAACGTCACACCCGTAGTCATGTCCCGCCGTCGATGCAGCTTCGCCAACGGCTGCTGCCAGTCTGGGAGCGCATCGATGTAGTCGTCGATGCGGGAGTCGGTTTGATAGCGGGGCTGTGGCGCGGTCATGGCTGCCAGGGCCGGCGGCCGACTCAGTCGGGTGCCCGGCCGACGTCCTTGTTCTCGGGCACGAACGCCGTCGCAGCGAACGTCGCACCTTGCGGGTCCTGAAGGACCGTCAGTCGCGCGTACGGAGCGTCGACCGGAGCGACGAGCACCGTGCCGCCGAGCTCGGTCGCCCTCGCCGCCGTCGCGTCGGCGTCGGCGGTCGAGAACGTGACGCTCCAATGGGCCGGTATGTCCGCGTCGTCGCTGCCGATCGGCGTGATCGCTGCCACCACCTCCTCGAACCCCAACGCGCCGAGCTCCGCGGTCCGCTCGCGCGTCCCAGGTGTCAGCCGCTCGAGGTAGTCGCCGTAGGCGCGCAGCGTCCAGAACTCGCCGCTGCCGAGATCGAGCGTCGTCCAGCCGAAGACGGCAGCGTAGAAGCGCTTCGCAGCCTCAGGGTCGCGAGTGTTGAGGACGTTGAAGTTCAACGAGCCCGGCTCGTTGACGATCCGCGCGCCCCTGTGCTTCCGCGCCTGCCAGACACAGAACACGGCCCCCTCTGGGTCGGCGAGCACCGCCATCCGTCCCGCGTCCATGACATCGAACGGCTCGCTCAGAACGCTGCCTCCGCTCTCGCGCGCCTTCGCCGCCGCCTCGTCCGCATTCTCGACCCAGACGTAGGTGTTCCACACCCCCTGCGTAGGCGCCCCTTCTGGTGGCGACGAAACCGCCGCGACGTCGCCGCCGCGGATGCGGGCGATCAAGTACCTGCCCGGTGCCCCGGCCGGCATCGCGTCCTCGAACTCCCAATCGAACAGGCCGCCGTAGAACTCTGCAGCCGCATCGGGGTCGGGCTGCGAGGTATCGACCCAGCACGGCACCCCGGCGATGTACCCGTCGCGCTCCGGCAAGACAGCTCCTTCCGCTCGCTTTCGGTCGCCTGAAGCCTAGGTCATGATCTCGCGGTGGAAAGCGTCTACGACGCCGCCGGCGCTGACGAGGGCCTGGTCCGCCTGGTCGATGCGGGCATGCCCGGGTGATGGCCGATGAGATGGTCAGCCACGGCTTCCACCCCCGGCACAGCGAGCGGCTCGCCGCCTACTGGGCCGAAGCGCTCGGCGGACCGCCGACATATTCCGAGCGCTACGGCGACGAGACGACGGTCGTCCGCCTCCACAGCGGCAACGGCCCGCACGAGGAGATGGACGAGGCGCAATCGTCTGCTTCGACCAAGCCGTGGAAGACGCCGGCCTCACCGACGAGCGGCTGCGGCAGGTCCTGCACCTGCATCACCCAGGCACACGACGGGACCCTCACCCTCACCCCACGTGACGAAGGCGGGCTCCGCGTCACCGTGCAACTCCCCGCCGCGCCGAATGCCTAAAGAGATCAAAGGAAACACGCGGCGAAAGCCGCCAGAGCCATCAGCGAGCCACTCCGACATCGACGATTGGTTCCGGCGCCAGATGCCGCATCTGCAGCCCATCGTCCAGGCGTTGGACGAGTCGATCCGAGCGACAGTCCCGGGCCTTCACTTCGCCGTCAAGTGGAAGAGGCCGTACTACGGGCTGCCAGAACTCGGCTGGATCATCGAGCTGGCCGCCTACGACGTTTCGGTGAATGTCGTCTTCCTCGGCGGTGCAGACTTCGACTCGCCACCGCCACTTGGAACCACCGACCGCACCCGGTATTTCAAGGTGACTAGCCTGGACGATGTTCAACGGCCAGAGCTGCACACGTGGATCGAGGAGGCGAGCCGCACACCGGGTTGGGCCTGACGCGCAAGCGTTACGTCCCCAAGGCGCTGTCTACCCTTCGACCGGGAGCTCCGCCACTTGCGTCACCGCTGGTCTGGTCGAGCTGACGCGTTGAAAGCGGTTCTTCGCTGCAGGGGATGCGCGGCCCGATCGGCTCGTGTTCTAGGCGCGCAGGTCGCGTCGTTCGAATGTGATGATGGCTGTCGCGGTGAGCGCGAGGGTGACGAGTCCGAGGACGGTCAGCCCAGGGAATCCAATGCCACGTGCGAGTGGGTCGTAGCCGGCGTAGTAGTAGAACAGGGTGAGGTATTTGAGCCAGGTGATGGCGGTGACCAGCGGCGCGAAGCTGTTGATGAGCCAGCCGAGGATCGCGACAGCCGCTGCACCACCCACGGCGAGCGAGCGGCGGCCGGTGCCGGCGCCGAGGGCCAACGCGACCGCCCCGCTGGCGAGCCCGAAGAAGCCGAGCTGGACGGCGAGCGCGGTCATGTGCACGAACGTGATGCCGCCGCCGCCGACGGCGACGCCGACGATCAAGCCGACCCAGACTGCGAAGGCGATGACAAACACGATCAGGGCGATCGCTGCCGCCTTGGCGGCGACCAGGCGTGAGCGTCGGATCGGGTGGGCGAGGACGAGCGCGAGGATCCGGTCCTCTTCCTCGCCGGCCGTGGCAGCTGCCGCGCTCGTGATCGCAAGAGCGGCGATCACGAGCGGGCCGTAGATCTCGGCGATCTCGCTCCGAAACCAGCCGGTGATCGTGCCGTAGTCGGCACCGCCGAGCAGGTTGGCAACGCCGGCCGGCACGTTGAGCTTGCCGATCGTGTGTCCGACAGCAGGGAACAGCGCACCGACGGCGGCCATCACCGCGATCAGCCCTACCGCCGCCGACAGCGTGCCCGTGCGTCGCAGGCGGAGCGTGATACGGGTCGCCGGCCAGCTCACGCCGGAGACTCCTGGTAGTAGCGAAGGAAGATGTCCTCCAGGTCGTCCTCGCGAGGACGAATCGAAAGCACCTGATAGGCAGCGATGGCCTTTACGACGGGGTCGGCGGACCCCTCGAACCCGATCGTCACTGTGCGCCCGTTCGCCTGCACCTCTTTCACCCCGGCGAGCGCGAGGAACTGGTCGGCATCGACCGACTCTGCGAACTCGATCTCGAGCCGCTGCACCGCGACCTTGCGAAGATTCTCCAGCGAGTCGACGACGACCAGACGACCCTGACGCAGAATCGCCAGACGATCGGTGACACGCTCGACCTCCGACAGGGTGTGCGAGGACAGAAAGACGGTTCGTCCCTGAGCGCTGACCTCGCGGAGTAACGCGTGAAAGCTCTGCTGCACGAGGGGATCGAGGCCGGCGATAGGCTCGTCGAGGATCAGCACCTCCGGCTCGTGCATGAACGCCTGGACAAGGCCGAGCTTCTGCCGGTTGCCCGTCGAGAGCTGACGGATCGGCCGGTCGAGCTCGACGTCGAAACGCTCGACGAGCGCGTCGCGCACCCGCTCGTCAACGCCGCCGCGAAGCTGCGCCAGGTAGTCGAGCACGACGCGGCCGGTGAGCTTCGGGTACAGCGTCCAGTCGCCGGGCAGAAACCCGACGCGACGGCGGATCTCGAGGCTCTCCCTGGCCGCGTCCAGACCGAGGACGCGCGCCGAACCGAAGGTCGGCTTGATCAGATCGAGCAGCAAACGCATCGTCGTGGACTTGCCTGCACCGTTCGGGCCCAGAAACCCGAATACCTCCCCCCGGCCGACCTCCAAGTCGAGGCCGAACAAACCGCGCCCAACGCCGTAGTCCTTCGACAGGCCGCTCGTCACAATCACTGCGTCGGCGCTCACAGCGTGCATCCCAAACGGCCCGGATCTGCAACGCACGAGCGGTCGTTCGCACGCGTGGGCGGAGCGCTCGGATTCAGATGCAGCAAGGTCTTGGGGACTCCGGCCGACGGTGAGGTGTTGGCCGAGGCTCGTTTCGAGCGTCGACATCCTCGGAGGCGATGGTGAGATGGATCATGGTCGCACGTCCCGGCGACACCACCCGTCCAACGTAATGGTGGGACGGATGCGGTCGCAACCGGTCGCAACGTGACCCGCTCCGATAACTGCTCAAAACAAGCCAATTCGCAACCGTCGGAGGGCCCTTCGCAACGGTTCGAGTCCGCCAGAGGGCTTCGCGAACGGAGGAGAAGGCGCCCTTCGGACCGGCCGGACTACCCGACAGCCGGTAGCGCGCTCTCGAGTGCGGCGGGCGGGAGCGAGCCCGTCAGAACGTACGTGACGCCGCCGGTATTCCAGATGAGTGCTGTGCCGAGCGCGGTTCTCAACTCGTGCGCCGTCCTCCCGCCGACGGTGACCGTCGGCAGGTTGTCGAGGAAGCCACGGCCGGATTCCGGGACCGTCTTTCGCTCGATCAAGACGACCGTGTCGACGCCGTTGCCGTAGCGAGCGATCACGGTGCCGTCACGAAGCGAGAAGTCGGATCGCGCGAGACCGGCAAGCCGGTCCGGCGACACGACGCTGAAAACGGCAGCCGCGGCGACCGCGCCCAGACCGCTCGCGGACGGCCCGTGCGTCGTCGTGAGATGCTCGACGGAGCCGAGATCGACGACCGTGGCGCTGGTGGGGAAGGTCGCTTGCAGGTCGGACGGCGCGACGGGCCCGTAAACGACGTTGCCGAGGTCGAGCTCGAGCACGGGTCCGGCCGTTGCGCTCGCGTACACCGCCGCCCTCAGCGGTGTGCCGTGATTCGCGTCCCAGGTGAGCGCGATCGAGCCGAGCATTGTCCCGCTCTGCTTCGGCGATCCCGACACGCTGTAAGCGGGCTGACCGTGAACCACTCCCGGTTGTGGCTGCGAAATCGTCCATTCGGATGAGCTTGCATCGTTCGGATGCGGGGAGGGACTCCTCGTCCCAGAAGTCAAGGCAGGCGCGCTCTCCGCCGATAAGACACCGTGCGGCGCCTCCTCGTCACCCTCTCGACAGCCGCGGTCCTTTCCGTCTTGGCCGGTGCCGCGCGGGCTGGGGCTCCGGGCTTCATCGTCGTCGACCCGTCGCTCCATGCGACGATCGAGCGGCAGCTCGATGCCGACCGTCACGCGCTTGCGCAGGCGCAGCAGAGGCAGCGCGCGCTCGCGATACGGGTCCGGGCCGCGCGATCGAAGCTGGCGGCTGCGACCGATCCCTTCCCGTACGAGGACGCCGTGGGCAAGTTGCAGACCGCGGCGACGGCGGCGGCCGCGCGCGTCACCGGCCTGAACGCCGCGATCCGCCGGCTTCAGGCCGCGCTCCAGCCTGTCCGGCTTCCCGCGCCGCTGAACACCGCCTCCACCGATGCCGTCGGTTGGGACGCCGTCGCCGTCGCCGAGCACTATCTCGGTGTCCGGTATCTCTGGGGTGGGAGCGATCCCCAGGC
>Ga0187825_10000236_pt1 | contig 12062 bp, 9 predicted proteins | sample NC_wetland_sal_i_11_FD_132421 | JGI IMG/M metagenome (GOLD analysis project Ga0187825, IMG submission 132421) | Wetland sediment microbial communities from Neuse River Estuary, North Carolina, USA - SourceSoil_5 | ecosystem: Environmental > Aquatic > Freshwater > Wetlands > Sediment | place... | reverse complement strand
CCGATCGCGCCGCAGACGGCGAGCGTCGGCGTTTCCACGAGCAAGCTGGTTCGCAGCGAAGGCCAAGTAATCCGGCACAACATGGGCTGGACGCTGATCGTGCTGGCGTACCTGATTCTGATCGCGCTGCTCTTCTATCATTTCTTCCCGCGGGCGATGTCACTCTGACAACGGCGCTCGATCACTTCGCCGGTTCCTCCCGCTTTCCCAAGGGGTAAGCGTTTGCGACGTACTGCGCGAGCATCCGTTGTGTGTTGAAGAAGGACCCATTCAGCGCAATGCAGTGGCGCATGATCTCTAGGTAGACGTTCTTGCGGCCATAAAACGTCGGCAAGATGACATTCTCCAGCTTGTCGTATAAAGAACCGGCTTCCTCGGCGGAGACATCGGGAACTTCTTCGTGCCCAATGTCCCATCCAGTTGCCCCCTCGATATGACCTTCGATCCACCAGCCGTCCGGCACGCTGAAGCTCGGCACGCCGTTGAGCGCAGCCTTCATCCCGCTCGTGCCGGAAGCCTCGTAGGGCCTATGGGGCGTGTTCAGCCAGAGATCGGCGCCGCTCGTCAGAAGCTGGGCCCAGTGCATCTCGTAGTTTTCCAGGTACACGATCCGAATGGCGTCCTTGAGGGCTCCGATCATTTGAAAGACGTGCCGGATCATCTGCTTCGCAGCCTCGTCCTTCGGATGCGCCTTCCCGGCAAAAATCACTTGCAGCGAGCCCGCCCGCTGCGCGATCCATTTGAGGCGATCGGGATCCGTAAACAGGAAATCCGCCCGCTTGTAGGTGGCTGCGCGCCGGGCAAAGCCAATCGTTAGAACGGACGGGTCCATAGCGACGCCTGTTTTCGCCTTGACCGCGTCCAACAAGGTCCGCTTGGCCTGATCGTGCGCGTCATGGATTTCCTCTAGGGGAATGCCAATCGCATACCGGAGATACAGCTTGTCGTGGCGCCATTCGGGAATGTGTTTATCGTAGAGCTGCTGAAAGGAAGGCGAAGTCCACGTGACGGCGTGAACACCGTTCGTGATGGCATGGATCGGGTAGCCTGGAAACATACCGCGTGATACCTCGCCGTGCTGCATCGCGACTCCGTTGACATAGTGCGAGCCGCGCAGACCCAGGTAGGTCATGTTCAGGACGTTTTCATGGAGGCAACCGAGCCTTTCCAGTTCCGCCAGGGGACCTTCGCCCATCACGCCGCGCACGAGTTCCTTCGAGAATTGATCATGGCCCGCCGGGACGGGAGTGTGCGTCGTGAAGACACACTTCTTGCGCAGAAAAGCGACATCATCAGCGGTCGCCTCCGCTACCGGACGTCCAGCCAGATGGCGGTGGAGAATTGCGAGCGTCAGCAGGGCTGAGTGGCCTTCGTTCATGTGGTAGGTCAGGATGTGGTGAAAGCCGAGCTCGTACAACATCTCGACGCCGCCCATCCCAAGCACCACTTCCTGGCAGAGGCGGTAATGATCGTCTCCTCCGTAGAGGTAATCCGTGATCGTCCGGTCAAAGGGAGTGTTCTCGGGCAGCGCGGTATCCAAGAGATAGACCGGCACTGTGTAGCCGCCGGCTCCGACAATCGAATATTCCCAGGCACGAACGCGGACATTCCTGCCCTCAATTCGCACACTGGCTCGCGGCTGCATTTCCTTCAAGACGGATTCCGGAGTCCAGACGGATGGGCTCTCCGTCTGATTGCCTGCCGAGTCGAGATGTTGCTCGAAATACCCTTTTCGGTGGAGGAGCGTGATTCCCACCAGAGGAACGTTCGCGTCGGCAGCCGATCTCAAGAAGTCGCCCGCCAAAATCCCCAGGCCGCCGGAGTAGGTGGGCATCGACGGATCCAGTGCGATTTCCATGGAGAAATACGCTACGAAGCGCGCGTGGGAGTTAGGGTTCAATTTGCGTTCCAGTCTGGGGTACCCTGCTGGTAGAGCTCGAAGCGATCCCGGCCGGCCTCCTTGCAAGATGGCGCGAAGGGATCGGCTAGTATGGACCTTTCTTGATGAATGGATAGTGAAATCAGCCCACCGAGGATCAACGCGTGAGGTCGCGGAGCCAAGCTCCGATGACGTACGCAACAACGGCAGCACCGCCGCCAACCACAAGAGTCCCGAGCCCGGAAAACCACCATGGGCGGATCGACCATCGACTCTTAAGCGCACCGATCGCGACGAATATCAGGCTAGTCGCCGCCGAAGCTATCCAGAAGGCGTTCCTCAGACCCACTACGAATGGAACAAGCGGAACCAGACCGCAGAAAAAAAATGCGGCAAACGTCGAACCCGCTGCGCGCCATGGCGAACGCACCGCAGACGGCAGACCATATTCCTCGCGGACCATTACTCGCACCCAGCGGTCCCGGTCCGCCGTGATCACCGCGGCGACCCGGTCGAGCAGGTTGCCGGCAATCCCGAGTCCCCGCAGAATCTCGCGCACCTCTTCTCGTTCACCCTCTGGAACGGTCTCGATATGGCGGCGCTCAACCGCTTCTGCGTGGTGGAATTCCTCATGCTCCGATCGAGTAGCCAGATAGTCGCCCGCCGCCATCGCGAAGCCATCCGCAACCAGATTGGCGCCACCGAGAATCAGAATGACGCGTGGCGACAAGTGAGCCCCAACGACTCCCGCGACGAGCGCAAATGTCGTCACGGTGCCATCGATGCCGCCGTATACCCAATCCCTGAGATAACTGTAGTGGGGTCCGGCCGCGAGTCGTTGGTGGATGGCCTCGCGGGTGTGCTCGTGCTCCATATAGCGTTCTCGCTTCCGACGATCCAGCGTGGTGTCCCTGGCACCATGGACTCTTTCAATGCCGCTGGCGACGATCGCGCAGGATCGGCGTCGGTCACGTCCGCAGTCAGGGAAATATGATCGAATCCGGCAGCCAGTCTACTCGATCAAGCATAACAATTGGACAGGGAAGGGCAAATGCGCCAATTCGACGGGTGGATCCCACCTGGCGTGTAATTCTGTTTTCCCGTTGAGCGATCTGCCTGCGTTGGTTGCGCTTCGACGAAGACAACGACCCCGGTTTATTACACGGCTTCTGAAAGGACAACCTCCGGGACAACTTTGATCGTGGGTTCCAGAACTATCCTTGCTGTGATGGAGCGAGCGATGAGGCACGTCCTCTCGGCTTTTTCCAATAGCCGCGTACCACGCTCGCTGTCCTTCTCCTGAGAGATTTTCAGCATGGGTCGCAACTTGATTTCCGCAAATTTCCAGCCGGCTGCGTCCCGTTCGAGAGTGCCTTCGGCATCGACCTCGAGCGAACTAAAGCTGAACTTCGAAAGATCGGCCATTCCCGAGAAGGTGCTCACAAAACAGGTGACCACGGAAGCGACGAAGAAATGTTCCGGGGTCCAGACGTGCGGTTCACCTCCAAATTCCGGCGGGGCGCTGAATACGATCGGGGCAGCTATGGCATCCGACGCGACCACGCCGGAACGGACTCGGGTGGCTTTCGCTCTGACCTCATATTTGTGAATCGCGTCCATGGTCGAACCTCCTTCGCCCGTCGCCGCTCGTGTACGCGGCCCTAGGCAGCAGCAGCCTGTGCTCTGAGTCCCGACTCGTTGCGGATGACGACCATCGTACCCTTCGTGGCGATGAGCGCCTTGCTCTTGAACTCAGTCATGGTGCGCGTGACGGTTTCGCGGGAAATTCCAACGATTTGAGAAATCTCCTCGTGGGTCAAGCCGAGATGGAACCGCTTGCCTACGCTGGTTTGCTGACCGCCCGAAGACGTCTCGAGCAGGAACTGCGCCACCTTCTCGCTGGCTGAGCGCGACAGTCCGAGGTAGCGGATTTCCTGGCAGGCCCGGCGGTAGCCGTTGCTGAGCTGCCGCATCGCTGCGGCGGCAATTTCCGGCTGGTCGTGCAGAAGCTTCACGAAATCCTCGCGGCGCACGAAGTCAACCTGGCAAGGCTGAAGGGCCTCGGCCGTCACTTCATACGGCTCGCCCGAGATCGCAGCTTGCGCGCCCAGGGTTTCCCCCGGCTCGCAGATGCGGACGATCAGGGTCTTACCATCGGCGGAGTTCATCGTTAGCTTCACGCGACCTTTGCAGAGCATGTAGACGCCGCGAGGAGCTTGGCCCTCGACGTACAGCACGGCCTGCGCCGGGTACGTGGTGGTGAACTTCACGTTGCTGAACGCCTGGAGCGCAGGCGCCGGCAATTGGCAAAAGAAGCCGTTCTTCCTGAGGTGGCACGTTTTGCAATCTTCAATCAGTTCCATGCCGTACGGTGCGCGCATCTCATTCTCCTTTTCGGTTTGAGTCTTGCTGGTTCAAGATCCATCCGTTTGACTTCAAGATTTCACGAAGAAACGCCGAAGCCTTGATAAGCCCCACGCCTTCATCGTGCATGTTGCGAAGAAGCGCCCGACCGTCTGAGTCGGCAAAGCTCAGGCCGCCGAGATCGACTACAACTTGTTGCCTGTGACCATCTCGATTCAACGATTCCGCCCAAGTTTTTCTCAGCACTTCGACCCAAGGGCCTTCGAGCCTGCCCTCGAGTCTGAGCCCGAGTGAATTTGATTTTTCGGTCGGTGTGATTCTCAGCACGTTCGCTCTGTCCACGCATCACAAATGCACGAACTTCGCCACTTCCGATGAACGGTAGGGATTCTCGGGTAAGGGATTGAAAAACAGGGAGTTGTCTAGGAGCAGGGCAGCATTAAAGGTGCCCAAAATGGGAGAGAATTGGACGAGATATCGTCAGCCGACGAAATACCGTCACTTGGCGTCGTCACTTCATGCGTTGGAGGGCCGAGGTTCAGCTAGGCGCGCAGAACTAAAGCGTACCGGGCCTAGCAAGCGTTAACGCGCCGGTCGAATCACTTCGACGGAGCAATGGGCATGCATGGCCACCGATTCGGAAACGCTGCCCATCATCAACCGGTCAAGTCCGCGCCATCCATGCGAGCCTACGACGATTAGGTCCGCGGACCACTGCTTCGCTTCGTCCAGGATAACGGCTCTCGGATCGCCGAGAACCGGTCCACCGGTCTCGACTCCCTTGACTCCGGACTCGCGGAACAATTCCCCGGCTCGCGCGATCGCTTCGGTGGCGCGTGAGCGCCCGGCCTCCTCGATTGCCTGCGCGGCTAGCACAGATTGTCCCGCATAGAAATACGCCGAAGCGACATCAGCGACGGGAATAAACGGAGCGACAGCGCTGATCACGCGGATCGCAGTCTTAGGCGGCCAGGGCCGCTTAGCGACTGATTGAATTGCTGCAACCGAGCAATCAGAACCGTCGGTCGCAAGCAGGATTTTGAATTCTTCCGCCGGACTCGGCTTTCGGCTGGCTTCATGGCGCACAATCTCGACCGAACACGGAGCGCTGCGAACCACGGCTTGCGCTACGCTGCCGAGGACGAAGCGCGCCACGCCGATGCCGCCGTGGGATCCAACGATCGCGAAATCCGCTCCCCAGTTTTTCGCATATTCGGGCACGGCGCTTCGCGGAGCGCCTAGAAATACTTCGGTGCGAGTCTTGAGGCCCGATTTGGCGAGGTCCTCGCCAATTGATTTCACCGCGGATTCGGCTCCTACGCGCGCAGTTTCCATGAGTTCCGCACCGAGCGGAAAGGGCGTGAGGTCGACGACGTGCAGCACGCATACTTCCGTCCCCGCGGGCCATGGGCGCGCTTTGACGGCATCGATGACCCAATGGGAGGATGGCGAGATATCCGTGGCGATCAACAGCTTCATCCTATTCTGCTCCTTCGACGAGCTTCCGCAGGTCGTTGCGCTCTCGATTCTCCAACTGTGATGCCCGGATTGTACTGATGTCTACGGCATGAGTCATCCGGCACTGGCGGTGTGCGACCCGAGCGCATACCGGAACACGGCGGCGATGTCGGCCCCTTCGCGCAGTTGACTCTGCGGAACGACGTAGACGTGCCCGCCGAATCGAAGTGTCAGAATCGCCGCCAGGTTCAACAACTCGCTGTCCCCGGGCTCTTGCGCTCCGTGCAGGTGGACCGCATCCGGCGGGGCCAGCGAACCCCATCGCTCGTCCACCGACGGGATGAACAAGAAGCGGACGAGTCCGCGCTGCGCCGCTGCAAGAGTCTCCCGCAGGTTGCTCGATGTGAGCGGCGTATTCGCGTGCTGGTTGAACACGGCAAACGCGCCATCCGCGGCCTTCGCCAGTTCTTCCTCGACGATCTTCCATCCTGCGGCGTAAAGCTCGTTTGACGTCAGCAGGTCGGGGCTTCCGACGATCGCTTGGTCGAGCAGATGCGGATAGGTGTTCGCCGACTTGTAAATCGGGACGAGATAGTCCACCGCTGCAAGGATGAGCGGCGCCTGTTGCCCCTTGAGCGCGTCCATCACGCCCTTGTCGATGTCGCGGAAGAAGTGAATGATTCTGTCCTTGTTGGTGACCGAGGCGCCATGGAAGACGGCGCCCTTCTGGAGGGACTCCCGCGAGGACGCGGTGTGCATTTGATACCGGTGCTCGAAACTCCGACCCTCGAAATCTTCGTGGAGACTTTCGGGCGTCGCCTGAAGCATTCGCTCTTGTATTCCGCGGCGCGAACCCTCAAACAACTTCACGTGCTTCTGGCTGAGAGCCAAAATGTAGAAGCGGTCGTCGTGCGGGATGAGAGGCAGCAGCGGCCTGACGAAAAATTCACGGCCGACGGCAACGCGGTCTGCGACCGGCGCGGGCAAGTGGCTGTGTCCGAAGAAACCCTTGCTCACGAACAGCGCAAGGCCTGGTGTTTCCCCCTGTGATGGTCGGCTCTCTTCCACTGCCTGCCAGTTAGCAGTTGCAAGCGCCTCCGCTTCTTCGACGGTAACCGAAAATTTCTTCAGAACAGGCGCAGCCCCTTCGAGCAGATTTCTGATGCGCATCGCCTTCTGCTTCCTGCTTTCGGCGTCAGCGGCGTTGGACAGGTAAATTGAAATGCACGGCGGCTCGTGCTCGGCTGCTAATGCTGCATAATCAACTTCTTTGGCTCCAGCGCCACTCGCGTATGTATCGGTTTTCATGGCCGCCTCCTGACCACATGAGATCACGCTTCGATGTCCCGCAGGCCGGACGGCTAAGCCGTCATTCCGGTATCACCACTGCCGCCCGGAGTTCGGCACATCGTCTAACCTCTCCTGCTGCTTCCATCGTTCGACGAGACACTTCGCCGTCGGCAGCGCCCGCTAATTCACAGCCGCGCGCGTATGCACAACTTGCGGAAGCCGCGGACCGTAAATCTCCCGAAGCGTCTTGACCACATCCTCATCGGAAAGTTCCGCCTGCCGCCCCCAGCTCCCTGTCTCCGTATGAAGAACAACGTTGTCCATCGACAGGATTCCTTCGAGCACGCCGTCTTCGTTCACGACCGGCAAACGTCGAACCCTGTTGTTCGCCATCGCCTGCAATGCAACGTGGATGTCGTCTCCTGAGCGACAGGTGTAGGCCTCGCCGGTTGCAACTTCTCCAACCGTGATCTGGCCGGCCGGCCGGTTCCGCGTACCCAAAGCCACGCACAAATCGCGGTCCGTCACCACGCCGATCACTTTTTGCCTTGCATCTACAATCGGGAGCATGCCGCAATTGCGAGCCCAGAGCATCTCGATTGCGGAGCCCAGATTTGTTTCCGGGCGGCAATAGACCGGTGTTCTCATCATTACGTCTTGTACCTTCATGACTGATCTCCTTCCTTACACACTTCGACCTCAACTCCTGCCGTGTCTTCCACGGCGTTGATCGCTAGAAGTATCGGAATCTTCTCGCCTGCGGCTCGCTGAGCCGCGGTCTCACGCGGCGACCTTGGGCTCGACGCGAACGGTGCGTGCCTTCGCTGCCTTCGGCAGATGCAATTCCAAAATACCGTTCTTGAGCGTGGCCGTCGTCTTTTCCGCCTCTACGGTCACCGGGAGATCGATCACACGCATGATCTCGTTGGCGCAAGTCTCCGAGTAGACGGTCTTGCCCTTCTTTTCTTCTCTCTTCGATTCGCGCTTGCCTGTGATCACAAGCCGGCGAGGCTCGACATTGATTTCCAGCTCTTTCTCGCTGAAGCCTGGCACTTCCGCCTTGATATCGAGCGTGTCGCCCGACTCAGTGACATTGATGTGGACCGGGTGGAGCAATTCCCTTTCGGCCTGGAACCAATCTTCGAGGTCGCGGCCACTTAGATGGCCACGTCCCTCAAATATCTCGTAAGCCCGGCGGGCAATCGCATCGAACATTGAATTCGCGCGTTCGAACAGATTCTCGAACGGCATGGGCATGACGTTAGCGGGTTGCTTCGCTACTTGCACTGCTGTCCCTTTCTCGCTCATGACCTTCTTCCTCACTTTCCCCTCGCGTTTCAGCACCGGCCTTGGCGGTTCTGCGTGCCGAACCCCATTTCGGAAACTGGCACCGGCAGGGACCATCGAGGCCTGCGTTCGAATATTAGGATTCCACAAATGAAACGAAGGGTACAGTGACGCGCGTCACAAGGGAGTGTGACTCGGTGCAGGCACGCGGAAGGGGCTGAAATTAGAAGTCTTTGCGCGAGATTTTCAGCTTTTGCATGCGGGAGTTGAGCGTGGTTCGATTCATGCCGAGGCGTTCTGCGGCGCCGCCCGGCCCACCGATCTTGCCTTTGGCATCCCGGAGAACGCGGATGATGTGGTCTCTCTCCATATCTTGCAGCGAAGCTGAGGGTTTGGGAACGACTTCGTCTCCGTAGGCAAGCTCGGTGTGCGGTATCCGCAGCTCGGGACCCGGCGAAAGAATCACGGCGCGTTCGACAACGTGTTCGAGTTCCCTGACGTTGCCTGGCCACGGGTACCGGGTCAAAGCCTGCATCGTGTCCGGTGGCACCGACTCGATGCTTTTGCCCATCGTCTTCGAGAATTTGGACAGGAAATAGTGAACCAGCAGAGGAATGTCTTCAGCGCGATCACGCAGTGGCGGCACGAGAACGGGGAAAACGCTGAGCCGATAATAGAGATCGCTGCGGAACTGGCCCGACGCGACGAGTTTGCCGAGGTCGCGATTGGTGGCGGCGACGATGCGCACGTCGGTGGTGAGCGTCCGGCTGCTTCCGAGGCGCTCAAATTGTTTTTCCTGTAGCACGCGCAGGAGCTTCGGCTGAAGATCAAGCGGAATCTCGCCAACCTCGTCGAGGAAAAGTGTTCCTTGATGCGCCAGCTCGAACCGCCCGATTCTTTGCGCGATCGCGCCGGTGAACGCTCCCTTTTCGTGGCCGAAGAGCTCGCTTTCGAGCAATCCCGCAGGCACAGAAGCGCAATTCACTTTGACAAAGGGCCGGCCGCGCCGCGGACTGAGATCGTGGACCGCTCGCGCCAGCCGCTCCTTGCCGGTGCCTGTTTCTCCGAGGATGAGAACGGTCGAATCGGTCGGCGCGACCGTTTCGATTTGCTTTAGTACGCCCCGGAGGGCTTTGCTGCCGCCGATGATCTCTTCGAAATTCGCGTTCGTCCGCAGCTCATCTTCGAGGTAGAGCTTTTCCTTCGCTAGCCGGGCGTTCAGATCCGCGAGGCGCTGGTAGGCTAGCGCATTGTCTAGTGCGACGGCGATCTGACTGGCCAACTGCGAAAGCCTTGGCAGATCATCTTCCGAGAAAGCCCCGGATTGCCGGCTGAACAGATTCAGCGTGCCGAGCGGCCCCTCTCTCCCAATCAAGGGGACCCAATAGCCGGACTTCACTGATTGGCGCACGAGGTGTTGCGGGAGCTCAAACTCGAAATGCTCGCCCGGCGAGCCCTTCATCAACAGGGATTTACCTGAGACGTAGGACCAGCCGTTCGGCGATCCCGCGATGGGGATCAGGATTCCCGAAGGAAATGGATCGACGCCCGGAGCCGCTGCTACCGGTTGCACGCGCAACATCTTTGTCTCGGGATCGTACAGGGTGAGAGTGGCGTAGTCGAAATCCTTCACTTGACGAACGCACAGGCCGATCGCTGATAGAAGCTTCGTGATGTCGATGTTGGAAAGCAGGGCGTTAGTGATCTCGAGAAGAAACGACTCGCGAACGCGCTTTCTCTCGGTAATGTCCCTTACGATCTTCGCGAATCCCAACGGCTTGCCTTGCTCATTGTGAAGGGCCGTGATGACCACACTCGCCCAGAAGCGCGATCCATCCTTTCGAACGCGCCAGCCTTCGTCCTCGACTCGGCCCTCCCGGGCTGCAGTTTCGAGCTCTTCCGCGGGTCTTCCGCGCGCAATCTCCTCCGAAGGATAGAAAACGGAGAAATGTCTGCCGATGATCTCCTCGGGCTGATATCCGTTGATCCGTTGTGCACCCTCGTTCCAGGTCGTCACGTTACCCTGGGGATCGAGGAAGAAAATGGCGTAATCCTTCACCTCCGCGGCGAGCCGGCGAAAGCGCTCTTCACTCAACCGGAGCACGTCTTGAAGGCGCCTGCGCTCCGTCATGTCGCGAATCGCGCTGACGACGAAACGGCCGTCGGGTTCTTCGAGGGGGCTAAGGCTGATTTCTACGGGAAAGGTGGTGCCATCTTTGCGGCGGCCCTTCAGTTCGAGGCCCGACCCCATCTCTCGCGTGCGCGGAGAGGCCGTAAATTCGGTGCGGTGGCGGACGTGTGCGTGCCGAGCCGATTCAGGCGTAAGGACCTCCACGGGCTGGCCCAGCAACTCATGCGTCGTGTAGCCGAACATGCGCTCGGCTCCGGCGTTTGCGAACGCAATTCGCCCGGATCCGTCCACGATCACCATGGCATCGGGCGCTGAATCGAGCAGCATCCATCGCTCAGCGGAGGCCACGCCCAAGCCCGATCCCCCCGAGGTCTCCCCTTGCTTCATTTCGAAAAGACGTTAGCATCCTGTGTAGTCACAGGGCAAGTTAGGGCCTGCCGACGAACGAGATCTACCGCCGCCGCACGCTGAGGCCACGATAATGAGCTCCGCGCCCACCGAACTGAGCACGCCAACGCCTTCAGTCCCGCCGGCGATCGCCGGGCTTTCCTCGGGCGAGGCTGCCGAGCGCCTGGACCGGTACGGGCCAAACGAGCCTGCGCCTGCGAAATCCGGCGCGGCGATTACCGAGCTGCTGCTTTTGTTCCTCAATCCGCTGGTAATCATCCTGTTGGTGGCCGGCCTGGCTTCTTTCTTCCTCGGGGACGCAGCGGACGCACTGATCATCTTCGTCATCGTATTGCTGAGCGTTCTGATTAATTTCATTCAAACGTATCGCTCGCAGAAAGCGATTGAGCGCCTGCGCGCCGACGTCACGCCGACCGCGACCGTTCTGCGTGACAGCACGTGGCAAGAGATCAGCAGGCGCGAAGTTGTGCCCGGCGACATGGTCCGCGTCGTTGCGGGAGATTTGATTCCCGCCGACGGGCAGATTCTGGAGGCGCGCGACCTCTACGTTCAACAGGCGGCTCTGACCGGCGAATCGCTGCCCGTGGAGAAGCAGGCGCACCGCGACGGAAAGGCAAGCGTGAAGGGACCCGACGCGCCCAATCTCGTATTCATGGGCACGTCCGTGGTGAGCGGGACTGCGACGGTCGCAATACAGGCGACCGGTCCGAATACGGCATTCGGAGCGATCGCCGAACGGCTGGCCACGCGGCCGCCGGAAACGGATTTCGAGCGCAGCATGAAGCGCTTCGGATATCTGATCATGCGCGCGGTATTTTTTCTGGTGCTTTTCATACTGGTTGTGCGCGTGGCGATGCACAAAGACGCGTTCGAGTCCTTCGTATTTGCGGTTGCCCTGGCCGTCGGTCTCACGCCTGAATTCCTGCCGATGATCACGTCGGTGACGCTGGCGCGCGGCGCCGTCCGCATGGCGCGCGAACACGTTGTGGTCAAACATCTGCCGGCGATCCAGAATTTCGGCACGATCGATATCCTTTGCAGCGACAAGACCGGCACACTGACAACCGGGCAGATGATCCTCAGCTCTTTTGTGGACTATCTGGGCAAGCCGGCGGACAGGCCCTTGGCGCTGGCATACCTGAACAGCAAGTTCGAGACCGGAATCCGCAGCCCGCTCGATGAGGCGATTCTGAAAACGTCGCGCACCGACGCCGACGAGTACGTGAAGTGTGATGAAATCCCGTT